>Ga0075471_10001777_pt1 | contig 14289 bp, 27 predicted proteins | sample DEB19_08_DNA_2_FD_74787 | JGI IMG/M metagenome (GOLD analysis project Ga0075471, IMG submission 74787) | Aqueous microbial communities from the Delaware River and Bay under freshwater to marine salinity gradient to study organic matter... | ecosystem: Environmental > Aquatic > Marine > Coastal ... | reverse complement strand
ATTAGGAGTTGGACGCTCATTGGATTTTGTACTTGGCTCTTGCCTCGAGGCACAGAGGTGAGCCGGGCTGGAATTTGCGACAGGCGGATGGACGGTCTTCGTAGATTGAGCAACTGGTTTGGACGCCGACGGTGCCGCGCATTGCGCTGCATCGGTCGTTTGAGGTGCGCATGAGCGGGAGGGTTGGGTGCTGGAGTTCTGGCGGGATGTTTACGGCGTCTGATCGGTCGCGTTTGAGGACTGGCCACGACCATTTGAAGCAACAGCAGGCACCGCAGGACTGGCAGTCCAGTTCACTGGTTGACTGCCGACTCATTGCTTCGCTTTGATTTCATTTTTTCAAATTTCAAAAAACTTCCAATGAGCAGAAGCTGTGCAAGCGATTGAGCAATAAGCCCGTCAATGTATTTTCCTGTATTGTCATGCCGGACAATGCTGTCTCTGATTAATTGAATGAATTCATAAAGATCTTGCCTTGCCTCGTCTCGCTCCATCTCGAGTCTCCTTGAAGTGCAATCTGCTTCCAGCCTAGCGTACACAAGTTTTTTTCGGACACGATTCAAGTCCCTCTTCGCCTTGTTTCTGTCGCGCTCAATATTTGTGTTCTTCATTCCTCATCCTCTTGATTCAACACTACCTTTGCAACGCGCGCCATATGGTAGGCCGCACAGGCCATTTGGTACGTTGACTTCTCGTCGCCATACAGTCCAACGATCCGTTCCAAAGCATCCTTGAATTCGTCGCGCTCAAGCGTGACGTCTTTCAATTCTTCTTTGGCCTCGCTCAACCGTTTCAGAGCATTCTCCAATTCATCTTCGTTTTTCATTCTTGTTCCTCCTGATTGTTTTCCCTGTCTTTGTGTTGATCCAGCGCAGCATTGAACCCGTTGATGTACTCCTCACGCAGCACGCCCTTGTATTGCTTCTGGTCGGCGTTCCACTCAGCCCCCCGGGAACCTCCGCGCATCCGCGTTGCGGTTTCCCCGTCGGCGTGTCCTGCATTCCACGCCTCAAACTCAGCGAGTTCCTGAGCGTTCTCTTTGGCCTCCCGCTCTTCTGCCTCGCACCTTTGGCAGTTCCCGCAGTCTCCGTATTCGCAGTACTCAGGCTGCTCGTAGCTGAAATATCCCAATCCGTGTCTGCTCATGTTTGTATGTGTTGATGTTGATGTTTACTGCAATGCCTGAAACTCAGCATTCAAGTCTCGGTTGTCAGACTTCTCAAGCTCGAACTTCTCCGGGTAACGGGTGCGCAGCTTGCGGATATTCGCCTCCATCAGATCCTCGATTTGATAGTCAAACAGATCGCAGAGGTTGGCGATGTACCAGAGGAGGTCACCCATTTCCTCTTTGATGTTAATGATGTGTTCTGCTTGCAACGGCTTGCCGTAGCACAGGTGCTTCTTGACGACGTCCGCCAGTTCCCCGGCCTCGGTCACAAGGCCCAGCGCGCAGTGCATGAGCCGGAACTTGTCCTCTGGAAGCCCGATTGCCGGGCCATTGGTACGCATGACGTTTTCGATGTATTCGTCTGTGTTCATAGGTTGTCTTCGTTGTCTTGTGTTTCTGTTTCTTCCTGCTCTTCGTAAACCTTCATCTCCTCTTCAAACTCAATCTGGTCCAGCCTCCGCTGCCTCCCGATGCTCCGGTTGATTTCATGCAGTCTGTGGCTTGATCGGATGACGTCACGCATTGAAAAATCCAGACCGCGCTCTTGCAGCCACTTCGCGGCAGCTTGAGCCACGATGTGACTGTTTCGCAGGTGCTTTGGGTCTTGTTCGTGCATCGGTCACTTGACGTGGATGATCTCGCTGAACTCCGCCAACCGCCGGGTTAGTGCCGCCGCCCGGTCAGGCGAGAGCATATCCCGCAACTCCTGCCCTGTCGCATTCGACGTCCAGATGATCGGCAACTGGCGTTCACTCCGCTCGTCGATCAAATCGAACAGCATCTCCTCCGCCGTAGGCGTCAGTCGTCCTTTGCCGATGTCGTCGAGGATGAGCAACTTGGATTTGTACGCGCTGCTGATCGCCTGCTTGGCGGCGTCTTTCTCCCGGGGATCGTCGGAGTACTTCTCCGCCGCCAGCCGGGTGAGCTTCGTTGCCTTCAGGAAGCAGAGCGACCGGATGCTTGGCCAGACCCGGCGCGCGATAAAGGCCGCTGCGCGCGTTTTACCCGCTCCCGAGGCACCTATCATCCCCAGCCCCTTCGGACCAAATTGCCAGCCTTCTGCTGCTTTCTGGAGGCATTCTGGAAGCCGGGCCAACTCGGTGTCAGCGAACAGCGCGGGGATGCGCTGCCAGAACGCCTCCCACAACTCCCTCTCATCCCGTTCCGCCTGAGTCTCACGGGCTTCATGCCCCCGGACTTCCATACACCAAGGACAGACGCTGCTGGAGCAGACCTCGATGCCGGAGATTTCGATGATCGCAGAATCGAACGCCGCACCGCAGTCAATGCAGTGTTTCTTTTTTGTCCTCAACGGCTGTTCACCAGTCGGCTGCATATTCGGATTTGTCATTGGATGTATGTGTGGATGTTTTGGATTTGTTTTCAGAGAACGGGAACAGCCCCTGCCACCCGGCAGCAATGCTGGCATCGATGCAGGCAACAGCCTTCACAGTCCCGACCTTCGCGAGTTGTGAAAGCTGAATGTTCATCGTCTGGATGGTCAGAGCCTTCCGCAAGCTCTTGCGGTACTCGACCCAACGCTGCCACGCAACACGAAACTCATCAGAATCAAGCTCAGTCGGAATCACAGCGGCTTCAGCCGCCTGCGCGCGCACGCGCGCTTTCTTGTCTCTTGGGTATTGGTTATTGGTTCTTGGTTCTTGGTTAGCCATCGCGACCCTATCGATCTGCATAGCATCGGAATGGCGTCCGTCTGGCGTCTGTGTAGCGTCCGCTTGGCGTTCGCTTGGCGTTCGCTTTGCGTCTGCCATCCGTCCGCCATCCCAACGCTTTGCCGCCCCCACTGCCCCGGCCCGGCGGCACTTCGCGGACTTCTCCGCAAACGCCTCCAGTTCTTCGTCGCACCGCTTGTTGCGGTAACCGTCCTCACCGAGTTGGAAGAACTCTTCCAGCACGATCCTCAGCGCAGCACGCTCCTGTTCTGAGCGCGCGCAGATCCGGCGAGCCAGCACCTCGAGGTCCGTGGAAAGCGGACGCTCGGTGTCGTAATACAAGTCGAGCAGGTCACGATAGACTCCGCGCTCGAGCAGCGTCAGGTGCCGGGTTGCGCTGTTGAAATCGCCGATGTGGTGAGAGTAGTAGTTCATGCAACCTCCTCATCAGCGGCGCTGCACTTGAGCCTGAACATCCCTGCGAGATGCGGGTCTTTCATCAACTCGCGCGAGTAAAACGCCCGTAAATTGTTGGGTAGCTTCAATCCATCGTCGCTGTTGGTCTCCAGCATAGTGTGCCAGCGCAGCACCTCAAACAAAAGGCTGATGCCAATCTGCTTGTCTGGCCGGGCCGAGCGATACCTCACCGCGAGGCTGTGCAACTCCTCGAAAACGTGCGGGTTCTCGGAGTGGAACTTTTCAAACTGCTCACGCAGTCTGTTCTTTTTTCTCTCGACCGGAGGATCGAAATCAAACTCCGGGTGTGGACACTGCTGTGTATTCATTGATGTTTATGTAAATGTGTGGGTCTTCTTCTTTTGCTGCGTATGCCTTTGTCAGGTGAAGCTCAACGATCTGACTGTCGTCGAGCCAGAATCCTTGGAGCGCGTCCAGAAGCCCCTTGACGAGGTTGTCTAGGTCAGGACGCTTGATCGCCGGGATGCGCGACGGAAGATGCTTCTTGCCCATCAACGCCTTTGGCCGCTGGATCACAAACGAGACGTACACAGACACCGGACCTTCAAACGGTTTCTCAGGCCGGAACGCCCGGGAGTGAATGTCCACCTTCTGCGCAAAAAGGCGCGCCTCTTTGTTCGCGAAAAATACCGGGCGACCAGCCCGGACCATTACCCGCTTGCCTGCAAATTGAATGCTCTTTGGGCAAACGGGTAGTCTGAACGCGATGCTCATCTCAGAACGGGATTTCGTCGTCGTCCTGAGTCGCGAAACGCGCCGGGGATGGCGCAGGCTTGGGCTTTGCAGCCGCTGGTTTTGCGGCAGGCTTTGCAGGCTCAGGTTTTTCTTCAGCATCTCCTTCGTCGGCCAGCACAGATTCTGCGACCTTGAGACACTGCTGGTTAAACCGAGCGACGATGTCGGCAACAGCGTCCTGCTCGAGCGCAGGCTTTGCGTTGTCCTCGATTGAGTTGATCCACCGGATGTTGTGACGAGGACCGTTGTCTGTGTCTTCTGTTTCAACAGTAACCCGGACCAGCTTGCCGTCGAGCGCGTCCAGCCCGGTGAGGTCGCCAGACCAGCCAACAGCCTTGGTCAGTTGGCGAGTCGTCGAGGCAAACGCACGGTCGGTGAGGTAACCTTTCCAGCTACCCTCACGACCCTGCTGGTCGCAGTCCTCGGTGACCACCACCGGGACGAGGATGAATGCCGTACCCGTCTTGGTCTGTTGCAACCACCCGGTTGCAGGCTTCTTAATCTGCGCAATGAACTTTCCCGGCGCATTGATGTATTTGCTCATTCGATTTCTCCTTTCGTTTCTGCTTGTTTGCGAACCATCGCAGGCTCGCCGATTTTGGTTTCGAGGACGTCGCCGAGCAACTCGCCCAGCTTGTCCTTCGCTTCCTTCTTTTTAATGTCCAGCGCGCCACACAGCGCGCCTTCCAATTGAGTCACCGACACTTTGCAGGCTGCGACGAACTGCTCAGCAGACAGGCTCCCAGAAAGCCGCTGGAACGCCTCCTGCACGTCCCTGATGCTTCTCGATGCCTTGCCCTTCTGGAGCGCGAGGCCCGGGATTTTTTGCCCCGCCAGCAGCCTGCGCTTCGCCTCGGCTTTGGCTTCCGCGATGACGTCCTCTGCGACCTCTGCACGCTCGAGAAACAGCCCAAGCTGCTCGTCCGAAAGGCCGACAAGAGCAGGCGGCTCAAAAGCCACAACAGCCTCTGCCTCCGCACGGGCCTCCGGGCAGACTCCTTTGGCGGCGCAATACCTGCAAGCGTCAGGTGACGGCACCCGCTGCGCGCCGGGCTGCATCGCAGCGTCGATTATTTCATCGACCTGCTCTCTGGCTGCATCGAGGTCGAACGCATCGTACCCGGCAACCGTAGGCGCACCAGCCAGAGGCTGGATGAGCGCAACGTAGATTTTCTGGAGTTCCGGGTGGTTCTCCTTCGCCAACACGGCATACGCCCTGAGCTGAACCGAAGAGGACGCAGTGCCCTGAGCGATCCGCCCGGATTTCCAGTCGGTAATCAGCGCAGTGTCGCCAATCATTTCGATGCGGTCGATGCCGCCGCTCCACTCGCGCTCAGGCCCAGCCGACTTGCACCAGAGCCGCTGCTCAACCAGCACCCGATCAACTGGCTGAGCGAGAAACCCGAGAAACCCGATATTGCTGGCGATCTCTGAGTATTGATCCCAGCACAAAGTGAACAACTCCTTGAGATCATCCGACAGCTTCTCAACTTGAATCTCTCCGGCCATTGCCTTGTGGAAGAGAGTTCCGTTCCGGGCCGCTTCAGACTCAGTGTTCGGCAAACCTTTTTCAGCCTGCCACTTGCCCGGGCAAAGCTGGTAGCTGCCCAGCTTGCTCGCGCTCATTTTCCCCTTCCGCTCGTCTTCGTTCATTTGGCTCCTTTCTCAGCTACCCACGCCTCGATCACCGAGAACTGGCTGATGATCCGTTTGAGAACTTTTTCACTGAACTGCCAGAGAAACTCCTCGTCGTGAACAAGTCCCTTGCTTTGCAAGAACCCAAACACGTCCTGCACCTTGATCCCGACTTCATCGCACAAAGCCTCGATCTCGGTTGTCAGAGCCTTGTTCGGCGACTGCTCTGTATCAACAGCAGGCGATGAAGGCAGCGTCTTCACCTCCTCAACCTCAACCGTTTTTTGAGCAGCCTTCGGAGCCGACTTGAACAGCGGCTTTGACGCAACAGGAGCAGGGGCAGGCGCGTCGAACTGCTCGACCTCCTCCGGCGTGTACAGTCCGCAGACGACAGGAGCGTAGCAGGCGCGCACTCCTTCGGAGATAACCCGCGCCGAGAGCATATGGCGCGGGTATTTGCGCCATCCATCTCCTGACGCAAGACCCGCTCGGCGCGCGTCGTCCAGCGTCCACCGGATCTCGACGTCGCCGCCCTGCGGGTGGCTGAAGGTGGCGGACACGGCAGTCTCGGTGCGCTCGTTCCACCGCACAGACCCTCCGGCCTGCTGGAACCGGGCGAGGATGGCGTCAGCCTTAAGAGACGGCCTCCCCTTGATGATGTGGTACTCCTTCGCTGCGGAGGCCGGATGCCGTCCTTCAGACTGGGCGACAAGGAACAGGGCGATTGCCTGCTCTGGAGTGGTTACTCCGAACAGTTTGCTGTCAGCGACCGCCTGAGCGGCCCGGGCGAGGTCGTCGAACGACGACAGTGCGAGTTGGTTGTTGTTCATGTGTGTGTGGTTTCTGTTGTGTTGATGTTTCAGTGAATCTGCAAGCCTTTGCAGTCTTTCTTCTTCTTGAGAGTTTTGCCGTCTGGCAAGACGATTCTGAAAAAAGCACCTCCATCGTCAATGACGGTGCATCCCTCCGCGCTGCGTTTGATTGCCCGGGGATGGTTGCGGGTGCCGACCCATTCCAACCATTCAACACGGCACCCGGTACGGGTGGAGGAGGTCTTGGGCTTCTGAGCGGCTTGCCACTCGGCGAGGTCCGCCCGGCCTTCATCGGAGTCCAGCCACTCCTTGCACTCCGCGAGGTCGTAGTACTCGACCACGTTGTAAAATTTGCTGGAGTGGTGCCACTCCCCGGTGCCGATCCGCTCGCGGACGTATGCCGCTGGGACGCCGAGTCTCCGGGCGACGACCGAGGCCGGGAACCTGCCGTCCGCCTCTGCGGCGACGGCGTTGTTCGACTTGGAAAAACCGTTGTATCCGCTCACAGGACACCCCCTTCCCAACGTGCGAGCCGCTTGGTCGGCACCGGGCGACCCGTGTCGATCCAGTTGCAATACGCCTTGTACTTATGCCCTCCGGCAGTCAGAGACCTGCCGTACCCGGACCACTTGATGACGGCTGGCTTGCCGTCGATTTCGACCTCGATGCCCTTCCAGCCGAAGTGAGCGTTCCTGATGTCTGCGTGGATGTAGGTGACGCCAAACCTGCGGGTGTCGAGGACGTACCCAGCGAGGTTTCTTCCGGTTGATTTGTCGATGATTTGCATGATGTGTTGATGTGTTGGTTTTGCAGCGGAACCAGACCACTGCCGTGCGCCCCCGGGGTTGCCGGGAACGCAGGGCAATGTTGTCAGGCAACGGAGACGGAGTTCGCCAGCCACTCGGCGCGACGAGCGACGTCGAAGAGGGCGGATGACAGATCGGCCCGTGCCTTCTCAAGCCGCCTGACCTGCTCATCGACAGCTTTTTCCGAGTACACGCGCACCTTTTCGGCGTCCGCGTTAGCTGCAATGATGATTGCAGACGCTTGAGCTTTAGCCTCAGAGAGGCTGATGATCGGATAAAAGTCCGACCGAATCTGAGCTTCAAGCTCGGCTTTGATCTCCTTGAGCCAAGGCCCAAGATACGAGTTTTCACCAAGCTGCGCGATTGCAGCTTCGAGGATTTCGATCTCCTGCGACTTGGAAGGGTTGGGTTTATTCATGCCGTCAACATACCCAATAGATTGGGTTTATCAATCGCTATGACACAATTTCTCCAACCGACTCCGAATCCGCTGCTGGAGCGGGTTTCCGGCGCGACGGACGCCGGGGGAATTTTACCTCTACCTGCGGAGGGCGTCCTCCGCGCTTTCCATTTTCACGCGCTGCGGTGGCTTTTGCCTCGGACGTTTTTGCGCCCCCGGCTTTGCCCATTTTCGACAGGTGCCGGGCCAGCTTTTTTTTGTTTTTCCAAGCCATATGTGTATGTGTATCGTGTTTTATTCTTGTGTTTAACAGGAGTACCGACTGGCTTGCCCCAGTCGATTTGCTCCAAATTGCGCCGGAACCGGGCGCGATCCACCGGACGCTCTGCGTCCCCCTTCCCTGCCCCGGTGCGGATGAACTCTTTTCCGAAATCAGCTTTCACTGGGCTGTTCGGATGGCTGCTCGGATGGCTGTTCGGGCTGCACGCCGTCGCGCTTCATCACTTGCTCAAGCAGGCTCGCTGCCACCATCAGTCGGAAAGCGAACAGTTTGCTGTTGTGGATCAAATCCACAAACACGTCGTCTCGGCTTATTTTGCTCAGGTCAATGCCTGAGATTGCAGCGGCTACCGGGTCGTCCATTGCCTGCTGTGCTGCGCTCTGTGTTGATGTATCGTCGCTCATTTTTTTGGTTTCTGTTTTGGTTGAGTTGATTTTGCAACACTCACGTTGATCCGCTTCGGCTTGCCCTGCTGATGCAGGGGAACTCGGATTTCGGGGCTTTTTCCAATGATGATTCGTGCGCTCATAAATTAACGGTCAGACCGCTGCCGCATCATTTCGTCGGCGACGCGCCAGCACCATTCCGCGACCTCCTCCTCAGTCATTCCCTCCGTGTCCAGTCCAGACAGAGCCTTGGCCGCAAAGTAGTCCCTCATGCTCATGCCGCTGTTCGAGCGCACTGGTGGATTGCTCTCGTCGCCCGGGTACGGAGTGACCGGGTACGCCGGGTGATTTATAAATCGATGTCCTGCCATAGGGTCGCTCATAAACACAAGTTTTAGAGCGAGTCAACCACGAAACGGCTTGTGGTTCTGGCGGCGCACCCGGGAGGCTTCTCCGCGCAGATGCCAACCGACCCGAACGCCGATTGCGTAAGCAAGCCCGGCAACGATTGCCGGAACGGCTGGCTGAATGAACTCGATGAGTATTTTGATGGTATTCATGTTTGTGTTTGTTGGTTGTTTTAATGCCTGCTGATTTCAATCCAATGGACCGCCAAGGCGACGTCCAGAATTCCGGTTTGCGGCGTGATCGTGCCGCCTGAGCCGTCGCACCCGATGATGAGACCGTTTCCGGCAAACCCCCTGCCGTTGAGTTCAAACCCGCGCAGCGGCCCCTCCGTCAGGTTGCCCTGCGCGTCCTGCAAGACCGGGCCGGATTTCAAAAGCCCTTCGTCGTCGATTGCGACGGAGTCACGCCCCTTGAGTCCGACTCCCCGGGCGATGTCGAAAAGGTCGCACCGCAGGAGCCGGGGGATGGCGCGCCAGTCCTCGGCGTCAAACTCGACCTCGTTGATTTCGAGGCGATCCACGTCGATGAGGATCGCACGGACGGTGGAAGGAGCCGGAGCAGGCTCAGGAGCAGCGGCAGGGGCATCCTGCGCGCTCTGGATAGCCTGCTCCTCCCGCACGGATTCAGCAGCCTCTTCGGCTGCGCTGATCCACCGCTCAAGCGGGAGATGGTTGAGTCGGTAGACGTACACTGATTCCCCGTCAACAGGGACACCGTCGGAAGTGACGAAGTAGAAATAACCTTCGCCTTTGACAAGCTCTACACCGAGGTGCGCGATTGCCTTGTTCACTGTTGAGATCCTGAGATGTTTTGATGTGTTCATGTTGTGGATTATGAGCTGGAGATTGGGTTTTGCAAGTCACTTCTGAAACGGAAAAAACAGACCGTACAACCGGACGTCCTCGGCGTCGTATTTCTCGGCGTTTTTTTTGCCGCGCCGCGTGAACCCTTCGGCTTTGAGGATTTCCCTGATTGCCCCAGCGACGACCTGCTCATTGAGCGGACGCCCGGCTTTGAGGTCTGCCTCGGCGATTGCGCACCAGTAAGCTGCCTTCGTTACAGGCTCAGGAAGCGCCACAAAGCCGCCCCACGACGTCGCAGCGTGCGTCTGCGTGACAACACGCCCGGAGACCAGCGCGATCAATTCTGCGGCGTCCTGAACGCGCTTGGCTGCGGCAGCGGCGGCGGCGTCGCGCTCAGGCTGGAGCAGTCTCCGGGCGACGGCACCGTTGGAGTACTCGCCGCCATCGGTGTCGGCGACCCAGACAACGTAGTTTTTGTCGGTCGCGAACACGTCCTCGACGCGCTGCCCCTTGTACTTTCCAAACTGGAACACTTCCCAGTCGGTGGCTGCGGCCCGTGCCTTGGCAGCGGCGCGCTCCTCTGCCGTGATCACCCGGCGGATATCCTCCGGGTTGTGGCCGACCTTCTCAGCGCAGTCCGTGCCGACGAACACTTTGCGACGGTCGGCAAGCTGGACCACGATGTGGTGGACGATAGCTGTCCCACAGTACTGGCAGCAACCAGCCCCGGCAGGCAGGGAGCGGATGGCGTTGTTGTAGGCGTCCGGGTTCGCCTCCGCCAAAGCCTTGGAGGGAAGCTGGAAGTAGCCGATGATGTTGCCTGCGATGAGGTCTTGCTTGGTGATCATGCTTGGATCTTGGTGCTATGGATTGGGTTTTGCAATGTCTTTTTTTCCGGGGGGTTGAAAGAAATTCGCATCCCCCCCTGCCGATTAAAGGTCACCCCCAACCGCGACGTACTCCCGGGAGGTCGCGTCAAAGCGGAGAACACGGTCGGCTCCGGCGGCGCGCAGGGCGTCTGCGTCGCAGGTAAAAAACTCAAACACGGTCTCATTGGCGGAGATGATCAAATAGGTTTTCATGCGCCCATCAAAACCCAACCTAAGCCCCCCCGGCAACGCCACTGCGTGTCATATAAAAGCAAACCCCCCGGAGCTTTTGGCCCCGGGGGGTTTGAGGTGCGTCCGACGATCAGGCGGCCTTGAGCGCGTTGTAGGCTCCCAGAGCGGAAGCATACACCGCTTCAGCGGCCAGTACAGCATCAGCGGCGGCGAGCCAAGCAGCGTCGGTCTGGGAGGCTTTCACGGCTTCAGCAGCGGCCCGGGCGCGGGTGATGTTGTGAGACTCAAACTTTGCCCACTTGTTGTGGATCTTGTTGACCGACTTGTTGAGAGCGGCACGGGCTGCATCGGGAAGCAAGTAGTACGCTTCGGTTGACGTCGGACGGTCGAGAGTCGCGAGTTCGGCGTAGCAGCGGGAGCTTGCGAATCCATTGAACTTTTCGACCACGTTCGAGAGGTGATACTTTGCCGACTTGAGGTTTGCCGAAGCCACCCGGATTCCGGCGGCTGCGGATTTCTTGACCGACTCAACCTCCTCGAGTTCGGAAACCACTGCCAACTGGCCGGGCGTCCAGTTGGCGAGCGTGCGACTGGCGGCTGCGAGGAACTGCTTTCTCGCAGCGCGCTCCTCGGGCTTGCACTCGTCGAGGGACGCCTGCACAACGTCACGGACGTGACGCAGGTAATCGCAGGACTGCTCGAGTGGCAGTTCCCCAGATCCTGAGCAGACTCCGGCGAAAAACCCCCACTTGAGGGTATAGCCGTGAGAGGCGAGGCGACCTCCGGGGAGTTTCTGGGCGGCGTTGCAGATCTGGCAGGTTCCGATGTGAGTTGATTTCATGCCGTCAATCTGGGGCAATCGATTGGGTTTTGCAATGCCTTTTTTTGGGTTTTGTGAGCCAGACTTTGCCATAAAAAAACCCCGAGGGTTTTTGCCCCCGGGGTTGTTTTGGAAAAACCAGCGTTCAGATGACCTGCCACTTTGCCGGACGCTTGAAAAACCCGAACAGCGGGTCACGTCCAGACTCAACCGTTGCCGTGAACCGGACACGCTGCCCGACAACTGGGACAACCGTCGAATCGGTTTGTGGTTCCCCGCAATAAAACTCCCCGGGAGCAGAACCCCAGAGCTTCACGCCACCGCCGATGTCAACCAGCACCTTGTTTTTGGTCGTCACCCCAGATCCCCAGCTATACGTTGAGGGAAACTCCTGTTCTCTGACGCTCAGGATCTCGCCTTCGATGACCTGCCTGCCATCCACTACGGAGGCGGTAGCAGCAGCGCGCTTGGCCACGTCAGCAGCGTGCGCCTTCACCAGAGCGGCGAGCTGCGCGTCAGAGAGCTTGCCGTACTTGCGCGCCTTCTCCCGAAGATCCGTAGCAAAACGGCTGAACCCCTGACGCGCCCAAGAAAGAGCGGCGGCGACCTCTGGGCTGGCGGCTGCAACTGCGCGCTCCTTGTGGTCACCAAGAGCCGCAGCAACCAGACTGAGCCGGATTTGGTCGAGGTTGCAGTACGCTGCCGCCCGGATGTTGCCAGCGCAGGTTTTTCCGACGAGGTAAAGGTTGTCGGACGTGTCAGCAACGACAAACGAGTGCTTCACCCGTGCGCCGCAGCAAACGCAGTTTTTCGCCGGGATTTCAGTGTCGTTAAATTTTTCCTCGAGCCAAGCCTGCTGATACACCGGGCGTTCAATGCCGTTCCCATCCTCTTGTGTGTCAACAAACTCGGTTACGGCAACGAGGCGGAGGGAGGCTGCGATGACGGTTTCGTACTTGGATTTTTCGGTGATGAATGCGTATTTCATGCAACCAATCTGGAGCAGTGGATTGGGTTTTGCAATGCCAAATTTGCAAAAAAAATCCGGGGGTTTTTTGCCCCCGGGATTTTGTGGGAATCAACGGATCAGAACCGCTCGACAATTTCCGTCGGGTGAGGTGCAAAACCTTGAGCAACGTACTCTGCGTTGCGCAGCCTGATCACCTCAGAGGCAAAGGCAACCGCCTCATCCCGGGACGCAAACGCGGTTTTGACGAGGTAGAATCTGCGGCTCTTGCGCTGACCGTCTTGGATGAAAACGGTCCTGACCTGCGGGAAATTGGACTCGACCGAGATTTCAGCCCAGTTCTCCGAGGTCGGCTTTGCCCACTTTTTTGCAGAGCGTTTTGCCCCGCAGAAAAGCCCTGTCTCAGGGAGCCACTGGCCTCCCTTGTAAAACTGACCATTGACAGTGCTGACGGCTCCGCCTGCGGGTGCTTGGGTGAGGATGGTTTCCATACCCGCATCATCGCCTATCGTTTGGGTTTTGCAGTACCAAAAAATCAAAGCGATTTCCGGGTCCACAAATCCCGTGCCTGCTCCGGCGTCAATTGCGGACGACCGAGCCGGGCGTTGACACTGTTGTGCAACCGGATTCCCCAAGCAAAAAAGTCGTCCGCAGACTCTGGAGGGTCGGCCTCGCAGAACGCGCGGAAATGCCCCTCACAGGGGCATCCGTCGAAAGGTAGCGCATCCACCCATCCCTGCCACCAATCGGCGTTCCAGCGGCCTCCTCGAAGCGTATAGAGGTGCAACTCAGCCCAGAGCCGCGCCCCGGCCACCTCGATTGCAGGCACTGGAGCAAAAGCTGCCTGACGGTCCACCTCGTCCACTGTGACGGCAACCCAGTCGTCGTGCCGCTGCCAAGCAATCCCGAGTTGCTCACAGACAAGCCGTTCGATTTTTAGAGCAAGCTGGTGCTGATGGTAGTATGGAGCTTCCTGCGAGCCGCCCGGGTCTTCCAGTTCCGGGTGAGCGACGTCCCAAGCGGTCACATCCTCCTCCCGCACCAGCCCCCGGCAGGTCCACGCTTCTACCAGTTCGTGCAGCGCGACCAAAAACGACGAGTCGTCCGAGCCGTTCTCCGGCACCTCGATTAGGAGCGTGCCGTCTGGCAACCACATCCAGTCGCCACAGGTCGAATACCGCATCCGCCCGGGAGACACGGTCCTGATTTCGATCCTCATTTGTAGAGCCTCTCGTCGTCCTCGAGAGGTCGCTCAAAAAACATCCAGACCATACTCGGCGAGTTTTTTTACCTCGGAATCAATGTCGGCCTTTATGCTGCGGCTCCACTCCAAGCAACAGCCGCGCAACTGGTCGGCAACATCAATTGCATTTGAGACTGCCTCGTCAACTGAGTCGCCCATACCAATTGCCGCTCCGACACCGATGGCTCCACACTCCTGCGGGATGATGTAGTGCATCCCGTCGATGACCGCTGAGTTCCGCAGTTTCACAGAGTCTTTGACGTCCGCCGGGATATCAATCGGTTGCCAGCCGTCCCTGAGCCACTGGGAGAACAGGATGATTTCGGCACCGTATTTCGCAACGGGTTCCGGCTCGACGACGATTCCATTCGCTCCATACCAAATGCATTCAGCGATGTTCGAGAACAGCTCCTGATACAATTCGCTCGGAGGCGATCCAGCCCGGGCGCAAAGGTCAATCATGTACGGCTCCTTGTCAGATCCAATCCTGTTTTCCGACGAGACAAAGCCTCTCCACCCGTATGCCTCGAAAACTGGTTTCATCGCCGAATCAAATCGCGTGATCGGCTCTGGAATTGACGAGAATGGGCGCACGACTCCGATGTACCCGCAGTC
>Ga0075471_10001776_pt1 | contig 14289 bp, 10 predicted proteins | sample DEB19_08_DNA_2_FD_74787 | JGI IMG/M metagenome (GOLD analysis project Ga0075471, IMG submission 74787) | Aqueous microbial communities from the Delaware River and Bay under freshwater to marine salinity gradient to study organic matter... | ecosystem: Environmental > Aquatic > Marine > Coastal ... | reverse complement strand
CACGCGCACGCGCAGCGTGCGCCAGCGCGCCGGGTCCGTATCGCCAGAGGCCGCGAAGGCGCGCACGCGCACGCGCAGCGTGCGCCAGCGCGCCGGGTCCGTATCGCCAGAGGCCGCGAAAGCGCGCTGGCGCACGCGCAGCGTGCGCCAGCGCGCCAAGTCGCGGCCGCTCAAAAACGACCAACGGCGCCCCCTTTTCGGTGCGCCGTTGGCCCCCTTTGTTCCGCTGTCCGCTTCCCGGCGGCCAGCGTTCCCTGTAGCCGGACCTGACGGTCCGGTCCCTCCTGAGAAGTCTCACGACGAGGCGTCCCTCCTCGTGAGGTTGTGAGTAGCGGGTTCCCTTTCCGCCGCTCACGAGCGATGCACTCTAGTTGCACATCGCTGTCCCTTTTTACCTCCGCCCGCCTTCAGGTCCCTCAACCCGAAGGCTTGCGAACGCGGCGAGTCCCTTGAACAGGCCGCGGGTCGTCACGAAGACGACGCGGTGCATTCTTCTCCGAAACCGCCTGCGGTGTTGCGATACCGCAGAATTTTCGGCGATTTTTTGAGCGCGGCTTTGCGCGTGCGTAGAGAACGGTTGCATTATTGGGCGAGTCCGCCTGGTTTTTGCTGTGCCGAATTCGTCAAGTCTCTTTACAGCAGTCGTTTACACTGCGGTTGACTGCATGCGACTCGCACTTGGCAAGTTTTCCACTCCCCTTCGAGCGCTCGCCGCGCTCGCCATGACCTGCTGCCTCGGATCCGCCGCGCTCGCGCAGCAGGCACCGCAACGCCCGCGCGCACCGCGCCCGCAGCAGCAGCAGCAGCGAGTGAACTGGGAACCCGGCGGCGAGGTCCGCTCGAAGCACTACCGCATCCTCAGCGATCTCGAGCCCGATGACACGAAACTCTACGGCGGGCACCTGGACTTGCTGTACGAGGAGTACTCGCGGCGCCTCGCGAGCCTGCCGCCGCGCGCACCCGAGATCCCGTTCGTGCTCATGTTCGCGCGCGAGGCCGACTATCTGGCCATCCTTCGCACGCGCTACGGCGTCAACGCAACAGGCAGTGGCGGCATGTTCTTCATCTCGCCGCAGGGCGCCGCGCTCGCGTTCTTCACCGAAGGGCTCCCCCGCTCGCGCGTGTTCCATGTGATCCAGCACGAGGGATTCCACCAGTTCGCGCACAGCCGCTTCGTCGGCTCGCTGCCTCCGTGGCTCAACGAGGGCCTGGCCGAGTACTTCGGCGAGGCGATCGTGGTCGAGGGGCGGGTCATCATCGGACAATCCAGCGCGGGCCCCGTCCAGCGCATCAAGAAGGCGATCGAGCAGAGCGAGACGATCGACTTCCTGCGCATGCTGACCATGACCAGCGACGAGTGGAATGCGAATGTCCGCGCGGGTAACGCCGGCGTGCAGTACATGCAGGCATGGTCGATGGTGCAGTACCTGAGCTGGGCCGACAAGGGCCGCTACCAGCGCGCGTTCGAAGGCTACATCCAGCTCATCCACGCGGGCACGCCCAGCGACCGCGCGTTCGTGCAGGCGTTCGGCACGAACGACCTCAAGAACTTCGAGGAGGCGTGGAAGACCTGGGCGCGGAACGCGGTTCCATCGGCGCTCGGGACCGCTGCCATGAAGCTCACCTTCCTGGCCGAGGGCCTCATCCAGCTGTCGCACGACGGCGTGAAGGTGAACGACCTCGAGGACCTCGTCTCGAAGCTGCGCGACCGGAACTTCAGGACCGAAGTCAGCGTCCACGGGCGCACGGAGACCATGGAAGCCAACGAGCGGACGCTCGAGATTCCCAAGGACGAGCTCACGCCGGCGCAGCCCGTGTTCGACTTCGTCGCGCAGAAGTCCAAGGGTCTTGGCGCCGTCGAGAAGAAGCGCGAGGAAGAGCACCCCACGCCGCTCACCATCACCACCCGCGGGCTCGAGCCGCGGGAACTGGTCCTGAAGTGGACCCGACGCAAGTCAGGCGACTTCGATTACGAGATACTCTCCCCGAACAAGGCGCCGGCACCCGCGAAGCCGGACCGAAAGCGGCCTGAGAAGGACGCGCCAGCGAAGGCCCCGTAAGGTCGACGGCTTCGCGAAACGGCCGTCGGCGTGTTCCCAACCGCCGCGCATGCCCGCGGCAACGACTCCCATGCATGAAGTCGACACGACATTCCTCCGCAGGCTACGCGCGCGCGACGAGCGCGCATGGTTCGAGTTGTGGGAGGCGTTCGGACCCGTCGTGCGCGGCATGCTCCATCGCTGGGGCAACGGGAGCCTGGGCGAGGAGACGCTGCGCGACCTGACGCAGGACACGCTGGCCGCGCTGTCGGACTCGATCGACCGGTTCGACCCGAAGCGCGGCGTACGCTTCTCGACCTGGCTGCTGGCGATCGCGAAGCATGTGCTGGGCGACGAGTTCGACCGTCGCTTCGCGCAGAAGCGCGGCGCGGGCCGCCGCGGCGCGAGTCTCGAGGACGAGTGGATGGGCCAGTCCGACGAGCCTCAGCCCGACGAGGTGTATGAGCGTCGCGTGCTGGCCGCGAAGATCCACGCCGCGATCCGCGCCACGCAGAAGCGAGCGGAGTTCGTGCATTTCGAGGCATACCGCATGCGGGTCCTCGAGGGGAAGAACGGCCGCGACATCGGCGTGCAGCTCGGGATCAGCGAACCCACGGTCACGCGCCACTGCCAGCGCGTGCGGGAGGCGCTGCGCGTCGAGCTCCTGAGCGCGATCGAGCAGTACAGCTTCACCGATGACGAGCGCGACGAGCCGGGGCGCGCTGGACTTGCCGCGGATGACGCCGCTTTCGACGACGCGCTGGGCGAGATCTGGCGCGCGCAGGAGGAGGTCCTGCGCGCCGATCTGGAGGCGCAGCGGGCGGAGCTGCGCAAGCGAGGCAGGAGTTGAGCGGGAGCGGGTGGTCGGGCCTCGAGTGGCTGCTCGCGACGGTCGGCCTGGTGGCCGCAGGTGCGGCGCTGGTCGCGGCGGGTCTCGCGATCGGCCGCGCAGGCGTGCTCATGGGGATGCTCGGCGCGCACATCGGGCGATGCATCGCGCAGATGGGCCGCGACCTCGTGCGCTTCCTCGGTGGCGTGATCCTGTGCATCGTGCTGCTTCCGGTCGCGCTCGCGCGGCTCGTGATCGGCAAGACGAAGACGGCGGGCGCGGCTGCGCGCGCCAGCGGCCGCGAGGCGATCGAGGCGCTGCGCGCGCTGTTCTCGCTGCTCATCGTGCAGCCGCTCAGGCTCATCGGGCTGCACGGCGTGATCGGCCATGTGGGCACACGCCTTCCCGCCGCGCTCGGCGATCCCGATGCACCCAAGTCAGGTCCCGCCGAATTCGAGGGCTACACGGTCATCCGCGAGCTGCAGGCGGGCGGCTCGGGCGCACGGCTCTTCGTCTGCGAGCCGGACGCGCGGACGCGCGTGCGCATCAAGCTGAAGGACGGCTTCGTCGTCATCAAGAGCTTCGACTTCGACGACGGCACGCGGCTCGCGGAGCTCCTGCGCGAATCGCGCGCGCTCGAGTCGGCGCGCAAGCTCGGGCTGATCCTCGACCACGAGAGCTCGGAGCGACGCTTCCACTACGCGATGCGCTACCACGAGGGGCTCGACCTCGGCAAGTTCGCGCGGCGCGTGCACGAGCTTTGCGAGGGAGACGGGCTCGACCGCGAGCACCTTGTCATGGTCGCGTCGCTCGTGCGCGACATGGTGGCGACGCTGCGCGACTGGCACGCGGCGGGCCTCTGGCACAAGGATGTGAAGCCTGAGAACATCATCGTGCACGAAGGGCGCGCGACGCTGATCGATCTCTCGCTGGTGACGCCGCTCGCGTCGCAGATGACGCTGACCACGCACGGCACCGAGTATTTCCGCGACCCCGAGATGGTGCGCATGGCGCTCAGCGGCGTGCGCGTGGGCGACATCGACGCGGACCGCTTCGACATCTACGGCGCAGGCGCGGTGCTCTTCTTCGTGCTCGAGGGCACCTTTCCCGCCCACGGCGTGCTGAGCAGCTTCCGCAAGCAGAGCCCCGAGTCGCTGCGCTGGATCGCGCGGCGCGCGATGGCCGACTACGACCGCCGCTACCAGAACGCCGAGGACATGCTCGCGGACCTCGATCGCGCGATCCTGGGCGGCGATCCCGCCGCGGTGCGCCCTGCGGATCTCCCGTCGATGCGCGGCGAGGCGGGCACAGCAGACGCCGAGGCGGCGGTCGCGCGCACGGCGACGCCCCCGCCTCCACCCGACTCGCGCCGCCGCGATCGCCCGCGCCTGCGCGTGAAGAACTGGTGGACGGGCGCGTACGAGATGTCGTCGGGGCGCCCGCTGCCCGAGGGCATTCCCGCGCAGTCGAAGCGCGGACTCGGTCCACCGGTCGCGGTGCTGCTGGCAGCGCTGGCGACGCTCGCGGCGGTCGTCGCGATCTGGGCGTGGATGGGCGGCTAGAGGCCGCGATTCGCGGGGAAATCCCACTGTTCGCCGGGCTTGTACGAGAGCAGCTCGTAGAGCTCCTTGCGGCTCTGCATGGTGTCGAGGGCGCCGTGGAAGCCGCCGTCGCGCTTGAGCGCCGCGAGGCCATCCTCGACCGCCTTCATCGCGATGCGCATGAGCGAGAGCGGGTAGATCACGATCGACACTCCGAGCGCGCTGAACTCGGCGCCCGAGAGATGCTTCGTCTTGCCGAACTCGGTCATGTTCGCGAGCGTCCTGCCCGGCGACGCCTTCATGAAGCGCGCGAACTCGTCGCCGTCGTGCAAGCCCTCGGGGAAGATCACATCCGCGCCCGCCTCGCGGTAGATGTTCGCGCGCGCGACCATGTCGTCGAAGCCGGTCACATGGCGGGCGTCGGTGCGGGCGATGATCACGAAGTCGCGCGAGAGCCTTTGCTTCGCCATGGCCGCCACCTTGTCTGCCATCGCTTGCGCGCCGACGAGGTCCTTGCCGTCGAGGTGCCCGCAGCGCTTGGGGAACTCCTGGTCCTCGAGGTGCAGCGCCGCGGCACCCGCGCGCTCGTACTCGACCACCGTGCGCACGCAGCACTCGACCTCGCCGTAGCCGGTGTCGGCGTCGGCGATCACGGGAATGCCGGAAGCGTCGCTGATCTCGCGGATCGTGCGGCACATCTCGGTCAGCGTGATGAGCCCGATGTCGGGGTAGCCCGCGACATTCGCCGTGGCTCCGCCCGAGATGTAGGTGGCGTCGAATCCGGCGCGCGCGACCGACCGCGCGACCAGCGCGTTGAAGGCGCCGGGCACGAACACGGTGCCGCGGGACATGAGCTCACGAAGACGCGCGCCAGGATGCTGCGTTTGCATGCGGGGAATGTAGCGCGCAGGGTCAGGTGTACGCGCGGACGAGCTGCGCGCCCGGGTAGTAGGTCGACAGGATGCGGTTCGCCTTGGCGCCGTCCTTCGCCATCGCCTCGGATCCATACTGGCACAGCCCTACACCATGCCCGTAGCCCGCACCCTTCAGGACAAGGCGGTCGCCGACGATCTTCGGGTCGAAGAACGCGCTGCGCACGCGCTCGTTGACGGGCTTCTTGACCGCGGGATTGGACGGGCTCGCGCTGAGCGCCCAGCGCATGCTCTCCGCCGTGAGCTCGCACTTCCAGCCCTTGGCGTCGACGACGCGCACGCGCTCGGGGCGCCCCTGCTCGTTGCGCGCGATGACGGTGAGCGCCGCGAGCTGCCCGATGCGGGAGAGCGACGGGTAGCCTTCGATGCGCCCCCATGCCGGAAGCACGCGCGAGACGGCGGGGAGCTCGAGGGTCATCTCCCACTTCGCGAACTTCGAGAAGCCGGTGCAGGCGCAGCCACGCTTGCCGCTGGACGCGCGCAACGGCGCGATGTCATGCTGGATCTCGCTCGAGATCGTGTCCTGCGCGTTGGCGCGCGCGCCGCCGCAGCAGCTCGAGTAGTACGCGGGCACGACGCGGTCCTGCCACACGAGCATCTGGCCGGCGGTGTCGCGGACGGCGTCGAGGCTCCTCTGGTGCTTGGTCTCGCCGACCCACGCCTGGCTGCGCTCGTCGGCCACCACATCGTAGTGCCGCTGCGGACGCCACAGCGCCATCTCGCAGACCGCCCAGCTGCGCGCGGCGATCGCCTGCGCGCGATGGGTCTCGACGCCCCAGCCGTTGATGAGCTCCTTCGCGATCACGCCCGAGAGGTAGGTCTCCATCGGGACCTCGTGCACGAGGTCGAACGACGCGCGCTGCGGCACCAGCCGCACCGCGCCAGGCCAAGCGACTCCGTCGATCGTGATGCGCTGCTCCTCGTTCGAGAGCGACATCACATCGAGCGTGCCGCGCGACGAGTAGTCGAGCACGCGCGCGCGGCGGGTGCCTGCGCTCTCGGTGATGCGCCAGCCGATGTTCGTCCATCGGAACTCGACGGGACCGCGGGCGAGCGTGCCGCCCTTGCCGGTGCCCTTCTCGACCAGCCAGATGTTGGGACCGACGCCATCGATCGACACCTGCGGCATCGCGGGCGGGATCTCGCGCGTCCTGATGCGGATCGCGGGCTCCTTCGCCGGTGGCTCGGGGCGCTCGATCGTCGGCGGCTTGGCCTTGCCGTCGTCCTTCGCCGGGGGATCGGAATTTGGCTTCGCGGGCGCTGGGCTCGCATCGGGCGCACCGTTCATGCCAGCGGGGTTCTGGCCCGCGCGCGTGCCGCCGCCCGGCACGGTCGGAGCGCGAGGCGACTGCATGCCCTGTGGCGTGTCGCACCCGGCGCCGAAGAACAGCGCCGCGCCTGCGGAGGCCGCTGCAGAAACGAGGATGAAGCGACGCCGATCCCTATCGAAGGCCTGCGGATCCATGCAGCACCTGCTTTCAACGCCAGAGGATTCGGCGCCCGCGATTGCACGGGCGCCGAGGGGGGTATCGGCGGTTTCGCCGCGAGCCGATCAACTGAGCGTGCGGAGCGACAACCCGTGCTGGGTCAGGCGCTCGCGGATCTCATGGAGGCTGGTCGCGCCGAAGTTCTTCACGCCCATGAGCTCGGCCTCGGTGCGCGAGGCGAGCTCGCCGAGGGTCGAGATGCTCAGGAGCTGGAGCGCCTTGCGGGCGCGCACCGACAGTTCGAGCGAGGAGATCGGCTTGTTGAGGATCGCCTCGGGGACGGTGGCCTTGAGCTCGTCGAGGATGTCCTTGCGGCCACCCGGGCGGCCGCCGGGGCCCTCGAGGCCCTGGCCGAGGCGCAGGCCCTTCGAGGAGAGCATGGCCTTGATCTCGATGAGCGACTGCTCGCCGAAGTTCTTGTAGCTGAGCAGCTCGGCCTCGGTGATCTTGAGGAGGTCGCCGAGGGTGCGGATCTGCATCTTCTTGAGGCAGTTGCGGGCGCGGACCGAAAGCTCGAAGTCGGTGACGGGCGTGTCGAGCACGGCGTTCGCCGGACCGATCGCGCTCGGCTCGGCGTCGACCTGCATGTCCTTGCTGGCCTGCACATCCTGCAGGAACAGGCGGGCGCGCGGGTGATTCGGGTCGGTCTCGATGACCTGGCGGAGGAGGCGCTCGGCGCGGCCGTACTCGCCGCGGTCCTCGAGGATGACCGCGAGGTTCACAAGCGCGTTGATGTGCGGCTTGCGGGCTCCGGTGAGCTCGGTGTAGAGGGCGACGCACTCGTTCTCCTCGCCGCAGAGGTCGAGGAGGTAGGCGAGGTGGAAGGTGATGTTCGGATCGTCGCTCAGCTCGCGGGCGACGCGGAGCTCCGCGATCGCAGCCTCGCGGTTGCGCTCCTTCTCGAAGCGCGCAGCGGCGTCGAGGTGCTTCTTCACCGCTTCGGGATTGCCAGCCTTGCCACCAATGACCGTGTCGAGTCCGCTCATCGTTCGTGTTCTTTCCTGGGGTTCATCAGCGGGAGCGCGAAGTCCGACTGCGCGCTGCCGCGAAGGGCGCCAAGTGTAGCCGCTCACGGGCAACGCGCGGAATCGACGGTCGCGCACCCCCCTCGGGGCGTCTCATAATGCTGGTTTCGTCAAGCGGCGAGGTCCGCGCTGCCGCGGTCGCGAGCGCGGTTTTCGAGCCCGACGGGGTCCGATCATGGGTGTTCGGTTGCGTCGGCTGCGGGCGCCGCATCGAGCAGCCGACGCGAGCGCCATCCGCCGCGCTCAAAGCGCACGGTGACGAATACGCCGAGGATGACGATGTACGCGGTGGCCGCGAGCCATGGTCCGCTCGAAGTGAGCTCGGGATGGTGGGCGCGCATGAAGAAGCCGCCGCCGACGATGACGGACCACGCGAGGACGACGGTGGCGAGGCCGGGCACGAGCGTGTCGCCCGCGCCGCGGAGGGCCGCGATGTAGACCGTGCCGAGCGCGTCGAGGGTCTGGAAGACGGCGGCGAACAGGAAGAGCGTCGAGGCGATGGCGATCGCCTCGGGCGAGTCGAGGAAGACGGCCGCGAGGTCGGCGCGGAAGATCGCGAAGCCGATCGCGCAGGTGGTCATCCACGCTGCGGCGATGGCGACGGCTGCGTGTGCGCTCCGGCCGGCGGCGTCGTGGTTGCCCTCGCCGATGTGCTTGCCAACGACGGCGGTGGCCGCGTTGGCGATGCCAAGCGCGGGCATGAAGGAGAGCATGATGTACTTCATGACCGTCGAGCCTGCGGCGTTGTGCGCCTCGCCGAAGGTGCCCACGAGGTACACCATGAAGATCGCCCACGAGCCGCTTTCGCTCAGGAGTTGGAGCCCTGCGGGGAGCCCGAGGCGGACGATGTCGCGGATCGCGCGGAAATCAGGGCGCCAGGCGCGCAGCACCGCGAACTCTGCGTTCAGGCGCGGCGACAAGAAGACCGCGAGCGGGATCATCGCCTCGACCAGGGCGCCGATGGCCGTGCCGATCGCTGCGCCCGCGACGCCGAGCGCAGGCGTGCCGGGGATTCCGGGGATATGCACTCCGTCGAGCGTGATCCCCTCCTCGCCGTAGATGAAGACGAAGTTGCTGAGGACGTTCGCGAGGTTCGCGGCGATGGCGGCGGCCGTCACGATCTTCGGCCGCTGCAGGCCGTAGAAGAAGTTCGAGATCGCCTTGCCGCCGACGGTGAAGATGGCCGCCGCGAGCAGGATGCGCGCATAGGCGAGCTCCATGTCGAGGATCTCGGGCGAGTGGACCTCGTAGGCGCGCAGGACGGGGCCGAGCGCGATGGCGTAGGGCACGAGCACGGCGAGCGTGAACCCAACGGCGATCCAGACGCCCGCCCAGCCGTAGCGCGCGATCTCGCCTGTGCGCCCCGCGCCGACGCGCTGCGCGACCAGCGTGTTGACGAGCGCAAGCATGCCGAACGCGAACGACATCGGCGCCCAGAAGAGGCTGCCGCCGTTTCCCTGCGCTGCGACGGCTGCATCGCCAAGCACGGCGACCATGATGCTGTCGATGAACTGCATCACGGCGTAGCTGAGCATCGAGATCGCCGCCGGCCACGCCTGCGCCCAGACTTCGCGGATGTCGGAGAGGCGTGGGCGCAAGGGGAAAATCTCTTCAGGCGAGGAGCCTGCTTAACGGGACGCCGCGCTCGATAGCTCGGAGTTGAGCGAGAGTGTCGCAGCAAATGCAACACCGCGCGCGATGAACGCGACCGAGACGCACAAGAACTGACCCCGAAGTTTGGAAGTGAGGGACCGCGCGTAACGCGCCAAGGGCTCTAGCGGCCCGACCAAATGGGCTCGGGCAGTTAGTTCGCCGCGAGGCGGCTGAAGGCAACTACGGTTGCGGCTGAATCGGTTCCGGATCCGGAATCGGAGGAGCGGCCGGCCGTAGCGGTTCTTCGGGCTTTGGCGGTGAACCAGGCAACGGAGGCGCGAGACCACCCGGCACCTTCGGAGGAACCGGCACCGCTGGGCTGCTCGGCTGCTGTCCCAAAGGCGGTCCTGCTGGCGCAGGCACCGCAACAACGCCGAACCAATGCGTGATCTCCACTTGATAGCCCCAAGGAGATGGTCTTTCGACTCGAAACTGCCCCTCGGGCTCATAGGATCGATCTCGCATCGCACCACCTCTAGCCAACGGCGCATACACACCGGATGCACGAGCAGATGTCGTTGCGAGCGCTGATCGCGCTCCATTCGCGTCGAGTTGATACACCTCGTACTCACAAAACCATGGAAAGTCACGCCCCAGTGCCGACTGCGCCCACGGGATTCGGAAACGGTAGAGCCCGTCGCCTACGCCACCTACCTTCTCAGCCACAAGCACGAGTGCAGGCTGCGGTGACCTCGCTGCGGCTTCTCCAAATCGTCGCGGTTGAAACCGATGTTCGACTTCCGCCCACCTCGCGAACTCTGACGGAATCGGCTTAGCTTCTTCCGCACTCTGTACCGTCACGCGAATGCCCTGAAGATCGTCGTAAGGCCGACCAAGGTCCCAAACAATCTCGTACACCCTTCCTACAACGAGTCTCTTCTCGACTTGAGATTGCCCCTCACCCATCGAGAAGTAGATTTCACGTTGGGCAATGCCGTCCCATGCCCGGATGATCGTTACTGGGTGCTGGATTGAGAACTGCTTTGTGACCGAACTCTCACGCGACTGGATCCACCTCTGAAGCGAACTCCGATTTCGCTCGCGCTGCTCGGCAGTCTTTCCAGCGCTTGCACTCCGCTTGGCGTACTCAGCCGCAGTCGCTCGGAACATCCTGGCCTCAGGAGACCAATCAAACCCACGATCAAGCGCGGGCAGCCATGGATCGCACGGAACTTGATACTTCTCGATCGGCTCAATCCAAGCTCTGTCCTGACGAGCCGCTGACTCCGGAACAACTTCGTACACGCTCACTTGGGCATGTACGCCCGCGCCGATCGCCAGCAAGCTGATCGTCAGCGACCAAAGCTGCCTGAGCATCAACAAGTCGATCTTTCCCACAATCAGCTCCAATCTCGCTATAGCTCGACCAGCTGCATGTCGCTTTCGACCGTCTCGGCCTGCTCAGGCGCGTGAAGGGCGTTCGCCATGCAATCGAGGCCGCTGACCTTCGCCATCTCGGCGCGCGTCCCGGCGGCGCAGTAGCCCGCGGCGGGCTTGCCCGCGCGCGTGGCGGCGAGGTCGAGCGCGATCTGCGACTCGCACTTCGCGTGCTCGAGCGGGTCGATCGCCTTCTCGAAGCTCTGCAGGCGGCCGGTGGCGTTCTCGAACGAGCCCGCCTTCTCGACCCACGCAGCGCCCGGGAGGACGACCGCGGCCATCTCGGTGATGGCGTTCGGGAGCGTGTCGATCGCGACCACGGTGCCGGCAGAGGCGAGCGCCTTCGTGAGCGACGGCGTGACCCAGTTGGTCGGGTAGTTGCCGGTGACGATCGCAGCGCCGAACTTGCCAGAGGCGAGCGCGCTCTCGAAGCCCTGCGCGTTGGCGACGGGCTTGCCGCCCGCGAGCGCCTCGAGGACGCGGCGCACGCCGCGCGCGTTCGGAGCCTTCTCGGCGCGGATGGTGAAGCCGCCCGGGAACGACTTGTCCTCGCCATGGAACGGCACGGGACCGACGGAGAGCATCGCGTCGGGATCGACCGAGAGCGCGTAGCGGGCGAGGTGATAGGCGTCCTCGCAGGAGAGCATCGGGCTCACGAGGAGCGCGAGGTTCTTCTTCGAGGCCTTGAGCGAGTTCATCGCGGCGTCGACGGCCGCGTAGGCGGCGGTCCACGCCTCCATCGGCTTGAGCATGTCGAACGCGGGCTTGCCCTTGATCGACGGCAGCGCGAGGCGGGCGTCGCTGTGCACGAACTTCCAGCCGTAGCGGACCTCGTCGGTGATCCACCACTTGTTGACCGCTTCGTTCGCGCGCGGCTTGACGCGGTAGACCTTGCCGTCGTTGTGCTCGACGGAGATGTTGTCGCCCGACGCGGTGAGGCCATCGATCGACGGGGTCTTCTTGAGGAACCATACGCGCTGCTGGAAGAGGAAGTCCTTGTCGAGGAGCGCGCCGACGGGGCAGAGGTCGACGACATTGCCCGAGAGCTCGTTGTCGAGCGCCATGCCGGGGAAGACATCGATCTGCTCGGTGGAGCCGCGGCCATCGACCATGAGTTCGTTGGTGCCCGTCACCTCGCGCGTGAAGCGCACGCAGCGGGTGCACATGATGCAGCGGTCGCTGTAGAGGAGGACATGCGGACCGACATCCTTCTTCGGCTGCTTGTTCTTCGCCTCGGTGAAGCGGCTCTCGCCACGGCCGTACTGGTAGGAGTAATCCTGGAGGTGGCACTCGCCCGCCTGGTCGCAGACGGGGCAGTCGACCGGGTGGTTGATGAGCAGGAACTCCATGACCGCCTTCTGGTTGGCGACGGCCTTGGGGCTATCGGTGTAGACGACCATGCCTTCCGACGCGGTCTGCTGGCAGGTCGGGACGAGCTTGGGGAACGGCTCGAGCTTGCCGGACTTCGGATTCGGGGCCCAGACCTCGCCGAGGCAGATGCGGCAGTTGGCGACCACCGAGAGGCCCGGGTGGTAGCAGTAGTGCGGGACCTCGACGCCTTGGTCGAGGGCTGCCTGCAGGATGGTCTGGCCGGGCTTGAAGGGGTACTTCTTGCCGTTGATCGTCAGCTCTGGCATAAGGGCGGCGAGTGTATCGCGGGGCGGCGCTCACGGGGAGGCTGCGGGCAGCGTGGCGAAGAGCAGACGGAGCTCGCCGGGCTGGCATGAGACGGCGCGGAGGGCGACGCGGCGGCGGTCGGAAAGCCTGATTTCCGCGGGGCCGGAGGCGAGTTCATCGAGGCTCGCGCGCAGGTAGGCGGCGAGTGCGGAACCGCTGCCGGGGACGGGCAGTCGACCGATGCGCGCGGTGCCGATTGCGAGGCGGAAGCGGTCGTCGACAAGGGCGGGTGTGAGCGGCAGCGAGATGATGGGCGCGCCGCTCGGACGGGCGGAGTCCTCGAGGAGCATCGCGCCGTCGATCGCGGCGAGGCGGAGCGTCGTCGCGCGGGCGAGATTGGCGAGCGCAGGGTCGTGCTCGATCCACTTGGGCAGGCGGGTGGCGAGCCACGCGTTGATGTCGGCTGGGTCGATCGCGATCGCCCACTCCTCCCCCGCCGGGCGGACCTTCGTGAGCGCGGCTGCGAGCGCCTGCTCGAAGGCTTCGCCGCGGACTTCGGCGTTGTCGGGCAGCAACGGACGCGCGACGGGCGGCATGGCTGCGAGGACGACCGCGGCGATGGCCGCGCCAAGGATGAGCGCGAGGGCCACGAGGATTCGCGGTCCGAGGCGGGAAGAGCGAGGCGGGGTTTCCGCGGTCACGCGCGCAGGGTAGCCGCCGCTCCACCCAGCAAGGGTGCCAGGCACCGTTTCCGTGGTGGCGATTACGCGAATCGCTTGACGACCAGCGTGTCGTTTTGCCCGCCGAAGCCGAAGGAGTTCGACAGGCAGATGTCGACCTTCGACGCGCGCGCCTTGTTGGGCACATAGTCGAGGTCGAGCGCGGGATCCGGCGTGCCGTAGTTGATCGTGGGCGGCAGCATGCCGTCCCGTATCGCCAAGACACACGTGATGAACTCGACAGCGCCCGCTGCCGCGATCAGATGACCCATCATCGACTTGATCGAGCTCATCGGGATGTCCTTGGCGTTGTCGCCGAAGACCCGCTTCACGCCGCGCGTCTCGATCGAGTCGTTTTCCTTCGTGCCCGTGCCGTGCGCGCTGATGTAGTCGATCGCAGCGCGCCCGTCGGCGCGGCGGGCGAGCGGGTCGATCCCCGCCTGCGCGAGCGCCACATGCATCGACGCAGCGCCGCCGCGGCCCTCTGGGTGGATGTCGGTGATGCGGAAGGCGTCGGCGCTCGAGCCGTATCCGCCGACCTCTGCCAGCGGCTTCGCGCCGCGCGCGAGCGCGTGCTCGAGGCTCTCGAGCACGATCATGCCCGAGCCCTCGCCCATCACGAAGCCATCGCGCGTCGCGTCGAACGGGCGCGATGCCTTCGTCGGGTCGGCCTTCGAGGTCGAGAGCGCGGTGAGGCGGTTGAAGCCGGTCACGCCGAGCACATGGATCATCGTGTGCGTGCCGCCCGAGATCATCACATCGGCGTCGCCGCGCTGGATCAGGCTGAACGCCTCGCCGATCGCCTGCGTGCTCGCTGCGCACGCGGTCAGGCAGTTGAGCGCGGGACCGCGGATGCCGAACTCACGCGCGAGGTGCGCGAGCGGCATGTTCGGCTCCTGCTCGACCTCGCACATCTTCTCGAGCACCTTATGGGCGGTGTCGGCCCACGGAACGCCGTCGACCTTGCGCTGCTCGGCATTCCAGCCCGCGAGGTTCGCCGCGGCGTACTGGTCGAAGTCGAGGACGCCCTCGCCCGCGCCGAGGTAGAGGCCGACGCGCTTCTTGTTGAG
>Ga0075471_10001775_pt1 | contig 14295 bp, 13 predicted proteins | sample DEB19_08_DNA_2_FD_74787 | JGI IMG/M metagenome (GOLD analysis project Ga0075471, IMG submission 74787) | Aqueous microbial communities from the Delaware River and Bay under freshwater to marine salinity gradient to study organic matter... | ecosystem: Environmental > Aquatic > Marine > Coastal ... | reverse complement strand
GCCATGGGATTCATGGACAAGGTGAAGGAAGTCGGCAATCAGGCGGCCAGTTCGGTGAATCAGGCCGTGAATAAAGGCCAAGCCCAGTTCGATCAAGCAACATCGAAGCGCCATTCCGATGCGCTACTGCGCGATCTCGGTGCGCTGACCTACGCACAGGCAACAGGTCGGGGCGACGCGAACACCGACGCCGAAATTGCCCGGCTGACGTCCGAGCTTCAGGCCCACGAGTCTCGCGGCGGAGCCATTGATCTGGCCGCAAAAGCCGGAGCTACGCCTCCTCCACCGGCAGGCGCGGCCGCCCCACCGCCTCCTGGTGCTGCAGCGGCTGCACCACCTCCTCCCGGTGCCGCGGCCGCAACGCCACCGCCTCCGGCTCCCGGAGCCGTTGCTCCGCCGCCCGCGCCGGGCACGGTTGCGCCACCACCCCCACCTGGCGCGGTTGGCGGTAGCTGAACCTTGCTTCGCATTCTCAGTCACGTCGGACGGCTCGATGCCATCCATATTCCCGATGACCTCGCCTCTCAGGTTGAGGTCATCGCCATTCCTATGGACGGGGACATCGACGCCGACATCATCGGCGATGTCCTCATCACCACGCCAACAAACGTTGCGACCCTTGAAGATGCGCTGAGTCGCGGCGTGAAGTGGGTGCATCTCATCGGCACAGGTATCGACAAGTTCCCGCTGCATCTCATTGGCGACGACCTCGTTCTCACCAACTCGCGCGGCCTGAGTGCCGTTCCCATTTCCGAATGGGTCATGGCATGCATGTTGTCGTTCGTGAAGCGCATGCCCGGTTCGTTCGTGACTGAGCAGCCGAAGCAGTGGAACATTCCATCGCCATCATTTGCGACACTCGACAATGCGAATCTCACCATTCTCGGCATGGGTGGAATCGGCACCGCAATCGCACAGCGAGCGCTTCCTTTTGGCATGAACATCACCGCCATGCGCAACAGCGATGCGCCAAGTCCCATCGAGGGCGTTCGTATGGTTCGCTCTGCCACAGAACTCGTTGCCGATGCTGATCACATCGTGCTTGTTGCGCCGCTTACCGACGCAACTCGTGGCTTGTTCAACGATGAACTCTTTGCTGCGATGAAACCAGGAGTGCAGCTCATCAATGTGGCTCGTGGTCCGATCATCGACGACGATGCGCTCTTGCGCGCGCTCGACTCCGGCATTGTTGCCTGCGCCGACATCGACGCCACCGAACCCGAACCGCTTCCCAACGGGCACTGGATGTATTCGCACCCATCGGTGCGACTCAGTCCGCACGTTTCGTGGAACTGGTCGGGCGCCTTTCAAGCGATGTACGCCACGTTCATCGACAATTTGCGGCTGTATTTGAACAACGAGCCGCTGCTGTCAGTTGTGAATCCCGCTGACGGGTACTGACACAGGTCACAGGATTCGTGGCCGATGTGCCACGGTCATCGCAGGCCCCACAACTAGGGTTCCCGCCATGTTCTCCGCCATGACCAACGCAATTTTCGCCGTCGGCCTCGACCCACAGAAGCTGCTCGAATCGATCGGGCTCATTGGCCTCTTCCTTGTGATTTTCGCCGAGTCCGGAATCCTCATTGGCTTCTTCCTTCCAGGAGATTCGCTGCTGTTTACGGCCGGTCTTGCGACATACGGAATCGTGATCCGCGAAGGTGAAGACAAATTTCAGTTAGCGAACGGGCAGATCTGGATCGTTGTCATCGGCGTCGTCATCGCAGCAATCGCTGGCGACCAAGTGGGTTACGCCTTCGGCAAGAAAGTCGGCCCTTCGTTGTTCAAGCGACCCGAGTCACGGCTCTTTAAACCGTCCTATGTCGAAAGCGCCGAGAAGTTCTTTGCGAAGCATGGATCGAAATCGATCGTTCTTGCCCGATTCGTTCCAATCGTGCGCACGTTCACGCCGATCGTCGCTGGCGTTTCAAACATGCACTACCGCACATTCGTGAAGTTCAACGTGATTGGTGGTGTGCTGTGGGGCGCTGGTCTGACACTTTTGGGCTACACCCTTGGGCGAGCATTCCCAGCGATTGGCGACAACATCGAGATCGCCGTGCTAGTGATCGTGTTCGTCTCGTTGCTCCCAGTGATCATTGAATTCATTCGTCATCGTCGCAAGCCGAAGGGCAAGCACTTCGCCGAATAGCACCGCAAAACGACGACCGGCGCCGCCTACTCCCATCGGGAAGTGGTTCGGCGCCGGGCGAAAATGCCGCGGGTTGTGCGGATCAGGAACTGATCAGCTCTGGCCCTGCAGCTTGCGGTTCTTAATCTTTGACTTCAGGTAGTCCCGGTTCATGAGGGCGATGAAGTCGATCGGGATTTCCTTCGGGCACGCTTCTTGGCATTCGCCGTAGTTCGTACAGGAACCGAAGAACATCTCCATGGTCTCGACCATGTCTTCGGTGCGCTTCCAGCGTTCAGTCTGACCCTGCGGAAGCAGGTTGAGATGCGCCAGCTTTGCAGAGGTGAACAACTGAGCAGCGCCGTTCGGGCAGGCCGCAACGCAAGCACCACAACCGATGCACGCCGCTGCATCCATAGCGGTGTCGGCAGCGGTCTTGGGAATGAGGATTTCGTTGGCGTCACGAGGTCCACCGGTATCAGAGGTGATGAAACCACCGGACTCAATGATCGCGTCGAACGCGCTGCGATCGACCATGAGATCTTTGAGGATCGGGAACGCCGCAGCACGCCATGGTTCGATGGTGACGGTCTCGCCGTCGTGGAACTTGCGCATGTGCAACTGGCAGGTTGCGGTGCCCTTCTGGGGACCGTGGGCCTGGCCATTAATCATGAGGCCACACGTGCCACAGATGCCTTCACGACAGTCGCTATCAAAGGTGATCGGTTCGTGACCGTCAGCAATGAGGTTTTCGTTCACGACGTCGAGCATTTCGAGAAAGGACATTTCGTCCTTCACATCAGTTGCCTGATAGGTCTCGAAACGGCCGGCATCGTTTGGTCCGGTTTGGCGCCAGACCTTGAGAGTGAGGTTCACAATGGCTCCTGGTTACTTGTAACTGCGCACGACGGGCTTGACGGTTTCGAACACAAGAGGCTCTTTGTGAAGGGTCGGGGTTGAACCCTTGCCTTCCCATTCCCAAGCGCCAACAAACGAGAAGTTCTCGTCATCACGCTTGGCTTCGCCGTCTTCGGTCTGATGTTCAACACGGAAGTGACCGCCGCATGATTCTTCGCGCATAAGCGCATCGCGGCACATCAGTTCGCCAAGCTCGAAGAAGTCAGCAACACGGCCGACCTTTTCAAGTGACTGGTTGACACCATCGGGATCGCCGAGCACACGAACGTTCTTTTCGAACTCTTCGCGCAATGCGGGGATTTCGCTGAGGGCCTTCTCAAGACCGTTCTTGTCACGGGCCATACCGCAGTAGTCCCACACAAGCTTTCCGAGCTCGCGGTGGTAGTACTCCGGCGACTTGGTGCCGCCGACAGAGATCCAACGACGCATGTCATCCTGCACTTCAGCCACCGATGTGGTGAACGCGGGATCTTCGGTCGACAACGGAGATTGCCCAAGCAGACCAGCGAGGTAATCGCCGATCGTGTTCGGGGCAACGAAGTAGCCGTCGGCGAGGCCCTGCATGAGGGCAGATGCACCGAGACGGTTTGCGCCGTGATCGGAGAAGTTGGCTTCACCGAGTGCGTACAGACCTGGGATGTTGGTCATGAGGTTGTAGTCAACCCACAGACCGCCCATTGTGTAGTGAGAGGCCGGGTAGATACGCATCGGCATCTTCATCGGGTTCTCGTCGGTGATGCGCTCGTACATGTCGAACAAGTTGCCGTAACGCTCGAACACAACGTTCTCGCCAAGACGGTCGATTGATTCGGCAAAGTCGAGGTACACGCCGTTCTTGATTGGGCCAACGCCGCGGCCTTCATCAACAACCTGCTTTGCGCTTCGTGACGCGATGTCACGAGGTGCCAGGTTGCCGAACGACGGGTACTTGCGCTCAAGGAAGTAATCGCGGTCCGCTTCCGGAATGTCTTCCGGTGCACGGTTGTCGTCGAACTGCTTCGGAACCCAAATGCGGCCGTCGTTACGAAGCGATTCCGACATAAGCGTGAGCTTTGACTGGAATTCATCGCTGGCGGGGATGCACGTGGGGTGAATCTGCGTGTAGCAGGGGTTCGCGAAAAGTGCGCCCTTCTTATGTGCTCGCCAAGCAGCCGTGACATTGGAATTCATGGCATTGGTGGAGAGGTAGAAGGCGTTTCCGTAACCGCCGGTGCAAAGCAACGTTGCGTGACCAGCCCAGCTGCGAATGTCGCCGGTGACGAGATCGCGAGTGACGATGCCTGCTGCAACGCCGTCCTTGGTGACGACGTCAAGAAGCTCGGTCTTGGTGTGGAGTTCCACGCGACCAAGCGATACCTGCTGCATGAGGGCCTGGTAAGCGCCAAGCAGAAGCTGCTGGCCGGTTTGGCCTCGTGCGTAGAACGTACGGCTGACCTGCGAACCACCGAAGGAACGGTTGTCGAGAAGACCGCCGTATTCACGAGCGAAGGGAACACCCTGCGCCACGCACTGGTCGATGATGTTGACGCTGACTTCAGCGAGACGGTGCACGTTGGATTCGCGTGCACGGAAGTCGCCGCCCTTCACGGTGTCGTAGAAGAGTCGCTTCACGCTGTCGCCGTCGTTCTTGTAGTTCTTGGCGGCGTTGATGCCACCCTGCGCGGCAATTGAATGCGCACGACGGGGTGAATCATGGAAGGTGAAGCACTTCACGTTGTAACCGAGTTCGGCGAGTGTCGCCGCCGCAGCAGCGCCGGCAAGACCGGTGCCAACCACGAGCACAGTGAACTTCCGCTTGTTCGCGGGGTTCACGAGCTTCATGTTGAACTTGTGGTTCTCCCAACGTTCCTCAATGGGACCAGATGGGATCTTGGAGTCGAGAGTGATTGTGCTCATCTGATGCTCCTTCAGCCGACCACGCCGGTAAGCACGGCGATTGGGAATGTGATGTTGACGCCGGCCACAAGAATCGCGAAGCCCGCAGCAAAGCCGCGGCGGATCGGATTGTGGCGGGGGTTAAAGCGTGCACTCATGGAACCGAGACTCTGGAAGATGCTCCAAGAGCCGTGGTAGAGGTGAAAGCCGAGTGCGATGTTGGCGATGATGTACAGCGCAGCAACGGGTGCACGATCAAGGCTCGTGGCAACGTTGGCGTACGGGTTGCCATGCACGAAGTCTGGGTTGGCCCAGCCCCATGTCAGGTCCGCAAGGTGCCACAACAAGAACAGACCAACGATGATGCCGCTCCAGCGCATCGTGCGCGCTGCCCAGTTCACGGCCACATAGTCACGTGGTGACTTGTAATTGACCGGACGGGCCTTGCGGTTGATGCGGGTCAGGGCATAGGCGGACTGAATGTGCAGCGCGAATGCGCCAATCAGGCCGATGCGCAGGATCCACAGCACTGCGGTGGCTGGAACGATCGGCACCAACAACTCGCGCAGGAACTCTGCGTAGTGGTTGAAGTCCTCGGCCCCGAGGTACATCTTGAGGTTGCCGATCATGTGGAAGAGCACGAAGCCCATCAACATGATGCCGGTGAGGGCCATGATCCATTTCTTGCCAACCGACGACTTATAGAGGTCGATAATGGCGAACGTGCTGCGACGGTTGGGCTTACGGATCGTCGGAGACGAGATGCCCGGTGTGATCGCAGGTGGTTCCTTGGTTGCTGTCACGAGCAGACCTTTCCTAAAAGAGGCTGTGACTGGAAAGTGGCAAGGTCGGACTTCGTCCGGCCGAGCGAGTTCACGCTACTCACCGGTCACGGCAGGGGGCGAACTGTGCGACGGCAGATTCGTCACTCGGCTCGCCCGGCGACCGGGCCGCGGCGATAGGTTGAGGCGTCCATCGTCCGGCCATCGGGTCCGGCAGGGGAGGAAACGATGTCTGAGCGGCCAACCACTCTCGGAGAACTGCGTGCGTCGGGCTGGGTAAGCCGCCCGGTCAAGGAAGAACTCCGTCAGAACGCCATTGTGCGGATTGTCGCCGGTGAGCCGCTTTTCGAGAGCGTTCTGGGGTATGAGGACACCGTTCTTCCTCAGCTCGAGAACGCCATCCTCGCCGGACACGACGTGATCTTCCTGGGTGAACGAGGCCAGGCCAAGACCCGCATGATTCGCTCGCTCACCAATCTTCTTGACGAGTGGATGCCGATCGTTGCCGGTTCCGAGATCAACGATGACCCATACGCCCCCGTTTCAAAGCCGGCCCGCGACCTCGTCGCTGAGATGGGTGATTCCACCCCAATCGACTGGGTGCACCGTGACGAGCGTTACGGCGAGAAACTCGCCACCCCCGACACCTCGATTGCCGACCTCATTGGCGAGGTCGATCCCATCAAGATCGCTGAAGGTCGACACCTTTCGAATGAAGAGACCATTCACTTCGGTCTCGTGCCCCGCACCAATCGGGGCATCTTCGCTATCAACGAACTTCCCGATCTTGCCGAGCGCATCCAGGTCGGTTTGTTGAACGTTCTTGAAGAGCGAGATGTGCAGATTCGCGGTTTCAAACTTCGACTGCCGCTCGATGTGATGCTGTTCGCATCAGCGAACCCCGACGATTACACCAACCGCGGTCGCCTTATTACGCCGCTGAAGGATCGCTTCGGTTCGCAGATCCGCACCCACTACCCGCTCGACGTCGCCACTGAAGTCACTATCGCGTTGCAGGAAGCCCGCAATCTCGAGGTGCCGGGTATCGAAGTACGTGTTCCTGGCTACATGACGGAAATCGTTGCCGAGTTCTCACAACTCGCGCGTCGCAGCCCGCATATCAATCAGCGTTCGGGTGTATCGGTACGTCTCACCATCGCCAATCTTGAAACCCTCGAAGCAAATGCAATGCGTCGTGCATTGCAACATGGCGAAACGATTGTTGTGCCTCGCGTTTCCGATCTCGATGCACTTGCTGCCTCCACAATCGGCAAGGTCGAAATCGAAACCATCGAAGAAGGTCGCGAAGGGCTTGTTGTTGAACAGCTCCTGAAAGCAGCGGTGCTTTCGATCTTCCGTGAATACATCGCAATCGAAAACCTTCGCGATGTTGTCGATTCGTTCGACGGCGATCGTTTGGTGAACGCCGGTGAAGATGTTTCCTCGGCCGACTACGTTGCGCTTCTTGCGGACATCCCAGCACTTGCACCGCATATCACCGCACTCACCGGTGGCGACACCACGCCAGAGGTTGTTGCAAGCGCTGTTGAATTCGTGCTCGAGGGTCTGCACCTTTCGAAGCGACTCAACAAAGATGCAGTTGGTGCACGGGCCCAGTACCGCGGCCGTGGCTGAAATCTGACAGCGGTTTAGCGCTGGTCGTTGACCAGTTCGCGCACGCCATCAAGACCAGCAATCACAACTCGTTCAACCATCGATCCGGGGAAGATCCCGTGTTCGACGATGCCTGGCGTCTTCGCAAGTGCGTCGCCAAGGGCAACGGGGTCAGTGATGGTGCCGAATTGTGCGTCCATCACGAGGTTGCCGTTATCGCTGCGGCGTTCTCGCGTCGTGACCGTTGATGCGCCGAGGGCTTCGACCGCACTCGCAACAACGCCGGGGGCAAAGTCGAGGACTTCGAGTGGCGTGCCGAAGGGGCCGAGTGCAGGAACGAGCTTTGATTCGTCGACAACAATGATGAATCGAGGCGCCATCGAGGCCACGATTTTTTCGCGAGTGTGAGCCGCGCCGCCGCCCTTGGTGAGGTTGAAGGCAGGGTCGACTTCGTCGGCACCATCGATGGCGATATCGAGCGCACCAATTTCGTCGGGCGAAATCACCATCAACCCGAGTGACGTTGCAAGTTCGTGAGTTTGCACCGATGTTGAGGTGCACACGATGTCGAGCGCACGCTCGCCGAGTTCGACGATCGTCCAGTGCACAGTGGAGCCAGTGCCAAGACCAACGCGCATGCCAGCGGTGACGTAACTCGCGGCGTGACGGCCAGCCGCTTCTTTGGCGATGTCTTGTGGAGAACGGTTGGCGTTGTTCTGTTCAGTACTCACGCCGAGAGCATCGCACGTCAGCGAGGCGCAGCGCGCAGTAATTGCGCGCTGTCACGAGCGCTTCGACTGCGGTCAAACACGCCGTCGGGTACGTCGAGCCCGCATTCAGGCGTCCATCCGTCAATGCCTGATTCCCAGAATGCATGAGTCACCACAATGCCGTCGTCAGCGGCGCGTTGGGTTTCAAGAATGGAGCCGGAGAGTACTTCTGCACGCCAATCATCTTCAGTGGCGGTGAGACCGGTTCCGAGGAGTGCGAATTTTCGGCCCGGGAAGTTGTCGGAAAGGCGACGGATGGTGACGCCGAGACCTTCTGTCCATGGCGCGCGCCCATCTGGCGAAACGGGAGCATCGATGGGGTAGGGCCCGCTCGTTCCGTCGGCGAACAAGGTTGTGCCGCCGCGGTAGGTGAAGCCGATGAGGTCGTACGCGCCGGCAAGCCCATCGATCTCACGCTCGGCCAAACCAGGAATGGAAATGACTCCGTCATTGAGTTCGCGAATCCATGAGCCGAACCGCAATCGATCAACAGACTCAACTCGTTTTCGCGCCGCGTCTCGTTCATCGGGTTCACGAGACATCACGCCGGGTTCGACGGGGCACGTATCGATGCACACAACAACCGGGGGAGTGCCGCTACGCAGGAGTCGGTTCGCTTCGAATGAGGCTCGGTGCAAGGTCTGGAGTGCTTCGAGAAACTTTCCAGGATCGTTTTTGTACGGCGGGCGCGTGCCGATGAGGTGCCCTTCGAGCGCGCGTGTGTAGGGATCGAGAATCGGCACCCAACCAGCAACGAGGTCGCCGAAGGTTTCCGCCACGCGATCCACGTGGCGAGGCCAGGTGAGGCGAAGCCCATCGGCATCGTCGAAACCGCGCTGGTCTTCCGAAAACCATCCGGGCAACGGGCCGTCATGAAGGACCGCCCAGACTTCGATTCCCGCTGCTTTGGCCGCTTTCAAGATGTCCGAAACGTGATCAACAGCATCGCTGTCCCAGTGGCCGGGGCGAGGTTCGAGGCGCGACCAATCAATGGTCCAACGCATGGAGGGAACGCCGGCCTCGGCCAACATCGGGAGGTCGGAGCGGTACTCAAAGCCAAAACCGCTGCCGATGAGCGAATCGGGCAGGGTTCCTTCGGCGGTGAGGGTCGACCAGTCGCTTCGATCCGACAGCCCTTCGGAGCCGGCAGCGGTCATAGCGATGCCCCAAAGGGCTGGGTCGGTCATAACTGCAGTATTCCCGGTACGGTGCCTCTATGGGCAGAGCCAATCGGGTTCAGTACTCGCGATGGGATGGCACACAGGTCGGGTTCGACTTTGACGCCACTGACATCTTCGGCGAAATCACCGACGATCTGCTGTATCACGGCGATATCAACGCTGCGCTGCGTCGCATGATGCAAGAGGGGTTCGACTCCGACAACGGCGAGCGCATGAAGGGCTTGCGAGAAATGATGGACGAGCTCCGACGCAAGCGTCGTGAAACGCTCGAAAGTCACGACCTCGGTGGCATCTACGACGAAATCGCGAAGGATCTCCGCGACGTTGTTGAAACTGAACGCGAAGCTATCGATGAACTTGCGCAGGAAGCGCGCGACTCCGGCGATGCCCGACGCCAAGAACTCACTGAACAAGTTGCCGCCGAACGACATATGTCGCTCGATCTGATGTCGCAGGATCTCGCGGGCATGGTTCGCGATCTGCAGAACCACGACTTCACTTCTTCTGAAGCGCGTGAGAAGTTCGAGGAACTTGTCGAAAAACTGCGCGAGCAACTGATGCAGCAGTACGTCGACCAGATGTCGGGTGCCGTTGAAAACATGACGCCGGAAGACATGGCCCGCATGAAGGACATGTTCGCCGAACTCAATCAGATGCTCGAGCAGCGCCAGCGTGGCGAAGAGCCGGACTTCGATGGGTTCATGGAGCGCTTCGGTGACTTCTTCCCAGAAAACCCGCAGAATCTTGACGAATTGCTTGAAATCATGGCGGCTCGCATGGCCGCGGCTCAGGCGATGATGAATTCAATGACGCCCGAACAGCGCGCGCAGTTGCAGGCGCTGTCGGATCAATTGCTCGAAGACATGGATCTTCGTTGGCAGATGGATCAACTGGGTCAGAACCTCGCCCAAGCATTTCCCGATCTCAACTGGAATCGTCGCTACGAGTTCTCTGGCGATGAACCGCTGAACATGGCTGATGCCAATCAAATGCTTCAGCAATTGGGCGATATCGATCAGCTTGAGAACCTCCTGAAGGGTGCAGCTAATCCCGGCGCACTCGCTGAAGTCGATCTGGATCGCGCTCGCGAACTCCTTGGTGACGATGCAGCTCGCAGCCTGGAACAGATGGCGGAACTTTCACGCCGCCTCGAAGAATCAGGACTGGTTGAGAACAAAGAAGGAAAGCTCGAACTCACGCCACGTGGCATTCGCCAACTTGGGCAGAACGCGCTCGACGAATTGTTCAACAAGCTCGACATGGACAAAGCCGGTCAGCACGAGATCGCTCGCATCGGTGTTGGTCACGAACGTGACCACTCCACCAAGCCCTACGAGTTCGGCGATCCGTTCAACCTCGACATCGGCCGCACGGTGCGTAACGCCATTTTCCGAAGTGGGGCCGGAACGCCGGTGCAGCTCACGCCCGAGGACTTTGAGGTCGAACGCACCGAGCATCTCGTGCGTTCAAGCACCGTGCTGATGGTCGACCTTTCGCTCTCGATGCCGATGCGGGGCAATTTCTTGCCGGCCAAGAAGGTCACGATGGCGTTGCACGCCCTCATCACCTCGAAGTACCCCCGTGACTATCTCGGTCTCGTCGGGTTCAGTCGTACGGCAGAGGAATTGAAGCCTGAGCAACTTCCCGAGGTTTCATGGGACTTCGACTACGGCACCAACATGCACGAGGGCCTCATGATTGCCCGTCGACTGCTGGCGAAGCAGTCCGGCACCAAGCAGATCATCATGATCACCGACGGTGAACCCACCGCCCATGTGATGCCAAACGGCCAGATTTTCTTCGATTATCCGACCCGGCCCGAAACCCGCGATGCCACCCTGCGTCAGGTGATGCTCTGTACCAAAGAGGACATCGTCATCAACACCTTCATGCTCGACCCGAACCCGTATCTCTCGGAGTTCGTGGAGAAAATGAGCCAATTGAACGGTGGACGAGCCTTTTTCACGACCCCAGAGAACCTGGGCGATTACGTGTTGGTGGACTTCCTGAACAACAAACGGGAAATGCTCCGAGGCCGCCGAGCCGGTTGATTTCCCCTGCTGGGTCCGGGTTTTTTTGCCCCGAACCCAGATCCCCCTTGCGTTTGTCGCGCCGACAGGGCAGAATCACGCCGTTGTAATTACACCCGTGGAGCACCGTCGCTCTCGGGGGAAGCTGTTCGAGTCCAGGAGGACCCCCAGCATGCCGCAATCGATCTCTTTCACCGCTGCCCAGAGCGCCACGCCAGTCGAACTCGACGGCGAGGACAAGTCCTGGCAGGACATGGCCAACTGCCTTGGCGTCGACCCCGACCTTTTCTTCCCTGAGCGTGGAGCATCCACCCGCGAAGCCAAAGAGGTCTGCAAGGGCTGTGTCGTTCGTGACGATTGTCTCGAGTACGCGCTGGCCAATGGCGAGAAGTTCGGCATTTGGGGCGGCATGAGCGAGCGTGAGCGTCGTCGCATTCGTCGCCAGCGTGCATTGGCCCGTGCAGCAGCTGCTGCGCCGGCTCGTACTGCCACCGCCTGAGTTCAGAGACCGCCGTGCGGGCGGTGCTCTAACCGATACTCAATTGTCGACTCGATCGACAGGTTGAGTTCTTGCCAACGTTTCTCGTTCGTCGCGTCCAGAACCGCCTGCGGAGCGAGGCCGACCAGTTCGGCTCGCGCAATGGCTGCCGAGCTGGCCACGCGGTCGTAGACCTCGGTCGGTCCAACATTGAGCGGGTCGATGAGATTCATCGATACCTGCACGTCATTGCCGACCTGAAGGCCGAGGGCCCGAACGCCAGGTCCACGGATCGAGGCGGCGATTGTCTTGGCCAGATCGAGATCGGGCTCAGAAAGCCACAAATTCCACGCCAGCATGAGTTCGCGGGCGCCCACGGCAACCGCTCCTGCTGTGGGATGTGGTTCGGCCGGACCTCTATCGGGCCGAAGCGTAGTGAAGGCGCCTCGGCGAATATCTGGAAGCGTGCGTTCGGGGCCGTACAGGAAAACCGGAATGTGCAGTTCGTTGGCGATCCACGAACTCATTGCGTCGCGTTCGGCAACGGCCTCTGCGTAGGTCGAACGATCAAGAGGAACGAACGGCACAACGTCGACGACCCCGATGCGGGGATGAACACCGGAATGCGTTCGAAGATCAAGGCGCTCAACTGCGGCATTGATGACCGCTGGGGGAGCGTTTCCACCAACGACGGTGATGACGGATCGGTTGTGGTCGGCGTCGCAGTGGATATCGAGAAGGTCGCTGCCAGCGGTGCGCGCGATTTCCTGCACAAGATCGAGGTCGCGGCCCTCGCTGATGTTGATGACGCACTCAATCACGACGAATCACGAACGCGATCCTGCCCCATCCAACTCCGGGAGGTGGAGAGGAATGGGGCAGGTCGTGGTTGGCAGTGCAACGAACCGATCAGATCGTGAGCAATTGGCTGGGGGCTCGGCGGCCCTTCAGCAGTCGTCGTCGCTGCCGCTCGGAGGTGCCTCCCCAGACGCCGTGGTCAATGCGGTTGTCGAGGGCGTAGTTCAGGCACTCGGCCGCCACCGGGCAGGTGGCGCAAATGCGCTTGGCCACTTCGACGCCGACGCCATCGCTCGGGAAGAAGGTGGAGGGGGGCTGGTCCTTGCAGTTGCCGTCGTTCATCCAGGGGGTGGGGGTTTCCATGACCGGGAAGGTACGGAAGGGGGGTGAAAGCCGGGGTAAGGAGAACTCCCGGTTTCCTTTAAATGAACCTTTTCCCTAGAAGGGCAGCCATTGGGGGCTCTTGGCGCCCCGCCGCTAGGCTGACGCACCTTGCAGGGTCGCTGTTGACCCCAGATGACGAAAGTGCCGTGTCACCATGTCGATGACCGAAATCGAAACCGAACAGCCGCCTCGTGGCCATGTCCGAGTGATCTACCTCGGCCCGGTCGCCCCGCACTGGGATGTTCAGGGCGATTCCGAGGTCCGTGGCCTGGTCGACGAGTTCCGCAATCGCGTCATGGCTCGCCTTCTCCTTCTTCCCCCGCACGACCCGCAGTTCCGCCGCAACAAGGAACGCGTCGCGCGCGATGCCGAGCGTGAGAACCTCACACTCGTCTGGGACCTCGGTCTGCCGGAAGAGTGACCATGTCGCTCGGCGTGTCACGACCGGTGGTGCATCTCACGCCCGCCGAACTCGCGGCGTCGCCAGAGCGTTTCCTCAATCGAGAACTTTCCTGGCTCGATTTCGACGCGCGAGTTCTCGCTCTTGCCTCGAACGCTGATGTTCCATTGTTGGAACGCTCCAAATTCGTCGCGATCTTTTCGCAGAACCTCGACGAGTTCTTTCAAGTTCGTGTTGCTGGCCTGAAAGATCAGGTGGCTGCTGGGCTGGGTAAGCAAACGGCCGACGGTCGCACGGCTGTGCAGCAACTGCGAGAGATTCACGAGCGAATCGCTGATCTTGTGGCAACGGCCGAGAGCGTCTTTCTCGATGAACTTGTTCCGGCGCTTGCCGCTGTCGGAATTGTGTTCTCAAGTTACGAAGATCTTGACAATGAAGACCGGGCCTATCTCGATACCGTGTTCGAAGAGCGAATCTTCCCGGTGCTTACGCCACTCGCCGTCGATCCCGGTCACCCGTTTCCCTACATTTCCGACCTTTCGTTGAATCTGGCCGTTGTGGTCAACGATCCAGTGACGGGTGAGCATCGCTTTGCGCGCGTGAAAGTTCCGAATCTGCTTCCTCGCTTTGTCGTGATGCCCGACGGCGAGCGATTCATTCCACTCGAACAGGTCATAGCGTCGCATCTCGATGTGTTGTTCCCGGGCATGGAGCCCGGAACGCACTACGCGTTCCGCGTCACGCGGAACGCCGACCTCACGGTGGAAGAAGAAGAGGCTGACGATCTTCTCGAAACGATCGAACTCGAGCTTCGGCGCCGCCGCTTCGGACGAGCTGTTCGTCTGGAGATCGACGCAAATGTCTCAGAAGAGATTCTCGAACTTCTCACCGAAGAACTCGATCTCGATGACTCGGATATCTACACGTTCTCCGG
>Ga0075471_10001768_pt1 | contig 14314 bp, 24 predicted proteins | sample DEB19_08_DNA_2_FD_74787 | JGI IMG/M metagenome (GOLD analysis project Ga0075471, IMG submission 74787) | Aqueous microbial communities from the Delaware River and Bay under freshwater to marine salinity gradient to study organic matter... | ecosystem: Environmental > Aquatic > Marine > Coastal ... | reverse complement strand
TGCGCGGCGATCGCGTGCTCGGCGACGCGCACCTTGAAGTCCAAGTCGCGCACCTGTTCGTCGGCCGCTTCCTCGGCGTCGACGTCGCCTTCGATCTTGGCCTTGCGCCGCTCCTCTTTCGCCTTCTTCAGCTGGTCGCGCAACGCGACGAGCGCGGGATGCTCGGCGCCCGCGGTCGGCGCCTGCTGTCCTGCGACCGGTGCACTGCGCGTCTTCAGTTCTTCGTTCTCGCGCGCCAGCCGCTCGATCTCGGTCGACAGCTCGGAGCGCACGCGCTGCTCGGCCTCCCATTCGCCGACGCGTCGCTCGCGCTGCAGGCGGCGCTTGATGTTCTCGGACAGCTTGCTGTCGTCGTCAGGGTCTTCGTCGCCCTCGGCCTGCGCATCGGCTTGCGCCGGATCGGTCTCCTCCATGCCGGGCATGGGGTCCTTCAGGACGATGTCGTCGCTGGCGGAGAGCAGGTCTTCGAAGCCCTCGTCCATCGCCTCGTCGTCGCCATTGGCCGCGGTCGTCTTGCCGGGTGCCAAGCCCTCGTCGTCATCGGGCGAGCCGTCGAGGTTGCTGAATCCTTCGTCGTCGTTCTGTGCCATGTGGTCTGTGCCTTTGCGGCCTGACCCACCAATGCAAACGGCCCCGGGGATTTCTCCGCGGGGCCGTCGCTGGGGGACTGGCGATGTTTGGTCTTGGGTTATCCGGCGTAGATCTTCAGCGCGTAGGGATCGCTGACCTTGGCCTGGATCTGGTCGTCGTCGATCAGCAGCAGGCGCAGGTCACGGTGCGTCATGCGCTGGCCGACGTAGCGGCCGTACACGATCCAGTCGCCGACCTTGAAATCCCACCGGCCTTCGAACTTCGTCGATTGCCCGGCGACCGGACCGATGGCGACGATCTGCGCGACGTGCTGCAGATGGGCCTCGGCATCCTGTGCCTGTCCCGGGAGCATGATGCCGCCTGCACTGCGCAGCTTCGGCGGGCGCGGCCGCACGAGCACGCGCCACAGCGAGGGGGCCGGCGCATCCGCCAGCCGCTTTGCCACTTCTTCGTCGGAGAGATGGTCCTGGCCCTCGGCCTCGGACCATCCGTGTTCGTCTGCAAACACTTCGCGGTCGCCGTTCATTCTTCGTCGTCTTCTGCCTTGAGGATGTAGTCGATCAGTTCTCGGAGGTCCTTCACGGCGTCCTGCCGGCCTTGGTTCAGGCCGACGCGGCGCTTGTAGTCCTCCCAGTTGCTCACCTTGCCCTCGCCCATCTGGCGATCGGCTTCGGTGATCTTCGCGGTCTGAATCGCTTCAAACCGCTGAAGTAGGTCGCGCAGATGCATCACGACGTCTGCACTTCGACCAGCGGCTCACGTGGCTGGCGCTGCTGCTGGCCTCCCGCGCGGGCGCGCATGATGATCTCGAGCGCTTTCTGCAGGTCAAGCTTCAGTTCGGTCGCCGCCTGCACGAGGATGCGCGGATCGACGCCCGTCACCCCGTTCTGGTCGAGGACTGCCTGCGCTTGCTCCAGTTGCCGGCCCTCGTTCTCGCGCTGCTGGTCGGCCTGCATCTGCGCGTCCTTGCGACGCTGCTCGGCCTGCGCGATGGCATCCTTGCGGCGGATCTCCGCCTCGGTGAGCTTGTCCTTGCGCGCGGACTCCGCTTCGGCTGCCGCCGCGGCAGGATCGACTTGCTGCGCCTGCTGCGCGGCAAGCTGCTGCTGCATCGCCTGCACGGCCATCGCCGCCTTCTGGGCGATCATGTTCTCGATCTGCGGCGGGAGCGGCTGCGCGTCGGGCGAGTTCGGATCGGGGAACTGCACCCCGAGCATCATGCCCATCTCCATCCGGTACTTGAGCGCCAGGTGCTCGGCCATGTGCGAGATCAGCATCGGCACCAGCTGCTTGCCGGTCGGCGTCGCCTGGAACTGCTGCACTTGGCTCATGTGCACGGCAATGTGCGCGTCGTGCGCCTGATGGATGAAGGCGCGGAACGGTTTGCCGACGAGCGCGAGCGTGCCCTCGGTCACAGGGTCGTACGGCTGCATCTTGCTGGGGTCGACCAGCAGGGAATCGATGTCCGGCGTCTTCAGCGCCTGGAGCATGCGCTTGTGCGCCTCGTATTGGTTGTAGAGCCCAGGCGCCGAGCCGGCCAGTTGGAGCGTCGCCTGCGACTGCGCGATGCGCTGCGTCGCCGAGAAGATGTTCGGGTCCGACACCGGCACGACGTCGATCCGGTCGTCGAAGTCCTGCTTCATCGCTTGGCGCGATGCCTGCCCGTTGATGTACGGGAATCCCTCGTCTGGCAGGAACTCGCCGTTGAGCTCGGCCCGCATCTTGAACTCCTCGCCGGCCGCGCGGTGGAGGCGGCGATGGATGCCCGTGTAGACCTTGCTGCCTTGCTCGATGCGAGCGACCGTCGTGCCGACGGGGACGTTGTTGCTGCCCTCGCCGACCATGGCCTCGGTCGTGGATGCGAAGCGCTGTCCGGACTCGGTGAGCAGACTGAGCACGGTCGCCATCGCGGGCGACGGCTCCTTAAAGGGCGGCGTGTAGAACGCCTTCTGCAATTCCTCGGCCGAGCACTCGACGTCCTGCCACTCGCCCATGCGAAGAACGATCTCGCCGTTCTTCATTCGCACGTCCTTGCTCTTGAACCCGCCCTGGAAGTTGGCGAAGCCGGCGGCGTCGAGCAGGGAGCGCAGCGCGCCAGTCGCGGCCTCGCTCAGTCCGCCGATGGCGTGGAACAAGCCGAAGCCGTAGTAGCCGAGCCCCGGCAAGTAGCGGTAGTGCGTGAACCAGCGGCGCCGGTTGCGATCGACGTCCGGCTGTCGCCAGTTCCGATAGATCGCCACGACCTCCTGCGATTCCTTCTCGATCGTGATGACGTAGGGCCACGCGATGCCCTTGTAGTCACCGTCTTGGTCGAAGCCCTCGATCTCGAATTCGCAGTGCGTCTCGTAGAGCGTGTGCTCGCCCTCGTAGATTTGCGAGGACTGCTCGACGTTGTCGGCCTTGTCGAGCAGGGTGCTTTCCTGCTCGGGCGCGGGCGCCGGGATGTTGTGGTCGACGTACAGACGCTTGCGCTGCATCTTCAGCAGGTCGTTGTGCGTCATCGTGAACCGGTGCGTCAGCCGCGGCTCCGCGTTGATCTTCGCGCCGTAGGGCACGATGATGTTGTCGGCCTTGATGAAACTCGACCGCAGCTGGTTGCGCATGCGGTCGATGTAGGTCTTCTTGAACGCCGACCCCGACAGCGGCAGGTAGAACAGCATCTGGTCGACGTCCCAGAAGTAGCTGTCGTCCTGCACGGTCATCTGCCAGTTCATGAAGTCGGCGACCCGCTCGGCCTGGTCGAGCAGTTCGCGCGTTTGCCGCCCGAGCGCGATCGCCTTGACCGGACCCTCGCTCGGAAACAGTTCCTCGAGCGCGCGCGCCTGGAACTGGACGACGGCCTCGGTGAGCATGGGGTGCACGACCTTGCTGGCGCCCTTGATGCTCAGTTCCTGCGAATTCTGTTGGGCGGGGACCTGCTGCAGTCCGGCCTTCTGCAGTCCCTGTTCGAACTGCTCCCACCACGGCTTGCGGCTTTCCTCGTCGGCCGCGATCCACTCCATGACCTCCTGCCCGATCTCGCGCAATTGGCCGGGGTCCATGTGCAGCGCGAGGTTGTCGCCGAATCCCGGCGGCGGCAGCGCCTCGTCCTGCTCGGCCAGCGGATCGAATTCATAGTCGAGCCCGCCGTCGGCCGTCGGCGTGATGAGCATGCCGTCGGCCTCGTACGACTGTCCGGCTTCCTCGATGCCCGTGTGCAGTCCGCGCGGCATGTCGCCGCCGTTGCCGTCCGGCAGACCGGCGCGCATCTCTTCGCGGTGAGCGCGGCTCATGGTCTAGTCGATGCTCCTGCACTCGGCCCCGTGCGGCTTGGTCGGGAGGCACGACACCGCAAGCTGCCCCTGCTCGTCGACGATTGCACAGCGCATGTGCAGCACGATCTGGCCGTCATCCTCGGTCACGAGAAACGGCTCGCGGCGCCACATGATGCCCACGTCGTCGCGGTTGCCGAGAGCGCGCTTGGCGGCGACGAAGCAGTCGAGCATGGCGGCAAGCAGGCGAGACTCGGCCTCGGCCCGCTTCGCGCGCAGCGCGTACGCCGTGGCGCTGATGCGGTGCCCGTCCCACGGACGTTCGATGAACGCGCGGTCCATGCTGCCCACGTAGGGAAACAGGTCCTCGATCGCGTTGCGCAGGTCGTGCGTCGTGTTGAGCGGCCTACGTTCCATAGCCCACCATTCGGAGTTCTCGCCTTGGTTCTTCGGGTTCGTCGTCTTCGTCGTCCAGCTGCAGCCAGAACAGGTTGCGCAGATGCAGCCACGCGTACACGCAGGTATCCGGGATGTCGTTGCCCGGATCGCCCTTGATGAAGGTCGCCTTCACGCAGTCGTTGATGACCTCGTCGGCCCAGGCGCGATCCATGTACCAGACGGCGCCCTGCTGCAGCACGACGGAGGCGGCATGCGCCCGCGCCAGCTTCGACTTGTCGGCGGCGAGCGCCTTCACCGGTACACCCGCGCGCCGCAGTTCCTGGATCAGCGAGTGCCCCGAGGACTTCTTCTCGATCAGCACCCGGTCCGGTTTGTCGGTCTCGTAGTGCTCCTGCGCCAGCTTTCGCAGCGCCGGGAACTCGACCTTGTCTTTCCACCGCTCGAGCAGGATGCAGCACCATTGCCCGCGGGCCACCATCGGGATCGGCTTGCCGGTCTTGCGCGACATCGGCGGATCCACCGGCGGCGGCTTCTCCATCCAGAAGATGCCCCACGTCGTGCGCGCGCTGTAGTCGTCCTGCTCTTCCGGTTCGAACGCCGTGTCGTAGACGCTGACGATGTACTCGCACTTGGGCGGCTTCTTCTCGGGCCACTTCCGCCACCAGCCGCGCTTGAGGATGGCGCCCTCTTCGGCCTTCGGCTTCTGCTGGTACAGCGCGTTCCAGTTCCGCGAGCCCTGGGAGATCTTCTCCTGGGCGAAGTGCGACGGCGGGAACCACTCGGGCCAGATGGTCTCGCCGATCTTGCGGCCGAGCGGGTCTGCGCGCTCTTCCTCGATCGTCTCGATCACGGCCGCCAGCGAGAGCACGAACCACTTCTCGCCATCGCGCGCCGTCACCCATCCGGACTGGCCGTCCCAGTTCTCGGGCAGGATGCGCCCGGCCGGGTCGTCCTCGTGCCAGCGGGTCGCCACGTAGACGATCGCCCAATCCGGTTTGCCGCGCGTCCGAATGTCGCCGAGGTACGTTTCCCAGACGTTGTCGCGCTGCGTCTTGGAGTCGGCCTCCTTGCGGCCCTTGATCGCGTCGTCCAGCACGCACAGGTCCGCGCGACGGCCGGTCACGCCGGTCAGCATGCCGAAGGCGAAATACTCGCCGCCCGCTGCCGTCTCCCACTCGCCGGCGCCATGCTTCGCCAGCGGGGTGGGGAATACCTCTTGGTGTCGCGTTGCCTGATACGCGTTGCGCGCCCGCCTGCCGAACCGCTCCGCCAGCTTGGCGTTGTAGCTGCCCTGAATCACGCATCTGTTCGGATGGCGCCCGAGGTAGTACGCCGGGAACAGCGCCGAGCAGTACGTCGACTTCGCGCAGCCGGGCGGCATGAAAACCATCAGCCGTTTCAGCGTGCCGTCGGCGACCTCCTGCAGCTTGGCGCACAGCAGCTGGTGATGCTCGGCCGGCAGGTAACGCGCCGGCGTTGGCAGGTTGTGCAGACTCTCGAGGTCATCGTCCTCGATGTCGGCCGGGATCATCCGGCCGGCGTAGACCGCGAAGCTATCGCGCGCGGCCTCGATCTCCTGCTGCTTGAGCGTGAGCCAGAGCTTGTTCAGCGCCTCACGGCTGTCCGTGGCGCCCATGCATCTACTTCGTCCCCGTCTTCTTGCCGGGGAACTTGATCACCATGCCGAGCTTCGCGCCGGTCTCAAGAATGTCGCGGCGGACTTCCTCGTCGGTCATGCGGTCGAGTTCCTTGAACTCGCCTGGCTTGCCCTGCTCGGTGCGGTTCACGTACATGCCGCGCTCCATGCCGAGCATCTGTAGGCAGCGCGCGGCCGCGTTCAGGTTGTAGGCGGCGTACTGGCCGGTCGGCATGCCATTCTTGTCGTACACCGGCTCGGCCTTCATGGCGATCGCCACGATCTTGGCGAGTCGCTGCTCGATCCACTTCTTGTCGATCAGGCTCGTGTCGATCAAGCGCTCGCGGACCTCGTCGTCGAGGCGTGCGAGGTACGCCACGACCTCGGGCCGGTTCAACAGGCGATTGGCCTGGGTTTTCGCGGTGAGGTCATTGGCGTTGGGATACATCGCGCGGTAGATCCCGGCGCCGTCGCGGCGACCGCCCTGGATCCAACGCGTGATGAACTCGGTCTCGACCGCGGTCAGGCCGGTTACGGGGTCACGCGCGGTGCGGGCCCCGCCGGAATTCTCTGGCTTTGCCATTGCGGATCAGTCTCGATGAAGGTTTTCAAGTCGCGCTGCCGGGAACTGCACTCGGCCAGCGCTTCCACCGTCGCCAGGAAGCTGGTCGCCATTGCGGCCAGGTCGGCCGGCGTCGGCAGGTCCGGCGGCACGAGGCACGGCACCATCGCCGCGGCCGGCGGCACTCGAACCGGCTTCGCGGGCGGCAGCGAGGGCGGCGTTGATGCGCAGCCGATCAGCGTCAGGCAGCACGCAGTCACGATCGCGGTAGACAGTCTCGACGCGCACCGACTGCTCGAGGCCGGCCCGGCGGTCGGCCGCATCGGTGCGCAGGCGGGACCGTGAGCGCTCGGCCTCGACGGCTGCGGCGAGGTCTGCTGCAGCCAGTTCGTTCGCCGCCGAGATTCCTGCAACAACCGTGTCAGTTTCACGTGCCTTGGCGTCACGGGTCGCGTCCTCGTAGCCTTGGTGGTGCCAGTAGAACCCGCTGCCGACGAGCGACAGCGCCCAGACGGCGGCGGCGATCAGGTAGAACTGCACTGCGGCGCCGCCGGGATCAGGTAGGTCTTGCGCCGGTTCACCCGCAGGTACACCGCGATCAAGACCAGCATCGCCGCATCCCACGGTTGCGCCGGAAGGCCGTACATCGGGGCGAGCGCGCCGGCTGCGGCCGACAGCAGGAAGCCCAGGTACACCAGCCGGACGCGATGGTCAGTCCGACCGGTCATCTGGTTGAGCGCGGCGATGCACTGCACGACGACGGCGATCGCCGCCGGCACTGAAACCCAGGTCCAAGACATCACGGTTTCCCACCCCCGAATCGGGCGAGGATGGCGTCGACGAGGCGCGGCATGGCCTGGATGAACGTCATCATGGCGAGATGGGCGCCAATCCCCACGACAAACCCCACGGCGGGCCACACGTCGGGCGGCACGCCCCACTTCCAGCCGATCAGTTTCGGCAGATACGTGCCGGCCGCTGTGCCCATGGCGACGGCGCCGAACGCCTGGACGCGCGACATCGCGCCGAGGATCGACAGCGCCGCGGCCGATCCGCAGAGCGCGGCCAGCACGACCGGCAGCGGTACGCCGAGCCAGTAGACGGAAGGCTCGACCATGATGGCTGCGGCGCCGGATGTGGCCGCTACGACCGGCGGCACTGCGGCCGAAGCCGAATCGATCAGCGGTTGACTCATGGCTTTCCGAACTTGCGATACACCCAGTCGACGGCCAGCCACATCAGCGTGCCGCCGACGATGACGCCAGCGCCGAACGCGATGCCGGCGATGAAGTAGACGAGCGCGGCATGGATCACGCGATTCCGAGCGCGTCCATTGCGCGCTTGTGCCAGGCGATGCGGTCCTCGAGGCCGATCGTGCCGCCGTTCCACGCCTTCACGACGGCGCCGAAATCACCCTCGGCCGCGTAGCGGTTGAGGTCGCGGCTCCACCAAAACCACGCCGAGATGCGCGCCATGGCCCGAATGTCGGTCAGCCACCGATCGGGATCGTCCAGCATGTCGAGGCCGGTCCCCTGCCCGCATCGGGTGTAGTTGTCGCGGCCGGTCAGCTGCACGGGGTAGCGCCCGCGGTAGCGCCAACCGTCACCGGAGGCCGGCTCGCCGTTGCCCATCCGGTTGGCGTAGACGTCGTTCGCCAACGCGTCCGGCTTGAACGCCAGCCGGTGCGCGAGCTCGTTCGGCTGCCGATCGATGGCCTTCGGGTCGACGGCGTATCGGTGGGGCCAGACTTGCGCGAGGCGCTTGGCCGAGTAGTTCAGGTTCTCCTCGAGGCGCGTGAAGCAGCCGGACTCGTGGCAGAGGTTCGCCAGCCACATAGCCTGGGCGTCGTCGGGGGCGACGCCGAACTCCTGCGCGGCCAGCGCGAGCGCGTGGCCCCACGTGTCCGCTTGTGCCTGCGGCATCCGCGTGCACAGGCGGATGAGCGTGTCGCCCGAGATCACGGCCTAGATCCTTCCGCAGGGCAGCGTGGCCCGGGCGCGCATGGCCTCGTAGTCCGCCCTCGGCATGAGCACGCAGCCGTGGGCGCACGTGTCGGCGACCTGCTCCTCGATCGACGGAGCGGCAGCCGCCATCGCCGGACGGACGGCCACCACGACGAGCACGGCTACGATGACGGCGACGGCCACGGCGACCAGCGTCAGGAGGATGCGCGCCGAGTCGGGCGGGTCCTGCACGGTGAACGGGTGGCGCATGGTCGTCTCCAGAAGAAAAACGCCCGCGACCTCTTGCGAGGCGCGGGCGGTCAAGGACGGTGGTTGCACGGGAACCGCCACCGTCAGGAGGAGCCTGGAATGCAAAAGCCCCGGCGGTCTCCCTGCCGAGGCTTCGTGAACTGGGTGCGCACTATCCGCATCCTTGGCGCGCACTGTACCGCCTTTCGACAGATTGTCAAGCCAGCTTCACGCCGATGCGCCTGCGCAGGATGGGCTCGACCTCGGCCTTGGCGGCGGCCAGCAGCGCATCCAGCGCCTCGCGCTCCTGCGGTAGCCGGTTGTTCCGCCACACCCGCGGCAAGCTCCCGTTCCAGATGTACTCGATCTCGAGCACGAGCTGATGTTCGCGCACCCGCAGCGCGTCCACGGCCTTGCTCACGTGCTGGGCGATCCAGCGATCGGACGACGACAGGTGCGCCTCGGCCGAGCCGTCGGCGCGCGCGCCCGCCACGCGCATGCGGGCCCACGTGGCGACCTTGATCGGCTGCGGCCCCCCGCGGTAGCCGCGTTCCCACATCCCCCAAGTCTGCAGGCACATCTCCAGCGACAGCGGCGCCCTACCGTCGCGTCGGCTGGCGCTCGACGTAGAACCGGCATCGTTTGCCATATCGCTTCCCCTTCGCACAGATGGGGCGGGACTCGCCCAGGATCGTGATGCTGCTGACGTGTTCGCATCCAGCACAGGTGCGCGCCTCCTGGCGTTCGTAGATTTCGGCCGGGTCTCGGGCCATGCCGCGCGAGCCAGCGTTGAGCGGGACGGCTTTGCCGTCGTCGTCGTGGGTCACGACGCGGCCCGGGCCGATGAATTCCATTGCTTGTTGCCCTTGGGCCTGAGCATCTCGATCAGGTATCTCTCCGTATCGTCCCTGCGTTTTGCGTCATCGATTCGGATCATGCGAGCGACTTGGACCAAGTTGGCTCTCCCATCAACGCGCTTAGCGACGTTCTTGGACTGTCCGACGTACACGATTTCGCCAGCGCTCACGAACAGATAGACGCCGGGCAATGGTTGGATGTCTTCGCATTGAAGAAGGATCGCCGACACGTCCTTCAGTGAATGTTCCCATCGCTCAATTTCCCTCTGGTGCGCCGCCCGGAGTGTTTCCATAGAGCGCGCGTGGCTGGCCTGCATTGCGTCGAATTGCCCGTTCGCCATGCGCAGAGCCGCCTCTCGCATCAGCACTTTCTTGGCTACGGAATCATGCCTTGCCCGTCTGCTCTCCTCCGACACATCTACCGGGGCGAGCTTGTGGGCAGCAGCACGCGCTACCAACTCCTTGACCAAGTAAAGACGGCAGTAATTTTCTCCCTCCGCGTGCCTTCGATAGATATGACAGCGCGGGCCAATGCGTTGAATGACCGTGGACGCATTGAGCACGTAGCCATCTGGCCGCCTGAATCCGATGCGCTTTGCCAACTTCGACACGGTCATCCACTCGCTCTTGATTGGCTGCAGCCACTCTGGAATGACTTGGTACGTCACGCTTGCCTCGCTGTAGTTGGGGCCGGGATTCCCACCCCGACCCCGCTCCAATCGCAGTTCCCAGCTACGCCTCGGACAGGCAGGGCTTCTTGCCCTTGCCGCCCTTGCCGTTGCCCTTGCCGGGCGGGGATTTCTTCATGGTCGATCTCCTGCTCTGGGTTCCGCCCGTCTTTGGCCCCCGGGCGGTTGGGGCAAACGCCATCGTCTTGAGGCATCGCCACAAGATCGATTCGATCAGGTAGGCCCACGGCTCGTTCGAATGCCCCATGCCGTGATGAAACTTGATGCGCCGCTGCGACATGACCTGCTCGGCGACGTGAAAGCACTCGTGCGCTAGGTGCGCGATGTGCAGCGGGTTGCCTTGGTCCCACTCGTGGATGGCGATGACGTGAGTCCCCTTGGCTCCGTTCACGAGCAGTTCGATCGCCGAGGCGGCGGCATCCCAGGTCGGCGATACTTCCACGTCGAAGTGCGCCTTCAGCCAGTCGGCGCGCTGTTGGCCGTCGACCGGCCAGATGACATGCACGTTGAAGCGGTACATGTCGTCGTAGAACCAGCCGTACCAATGCCCGCCGCGCTTCGACCACAGGGCTTTGAGCTCTGGCGTCGCCACTAGCGCACCTTCACGAAGTCGACCAGCCCGCGCCCGTCTGGCATGGACCGCACGCGCAGGACGAATCCCTCGCGGTTGATCGCCGTGCAGTCCCAGTCGACGTTCCACAGCACGCCCGCGTGGTTGGCAAGGCAGCCCACGGGCAGTTCGATGTCGAAGCGGCGGGCCATGTCGGCGAAGATCCTGCCCTCGGTGACGATGCCGGCCATCGTCGCCCGCCATTTCTGCTCGTCGGTGAACAGCGGAACTGACACGTCCATCTCGCGCTTGAACGCCTCCTCCCTTCGCAACAAGCGGATGCCCGCCCATGTCAACAGCAGGTTGACGATCGTGAGTGCCGCCATCGTAATGTCCGTCATGCGTCTGCCCTCTTTCGAATCTGCTCGCTGACCTCGGCCCCGAACAGCATCTCGAGGCAGTGCAGGTAGCGCTCCTGGTGGTCTGGGTCGTGCGCGAGCTTGCGCACCATGTCCGCGTTGCGCGTCCACCAGCCGGGGTCGTCGAGGGCGGCCGAGAGCGGCGGGACCTTGGTGCTCGATCGCCCGCCCTTCCGATCAACCGGCTCGCGCGCGAGCAGCTTGCGTGCGGCGCACAGGATCGAGGTGACGCTGTGGAGCGTTAGGCCGCATCGGGCGGCGATGACGTGCCCGGGCAGCCCGTCGCGGTATCGGAGCGTGGCGACTTGGCGTTGGCGCTTGGTGAGGTCGGGGCGCGCGAGCAGCTGGGCGCGTTCGGTTTCGGTCAGTCGGATCAAAACGGCGCCTCCTCGGTGACGCGCACGGGCGGCACGGGGAGATCGAGCGCCGGCTGCACCGGCAGCATCGGCTCCACCGTGACCTCGGTGCGCGGATTCTTGCGGTCGATGGCGTGGTAGACGTGCTTCTCGCGGACCTGTCTGTCATTGCGATAGACGCCACGCTGCACGAGCTTGCGCTCGTCGCCTTTGCCCTTGTACCGGTCCTGCAGCACGTCGAGGATCAGCGACTCGTCGAGATCCGGGCGCTCGGTCGCGTAGTAGATGCGCAGCGTCACGCACACCGGCCCCTCCAGTTGCAGCCGGAAGCGCGGCGGGATCTGGCGCAGCGCGTCGGCCTCGTAGCCGAGCGCCTTGCTCGACTTGGCGATGGCGGTGCGCCCGCCGAAGGACACGATCTTGCGGCTGTTCGCCTTTGATGCCGGCTCGCCGAGGATCGTGAAGACGATCGGCATCATGGCAGGTCCGCCCCCTCGTTGAGCACGCGCCGCAGGAACGCGGCCTCGCCAGGCGGAAAAGTCACGACGAGTCCTGGCCGGCGCACCGTGAGCGCGCCGTTGCGCGCGACCTCGGCCCCGAAGCCGGTCGCTGCGGCCTCGACGGGGGCGGCTTGGTCGTGCATGTGGTCGTGCAGCCGGCGGATCCACTCGTCGATCTTGGCGCCGACCTGTCGCCGCTCCTCGGGGTTGCCGTCGCTGCGCGTCCATTCGCGCTGTATCCCGAGCGGGAGCCCCGCCCAGTGCCGAGGGCATCCCCAGAACGGCGCGCGCCCGTAGCCGGTGCAGCCCGGCCAGGGGCAGTCGTGGGCGCCCTCGGGCCGGGGCTTGCGCGGGCGCAATTGCTGGATGGGGGATTGCTCGTCGCTCACGGCAGCATCCTCGGCTTGTGGCTGGGCGGCGGCCACGAGTCGGAGCGCGGCTCGGGGTCGGGGAAGGGCTCGATGCGGATGACGTTGTCGGCCTCGGCCTTCGGCAGCGCCGCGATGGCCTGGTCGCGCATCCTCTGCGCCGCGTGAGCGGCCTGCTTCCAGCCGCGCAGCTCGCGCCGCAGCCGGGCGTTCTCGGCGTCCAGCTCGGCCATGCCCGTCGACAGCCGCAGCCGGTCGACCATGTCGCGCAGGCGCTTTGATTCCTCGTCGATCGGCGGGTACAGCTCCGCGAGCTGCTCGCGCGTGAGCCAGGTCCGGGCCAGCACCGCATCGTCCAGCGGCTTGCCGGTCGTGCGCACGTGCTCGATCGCCTCGGCGACCGTGTTGAGCCGCACCGGCGCCTTCCCCGCCTGGCGCAGCTCCGCGATCTCCTCCGGCGTGAGCTTGCTGCCGCCTGTTGTGCGGACGAACCCGGGAGGCAACGCCATGCGGATCGGAGCCTGCGCACGCCCTGCCGCCTCCTCGGCCGCCGCTTCCTCGACAACGCGCTCGATGAGCGACTTCTCCGGCCAGGGACCATTGGCCTTCGCCCGGATGTCCGCCGGGCTGGCGCTCTCGCGCACCGCGTTGATGCCGGCGCACGCGCTGCCGGGCGGATGGTCCTGGCCGACGGCGCAGTACGGGCAGCGCGTGTCGTGGAAGTCGGCCGCCGGCTGGACGTCCGGCTCACCGCCGCGGCACTGCATCGCCACGTCGCCGGTCATCACGGACTCCCGGCTGCACTGGCAGGCCCAGCAGCGATTCGTGTTCGGGTCCCACAGGTGTTCCCTCGTCGTCATCACTTCCCGTCCCTCCATGCGTTGAGTTCTTCCCGCGTCGCCGGCCGGATGACCGACGACACCATGACGCTGGGCTCGTGCACCGGCTCGCCCTTGACCAGGCGGCACATCGTCGACTCCGTCGGCTCGGTCGCCACGTAGGGCCGGCCGTCGGCGAGGAAGATGATGCGAATTGGCGTGCTGTCACCCCTTGACATTACTGTCACCCCATGAGACCATGACATCACGCCGATCAAGCGGCGCAACGACAGGAGAGAGACCATGAGCAAGTCGATAACCTCGCACGTGACGAAGGTCGAGGAAGAGAACACCGGCGGGAACTGCATGGTGACGTTCGTCCATCTCGCCGACGGTCGCGTGCTCGGCATCAACGACGAGTCCGTCGTGCTTTACAGAGACATGGACGATTGGCGGGATTGCGAGGGCGAGGACCGCCCGTACATCGATCTGTGCGACGACAAGCAATTCGGCTCGTTTCGCTTCGCGTGGCGCACCGATGCGGCATCCGGCGAGATCTATGCGACGAACGCCGACGCCGCAATGCGCAAACTGATCACGCAGGACGAGTGGGCCGAAGACGACGACCGTCACGTCAAGGACGGCGCATGGCTCACGATCTTCGACGCCGACGGCGTGCCGGTCCTGCGTCGCGGCACGATGCCCTGACCCGCCATGACTCCAGCCCAGTTCGCCCGCGCCATCGCGGGCACCCGCATCGACCCACAGGGACAGACGGCCGCAGCCTGCCGTCTGGTCCTCGTGGACGGCCTGAGCCGCACGGAGGCCGCGCGCCGGATCGGCATCGACGGCGCCGCCGTGTCGCGCGCCATCGCCAAACTCGCGCCTCGCAAGGCTTGTCCGCACTGCGCGGGCACGGGCTACGTGCCAGCCGAGTAGCGTCAGCACCAGCAGCAGGACGATCGCAGCGGCGCCTCCGGGCGCCGTTTGCGTTTCTGCTAAGGGCACGAGTCGGGTCATATCGCCTTGTCCACGTCGACGAAGCAGTGGTTGTCGGACGAGTACCGCACGGTCACGATGACGTTGTCCGGCAGCAGGATCACGCGTCGCGGGCTGGTCTTGCTCA
>Ga0075471_10001763_pt1 | contig 14325 bp, 13 predicted proteins | sample DEB19_08_DNA_2_FD_74787 | JGI IMG/M metagenome (GOLD analysis project Ga0075471, IMG submission 74787) | Aqueous microbial communities from the Delaware River and Bay under freshwater to marine salinity gradient to study organic matter... | ecosystem: Environmental > Aquatic > Marine > Coastal ... | reverse complement strand
TTTGCGACGGCCTACTCGCACCGGATGCCAAGTCGGTTCAATGCCACGGGTGTCCACGCCGTCAACTAACGCGATGCAATCGCCCCGACCAACCGCCCTGCTCACGCGCTGCCTGCTGCTGGCCGCTGCCGTGGCTGGCGCAACTGCGATGGCGGCGGAGCCCTTGCATCGCCGGGTGGACCAACTGATCGCCGGCAAAGCCTCGGCCGCCAAGCAACCTCTCGCCCCGCCCGCGGACGACGCCGAATTCCTCCGCCGCGTCTGGCTGGACTTCTCCGGCGGCATTCCTGATGCCGGTGAAACCCGGAAGTTCATCGCTGATCAATCTCCGGACAAGCGCGCCAAAGTCATCGAGCAACGCATGGCCGCGCCGCGCTTCGCGGAGCAGATGGCCGAGGCGTTTCACATCCAACTGATGGAACGCAACGGCGATAACGACGAGTGGCGTCGTTATCTCGCGGAGTCCTTCCGCGCGAACAAGCCGTGGGATCAGATGGCGCGGGAGATTCTCGGACCGGACTTCAAGGATGAGAAACTGCGCGGCGCGGGTTTCTTCATCACGCGGCGGCTGGAAAAAGTGGGGCAGCAGGAGACCGACTACCCGGGGGCCACCCGCGACGCGGGCCGACTCTTCATGGGCGTGGACCTCCAATGCTGCCAGTGCCACAAGCACCTCACGGTGAAGGATTACAAACAGGTGGATTTCAACGGCCTCTTCGTCGCCTTCCAAAACACGAAGCTCCAGGAGCCTGCGGGCGATTACCGGACGAAGTGGTTGCAGGAAGGTTTGATGACCAACAAATACGAGTTCGTATCGGTCCTCAGCAGCGTAAAGGGCGCCACCGGCCCGCGCGTGCCGCTCGGCACCGAGGTGGAAATCCCCGCCTACTCAAAGGAAGAAATGTGGACCGTTCCACCCGAACCGAAAACCCGTAAAGCGGGGGTGCCCAAGTTCAGCCCATTGCGCGAACTCGCCGCGCGTGTGGCTTCGCCGGAGAATCCGTTGTTCGCCCGCAACATCGCCAACCGTATCTGGTGGCAGCTCATGGGCCGCGGCCTGGTCGAGCCGCTCGATCTCAACCACAGCGACAACCCGCCGTCGCATCCCGAGCTGCTCGACCTGCTCGCGAAGGAACTGACCGAGCACAAGTTCGACCTCCAATGGCTCATCCGCGAGCTCGCGCTCACGCAGACCTACCAGCGTTCGAGCCTGCTGCCCGCCGGCGCGAAGAACCCGCCGGAGGAGCTGTTTACTGTTGCGAAGGAACGTCCGGTCGCCGCCGAGCAACTGGCCCGCGCGTTTCTCGCCGCCACCGGTGAGCAGGAGCGCGTTGTGGGCGGCAAGGGCTGGGAAGGCATCGAGGGCAAAAAGCACACGCAGAAGGATTTTGAGAAGGCCTTCCTCACCGCCTTCGCCAACGCCGCGAAGGAGCCCGAGCTGTCCGTCAATCCGACCCTCCGCGCCGCGCTCTTTCTGCGGAACAACGACCTCGTCCTCTGGTCGCTGCAAAAGCGCAAGGGCAACCTCATGGACCGCGTCGCCGCGCTGACCGACGCCGCCCAAATCGCGGACGAGCTGTATCACGCGATCCTCTCCCGCCCGCCCGTGGCCGAGGAGAAAACCGAGCTGGCGAAGTATCTGACCAAGCACTCCGCCAACCGCGAGAAGGCGCTCGGGCACTACGCGTGGGCCATGCTGTCCAGCATGGAGTTTTTCACGAACCACTGATGAGCCAGCCACCTCCTCTGCCTCAAGCCATCGGCCAGGTGAGCATTGAATGCGAAGTCACCAAAGACGACCTCGTCGCGTTCAACCAGTATCACAATCGCCATTCTCCTTTCGGTCGGCGTCAGTATTTGCGGGCGCTGCTCCGATTCCCCGCGCTCTGGCTGCTCGTGTTTGCTATGATCTGGTTTTTTGCCGACCAGAAGCGTGGCACTCCACTGCAAACTTTTCTCGACCTCTCGCCACTGTTGTATGGCCTCGTTGTATATCTCCTCTACATCCCTTTTGCCTACCGCCGTGCTGTTCAACAGGCCGTTAATGGGATGCTGGACGAAGGAAAGAACAAGGGGATACTCGGCCGTCATCGCGTCACGCTAACCCCGGAATCCGTCATCGAAGCGTCCGAGTTTAGTCAGAACGCGACTTCCTGGCGGGCGGTTGAGCGCGTAGTCGAGTTCGGCGACCATGTCTTCATCTACATCAATTCCATGGCCGCGATTGTGGTGCCTCGGCGCGCATTTCCCGCTCCGTCGGAGTTCGACAAGTTCATCAATGCGGCCAACGCTCACCGCGAAGGGGCTGTCACTTAATCCATTTCCATGAACCCCCTCTGCAAACCTTGGGAGCACGCCGCCTCCCGCCGGCAATTTCTCGGCGCATCCGCCGGCACGTTGGCGTTCGGCGCGCTCGGTGGAATGATTTCGCCGCAGGCCGCCGAGGCGATGCGCAAGAAGGAGAAGCAGGTGCTCTTCGTCTGGCTCGACGGCGGGATGAGCCAGCTTGAAAGCTGGGACCCCAAGCCCAACACCGAGTTCGGCGGGCCCTTCCGCAGCATCAAGACGACCGTTCCCGGCACGCACTTTTCCGAGTTGATGCCGCAATCCGCCAAACAGGCTCACCGCCTCTGCGTCGTCCGCAGCATCTGCACGAAGGACAATGCCCACTCCTCCGGCGTCGCGCGCATCCAGCGCGGCGACCCGAAGAACCGCGGCGTGCCCTATCCCTTCTTCGGGTCCGCCATCGCCAAATTGATGGGGCCAACCTCCTCGAAGCTTCCGCCCTACGTCTGGGTCAAGCCCGGCAGCGGCGGCTTCAAGACGGAGGATGCCGGCTTTCTCGGACCGAAATACGGCTCGCTCGCCTTTGGCGACGGCAAGCCGCCAGAGGACTTGCTGCGCCACGCCTCGCTCACCGCCGACGAGGATGCGGAGCGCAACGAGCTGCGCGAACTGCTCAACCGGCGCTACGCCGCGCAGCGCCGCCCGACTTACACGGAGGCCAGCAGCTTCGTCTTCGACACCGCCCAGGAGCTGATGAAGCGGGCGAACATCTTCGACACCAGCAAGCTTGCCGCCAAGGAACTGGACCGCTACGGACGCACGGAAATCGGCCAGCACATGCTCGTCGCACGCAACATGCTGGAGGCCGGCGTGCGCTTCGTGAAAGTGGGCAGCTACGGCTGGGACACGCACGGTGACAACTTCAACGGCAGCGCCTCGCTGGTGCCCAAGTTCGACCGCGCCTTCGCCGCCATCGTCGAAGATCTTGCGGCCACGGGCCTGCTGGAGCACACGCTCGTCATTGCGATGAGCGAGTTCGGGCGCACTCCGCGCATCAATGGCCACGTCGGACGCGACCACTGGCCCGAGGCCTGGAGCATCGCGATGGCCGGCTGCGGCCTGAAGGCCGGCGCGGTGGTGGGCGCCACGAACGACAAAGGCACCTTCGTGAAGGATCCGGGCTACGACATCGGCGCGGTCTTCCACACTTGGTTTCAGGCGCTGGGCATCGACACGAAGAAGGTGGAATACGACAACAACGGCCAGCCGCTGCCACTGGCGCACGACGATATGCAATCCATCAAGGAGGCGCTGGTATGAGTGACCCGAAACCTGCCGCCCCATTTGTCCCGCCGAAGGAACTCAAGGCGTTCCCGAATGACCGCCAGCTCTGCATCGCGAGGTTCAGCCCGTGCGGCAACTTCCTCGCCGCCGGCGCCATGGAGGGCACCGTGCGCCGCTGGAAAGTCGTCGAGAAACCCAAGCCCACCGTCGATATTGCCCTGCCCGACGAGACGGCGAAAAAGCCCGCGCCCAAGGCTGCCAAGAAGCCCGAGGAGTCTCCGGTCGAACTGGTGCCGCTGCCGCATCTGACCGGCTTCAACGGCTGGGTGCAAAACATCGCCTTTCACCCGAAGGATAAGCTCCTCTTCGTCGCCGACACCTGGGGCAAGCTCGCGGCCACTGACATCGAGGGTGACGCGCCCAAGCCGCGTTGGGAAAACGCCACGGCGCACGATGGTTGGATTCGCAAGCTCGCCATTTCACCGGACGGCCAGCACCTCGCCACCTGCGGACGCGATCAGTTCGTGCGCATCTGGACGACGGCCGGCAAGCTCGTCGCCGAGCATCGCGCGGAGGAGGATGTGTTCGCCGTGACCTTCGCGCCCGAGGGCAAGGTCGTTGCGTTCGGCGACTTGAAGGGCAGCATCACGATGTGGGACTTCGAGGCGAAACAGTTGGGTCGCAAATTCGACGCGTCGGTCCTGCATAAGCTGTCCCGCCTGCAAAATGTGGCCGGCCTGCGCGTGCTCACGTTCATCGACGGTGGCAAGACCCTGCTGGCCGGCGGCTGCGAACCGGCCGGCGGCGGCTTTGTCGAAGGCGCGCCCGCCCTGCTGCGCTTCGATGTCGCCACCGGGAAGCAGTTGTCCGAATGGCGCTTTGGCGTGGCGAAGGATGGCTTCGTGCTGGATGCAGCATCGCACCCCGACGGCTATCTGGTGCTGGTGACCAGCGGCCAGCCCGGCAGCGGCAAGATCATGTTCCTCCGCCCGGGCGAGAAGGAGCCGTTCTTCACGAACACTGCGGTCGCCAACTGCCATTCCGTCACGCTGCACCCAGACGGCAAACGCTTCGCCGTCGCCGCGATGAACAAAGCCAGCAACGGCAACGGCCGCCAGCTCACGAAGGACGGCCAGTATCTCGGCAACAACTCACCGGTGCATCTGTTTGAGATTTCAGCGGCGTGAGGAACGCCGGTGCCCCAGTGGGGCACAACAAAAGTAGCCGTGGGTGAAGTTCGCCCCGCGAACGAAACCCACGGAACAAGTTCAGGTAAAGAAACCAACCGCGTAGCGGTTGAACCTTTGCTCCAATGGCGATGTGTCACCGCTACGCGGTTTAGGGCTCTGCACTTTTCCGTGGGTTGCGCTCACTGCGTTCGCTAACCCACGGCTACTGTTGTCCGGCTGCTACGCAGCAGAAGGAGGGGACAACTTGCAGAAGTGGTTTCGCCCTACGCATCCCGATGCGTCGGCTGGGGCTTGCCGGGGCGGAAGTGTTCGAGGTGTTCCAGGCGAACGAAGAGCTGAGGATGCTGCTTGCCGGTTTCCGTGAGCGCCGTGTTGAGTGCGGCGTTGAGCGCATCAGGCGAGCCTTCGGCGCGGCAGTTGATGATGAGCTTGCCGGCGTCCAGCCAGTCGGTGAGTTCCTGTGACAGTTCGGGGACGAAGTCATTCCGCACGAGGTTGATGACAGCGAGGTCGCCGAGGCCCGCGTCTTCGGGTTCCAAGGTCATCTTGAGATGCGCGACTTCCGCGCCGGCTTCCACGAGCAGGCGGCGGAGCGTGTCGGCGAGGTCGCGGATGACTTGGTTGCCGTCGAAACCCTTTTGGTTTGAGAGCGTCACGGTCGCGTTCAGCCAGCCGAGCAGCGCTTCGCCTTCGGCGTAGACTTCGTAGTCCACGTCCATCGCCACGCGCGCGACTTGCTCGGAGGCGGTGATTTGGTTGAACCAGTCATCAAGACCGGCCCCGGTGCGCGCGGAGACGGCGAGCACCTTGGCGCGCGGGAATTCCTCGGACAGCCGGAGGCGCAGACGGTCAAGCTGCGGGGTGTCGAGCAACTCGCGTTTGTTGATGACGATGAGGTCAGCCTCCTCAAGCTGCTTGCGGTAGATGTAGAGCACCTTCTCGGAGAACTGCCCACCGGTCGTGAGGCCGAGCACGCGCTGGGCGCGAATGGGGTCCACGAGCACGCTCAGGGGTGCGATGAGAAACTGGTCGCCATACATCCGGCGCAGCGGGTAGGTGACGGTCGCGACGAGGTCGGTGCAACTGCCGACCGGCTCGGCGATGAAGACCTCGGGGCGCGACTCGGCCTTGAGCTTGTCTGCCGCGTCCACGAGCGAATTGAAGCGACAGCAGAAGCAGCCGCCGGGGATTTCCTCGGTGGCGAAGCCGCGCGAGCGGAGCATGGCGGTGTCCACGAGTTCCTTGCCCTGGTCGTTGGTGATGAGGCCGACACGCAGGCCCTGCGCGGTGAGGCGCTCGGCGAGCATGGCGACGGCGGTGGTTTTGCCGGCACCGAGGAAGCCGCCGAGCATTATGTAACGGGCTTTGTTCATGAGTTCAGGAGAGTGATTAGTAATTAGTGATTTGTGGAGAACCGTGCTTTGGGCGTGGGCGGTGCGAACTAACTACTAAGCACTAATTACTTTCCCTCCTCCGCGTGTTTGCGCTCCAAAATCTTGTCAATCGTCTTGTCCAGCAGCTTCACGTAGGCATGCACGTCGAGGCAGCGGGATTCGGGCGTGCCGGTGGCGGTGTAGAGCCAGCCGTTGCCGTGCGGGTCTTTGTTCACGGTCGTGATTTTGGTTTTCAGCAGCGGGTTCGCGCCGAGGAACTCGCCGTCCACGATGCAATAGACATCCGAGATGGCCTTGAAGCCCTCCAGCCACCCGACGACCTGCCCGCACGCGACCTTGGTGCCCGGCTCCACTTCCCAGCCGCACTCGACCATGTCGCCGAGCATCCGCGTGGCGAACTTGGTGATGCCCACGCGCCACGAGCCATCCGCCTGCCGCGCCGCCCACGCGTGCGACGGGCTGTATAGCGTGTCGAGCGGCAACTGCGCGGAGAAGCGCGAGCGTTTGTAGGCCAGAAATTTTGGCGAAACGGGACTCATGTGCCCGGAGATGAAGCCAAAGAAACGCTCGAAAAGGAAGAGGAGAGGTGGTTTAGTTTGTCCATGCAGACCAACGGGCAATTGCCAATGAAGGTGATCGGGCGGCAGAAACCGGCCAAGGCGGACGTGCTGAAGATTGATGGAATGCAGCGGCTTGCGAACACCCTGCGTGGCAACAGGCCCTTCATCCCAAAGGGGGTCTGGCGGTTCAAGACGTTTGAGGAGGCCGACGCATGGAATCTGGAAATGAAGACGCGGCGCTGACACCGCGGTTCCCCACGACGGAGGACTTCCTCAAAGTCTGCCGACTGCTTAACGAAGCCGGGGCCAGATACATCGTGGTAGGCGGCTGGGCCATCATCCACCAAGGACTGGGCAGAACCACGGAGGACATAGACATTCTGGTCGAATGCACACCTGAAAACTTCGAGCGCGTGCGGACGGGGCTCGCAGGTTTGCCTGATGGTGCGGCAAAGGAACTGACCTTCGAAGATGTTTCGGAATGCTTGGTTGTGCGGGTGGCGGACGAGGTGGTCGTGGACGTGATGAGGCTCGCGTGCGGCTTGGACTATGCGGTTGCCGCGCCGGACATTGAGTGGCGGGAGGTGGCCGGGCTGCGCATTCCGTTCGCGAACGCTCAACTGCTTTGGAAAACGAAGCAGACGTATCGGGCGAAGGATGAACTTGACCGGGACTTTCTGAGAACGCTCCTTTCTCATCGGAGTGGGGAACCCGATGCGACATGAAAGCGTGCCTCTACAGAAGGCTCCGTCTTTTGTCACTGCTGCTTCTCTGGTTGGCCGGTTGCCTGCCCATCGCCGCCTACTTCTGGCCAGAGGAGGTTTGGATACGGCTGGATTTGGCGAGTCGTGGACTTTTTGCGGTTCGCGTCGTGGACAAGCAGGAACTAAACGTTTTCCGTTTTGTGGAGACCGATAGCTTTGCCCTGCGAGCGATAGTCTTCTCAGGTGACCGCATGGTGGGTTACACGGCGTGTCCGACCGGCTGGTATCCCTACTTCGCTCCAGCTTCGGGTAAAATCGACTGGGGAGCGCGGGCCGACTATGAAGCTTCCATCCGCATGGAGGATTTCGCGCTCAAGTATTGGAAAGAGAAGAACCGAGAACTGGCGGCATTGGTCGGTGCTGGCATCTTCGTTCCTTGCTCAATCGGGCTTGGACTCATCGCGGTCCGATTCTGGAGGTCGAAGCGCACCGAATCGGTTTCACTCGGTGCGCCGCCTCCTTGAGATTCGCCGCGAATCTCAAAGCTTCTTCGTCAAGCTTTCGAGCGCCTTTGCGAACTTGTCCGGTGCAAAGTCGGGGAGGGATTGGGCGAGGGCGAAGAGTTCTTTCAAGTCGGGTTCGAGCTTGGCGAGCGCGGCTTTGTCCAACTGGGCGGTGAGGCGGTCGAGGGCGAGGACGAGGCGCTCGGCGCGGCGGGCTTGCTGGGCGGCGGGGATTTTGGCGTCGGCGAATTCAGTGTGAGTCTTGGCGAGGCGCTGGAGGGATTGGCGGGTGAGGTCGTGGCTCCATTCCAGTTCGGCGGCGCGGCGGGCGAGGGTGTCGGCAGTGGCGTGGGTCTGCGTGGCGTTTGCGGCGGACTTGAGGGCGGGCAAGGCGGAGTCGAGGCCGTCGAGTTTTTGCAGGAGCCAGAGTGCGCCGGCCCAAGGTGCGGTGAGCTTGTCGCCGGGGGGGTTCTCGCGATTGATTTGCGCGCTCATCTCGCGGAGCGCGACCGCTTGGCCGACGAGCCACGCTTTCGGGCCGTGCCAGTCGCCTTTCTCGCGCCAATGCTTGGGCTGCGAGACAGCCTGGCCGTCGAGTTCGAAGAGAAGTTCCGGGTGGCCAGCGGCGAGCAGCGCGGGTTCGAGCGTCTGGTGGCAGGCGACGCAACTGTTTGCGCGCACGTAGAGGTGGTTCAGGTCGCGCAGGCCAAGCAGCACGCGGTCGCGGTGGCTGAAGTCAGGACGCGTGTGGCTGCGAATCCACTTCTCGGCGGGGCCGTGGCAGCTTTCGCACGAGACGCCCTCGGTGGGCCTGGTGATTTCGGCGAGGAACGCGGACTTCGGCAGGTCGTGGAAAGGCGCGTGACAAGTCGTGCAGCGGGAGCTGGTGGTGGCGTCGGGGATCTTCAGCGCAGCGGCGATTTGAGCGGAGCGGGCGTTGACGAGGGTGTTGTAGGTGCGCGAGTGGATGTCCTGCTTCTGCCAGATGGTGGTCTGATGGCGGAGTTCACCCGCGCCGCCGTGGCACATGGAGGTCGCGCAGCTCGGCGAGCCGGTGAAGCGAGGCGACTCGGCCGCCGCGGCAGCACCAGCCCCCACCACCAGCAGCAGGACGGTCGCAAGGTTCCTCATGGTCAGCATGGATTCAAAGCACGCCCGGGAGTCGTTTCCCCGGAATGACGTTGCCAGCGGCCAGAGCTAACACTCCGGACTCCGTGACTGCAAGCTGGCCTTTGCAAAGGGTTTGAAAAATGCCTTGGCAATCAGAGGCGAAGCCAGAGAATGCGTCGGTCATCACCCCGGCAATCAGGGTGCGGAAGGTGCGGTCAGCGAGTTGTTACTTTGCGAAAGGCAAGCCATGGTTGAGCAGATACAGGCAGCGCTCGGGGGCAACATGGGCCTTGCCTTGGGTTATGCCCTGCTCGCGGTGCTCTCCAGCCAGTTGGTCCTGATGGCCTATTCGGCCGGGGCCCGGCTCGTGCATGAGCGCCGCCAGCAACGGCTGGATCGCGAACGGCTGGAGGCACTGGTGCTCGCGGCGAAGTATCGCTTCAAGGAAGCGCAGGAGGTCGTCCAGGGCTGGAACGGCTACCGCAAGTTCACCGTCACCCAGAAGTCCGGCGAGTGCGAGGACGTGCATTCCTTCTACTTGGTCCCGCACGACCGCAAGCCGCTGCCGCCCTACAAACCCGGCCAGTATCTCACCTTCAGCCTGGAAATTCCCGGACGCGACAAACCGGTCGTGCGCTGCTACTCGCTCTCCGACAGTCCCACGCGCCAGGATTTTTATCGCGTGACGATCAAGCGCGAGAAGGCCCCGCCGGACAAACCCGACGTGCCCCACGGCATCGCGTCCGGCTTCTTTAGTGACCACGTCAAGGAAGGCGACCTGCTTAACGTGAAGGCGCCCACGGGCCACTTCTACCTCGACATGACCAAGAACACGCCCATCTGCCTGCTCGGCGGCGGCGTGGGATTGACACCGATGTTGAGCATGGCCAAGGCGGTCGCCGAGAGCGGGTCACGCCGCGAGGTGTGGCTCTTCTTCGGCTGTCGCAGCCAGGGCGAGCACATGCTGCGCGAGGATTTGAACAAGCTGCGGAGCCACGACAACATCCGGGTCATCGTCTGCTACAGCCGTCCCAGCAAGAACGACGTCAAAGGCCAGGATTACGATCGCGAGGGCCGCGTCACCATTGACCTGCTCAAGGAGATGCTGCCCTCGAACAACTACGAGTTCTTCATGTGCGGCAACGGCGCGTTCATGAAGGCGCTCAACGACGGCCTCGAAGCCTGGGGCGTCCCCGAGAAGGACATTCACTACGAGGCCTTCGGCCCGGCCACGGTGAAGAAAAAAGCCGTGCCCACCGGAGCCGCCGCCGTCGCTGCCGGCCCAACGTGCAAAGTCGTCTTTGCCAAGTCCGGCAAGGAACTGGAGTGGAACCCGGCCCAGGCCAACCTGCTGGATTTCGCGCTGGAGCAAGGCCTGCGCATCGAGTCCGGCTGCCGCGCGGGCAGTTGCGGCGTCTGCTCCGTCGCCATCAAGTCTGGCAGCGTGGACTACATCAAGCCCCCCGACGCCCCGCCGGAGGGCGGCTCCTGCCTCACCTGCATCTGCCGCCCGAAGGGTGACCTCGTCCTCGACGCCTAAAGCGCATGGACACAGTTCATTTCGTCATCGACAAGCCCCAGCGGTGGGACAGCTCGTTTGACCCGGAAATGTCCGAGGAGGCCGTCAACCGCCTGCTGGGCATCCGACCTTTCAGCGAAATGGATGTCACCAAGTTCTCCAAGCGCACCCCGTTGCGCGGCATCCTCAAGAACGACACGCGCATCCGCCGCTTCAAGAACGGGGAGATCATCGTGCGCGCAGGCGATTACGGCTCCTCGGCCTACCTGGTCCTCTCCGGTCATGCGCGGGTTGTGTTGAACCCCGGATTGCCCGCTTCGATGCTGGGCCGCCGCAAATCGCAGCGCAAAGGCCTGTTTGAAATCGTGGCCCAGCTCTGGACCAACCCGCGCGACCCCGAAGTCCGCACGCAGGCGGAGCTCGTGCAGGACACCGGCGTCAAGGCCCGCAGCGGCACCAAGGGCGCAGGCGTCTTCCTCCAGGATGTGCCGCGCATCCTCGACGAGCACAAAACGGCCATGATGTCGGCCGGCGACTTCTTCGGGGAGATCGCCGCCCTCAGCCGCACCACGCGCACAGCCACCATCTTTGCGGTGGGCGGCGAAACGGAGCTGCTGGAAATCCGCTGGCAAGGCCTGCGCGACCTGCTGCGCTTCGACGATCACCTGCGACACCACATCGATCGCATCTACCGCGAACGCACGCTGGCCACGCACCTGCGCGAGATCCCTATCTTCAAAAAACTCAACGACGAGCAGCTCAAGCGCGTCATCGAGCAGACGCAGTTTGGCACTTACGGTGACTATGACTGGTCCGGCGACTACAAGCGGCTCGCCAAGGAAGGCAAGCATACGCCCGAGAAGGAGACGATCATCGCGCAGGAGGGCGACTATCCCAACGGCGTCGTGCTCATCCGCTCCGGGTTTGCCCGCCTCAGCCAGAAATTTGGGCATGGCCATCGCACCTTGAACTATCTCGGTGCCGGCTGTGAATTCGGCTTGCGGGAAATTGCCCACAACTGGCGGCAGCGCACCGATGCGGTCCCGTTTCAGCAGACGCTGCGCGTCATCGGCTACACCCACGTCATCGTCGTGCCCACGCCTGTGATGGAGGAAGTGGTCCTGCCCACTGTCCCGGAGGGCGACCTGCCAGCGCTGTTCACCCCGGGCGAGCTGTCAGAAACGGAGATTTCCGACACCACCCGCAAGCTGGACGCGGGCGCAAAAATCGGCCCGGAACTCATGGAGTTCCTCACGGAGAACCGGTATTTCAACGGCACCTCCTCCATGGTGATTGACTTGGAGCGCTGCACGCGCTGCGACGACTGCGTGCGCGCCTGCGCCACGACCAACGAGGGCAACCCCCGCTTCCTCCGGCACGGCCAGATCAGCGGACGCATCATGGTGGCGAACTCCTGCATGCACTGCGCCGACCCGGTGTGCCTCATCGGCTGCCCGACCGGCGCGATCCACCGCGGCCAGGTCGGCGGCGAGGTCCTCGTCAACCAGGCCACCTGCATCGGGTGCAGCATCTGCTCGAACAACTGCCCCTACGAGGCCATCCGCATGGTGGAGATCCGCGAGGAGGATGGGGCCTTCATGGTGGACAAGGACATGAAGCCCATCGTCAAGGCGACCAAGTGCGACAAGTGCTCCGATCAGATTGGCGGCCCGGCCTGCGAGCGCTCCTGCCCGCATGGCGCGCTCAAGCGCATGGACATGAACAACCTCGACGCCTTCGCTAGGTGGCTGCACCGATGAAAGGCTTTGTCCGACGGCGCTTGCTCTGGGTGGGATTGCTGGTGGCAGCGACCGTCTCGGTCGTGTCGGTGTTCCCGGTCTGGGCCGGGGCCACGACGCGGGCGGCCTACCTCACCGGCTGGCTGCTCTTCGGCTTGATGGTCTTGCTCACCGGCTACAACTGGTTCAAGAAGATCCCCTACCTGCCGCTCGGCCGCTCGGAACTCTGGCTGCAATTCCACATCTACGCCGGATTGTTCACTGGCGTGCTCTTTTTCCTGCACGTCGGTGGACGCTGGCCCACCGGGTGGTTCGAATTGGGCCTCACCATCCTGTATGCCATCGTGATGGCCAGCGGAGTGCTCGGCATCTTCATCTCGCGGGGCTGGCCCAAGCGGCTCACGGCCCGCGGTGGCGAGGTGCCCTTCGAGCGGATTCCGGTCATCCGCCGCGAACTCCGCGAACGGGCGGAGGCGCTCGCGCTGTCAACCGTGCCCGAGGCCAAGTCCGCCACCGTCGCGGAGTTTTACCTGCGCCGGGTTCACGACTTCTTCGGCGGTCCCCGGCATTTCTTTTCCCATCTCTTCGAAATCCGCCTGCCGCTGAATGCCCTCCAGAATGACTTCACAGACCTGAAGCGCTTTCTCAACGAGCGGGAGCGGCAGGTCGCGGAACAACTGGTCGCGCTGGTCCGCCAGAAGGACAGCCTCGACTACCAGCACGCGCTCCAGCTCACGCTGCGGCTCTGGCTCTTCATCCACATCCCCATCACTTACAGCCTGATGCTCTGGGCCATCGCCCACATCGTGCTGGTCTATGGTTTCTCCGCCGGCGCGCGTTGACATGAACGATCAACTGCCATCGCCCGACTTCGATAGGAGCCGCTACGAGCGGCCCAATCAGGATTGGGAATGTGGCTGGACGTGCAATGGCTGCCCCTGCCGCATCGGCCCCTCCCCCACCGGTGATTGCCGGGCCACCGCGGAGTGCCGGCCCGTGCTGGAGAAGAAGGAAGGCGAGGAGAAGGGCCGCTGGCGCTGCACCCGCCCGAAGGAGCATGGCGGGCCCTGTTCCGACGGCCCGCTGCCGGATGGCAGTTGCGCCTGTCCCATCCCCACCTGCCAGCCGCGGCGCTCCCTGCGCAACCAGCGTGGGCGTCTGTGCATGGCCATCACTGCTGCCACCCTGGCCCTGTTGTTGATCGGGTTCTTCGGACCGTGGCGCTGGCAGTTCATCTCTGCCGGTCCGGTGTCCTCGCACCATCACGGGGTGGTGTTCTCCCAACTGCGCCACTCGTGGCCGGGGGATGAAGGCTGCGGGGCCTGTCACAGCGCCGCCCACGGCGATTTGCGGGAATGGGTGCGGGCCGCCTTCAGCGCCCACCCCGGCCCCTTGCAGCCGCAACAGCTCCCCGGCATCAACGCCGGCGAGATGACCGAACTGGACCGTCATTGCCTCGCCTGCCATCCGGGCCATGCCTTCCACCAGCCCAACGTCACCCGCGATCACTCGTGCTCGGCCTGCCATCGCGAGCATCAAGGCCCAGGCCGAATGCCGGCACCCCGGGACACCCAGTGTCTCTCCTGCCACGGCAACGGCAGCGTGATGGAGGCCTCCCTCAAGAAAGGGGAGCAACTGCCCGCCACCGCCTTCAACTTCCGCCAGACCAGCGGTCGCGTGTTCTACCACGTGCCGCGTCCCGAACAGGGCTATACCAAGGTCTTCAAGTCGTTCGCCGATGATCACCCGGAGTTCCAGCTTCATTCCCAACGCCTCACCGACACCAACTCGCTCCGCTTCAACCACTCCCTGCACCTGTCCGCACTGGTAAAACTCAACGGTCAGGCGCTCGAATGCGCGAGCTGTCACCAGCCCGATGCGGCCGGGGCCCACTTCCAGGCCATCACTTACACCAAGCACTGCCAGAGCTGCCATGCGCTGCAATTCGACGCCCGCAATCCGCAGCTCCGCCCCCCGCACGGCGACCCGGCCAATGTGCGCGCCTTCCTGCGCAGCCTGCCCACCCAATACGCCGA
>Ga0075471_10001762_pt1 | contig 14326 bp, 19 predicted proteins | sample DEB19_08_DNA_2_FD_74787 | JGI IMG/M metagenome (GOLD analysis project Ga0075471, IMG submission 74787) | Aqueous microbial communities from the Delaware River and Bay under freshwater to marine salinity gradient to study organic matter... | ecosystem: Environmental > Aquatic > Marine > Coastal ... | reverse complement strand
ATAAGATTTTCATTTTGCTTTGTCTTAGTTTCTTCTGAGCCAGTTACGTTACTTTTTGACTCTTGTAAGATAAGCATTTTTTTCATACAACCGCACTCTTCATTGACAGGAGTTGTTGCTTTTGTCTCAACAACTTTTACGTCAGGAGTTGGCTGTTCAATTTTAATTTCCTCTTTTTTCTCCTCAATGATAGGTTCTTTTTTTGTTTCGTCAATCTTAACTGATTCATACTTTAAAAGCCAATCTCTGTGAGGATGTATTTTAGCCATTTCTTTCTCTAACTCTAACTTATCCGTTGTTTGAAAATATAATTCAGCAAGTTTATTTTCTAAATCTTGATGATTAAGAGCGTCTGACTTGTTATATTTTTTCAATAGTTTGCGTGAGTCACTTGTTGCCTCATTAGCAAGTAACGTTAAAAGAGTTATTTCTTTTTTCGCCCAGTTTCCTTTTTTCTTTTGACTCATTACAAATTAATTTAAAGAAAAAAAGGGCAGAGCAATCTTGTTGCCTGCCCCTTTTTAAACTTAGAAATCGTATAGTATTATTTCTTTGTAATACCTTGAACGTTCTGAGTAGTTTGAATGATAACAGGAGCAACATTCTTACCAGAAAGGCGAGGAGCCTTAGCTTTGTTAAGAGTAGCGCCACCATTAAGTTTCGCTTTACCAGAGATAACGCTAACAGGGAACATAGAGATAACCAATGAAGTTAAAGCCTTCAAAGTGAATGTAATATAAGTGTTACCGTCAACGGTTACAGGCTTAGTTACATCCAAAATATCATTTTGTTGCTGATAAGCGTCACGCATAATTGACAAGTTCAACGGTGTGCTATATTGCTTACCGTTAGCGTCAACGTGATTCAAAGTAAGAGTTTGGCTTAACTGAGAAGCCGATGCAGATTGGAAACGCCATTTACCGATTTTGAAGAATTTGTTGTTCGACTGAGCGATAAGACGACCGTAAGTACCACCTTGTAAGTTGTTGATGGTTACGGCACCAGGATTTCCGTAGTTGGCTGCACCGAAATAATCGTTGTATCCAAATAAAATTGCTTGTACGTCAACGGCACCAGTATTGATGTATTCGATAACGTATGGGTCAGAAACAGAAGAAGCGGCACCAGGACCACTTGCGTAAGACATAATGTCATCAGCGTAAGACATATCATCATCAGCGTAAGAGAAATTATCGTCATCAAAATATGACATATCTCCCTCTGCTGAGTCATAAGAGTCGAAACCGCTCATACGCTCTGTTCCAGCAATATAACCGTGAAGTTCTTTTTCAATAGAGTTCATTGTTTTGCTTTTTTTAGAGTTTTTAATTTATTTTTAATTAACCTTTTTTTCGTTGTTATCAAACTGACTAATCAAATTGATTCATTTCTTTAATTTACCACTATTTGCATTTTGTCCATTAAGAACACAGCAACGTTCAAAATAAAAGAAATCAAAGGTCAACGAGCAACCTCTGTTTTTTGCTTGACTTACTTTTTAGGAGCCAAACGAGGTGCTATCATAGTTTGATGAACGGCTAAACCAACCATAACGGCTGCAAGAACGGTCACGAATATAACACCATTTTGTTTTGTTAAAAAATCTTTCATTGATTACGTCAATTTTAATTACGAAGTCAAATTTATCAATATAAAAGTTGTAAAAACCATTTTTAAGTTATACAAAAATTGCTTAAATAAAGTTTATGTTGTTGATAATCAGATTTATGTATGTATAAAAAACGTATATTTTAATGACCAAAAAAAAGTCAGATGTTATTCTGACTTTCCGCTTACATACTCTGTAATCTTTTCTTTTAGCTTTCGTATTCGTCTTAGCTTTTTGACGTTTTTTAAATTTAATTCTGATAAGCTAATATCTTTTTCGTATTGCTTAATTACTGATAGTATTTCTTTTAGTGTTTCCAATGTTATCTTATACATATTACTTTAATTTAATTAATAAAATTAATAGTGTTGCTACTGCTATCATTAAAGCAATATAACTTACAAATAGAGCGTGAGTTGACCTTTTGCTAAATCTTCTCATTCAATCTGCATAAGCACCATCATCTTCAAATGGCTTTTCGTATCTCTTATCGAATTTATTATTTTCTTCCTCTTCATCAACAAGATATTCTATTGTTCCATCTGCCCATTGCTGAACAAGTTTTCCTTGTCTGTTTAAGTAAATAAAAGGCATATTATTTTGCCAATGATATTCAACCATTGTTTTTAAATAAGGGTGTATCTGAGACTCTTCAATATCTAAATTCATTTCTTTTTACTTTTTAATTCTTTTATTTCCTTTCTTAGTTGTATCATATCCTGGTCGTGCATAAACTTATTCATCTCTAAATCATTTATTCTGTCCATCATTTGTCTTATTCTTCTGTTGACGTTAAATGGATTTATAGATTCTATAAGATTATTTAGTGGTTGATTTATAGCTTTTAAAACCACGATAGCCATTGCTATTATTACTGCATAGCAAGTTATTTGACCGAGTAATTCATTGTTCATCATAGTCCTCCTTTTGTTATTAGTATTGTTTTACCTAAAGATTCAAAATGGTCTTTTATTCTGTTAAGTTGTATTTCAAGCCATTCGTCACAATCCTCAAATGTATGAGTGTCCTTGTTCGTTACAAAAACTCTTTGTAATTCACAAAGAAAATACCAAAGTGTTTCTGGCTCTACATTTATATTTTTAACGTGTATTTTCATTTGTCTTAGATTCCTTTTCAACATTTTTGTTTTTATTGAATTGTATCTTAGAGTCTTTCAACTTTAGATACGAGTCTTCAAATTTTTTAATTTTTAGCAATGTCTCGTTTACAAATTTTTTGTCAACGTGAAATTTATTTTCTTCGTGAGCGTAAACAAAGTATTTACAATTCATATTTTCATTAAACCATTGTAATTTTTCCTCCTTAGTTTTTTCGCCTTCATCAATGTACCACAATACTCTTGCTCTGTTTTTTGCTTTTCTATCAGTTAATTGCTGTTGTAAATTGTCAAGCAACTTTTTAATCTTGTCTTTGTCTTTCCTTTCACCATAAACAAGTATCTCCAAAAGAATTTTTCTTGTTTTAGTTTTTAAAACGCTACCATCTGGTTGCTCTTCTGTTTTTACAACTTGTTCGTTTTCTACTTTATTTTCCATACTAAAATTGGCTTTTGTATATTCTGTTTTTTGTTTTTTCTTTTATCAAATTTTTGTATATCTCTTCTTCTTTGCTACCTTCTTCTCTTTCTTTAAATTGACAATTTATTTCGTTATCAATACAATTAGCCTTTAAAACGTAATAATTTATCAAGTTATTTTTTCTAAATCTCCAACATATCTCGTCTCGCTCATAACCTGTATTGAATAATTGTTTATCAAAACCACCTATTATTCTTACAATGTTTGTACTCATAAAGTATGGGCCTACAATCAATTCATTTGAATCAGAAGGCTTAGACACAATCTTCATATTGTCTTCAACCAAAATAGACGTAAAATGAGTTTCGTAAAGACCGTTATTTATAGATATTATTCCACTATTTTTTATCGTATCTGCTGAGTTTAATAAATCAACATACCAATAATCATTTAAAAAAACAAAATTTGATATAGAAAATATGTATGCTTCTTTTACTAAAACAAATAATCTATTATATCCTTCACAATAAGGAACCTCTTCTTCAACGTGAATAAAGTTATCTGTCTTTTTTGGATTTTCTGTTTCTGAAAAAAAAGAATCTGCAACCGATTTTAAATAATTTTTCATTTCGATTTCGCAGGCGTTTGAAAATATGTAAAAGTTTATTGGTGCGTTATTGATACTTGTCAAAAGTCTTTCAAAGAAAAATTTTGTCTGCTCTAATCTGTCAGACTTAGAAATTACTATGCAAACACCTATATCGTTCATAAATTATTTAATATATCAGTATATTCTATTTTCATTTTCCATATTTGATTACTAACGGATTGAATCTTAGGATAAGTCAATATCTTTGTTATTTCATCTTCGTTTTTTTCATACTCTGTTTTATTTGCTTTATTGCTATCAATTAAATACAATCTTAATTTTAAACAATCATATAGCTTTGTATAAGTGTTTATTTTATTTTGTAGTCGTATTAAATTTTCTCTTCCTATAATGTTCATTTTTTATTTCCGTAGTATTGTTCAAAGTATTGATTTACTAATCCTTCCTGTGCTTCTTCCATAGAACAATCATTCATATCTCTAAACTCTTTAACGTATTTTTTATTCGCCATTGCGAATTGTTTACACGCTTCTATAAATTCTTTTTTGGTGAATCTTCCTTCTATTTTATTTTGAGCAACCATAATATAAACATAGAATCTTTTATCTCCATTAAAGTATCTGTTATTTACAAGATTTTGTGCAATCTTAAATAAAGCCATATTAGTTACTTTACCTTTAATGTCGCTAACATTATCTGCTTGATAGTGCATACGAACCCAACGACTATTCTGCCAAATACGAGGCTCAACAGGTCTCAAAGACTGATAGGAAATAAGAACGTCAGCGGCTCTATGTCTCAGATTTACTATATGACCAACTATCTCCTCCATATGAGTCACCGAAAGAATATAAGTATTTATATCTTCAATAACCATCATTCCGTTTCTGTATATTTTAAGAATATACTCTAAGCACTTTTTTTTATCCTTGATTGATAAATTTTTAGCGTCAATTCTTCTACACTCTACAGGTCCGTTTCTTGACCAATCTTGAATATCTTTTATTGCTATTTTCTTTACTTCAAAATCAGGTATATCATTTCGTGAAAATTGCTCTTTAGTATATTCTCCATTAGTGTCAAATATCAAACACCTACGCCCTTTAACACCATTGTAAAACTTATCTTTTACATATTGAAAAATGATGTGCATATTAAGATAGGTTTTTCCTACGCCTTGAAAACCTGTTATAGTCATCATTCCGGCTTCTCTTGAAGGTGCTATGCTTGTCTTTGTTTTAACCATCTTAATAATTTTTTATTCTATTGTTTCTTTTGAATCACCTAACAAAAATTGTACGTCTTCTTCTTCTGTTGAGTACGCTTGTACTGACTCTGTTTGAGGTATTGGTTTTTCAACTACTTCTTGTCTTGGTGCTTCTTGTCTTACAGGTTCTTGATATGTTTGTCTGTTATTTTCAATATACTCTCCAGAATCATTATCTCCTTTTTTCATTGCTCTTAGTTGAGCAAGTAAGTCATTAGTTTGCGATTTCAACGCAATAAGTTTTACTGCTTGACCTCCAAGAATCTTTAAACTTATCATCATTAATTCCTGAGTAGGAGTAGGTGCAACACCTTTCTCCATTAAAACCTCAGCAAGTGCGTCAATTAAATCATCTTTCTCTTCTTTGCTAATAACGGCAAGTTGCTCTGCTTTTATACATTGTATAGAGAAAAATTGTTTTATAGTCGCTTCTTGTCCGTCTTCGAGTGTAACTATCAAAGAAAGGTCTATTTCACCTGACACCTCATATTCGGCGAGTTTCGCTTCATTAATATCTTTGTTAGCATACCAAACAAAACCTTTTTCAGCAAGTAAGCAAACCGTTTCAACAATATACTTAGCAAAACGTTGAGTGCTTTTCTTTTTCTTTTTGTTTGACATATCATCAAAGTCAGGGTTGAATGGCTGTTGAGATTTCATTCCGCCTGTGCTTTGAGGTCTCTTTTGCTGATTGTTATTTCCTCCTAATGTTTGATTTTCTTTTTTACTATCGCTTTTATCTGTCTGACCTATATTTTGACCAGGTATATTAAAGGCATCCTCGAATGAAGCAGGCTCGTCAAATGACGTTTTAATAGGACCTTCTGTTTTATCTGATGGATTTGCGTTTGATATGTCTTCATCCATAACATAGTCACGAACAATAGGCTCCTCTCTATTCATCGGGTCGATAAATGAATTATCATCTTCATCAAGTAAATCTGTATCGTCATTCATAACACTATCCATTTTTATTTCCTCTTCTGAATTATCAGTTTTTACATCCTGAAATTCAACGTCTTCAACACAATATCGAGTATGCAACTCTTTTAATTGTTCAAAATTTGTAGCAGGAGAAAATCTCTCCTCTATTGAAGGGTCGTTACCAAATTTTTTAGTAATAGCCTCTTCTATTTCTGCTATCATTCTACGCTCTTTGTAGTTGAGATTTCCTCTTTTTTGATAAATTTTAATTGCCATATTTCTTTGTTTTAATTATTTGTTCAAGTTTATCGTATTTATCCTTGTATTGCTTATCAGGTTTTATATTGACGTTTAATGTTTTATGTCTTTTAATGGCTTTTTGTATAAACAAATGATACTCTCTATTAAAAACACCGTTAGCAATTTTTCTTATACTTATATTAGAATTAAAAAACATCAAGCATATAGCAATCCTCCTCGCTTCCTGTATCTCTCCTCTTTGTGTCGAATGTAGTAACTCGTTTCTGAGTAATTTGTATTCCTCGCAAACTACATTTAATACATCTTCAATAACACTATCGTCATTCTTTATTTTCTCCAATAATCCTTCAATGGTCTTGTTCAACTCCTCAAGGTCACAAACCTTCAAACCTTTTCTAAGATTTTTAAGAAATTCAGAAAGTATTTGTTTTTCTTTTGACATCTATAAATGACGTATTATTTTGACGTGCTAAGTTATACATTTTTTTTGTATAATTTATGTATGTTCGATTTTTGTTAAAAAATAGTATTTACTTTTGTTGAAATCGACAACTAATTATGGAAAACAATTTTAATAAGAATGATAAACAAGTGTTTTTTAATCAAGTAAAAGGAACACTTTCAGAAATAAATCAAGGTGATAAATTCTGCAATATAACTCTAAATGTAGGTCACGAAAATATACGTCAAGTTAATTTGGTTATGAAAAGATACCAATTCGATAACTTGATGAATGGTCTTAATCAAGGAGATAAAGTCTGTGCGAGATTCTATATTACAAGTCGGAAAAAACTTGACAGATGGTTTACTACTGCAAACCTTTTATCTATAAATAAGGACTAAAGAAAATAGTCGCTTATATCGTCTTCATCATTGTCTCTGATATAGTCAATTAATTCAGTTAGAATTTCATCCTCTAATTGAATTTCTTGACCGTTTTCAGTTACATTAAATACTTCTATTTCGTCTTCAGGAAAAGAATTGTTAGACGTTTCACGAAAAGGGACAATAGTGTATTCGGCTTTAACCGTTACTTCTTGTCCCTCGTTATTTTCAAATGTATATTCTATTGTTCTCATATTTTAGTCGGTCGGGCAAAATCTCTTATTTTGTCCAACTCAATAAAGATTTGTCTTTCAAAACCTCCGTTGTTTTTGAAATGAAGAAAACTTCCATTTTCAAGAATGTAATTTTTTGGAATTAACCACTCTTGTATTTCATCTTTCAATCTTATATTATCAAACAATTTGGCTTCATCAAGCAATTTATGATTAAAGCCATAAGACTGATTTTTTCTGAACAAATGTTTCGTTCTATTTCTCTTTACTTCAAAGACCTTACGCTCTAAATTAATCACTCCTAATTGTCTTCCTTTTGCTTCTGACTTTAATTTCAGAGTGAGTTTCAATCTCACTTTGTTGTCTTTAATAATCAAAAGATTTCCAGATTCATCAGAAATGATTTTGATAACGTCTAAACTTTTTTTTCTTGGTTTCTTTTTCATACTTATTTATGTTGGTTACACAAATGTATTACTTATCATTTTATTTAAGAAAAACCTTTAAAAAAGTTTTCAACAATTACTCCTTGTTTTGCTCTTGCTCTTTCTTTTTCTTGTCCTGTGCAGGTTTAATTACATATCTCCATACGAGATAACCTGCTACTAAGGCACCTACAACAATCATTATAGTTTTAGTGTTTCCACCGCCACTTGTTGATGGTGCGTTTGTATTGAATTTTGTTACCATTTTTTTTATTTCTTTTTAATTGTAAATACTTCTTGGTCTGTCTCAATTATTGAGTAATTGCTTGTCTCAACGCCATTATCCTCTTCTTGTTCGTAATTTTTAAAAACTACTGAATAAGTTTTTGGCGCTTTAGACTTTAAATCATCAGCGTTTATTTCTTTAACGCCTGACTCTAACAAGCCTTTTAATTCGTTTTCGATTTCAAGACCAAGTGGGTCAACGTTGTTTTCTGCGATATCCTTTTCTATTTCTTTTTCGCTGTGTGGAACTTCATCACTTTGTCTGCTGTCTTTACCTTCAAGGTAATCAAGAATTTCACGAACAACCCATTTGTCATTAGCTTTTAACTTCTTATAGACATCGGGTCGTATCTTTTTACCTTTTGATTCAGTCAGATTAATAATACGTTTGATTTTGGCTATACTTTCAATGCCAACTTTTGCATCCTCAGGCAATTCTTTTAGTGTAAGACCTTCCTGTTCCATTAATTTTTCATACTGAAATTCCATACTTTTTTTGTTTTTAGTTATTACTTAGTGTAGCTTTTCTTAGCAATAGTCATACATTCTTTTAGTGACTTGCCAGGATTCTTTTTTCTTACTTGCTCTAAATGTTTTCTCCATTTGTCGAGAGCGGGACTGATTTTTTTTGCCATAATGATTTGTTTTTTAATTGTTTTACAAATATACTACTTATTTAATTTACTTAGCAATGACGTTGCTAAATTTTTACCTTCGTTTGAAAAAATAGACATATTATTGTTTATAGCATTTACTACTTCTTGCTTGTTAAAGTTTTTGTAGTTATTGCTATCACAATGTACGTTATATTTAATTAATCTATTTTGAACTGAACAAACAAATTCAATCTCTTCAGGAGTAATACAATCGCACCATTCATCTGTATTACCTCCTGTGTCATATCTTTCGCCAAACCAAGCAGGCATATCTCTTTCTCCTGACTCTTTTTTAACGTATGATTTAATACCTAAAAATAATCTTCTTTTTTGATTGTCTGTTAAGTGAGATATTCCGTCAATCCAATATGCGGCTGCTTGTTCAGTAGAGCCTTGCATTTTGTCAATAAACTTTAATCTGTACTCTTCTAAAGCACTATCAAATTCTCCTCCTGTTTTGTATTTTTCATTAAATCTGTATTTTACAAGAGCGTAGTAAATATCTTTTTTAGAGCCTACTTCTAATCTGTTTCCTTTACTCCATAATTCAAGATTACCATAAGCGCCTCTCAACTCAAAACTTCTACCTTCTGAATTGTATTTAAGTATCATATTTATCAAGTCAGATGTAGTTATATTTCCACCTTTTGAGAATAAATCGTTTTCCTCTAAAACTTTGTCAACCGCTTCGTAAACTTCTTTTTTATTGCGATATTTTTTAATAAGTTTTTTTATGTAATCGTCTTGCTTGTCGTAGTAATAATAAACGTCTTCTTGTTGTTGTTCAAATTCTTGTTTTTCCCATTCTGTTAATTCGTCTTCGTGACCTTCGTATTTTCTCAACTCTTTTTCAGATTCGCTTATGTTTTTAGATATTCGCTTGATTATATCAATTTCGCTTTTCGTAAGTTTTATTTTATCAGACTTAATATCTAACATTTCAAAATCTCTGACGTTAGGCCAATTAATTCCATATTGCTTCCATCTTTTGATAAGATTGAAAGCCGCTTGTTTATTTTTGGCGTAAACATATATGCCGAAATGGTCAACGTATGATGTATGACCTTTTTTAACTAAAACATCTTTAACTCCTTTTGAGTAAGATAAAATGTCTTGTTGAGAGTGACCATCTCCTTTTTCAAAACTATAACTAACAAAGTATTTATATTCATCTATGTTGGCTCCTTTAGCAAACATTTCGCCTTGACCATCCATATAGTGAGTAGCGTCTGATAAGTCACTCGCTGAACGATTTACTTTTGCTACTACCCAAGCAGGAACGTGTTTTCCTTTAACTGCTTTTGCTAACTCTTCTGTATGATGTTTAATTTGCTTATTGTTATTAAGCACCATTTCTCTGTTTTCGTTTTCAAAGTGACCGCCTTTTGCTTTTTTATCAAAATAAGTATTACTATAAGCCCATTTACTTTTAGTTATTTTTTCGTTTGGATATAATTCTTGTAATTGTTGTTTTGATTTTTCAAAAGCCTCGTCTTTATTGCTTGCCGATACAATTATATTAGTCCATTTTTTGTTGTAATAAATTCTGTAATCTCTTCCAGCACCACCGCCTTTAGCATATTGAGGTCTAAACATATTTGCACCGCCAACACCACGTTGTCTAACTTGTGTAGCAAGAGATTCGTCTGCGGCGTCAAATGTTTTTGGTGCTATACCTTTAAGTTTTTCAGCCATCAGTAAGTAGCCTAAATTAGCTTTAGGTATTTCTCCTCCTTCATTGTAAAGTCTTTTTGTTCTAAATATCATTGCTAAACTACCTTCGTCTTTTCCGAACAATTTACCTCTGTAAAAAGCGTTATGAGGAGAATTAGAATCGTATTGATATGAGGAGTCTTTCTTAAAATTTTCTATTTCATTTATACCTGTTTCATAACTTAATACGGCTTCATTGTACTTATCTCCATTTTTGTCGTATTCTTCTCGAACAATATATCTCTGATTTTTTTTAGTATCAATTGGACCTCCTTTAGCCATTTTCTCTTTATCGTATTTTATCGCCATCTCTCTAAACTTATCACGTTCCTTTTCCAATTTATCTATTCTTTCAAAATTAGGACCGCTTGTTTCACCACCCTTATCTGAATTTATCTCTTCATCTAAATCTTCCGCTTTTTTCCAATAAAAATCTGATAATTCTTTTTCTAAATCATCAACCCCACCGCCTTTATCCATTTTATCTACATACTCAAAGTTTTTTTCAATGTATGTCTCTAAATTCTTTTTGTTAGTTACAAAACTTTTTAATAGCGATTGAAATTTTACGTCTTTTACAGACTTCCAATCGTGATAGCCTGTAAATACATAGTCCATACCCTCTTTGTCTAAAGCATCCTTAGTTGATATTTTGTGTTTTGTATCAACAGGATTTTTTGTATCTACATAGTCATAAATCTTTTTAGATGAATCTACATATTTTTTACGAAGAGCGTGGAATCTGGCGTCTTTTATTTTATCCCATTGAGAGTAAGCCGTAAAAGTATAGTCAAAACCATCTTTGTCAATTTCAAATAATACGTCTTCTCTGTAATCAGCCTGTGTTTTTCTTTTGTTTACAGATTTTGTCTGCTTTGCTATTGGCTGTTCATTAGACTTATTGTATTTTTCTTTTGCTGACTCGTACAATCTTTGTACTCCTTTTTTTGTTGAGTCATAAATCTCTCCAGCGGTCTTCTTTGTTGACTTTACGAAATCAGACTTTGCGAAATCTTTAGCACCTTTTTTAGTTGCTGAATATGCCGACTTAGCCTTTGATTTTGCTTTAGCAAGAAAGTCAGTAAAAGAACCTCCACTTTTATAGATACCTTCTTTAACGTGTTCTGAAATTACTTTCTGAACATCATTAGGTAATTCAGAAAAATCTTTGCTAAGCCAAGACAGCCAAGAATTTCTTTTGAAATGACTTTTATGGTCTTTAAGGAAATGGTCTCTCTGTTTGATAGAGAGACTATTCCAATACTCTGTTGCTTCTTTCATTTTTTATTTTCTTTTACTGATTTTTATTAATTCTTGCATTTGAGGCTCTGTAAAAAATTCACGTTCATATTCTCCGTACATCATTTCACGACCATCAGCAAGACGAATACCTTTAACTCTTCCGTTATTCCAAATCATCTCGCCTTTGATTATTAAACCATCGTGACATTGCTGATTCTTTGCTGTATTTACGGCGTCTTGATAACCTTTATTCTGTGTAGTACTGCAATGACATCTGTTGCCTTTGAATATAACATAGTTTGATTTATCTTCTACATTCTTGCCTTTAGCCATAATATCAAAAGACGTTAGCATATCAGTCTCCATAAGACCACCCTCTGCTAACTTAGTTCCTTTGTAGTTATTCATAGCCCAAGTCAATAACGCTTTTTGATTTTCACTATCTAACTCTGTATAGAATTTTATCATAGCACCTACTGAACCATATTTTTCATAAGCGTAATTAAATTTGCTTTGTAAATGTTCTTTCATATTACCAAAAGCATCCATAAAGTTGCTTGGATAATTCATACAGAAATAAACAAAATGATTTACTGCTCTGTGATATTGACTTTCTGTTAATTGACTTGATTTAGACATTTCTTCCGAAACAGACTGAGGAATAGAAACAGGTAATTCTTTTGAATAATCTTGAACGTCTGACCTTATACCGTCAATTACCGTATCGTGAATATGATTAGGTTTTCTTTTTGATGTACCACCGTGAGCGCCATCGCCCCAATGTAATACAAATTCACCATTCATACTTCTTTCTATACTTTCGTGTGCTGAATATATCGCTCTTTCACCTTCTTTTAATGACGTTACAATATAATCTTCAATTTCATCAATAGTCATTTCGGTAGGCTCTAATATGAAATCTCCTGCTTGATTCTCAACTTGAAACAAAAATTTATTATTCTTATACATTTCATAGAACCAAACATTGTCATACCAATTATCATCTGCTTGTTCTAAAAATGTTTCAAAATTACCTCCTGTGTCATACTTCATATTATATGCACCCTCAACTACTTCATAGCCTTTTGGTAATCTCCAACCTTTATCAACGTTAACTCTTGGATGACCCTTAGAATAGTTGTAGTTCTTATCTGCGCCTTTTACTGCTTGATAGCCGTGAGGAAGACGGTAGCCTTTAGTAACTGAGACGTGTTTGCTACCTGCAACTCCTCCTGTTCTCATTTCTTGTTTTTCAATCTCTTCTATTTTAGCAAGTAAATTTTTATCGAATACTTTATCAAAGTTATTTTTGTTGCTAAAAATTCTGCCAGCACCAACTACTTCTATGACAGGATATTCTTCTGATGATAAACCTATATCTCTTAATTGTTGCTCTTGTTCGGTGTCAGCCTCTTCAAAAACTTGTAAATCACCATACTGATATGTTTGCCATATACCATCATTTATTTGTTCATCTAACGTTCCGTCTTCTAACGCTTCTTCATAATCTATACCAAGTTGTTCTGCCCATTCTTTTTCCGACATAGCGTCAGCAAATCTTTCAATAACCCCATCATAACTTGTTGCGTATTCATAGTAAGACTTATTAACAGGTACTAAAGTAACACCCGTAGCACCTTGTAATCCGTCTGTATGTTTGAAAATAGACTCCAAGAAATAATACTCGCCATTTTTTTCACCAATTAGATTGTTGTAATTCTGTCTATTAACGTTAGAGCCTTTAGCATACTTCATATTGTAAGCACCCTCAGTAACTTCATATCCGTGAGGTAATCTCCAACCAGCGTCAACTCTAACACCTTTATAGCCTTTAGAATAGTTTTTGTTTTTGTCGCTACCTTTTACTGCTTTGTATCCGTGAGATAGTCTGTAACCTTTAGTGACAGAAACGTGTTTAGAGCCTGCTATACCACCTGAGCGATATTGCATACCTTTTTCTCCGATTATATTAACTCTTCCATCGTAATAGTATTCAAATGTACCTTTAGTACCTACTACTATGTAAACAGGAACGTAGTTATTAAAATAAGAATTTCCAATATCATTGAATCCTGCTAATTCAAAATGTTTGAATGTATTTAAAGCGGAAATTTCACGCTCACCGAAAGGATTGTTAGTTCTAACTTTCCCTGTTGGTGACTTATACAGATTCATAAGGAATTTAATTCCCTTTGTGTTTTGCTCTGGAGTTAGCTTTATATTAGTTTCGTTAATATAATCTAACGCCTCTTGCGTTTCAGCGTCTAACGAGCCCTTACCTCTATTCATTCTGTTTTTAATCAGATTGATTTCGTTTTCGCTGATAGCTTTAGCTGACTTAATCTTACTTAATAGAGTTTCTTTTTTAACGTTTTTACCTTTAGCGGCTTCTTCTTTGATAAGCCCTTTTTCCATTAAGTAATCAATCATATCACTATATGAATAATCGAGTCCTGATGTTAATACATTCCAATAACCGCTATATTTATCCAAAAGAGCGGAAAGGACTTCTTGTTTATCAAAAGTGTATTTACGTTCAAGGTCTTCGTCAATAAACCTTTCTAAGCCTTCTTGTTCTTCTTCATATTGACGTTCATAATAAAAACTCTCAGTATCTTCAAAGCCTAATGGATAATTTTCAGTTGCTTCGGCATATTCTTTTGCGGGTTCACCAAATACAAAAGCGTTTTGACCATTCCATCCTGAGTTTTCTACTACAATGTTTTTAGGATAGTTTT
>Ga0075471_10001761_pt1 | contig 14331 bp, 15 predicted proteins | sample DEB19_08_DNA_2_FD_74787 | JGI IMG/M metagenome (GOLD analysis project Ga0075471, IMG submission 74787) | Aqueous microbial communities from the Delaware River and Bay under freshwater to marine salinity gradient to study organic matter... | ecosystem: Environmental > Aquatic > Marine > Coastal ... | reverse complement strand
GTGCGGCTGTTGTCCGAGCCGTAGGCCTGGCTCAGATCGATGAAGGGCGAGGCCTGGTTGAAGCTCTCGGCGCGCGCCGGGGTGAGGTCTAACTGGAAGGCACCGGGTTCGGTGACACCAGGGACGACAAGAGCCGTCCTTACCGATGCCACGACCCCCGTGGTCTTGCTGTAGAAGTTGATCTGGTTGACGAGATCGATTTCATCGGCGGCGGCGATTTTGATCAGCGTGTCATTGAGAACGAGGGTTCCCTGGTAGGCATAGGGGCTGCCGGCCACGGTGGACCCCGGGGCGCTCGGCTTGGTCACGGTCGAGGCGACGGAGAGCCAGCTGGTCGTGCCCTCCTGGAGATAGCCGCCCGCATTGGCGGCCCCGGCAACCAGGATGCCAAGCTTTTCGAGGAGAACGTTGGTCGAGCCCTCGCCGATGGTGACGTTCACCGTGTTGGAACGCGAGGCCGTGATCTTGGTGGCCCCGAAGGTGCTGGTGAGCCCGTCGCTCGCCAGCAGGTCAACCTGGACCTTGCCGTCGGTGCCCTTGCTGACGAAGTCGAGGCCGTGGTCGAAGAACTGGCCGAACTGGCTCATCCAGTTGCTGTAGGCCAGGGGGTTGATCGCGCCAATGGCGGCGCGCTCCAGGGGATTGTCCATCAACTTGATCTGGAGCTTCGCCTGGTAGTTGGGGTCGTTCGGGTCGAGGCTCTGGAAGCCGACCGGATTGGAGCTGTCAGCAATCAGGTTGCTGATGTTGCGCGGGTTCAGGGCGTCAACGGTCTTGGTGACCCCGGTGTTCGGGTCGGTGACGGTGGCGGTGTTGCCGATCACGATCTTTTCCGCCGGGCCGCGCTTGGCGTTGGCGAAGGGCGCGGAGATGATGTCGTTCTTGACGCCCGGGGTGGTCAGCCGGTTGAACGTCTCGCGGGGGAACAGCACGTCGGCGGCGCCATTCCACCAGTTCGGGGCGGTCTGGTTGGTGGTGTTGTTGCCGAAGCCCTCGACGTGGCGGATGCCAGTCGGCCCCAGCGGGGCCAAGCCGTTGAGCTCCTCGGGAAGCCACTCGCCACGCGAGCGGGAGAGCAGGAAGCGGATGTCTTGAAGGCTGAGCGTGATCATTTGAAGTCCCCTGGTTTACGCGTTTTTATTTAATACGCTATGTTGATCGAACTATGTTAAAGTCACTATAGTAAAAGCTATTCAAATTCTCAGTTTTTGAAAATATGTATAAACCATTAATGCTGGAAAATATTTTTTGGAATTTATGCGAATTTCAGCAACCGATGAATGTAGTTTGGGTCTTGAATAAGTAAACATACTTATTGTCAAACAGCGGACCCATGCCCAGCGACGCTGGCACGGGGCCGGTTGATGAAGACCTGGATGAGATTGGACGCCTGCGCCCGCATTGCGCCTGTTAGACGTTTCGACCTGTCAACTTGACTGACGGGAAGGGAAGCCGCTCCCGATCCGGAGCCCGAGCCTCACACGCCGCCCGGGCACCATCGATGGCGCGTGGGGTGCCGCTTCAAATGGCTTCGCCCTGGGGCCCCGCGAGACGGCCGCCCCGCACCCGCACAGGCAGACACCCCGTGGGCGCCGCCATGACCAGCCCCCAATAGATTGTAAGACCGCGGCATGTCGTGGTCGGCTGTCATGCCGATCCCGGCCACCAGCTTGAAGCCTGACGCGTTGAATTCTTCAACAGGAAGTCGTGTCTCGTGGAAGACGCAGGTGTCCTTCCCAGGGCCCGTGCTGCGGTAACGGGCGGATTGCCCTGGATCGTCGTGGAACCGACATACGGGCGGTCTAGCGGGAGGCTTTTTCCTCTCTCGTGACAGGCACTGTTCTTGACCTCACACGCCGTTCCGGGCCTGATCTGCGCATATGGTTTCGACTCCTCGGGGCGGGGGCGCCCGCTGTCCGAGGAGGATGTCGCAGGGCCGCTGTCCGAGTCCGGCGAGTGGCTGTGGATCCATCTCAATTTTGCCGACTGGCGCTGTCGCCGCTGGCTGTCGCAGGTGTTCGGCTTTCCGACCGAACTGGCCAACGAGATCTGCGATGCCCCGCTGCGTCAGCATGTCAGCGCCTGGGAGGGCGTGCTGTTCGGACATCTCGCTGATTTCCGGCGCGAATTCGATGCCGACTCGACGGAATTCACGTGGCTGCATTTCGCGCTGGGCGAGCGCTTCCTCGTCACCGGGCGGGTGAAGGCGGTGCAATCGGCCGAGCGGTTGCGGCTGCAGATCGGCGGCGGCTTCGGCTTCGCAGGTCCGGCGGGTCTTCTCTCTCACCTGTTGTCGCTCTACACCGATGTGCTCGATATGGCGCTGCATCGCCTGTCGGACGAACTGGAGATGATCGAGGACCATGTTCTCGACGAGTCGCATCGTGGCGAGCGCAAGCGGCTGATGCTGACCAGGCGGGAGATCGCCCAGCTGCATCGCCACATGCGCGCCATGCGCCGCGCGCTGCAGACGGCGGAGCGTGCCTCGATCCCGACACCGGAGGGCTTCTCGCTGGCCGCGATCAGGCTTAGCAACCTCGACCAGGATTTCGCCGAAATGGAGGCCCGCGCCCGCTTCTTCCATGACGAGATCGACGCCAAGCTGACGGCGGAGACCAACCGCCAGCTCTTCACCCTCTCAGCTCTGACCGCCGCCTTTCTGCCGCCCGCATTGGTGGCCGGGCTGTTCGGCATGAACGTGGAGGGCATTCCCTTCACGGGTGAGCCCTGGGGCTTCTGGGCCGCAGCAGCGCTCTGTGCGCTCTCCTCGGGGGCTGTTATCCTCTATCTCAAGCTGATGGAGCGTGGCTGAGGCTTGGGCTGCGCGGCGGAGGTGGCATGTTCGGCGGACAACCCCAACTTGCCACCGCCCGGAAGACATGGAGACCCGCACATGGCCTTGACCACACTGAAGCTCGAGGGCCACCTCAACCTGTTCGAGACGGCAGAGGCGGCGCGCGCGGCGCTTGGTGCTTAATCGATAGCGGTTCCTGCGGGCCTTCATCGGCGTGTCATCGAAGCTTCCGATGAGGAGGGTTTGGGAGACCGATCATGCCGCAACTCGGACCAGAGCCCTTCCTTCATCCCAACGCCACCGTGCGCAACAGCAGTCTCGGTGCCTTCGTCGAGATCGGCGAGGGGGCGAATGTCCTCGAATCGGTGATGGGTGACTACAGCTATACCGCCCGCTATGCCGACATCGCCTACTCCACGCTGGGCAAGTTCGTGAACGTCGCGGCCTTCACCCGGCTCAACCCGGGCGAACACCCCTATCATCGTGCTTCGCTCCACCACTTCATTTACCGCTCCAGTTACTTCTGGCCCGAAGAGCCGGATGAGCAGGCAGTGTTCGACTGGCGCCGCTCCCGCCCGGTGCGGGTGGGGCATGACACGTGGATCGGGCATGGCGCCATCATTATGAAGGGTGTCACCGTCGGCAACGGGGCCGTCATCGGCGCGCAGTCGGTGGTGACCAAGGACGTGCCCCCCTATGCGGTAGTGGCGGGCGCCCCCGCACGGCTCATCAAGTGGCGTCATCCGCGCAATATCGCCGACCGGCTGGAGACCCTGGCCTGGTGGGACTGGACGCATGAGTCGATTCGCGCGGCGCTGCCGGATTTCCGTGCGCTCACGGCCGAAGCCTTCCTTGAAAAGTATGAAGGCGCTGCCGTCATGCAGCCGTTACATTCGACTGGTTAATGGCCTCATGTCATCACTGCCCCAATCATCCGCCGGTATTCCACGCGCGGCGTGGATGCGGATTCTTTCGCTTTCGTCGTGGCGCGACCTCGAGTCCTGCGCGAAGGATTGTGCCGACACCCAGCATGACGTGCTGCGCGCGCCCGAGACCGGGCTGGTGATGCTGCGCGGCCGGATGGGCGCGACAGGCGCGGCCTTCAACCTGGGCGAGGCCACCGTCACCCGCTGCGCGGTGCGCTTGGCCGACGGCACGGAGGGGCACGCCTATGTGATGGGCCGCAATGGCGCCCATGCTCGGCTGGCCGCCGTTTGTGACGCGCTACTGCAAGCGGATGCGAGCACCATGCAGGCGAAGGTGATCGCCCCGCTCGAGGCGAAGCTGAGGGAACGGCAGGTGCAGGCCTCCACCAAGGCAGCGGCAACAAAGGTCGACTTCTTCACGATGGTGCGCGGCGATGACTGAGCGTGGCTTCGCGGACGTGGCGGCCCAATCCGCTCACGCCTTCCGGGCGATCATGCAGGCCATGGCTCGCCCGGGCTGCGTGATGGACATCGGCGTCGACATCGCCGCACCCGAACTCCTGCTCGGAAGTACGGCTGCGGTCATCCTCACGCTGTGTGACTTCCAGACGCCCGTCTGGCTGGCACCTGAGTTGCGCAGCGAGAAGGTGGTGCATTACCTGCGCTTCCATACCGGGGCACCGATCACGGAGGAGGCCTCACAGGCGCTGTTCGTCATCGCGGCGGCGGGTCAGGGGCTGCCGGCGCCCGGACTGCTCCTGCAGGGAACCCATGAGTATCCCGACCGATCGGCGACCATCGTGATCCAGACGCCGGGCTTTGTACCGGGTGCCGTGGCACTGACCGGGCCAGGTATTCGCGGCAGCGCACAGTTTGGCGTTGCTGGCATTGAGGATGCCTTCTGGGCCGCCATGACGGAGAACCATGCGCGCTTTCCGATCGGTGTCGACGTGATCTTCGCCGCGCCCCGCCAGTTGGCGGCGCTGCCGCGCTCGACCGCCATCAGAATGCTGGAGACCGCCTGATGTATGTGGCCGTCAAGGGTGGCGAACAGGCCATCGATGCTGCGCACCGGCTGCTCGATGAGGAGCGCCGCGGCGACCGCAGCGTGCCGTCGATCACGCTTGACCAGATCGCCGAGCAACTCACGCTCGCCGTTGACCGCGTGATGAACGAGGGCTCTCTCTATGACCGCGAGCTGGCGTCGCTCGCTGTCAAGCAGGCGCGGGGCGACCTGATCGAGGCGATCTTCCTGATCCGTGCCACGCGCACGACGCTCGCCCGCTTCGGCTATGCCGAGCCTCTGGATACCCAGGCGATGCGCGTCCGGCGTCGCGTCTCCGCCGCTTTCAAGGACATTCCAGGCGGGCAGATCCTGGGGCCCACCTTCGACTATACCCACCGGCTTCTGGACTTCTCGCTCACCGGTGGTGCCGAGCCTGCCGAAGCGGCGCGGGCACCGGTCGAACTGCGCGGCGACATGCCCCGGGTGCTTGGCATGCTGGGCAGCGAGGGGCTGATCGAGCAGCCGTCGCAGGCGGCGGGCGAACCCGCCGACCTGACGCAAGACCCGCTGAACTTCCCCGCCGGACGCGACCTGCGCCTGCAGAACCTCGCGCGCGGCGACGAGGGCTTCCTGCTGGCGCTCGCCTATTCAACCCAGCGCGGCTATGGCCGCACCCACCCCTTCGCGGGCGAGATCAGGTTCGGCACGGTGGAGGTGAGCTTCACGCCGGAGGAACTGGGCTTTCCTGTTGTCATCGGCGAGATCGCCGTCACCGAATGCGAAATGATCAACCAGTTCAAGGGATCGGCCACGGTGAAGCCGCAGTTCACACGCGGCTACGGTCTGGGCTTCGGCCAATGCGAGCGTAAGGTGATGTCGATGGCGCTGGTCGACCGCGCGCTGCGGGCGGGCGAACTGGGCGAGGAGCGCGTGGCGCCGGCCCAGGACGAGGAGTTCGTGCTGTCGCATTCCGACAACGTGCAGGCGACGGGCTTCGTCGAGCACCTGAAGTTACCGCATTACGTCGACTTCCAGTCGGAGCTGGTGCTGCTGCGCCGCCTGCGCGCCGAGACTGGTGCCGAAGGTGACCGGCTGGAGGCCGCGGAATGAACGCGCCCGCCTATAACTTCGCCTATCTCAACGAGCAGACCAAGCGGATGATCCGCCGGGCCATCCTCAAGGCGATCGCAGTGCCCGGCTACCAGGTACCCTTCGCCAGCCGCGAGATGCCCATGCCCTATGGCTGGGGCACCGGCGGCGTGCAGGTGACAGCCTCGGTGCTGACGCCGGAAGACACGCTGAAGGTCATCGACCAGGGCGCGGACGACACGACCAATGCCGTCTCCATCCGCAAGTTCTTCGTCAAGTCGGCGGGTGCGGCGACCACCGAGAGGACGGAGGAGGCGAGCGTGATCCAGACCCGCCACCGCATCCCCGAGACGCCGCTGACGGAGGACCAGATCCTCGTCTTCCAGGTGCCGATCCCGGAACCGCTGCGCTTTCTCGAACCACGTGAGACAGAGACCCGCACTATGCATGCGCTGGAGGAATATGGCGTGATGCATGTGAAGCTTTACGAGGACATCGCGCACTATGGCGAGATCGCCACGACCTACGCCTATCCGGCTACGGTTGCGGACCGCTATGTCTTCGACCCATCGCCGATCCCGAAATTCGACAATCCCAAGCTCGACGACTGCCCCGCCCTGCAGCTGTTCGGTGCTGGCCGCGAGAAGCGCATCTATGCGGTGCCGCCCTATACGAAGGTGAAGAGCCTCGATTTCGAGGACCATCCCTTTGCGGTGCAGTCATGGGAGCAACCCTGCGCGCTGTGCGGCTCGCGCGACAGCTTCCTTGACGAGATCGTGATGGATGATGCTGGTACGCGCATGTACGTGTGTTCCGACACCGACTTCTGCTCGCGCATGCGAGGTGAGAAATGAGCCCGCTGCTGGTGGCCGAGAAGGTCAGCAAGTTCTATGGCGCGCGGACGGGCTGCCGCGACGTGTCATTCGCGCTCTGGCCAGGCGAGGTTCTGGCGATCGTGGGTGAGTCTGGTTCCGGCAAGACCACGCTGCTGCGCTGCCTCTCGGGCCATGTTCCAGCGAGTTCCGGCAAGGTGCGCTATGCGACGCGTGACGGCCGCAGCGTGGCGCTGGACGAGATGAGCGAGGCGGAGCGCCGACTTTTGATGCGCACCGACTGGGGTTTCGTGCACCAGGATGCGCGCGACGGGCTGCGCATGGGAGTTTCCGCTGGCGCCAATGTCGGCGAGCGCATGATGGCGGTGGGCGAGCGTCATTATGGCCGCATCCGCGCCACCGCGACCGATTGGCTGAAGCGCGTCGAAATTTCCGAGAACCGGATCGACGACAGTCCGTGGTCCTATTCGGGCGGCATGCGGCAGCGGCTGCAGATTGCGCGCAACCTCGTCACCTCGCCGCGCCTCGTGTTCATGGACGAGCCGACGGGCGGGCTCGACGTTTCGGTGCAGGCACGGCTGCTCGACCTGATCCGGGGTCTCGTCAAGCGCCTCGACCTCGCTGCCATCGTGGTGACGCATGACCTTGCGGTGGCGCGTCTCCTCTCGTCCCGCATGATGGTGATGCAGCAGGGGCAGGTGATCGAACAGGGGCTGACGGACCAGATCCTCGAGGATCCGCAGGCACCCTACACGCAGCTCCTCGTCTCCTCGGTTCTGCAGGTGTGACATGAGTGCAGTTCTGAAGATTGAGAATCTCTCTAAGTCCTTCTTGCTGCACCAGCAGGCCGGCGCATTGATATCGGTCTTTGATAATCTGAATGCCGAAGTGAAGGCGGGAGAGGCGGTGGCCGTGACGGGGCCCTCGGGACGCGGCAAGAGTTCGCTGCTCAAGCTCATCTATGGCACCTACCGGGCCAATTCCGGGTCGATCCGCGTGCAATCGGGTGTTGCCTGGACGGACGTGGTCACTGCCGCCCCGCGTGACGTGATCGACCTCCGCCGCAATGTCATTGGGTATGTGACGCAGTTCCTCCGTGTCATTCCGCGGGTTCCGGCCGAAATGGTGGTGGCGGAGCCGATGATGGACCGCGGCATCGCGCCCGACCAGGCGCTGACGCGCGCGCGCATGCTGCTGGAGCGGCTCAATATTTCGAAGCGCCTGTGGCACCTCTCGCCCATGACGTTTTCCGGCGGCGAGCAGCAGCGCGTCAACATCGCGCGTGGCTTCGCCGCGCACTTCCCCATCCTGCTGCTCGATGAGCCGACCGCCTCGCTCGACACGGAGAACCGAAACCGCGTGCTGGAACTCGTGGCGGAGGCGCAGGGCCAGGGCAGCGCCATCGTTGCCGTGTTTCATGACGAGCAGGAGCGCCTGCGCGCCTGCTCGCGCAGCATCAAGCTCGGGTGAGGCAAACATGCGTCACGCCATCTACTACGCTCCCTCGCCCGGTACAATGTTCCACGATCTGGGGTCACGCTGGGTTGGCCGTGATGCCTTCACCGGCGAGGCATGCGCCCAACCGGACGTATCCGGTATCACCGTCGTCACCGGTGATCCGCGCCGCTATGGCTTCCACGCGACCCTGAAGCCGCCCTTCGCGCTGCGCCAAGCGGTCAATGCGGAGGCGCTGCTGCGGGCGGTCGCCACACTCGCCGCCGGGCAAGAGAGCTTCACCGTGGCCTTGAAGGTGGGGGTGCTCGACCAGTTCCTGGCGCTTGTGCCATGGGAACCCGCTGCACCCCTGCAGCGGCTTGCCGAAAAGGCGGTTCGTGAACTCGATGGCTTTCGCCAGCCGCCATCGGACGATGAACTGGCGCGGCGCAGGTTGTCCGATCTCACGCCGAGCCAGGAGCGGCATCTCGCCGAGTGGGGATACCCCTACGTGTTCGGCGACTTCCGCTTCCACATGACGCTGACCGAGCGCCTGCCACCATCCGACATCGAGCGCTTCAGGTCTGCCGCCGAGGCGCACTTTGCACCTGTGCTGGCGGAGCCTGTCGCTGTCGACGGACTGAGTCTTTTCACCGAGGCCTCGCGCGGTGACGCCTTCATCGCAGCACGCCAGTTTCCTTTTGCCCGCTCTGCCGACGAGGTTGCCGCATGACCGAGACAGTCTTCACCAATGCCCGCATCGTTCTGCCCGAAGAGGTTGTCGAGGGCACGTTGGTGGTGCGTGACGGCAAGGTCTTCGAGGTAATCGCCGGCCGTGTTGCAGCTTCTGGCGAGGATCTCGACGGTGACTATCTGATGCCGGGCCTCGTCGAACTGCACACCGACCATCTCGAAAGCCACTACCTGCCGCGGCCCGGCGTGGCCTGGCCGGCGGTGCCGGCGGTGATGGCACATGATGCGCAGATCGCGGCGGCCGGCATCACCACAGTGTTCGACGCCCTGCGCGCGGGAAGCTTCGAGCCCGGCGACCGCTCGGCACGCGAGGCCATGTCGCTCTGTGCGGCGATCTTCGAGGCCCAGAACAGCGGCCGGCTGAGGGCCCAGCACTTCATTCACCTGCGCTGCGAATTACCCTGCTCTGACACTGCCGAATCGGCGGAGATGACGGCAGCGGCCGGGCCCCTGCACCTGATCTCGATCATGGACCACACGCCGGGTGCCCGGCAGTTCGTGTCGATCGACAAGTTCAGGGAATACTACCTCGGCAAGAAGCTGATCCTTCCCGAACTCATGGACGGCTACATCGCCCAGCGGCAGGAGATGCAGGCCCGGCACGCCAGTGCCAACAAGCAGGCGATCCTGGAACTTGCGGCGCGGCTGGGCGTCCGGCTTGCGAGCCATGACGACGCGACCGAGGCCCATGTCGAGGAGGCGATCGCCGACGGCATGGCGATTGCCGAGTTCCCGACCACGCGGGAAGCGGCGCAGGCGGCGCACCGCAACGGCCTCGCCGTGCTGATGGGAGCACCCAACGTGGTGCGGGGCAAGTCGCATTCGGGCAATATCTCGGCCGTGGAAGTCGCGGCGAGCGGGCACCTCGACGTGCTGTCGTCCGACTATGTGCCATCGAGCCTGCTGCCGGCAGCCTTCCGGCTGGCGGAGACGGTGCCGGGCATGAGCCTTGCCGCGGCGATGCGGACGATCACCCTCAATCCGGCCCGCGCCGCAGGCCTCGATGATCGTGGCGCCATCGAGCCGCACCGCCGTGCCGACATGGTGCAGGTGCGCATCACGGACGGCATTCCCGTGGTGCGCCGCGTGTGGCGCGAAGGCGAGCGGGTGATGTGATGGTGGAAGCCCCGGGCCATCTCGTGCTCGTCGTGGGTCCCAGCGGAGCCGGCAAGGATGCGGTGATGAAGGGCGCCAGGGCAGTACTCCGGCCTGACTACAATGTCGTCTTCCCGCGCCGCTTCGTCACAAGGCTCAGTAACCCGGACGCCGAGGACCACGTGTCGATGACCGAAATGGAGTTCGCCGTGGCCGTGGCCGAAGGCGCATTCGCGCTGTGGTGGCGGGCGCATGGCAACTCCTATGGCATTGGGCGATTCATCGAAAGCCACCTCGACTCCGGTGCCACCGTTGTCATCAATTGTTCCCGCGCCTCCATTGCAGATGCCTGCAACCGCTTCCCCCATGTCACGGTTGTCGAGATCACCGCGCCCGAGGACGTGCTCGTGCGCCGCATCGTGGCACGCGGCCGTGAGACAGCGGATCAGGCGCGCGAGCGCGTCATGCGCAAGGTGCCAGATTATCCGCCGGGTGCCCGGGTGCTGCGCATCGTCAATGACGGTGCGCTGGAAAGCGCCGTGGGGCAGTTTTGCACGATCCTAAAGAACCCGGTTGCGAACCCAGGTGGAGGCGCGCTCGACCGCGACGACCAGCAGGAAGATCGCGATGATGATGGTGGCGGCCTGATCGTAGTCGAACATTTCCAGTGAGACCTTGAGTTCGATGCCGATGCCGCCGGCACCGACGAGACCCAGCACGACCGAGCCGCGCGTTGCCTTCTCGAGCGAGAACAGCGAAGTGTTGATCATAGACGGCAGCGCTTGCGGAATGATCGAGGAGAAGATGACGCCGCTGCGGCTCGCGCCCATGGCCGTCAGCGCCTCGCGTGGGCCCTTGTCGGTTTCCTCCATCGCCTCGGCGAAGAAGCGTGCGGCAAAACCGATGGTGTCGACCATCAGAGCGAGGACACCCGCCGCAGGCCCGAGGCCTACGGCAATTACAAAAACGATAGCCCAGACCAGGTCCGGCACGGTGCGGAACAGCGCGAGGAGCCCGCGCACCAGCCACACGATGGCGGGATGCGGCGACAGGCTGGGCGCGGCGAGGATCGCCAGCGGCAGGCTGAAGACGAGGCCGAGGATGGTTCCGGCCACCGCCATCTGAAAGGTCTGCAGGAGTGACAAGAGGACGGGCTCGAGCCGCTCGACCGAGGGCGGGAACATCTGCTCCACCAGGCGGCCCAGGGCGGGAATGCCGCGCGACAGCTTGTCGGGGGCGATGCCGCTGGTGGTGAAGCTAGCGATGACGAAGGCAATGACCGCCAGGCCGAGAACGAAGCCGAGAGCTGAGGGCCTGGGCAGGCGGGACGGAAGGGCGAGATCAGACATAGAGGTCCCGGAGTTCGCTCGCCCGCAGGCGGGCGGAGGGTGAATCGAGCATGACCCTGCCACCGCCCAGGGCGATCACACGATCGGCGAAGGCCAGGGCGTGGTCGAGATTGTGAGAGGTGAAGACGACGGTCTTGCGCTCCTCGCGCATCAGGCTGGCGAAGATCTGCATCACCTCGTCTCCCGCCTGCGGGTCGAGGCTGGCGGCCGGCTCGTCGGCGAGTACGATTTCGGGATGCTGCATCAGGGCGCGGGCAATGGCTACGCGTTGCGACTGGCCGCCTGACAGCTGGTCAGCACGCTGCGCCGCCATGGGTGCGAGGCCAACGCGGGCGAGGCAGTGGACCGCCTCCTCGCGTACGCATTCTGGTGCGAGCGACTGCAGCCAGGCCCTGGCGCCGAGGCCGCGGGCCTGCGCGCCCTGCACGACATTTGTGAGGGCCGAGAGACGGCCCACGAGATTATGCTTCTGGAACACGAAGCCGAGCCGGGTCCGAAGCTTGCGCAGTTCACGCCGCGCTGGCGTCACCTCTTCGCCGAAGATGCGGATGTGGCCGGTGTCAGGCGCGATCAGCCGAGGAATGCAGCGCAGCAGCGTGGACTTGCCCGCGCCATTGGCGCCGAGGAGGGCCACGATGCTGCCCGGTTCGATGTTGAATGAGATGTTCGAGAACACCGTCTTGCTGGGCGTGAAGGACTTCGAAAGGCCGGAAATGGCGATCGCGGCGGAGGCTCGAGCCTCCGCCGCGGGCGTGATCGATGTGAAGGCGAGGTTCACTCACTCACCGAGGAACTTGGAGAATTCCGGCACGCCGATCGTGCCGTACATGACGCGGACCATGTCATAGTCCTTGTCGTTCACCGTGGCCACGAAGTAGCCGCCTTCATATTTCTTGGTATCCTCGCCCTTGAGGACGCCACCCATCAGGATGTCGCCCTTCTCGAGGAAGGCCTTCTTGACGGTCTCGACGACCTCCGGTTTGACGTAGGCGGCGCTGATCAGGATGTCGTTCGGCAGGTCGGGCCCACGGCCGACGACAGAAAACTTCTGGCCGGGGAACTTTTCGCGCACCGAGCGCAGATGCGTGAGGTTCATGCCCACGGCCTGCACGTCGCCGCGGATCATGGCCTCGACGGCCACGTTGCGCTTGATGATTTCAGCGGTGTAGTCGGTGTTGTACTTAAGGCCTGCATCGGAGAGGACCTGCGCCGGGCCGAGCTGCTGCGACGTTGAGCCGACGTCGCCGAAGGCAACCTTCTTGCCCTTGAGATCAGCCATGGTCTTGATGTCGCCCTCGGCCATGACAACGACTTGGGCGAAGTAATCCGGACGGTGCCAGCCGACCACCGGCTTCGCATCGGTAAGCTTGGCGAAGACCACATATTCGGCAGGGCCGGTGAGGACGAAATCAACCTGCTCGGCCCGCATGGCCTCGACCGCGGCCGTGCGGCTGTTGACCGGGGTGAATTCAATATCGTAGCCGGTGGCCTTCTTGAGCTCTTCGACGAAGCCGCCATATTCGCGCTGCAGCTGCTCCATGCCCTCGACGTCGGTGACGGCGAGGCGGATGGTTTCGGCGGTGGCGGCGGTCGTGAGCAGGCCTGCAGCGAGTGCGAAGCCGGCAAGCCAGTTGTGGATCTTCATGCGTGTTGCTCCTTTGTGACGGAGCCCAGTTTGCAACGTTTCATGACACTGTCATGAAGAGCCGTCACCTCTCTGTCGGAAGCGGAGATCGTGGCGATGGATGATGCGGGACACCAGCAGGAACTGATCATCAGAGGCGGGCTCTGCCTGCTTCCCGGGCAGGGTCTCGTTCCCGCCGACATTGTTTGTCACGTGGGCAAGATTGCAGCGGTGCGCCCCGCAGGTGCAGCATCCGGCCGGGCGCTCGATGCCTCTGGGTGCCTGGTGCTGCCGGGGATCGTTGACATCCATGGCGATGCCTTCGAGCGCCAGATCATGCCCCGCCCCAAGACGATGTTCCCGCTCGACATCGCATTGCTTGAGACCGATCGACAGCTTGCCGCCAATGGCATTACGACCGCCTATCACGGCATCACCATCTCCTGGGAGCCGGGGCTTCGCAGTCTCAACCAGGCGCTCGAGATCATCGCGACGCTGGATGCACTGGAGGGACAGCTTCTGGTGGAACATCGCCTCCATATCCGCTGGGAGACCTTCGCCTTCGAAGAGATGGACGCAGTGCAGATGCTCTTCAAGCGCAAACGCAAGCCGCTTCTGGCCTTCAACGACCACACCACGCTAAGCCTTGCCGGATCCCGGTCGCCCACGAAGTTGCGCGGCTCCGCCGAGCGGGCAATGATGGATGTCTCCGAGTACCAGATGGTGCTGCGCGACGTCGGCGAGCGGTCCGGTGAGGTGGAGACTGCGGTTCGCACCATGGCGCGGGCGGCGCTGTCCGGCGCGGTGCCGATGCTGTCACATGACGACATGACGCCGGAGGTGCGCCGCTTCTACCGTGACCTTGGGGCGCATGTGGCGGAGTTTCCGATGACGGAAGCAGCACTCGATGCAGCTGCCGATGCGGGCGACGTGATTGTGCTCGGGTCGCCCAATGTTGTGCGTGGCGGAAGCCATAATGGTGCCATCGGTGCCGAACAGGCGATCCGCGAGGCCAAGTGCACGGTACTTGCCTCCGACTACTATTATCCGGCACCCCTGCGCGCTGCCATGTCGCTGGCCGGCCGTGACGTGCTGGCCTTGGATCAAGCCTGGGACCTCATCAGTGCCGCTCCGGCCGCAGCATCCGGGCTGGCCGACCGCGGCCATATTGCGGAGGGGATGCGGGCCGATCTTGTCATTCTGTCCCAGCCGCAGCAAATGCCGCTTGCGACGCTGGTTGCGGGTCGCGCCGTCAACCGAGCAGGCTAGATCGCTGCCGACTTCCTGCCGGTGATCGCGGTGCGGACTCTGGTTGATACATGGTCGATGATCGACACGGTGATCAGGATCATGATGATGAGCAGGGCCACCTTCTGCCACTCCAGCGTGCGGATCATCTCGGAGAGTTCGAGCCCGATGCCACCTGCG
>Ga0075471_10001758_pt1 | contig 14336 bp, 13 predicted proteins | sample DEB19_08_DNA_2_FD_74787 | JGI IMG/M metagenome (GOLD analysis project Ga0075471, IMG submission 74787) | Aqueous microbial communities from the Delaware River and Bay under freshwater to marine salinity gradient to study organic matter... | ecosystem: Environmental > Aquatic > Marine > Coastal ... | reverse complement strand
GCGCCGGCTGCGGGCCGAACCGTGTCCTTCAGCGCGCGCTTCGCGCCGATGAGCTCGCCAAGCACAGCGCCCGCGGCCGTGCCGATCAGCGCACCCGCGAGCGTGCCCGCGACGGGGATCGGGATCGCGCAGGTCCCGATCAGCGCGCCCAGCACGCCGCCCACGACCGAGCCGATCATGCCCGACCGCGACGCGCCGAACCGCTTGGCGCCCGCCGCCGACAGCGCGAACTCAAGCGCTTCGCCGATCGCCGCCACCGCGATCGCCGCGCCGATCGTGAGCGGGTGGAACATGAGCGCCGAGCCTGCTGGCATCCACAGAGGCTGCAGGAGGTCGGTCGCGATCGCCGCCGCGATCAGCAGCCACGCGCCGGGCAGGCCGACGGCGACGAGGCCGACCCCGAGGAGCCCCAAGGTCGCGAATCCGAGCGCGATCGCCATCTCGACCGAAAGCGCCGTCATCGGGCGGCCCCTTCGGTGTCGGCCGCGATCACCGCCCGATCGGCTGCCAGTTCGATCCTCCGCCCGCTCCACGCCACGGTCAGGGTGCTCCCTGGTGACGCTCCGACAATGGCGACCGCATGCCCGCGCGCCAGTGGCTCGACCCGCCCGCGCCCGTCCGACAGTTCCCTCGGCGTCGCAATCGACAGGTACTCCGCACGGTGGAGCGCGATCTCCCTCGCCGCAAACCGCCCCTCGGCGAGACCTTCCGCGCGCCACGCCTCAAGCGGCAGCCGCCAGCATCGCGCGACCGGTGCATCCGACCCAGCGTCGCCGACCGGTCCCACGAAGAAGTCGAGGTGGTCTCCGTCGCGCGCGCCCGTATGCCGCGCGACCGCCACGCGCACCGCCGATGCCGTCGCGAATCGTGAATCGGGAATGGAATCGTCGGCGTGCATGTCCTACTCTTGCGCACTTCAGCGACCGCGGTTCTTCGGCGATTCTCGCCTTCCGCGCCGCAGCAAAAACCCTATCATTCCGCCTATGTTCCGTTTCCCGAGCCGTACCGTTGTCCTTTCCGCGATCGCTCCCGTGATGATCCTCGCCGCCTGCACAGGCCCGCGCCCCATGGCCGCGGCCAAGCAGGAGGCCGATCACGCCTACATGTACGGCAACTACCAGAAGGCTGCCGTCGGATACGCCGAGATCATCGAGCGCGCCCCCGGCGACTGGGAGGTCGAGGCCCGCTACGGCGTGTGCCTGGCCGAGATCGGCAACATCACAGAAGCGCGTACGCACGCGGAGACCGCGTACGCCGCGAACCCCGGCAGTCAGGAAGCCGCCGCCGCGCTCGCGAAGGTCTACTTCAAGCTCGGCGAGAAGCAGAAGCTCGTGCAGCTCCTCCAGCAGCGCGGCAGCACGATGAACTCGCTCGAGAGCTACATGCTGCTCGCCGACTACGGCATGAAGCTGGGCGACCCCGATGTCGCCACGCTCGCCGCGAATGGAGCGATCCTCATCTCCGATGGCCGCGATTTCCGCCCGTACCTCGTGGCCGCTGAGGTCGCCGAGAAGGTCGGCGACAACAAGCTCGCGACCCGCCGCATCCGCCAGGCCTACGCCATCGCGCCGAACGCCGGCGCCGTGCGCAACAAGGCCGCCGAGTACGGCCTTGCCTTCGAGCCGACCACCGGTCTCCCGCCGGGACAGTGAGCAACCGCCCGTTGCCCGCGAGTCCATCGGTCATCGCCATCTTCGCAGCGCTCGCTGACCCGCAGCGGGCCCGCATGCTTCGGCTGCTCGAGCGCGAGGAACTCGCGGTCGGCGAGCTCGCGTCGGCGCTGCAATTGCCGCAGTCGACCATGAGCCGCCACCTGAAGGCGCTCTTCGAGGCTGGAATCATCGGCAAGCGCGCAGAAGGCACGGCCACGCTCTATCGACTGTCGCGCGATACGGTCGCGCCCGATGCGCGCGCCGCGTGGGATCTCCTGCGCGGATCGCTGACCCATGAGTCCTCCTTCGCGGACGACGACCGCCGCATGGCCGAGGTCGTGGCCGCGCGCAACCCCGACCCAAAGGGCTTCTTCGGCCGCGTGGGCGGCGAGTGGAGCGGCCTGCGGATGGGCCTGTTCGGCGACCGATTCTCGGCAGAAGCGCTGCTGGCCATGCTTCCCTCGCACTGGACCATCGCCGACCTCGGCTGCGGGACCGGAGAGATTGCAGCAGAGATCGCGCCGTTCGTGAGCAAGGTCGTGGCCATCGACCGCGAGCCGGCGATGATCGACGCCGCGCGCAAGCGCCTGCGCGAGTTCGCGAATGTCGAGGTCCGCCGCGGCGAGCTCAACGACATCCCGGCCCGCGGCGCCGAGTTCGACGCCTGCGTCCTGTCGCTCGTCCTGCACCATGTGCGGGATCCCTCGAAGGTGCTGGCGTCGGCGCGCAAGTCGCTGAAGAAGCAGGGCGTCGTGATCGTCATCGACATGGCCGAGCACGCGCGCAGCGAGTACCGCGCCACGATGGGCCACGAGCACCTCGGATTCAGCAGGTCCGCGCTCGCCGCGATGTCCGGCGCTGCGGGGCTCAAGCTCGATGTGTACCGCCCGCTGCGGCCCGCGATCGACGGGCGTGGCCCGGGCCTGTTCGTCGCGCGGCTCATGCGCTAGCTGCGGGGCTTCCTGCCGCACAGCACCAGTGAATCGCGCAGCGAGGGCGTCGTCGCCGTCAGGAGCCGATACGGCGCCTGCGCCCACTTCGGAAGCACCCCCAGCATGTGATGGCGTCCGTGGATCGTCGCCTGCTCGAGCCCGAGGAGTTCCGCGAGCTGCGCGAGATCGCCCCAGGTGTACTCGCGCACATGTCCGCGCCAGACATCGCTCCCGTAGAACTCCCGATAGGGAGGATAGTTCGTGCGCCCGCGCAGTACATCGATCCGCTTGCGGAGGTTGACCGCGTTCGGCACCGACACGACCAGCCAGCCACCATCGCGCAGGAGCGCGAGCGCCCGCGTCAGGAGCGCGCGCGGCGACGCATGCAGGTGCTCGATCATGTCGCAGATGAGAACCGCGTCGAAGCTCGAGTCGGCGAAGGGAGCGTCGTGCCCGTCGCCCTCGACGAGGTCCACGCCCGCCGCATGGGCGAATCGCCAGATCTGCTCGAGGTTTCGTCCCGCGCGGTGCCATCCGTCGCCGAAGTCGTCGATGCCCGTGCATCGGTATCCCATCCGGCTCAGGACCGCGGTCTTGTCGCACGGACCGCATCCGATGTCGAGGATCTCGCCGCCCCCGGGCACGCGCGCAGCGACCAGTTCGGCGATGCTGCGCTGCGCGCCGGTCCCGAGATGCAAGTACCCCTCGAACGGGAACGACCGCTCGAGCCACGCGATCGCGTCGTCGATCGTCGATGCGTCCGAAGAGAGGCCGCGCGCCGGAAGCTCGATGGTTGGGCTCGTGTGCATGACCGCGAGGCTAGTGGTGCCTGCCGAGGGCCTGGCGGAGGAATACTTCCCGATCTCCTCGCCAAAAAGCACAGGACCCCGCGGGGCGGGGTCCTGCGGTCGGTTCGTGTGGAGTGCTTAGTTCTTGCTGCTCGACTCGGCGTTCGCGATCTGGGCGTCGATCTTGCCGAGCGTGCCCTTCGGGTCGGCCTTGGCCTTGTCGGCGCACTTCGGGCAGCAGGTCCGCACGAGGCGGCCACCGATGATCACATCGGTCGAGTTCGCGTCGATCGCCTCGCCGCTGACTGGGCACTTGGTCGCCTTGTAGCCGGGCTTGAGCTTCGCGATCAGCGCGGTCTCGTACGCGGTCTCGTACTTCGCGGGGGCCTTCTCGAACTTCGCGACGCACTTCTTGCAGCAGAACTTGTAGACCCGGTTGTGGTAGACGACGGTCTTCGCGCTCGCATCGATCGCCTCGTCGGTCATCACCAGGCAGGTCGTGAGGGGATACGAGCCGGCGGCCTTCACGATCGCGTCATCGACCTTTGCGGTGAACTTCGCAGGGTCGGCCTTGAACGCCGCCTCGCACTTGGCGCAGCAGAACTTCATCTGCGTGCCGTTGAGCTTCGCGTCCTTCATGTCAGACAGGACGACGGTCACGGCATCTGCGCCGAGCTTCTCACCCGAGACAGGGCAGGTGTCGAGGGGGTATGCCTCGCCCTTGAACGAATCGCCGGCGATCGGGGCGCTGGTGAGCGCGAGGCCCGAGAGGGCGGCGAACAGGGTGCAGGCTGCGAGGAACGAACGGGTCTTCATGTCACACTCCGTGGAAGGGGGAAAGATCGTGGCGAGGGTAGGCTTGTCCTGCCCGCGAAACCGCGGGGAAACGCAGGATATCGGGTCGCGGAATGCTGCGTCCGCACTTGCGGGGAAAGATCCGCGGGCGTATTCTTCCTTTCATCCGGATGAATGGATGAAACCAGTTTCCTCCTGCCGCGATCTCCGTAGGGAATGACCATGCCCATCGCCACTCCGAACGCACCGAAGACCATGAAGACCAAGTCCGCAACCACCACCACGAAGAACACCGCGAGCACCGCCGCCGCCAAGACCTTCCTCGACACGGGGCTCGTGCTGCTCTCGAACCCGCAGTACAAGGTGAAGTGCACGGCTTCGGAGACCATCCGCTTCGGCCGCAAGGAGATCGAGCTCGCCGAGCACGAGATGCCCGGCCTGATGGCGATCCGCGAGGAGTACAAGGGCCGCAAGCCGCTGAAGGGCGCGCGCATCTCGGGCTCGCTGCACATGACGATCCAGACGGCCGTCCTCATCGAGACGCTCGTTGAGCTCGGCGCAGAGGTCCGCTGGGCCTCGTGCAACATCTTCTCGACGCAGGACCATGCGGCGGCCGCGGTCGCGATCGGCAAGAACGGCACCCCCGACAATCCAAAGGGCGTGCCCGTGTTCGCATGGAAGGGCGAGACCCTTCCCGAATACTGGTGGTGCACCTACCAGTGCATGAACTGGCCGGATGGCCAGGGACCGAACATGATCCTTGACGACGGCGGCGACCTCACGCTGCTCGTCCACAAGGGACTCGAGTGGGAGAAGGCTGGAAAGGTTCCCGCCGCGAAGCCTGCCGACAGCGACGAATTCAAGGTCATCCTGGCCCTCGCGAGCGAGCTCGTGCGCGACGCGAAGGGCCTGTTCGCCCGCATCGTCCCCAACATCAAGGGCGTGAGCGAGGAGACCACCACGGGCGTCCACCGCCTGTACCAGATGCAGGAACTCGGCCAGCTCCTGTTCCCGGCGATCAATGTGAACGACGCCGTCACCAAGAGCAAGTTCGACAACCTCTATGGCTGCCGTCACTCGCTCGTCGACGGCATCATGCGCGCCACCGATGTCATGCTCGCGGGCAAGACCGCGCTCATTCTCGGCTACGGCGATGTCGGCAAGGGCTCTGCACAGAGCCTGCGCAGCCAGGGCTGCCGCGTGAAGGTCGCGGAGATCGACCCGATCTGCGCGCTGCAGGCGTGCATGGAGGGCTACGAGGTCGTGACGCTCGAGGATGTCATCGACACCTGCGACATCTTCGTGACGGCCACCGGCAACTGCGACATCATCACCGCCGACCACATGAAGCGGATGAAGGACAAGGCGATCGTCGGCAACATAGGCCACTTCGACAACGAGATCGACATGTCCGGCCTCGCGAAGGTCAAGGGCGTTCGCCGCGTGAACATCAAGCCCCAGGTCGACGAGTGGGTGTTTGCCGACGGCAAGTCGATCATCATCCTTGCCGAGGGCCGCCTCCTGAACCTCGGCTGCGCGACGGGTCACCCGAGTTTCGTGATGAGTGCCAGCTTCACCAACCAGGTGATGGCGCAGATCGAACTCTTCAAGAACTCGAAGCACTACGGCAGGACCGTCACGACGCTTCCGAAGCACCTCGACGAAAAGGTTGCGCGCCTGCACCTCGCGAAGCTCGGCGCCCGGCTGACCAAGCTCTCGAAGCGCCAGGCCGAGTACATCGGCGTGCCGATGGAAGGCCCGTACAAGCCCGACCACTACCGCTACTGAACCGCGGTCGCGATTGCGAGATGCTCCACGGCCCCCGCTCCCGCGGGGGCCGTTTCGTTGTGCACGGCACGTGCCCTCGCGCGCGGGCTCACTTGCGCTCGGACCAGAGCTTCAGCAGCTCGGCCTCGCGCTCCGCGCTGATCCCTGGCGCGCGGCCCGAGCCCCACGCGAACCCCGCAGGTCGCTCCGCCTTCGTCGCATCGAAATCGGCGATCGTGTCGCGCGCGGTCTCGGCCAGCGGACGGCACTTGAGCCCATGCGCGAGCGCCTTCGAGATGTTCGCGCGTCCGGCGCCCGCCGTGCTTGCGTCCTGCGGGATCCACAGCGGCAACCCCATCCAAGGCTGGACCTGCTGCTCGAGCAGCCACGCCTCATCGACCCACTCGAAGCGGACGGGGACCGACACCGAGGCCTTGATGCCCGCGAGCATCTCCTCCATCGTCAGCGATCCCTCGGGTCCGTTCGCGATGTAGGTGCCGTTGTGACCGTCCGAAACAAGCTTCAGTTGGAACGCCGCAAGGTCGCGCACATCGATGAACTGCACATTCACCTCGCCCGGCTTCGGCGCACGCGGCGCGAGCACGGTTCCACCCTTGGCGATCCGGACCGGCCAGTAGGTGAAGCGGCACGAGTCATCGCCGGGACCGACGATCAGGCCCGGGCGCACGATGCACGCCTTGCCTGGGCACGACGCCTCGGCCGCCTTCTCGCAGAGCGCCTTCAAGGGTCCGTAGGTCATGCCCGTGATCTGCTCGACGGTCTCGTCCTCGATGGTCGAGACCGGAGTCGACTCATCGGGCGCGACGGAGTTGTCCATCCACACCGAGATCGTCGAGACCAGCTGGTACATCTGCGTCACGGGCGCGAGCAGTTCGGCCGACGCCTTGGTCACTCGCGGGAAGTAGCTCGAGTTGTCGATCACGGCGTCGAACTTCTCGCCCGCCTTCTTCATTTCGGCCGCGATCTCCTCGAGCGCCTTGAGCCCCTCGCCCTTCTTCGGGTCGCGGTCGCCCTTGAGCTGGCGCACCGACTTGTATCTGTCGGAGGCGAGCCGCTTCGGGTCGGTCTTCCCCCGATTGAAGGTGGTGACCTGCCAGCCCTTCTCCAGCGCCTGGTCGACGAGATGTGGTCCAAGGAAGCCGGTTCCGCCGAGGATGAGGATGCGCATCGCGCGCAGCGTAGCCATCTGTGGTGCGCGGGTTGTGCAAACGGATAGGATTCTGCCAATGTCGCGCCAGCAGTCGAGTTCGACCACCACCGTCGTCGTGATCGCGGCCCTCGTGCTCGCGGGGCTCGGGTTCTACCTGAACCTGTCGAAGGGAAGCGATGAGCCCGCGAAGCGCGGCGGCGCGGCCGAGCGGGGCGAGGAGGGCATCCGCCTTCCCGAGAGGCGCGAGGGCGAGGCGTCGATGCGCATGGCGCTGCGGATCTCGCCGCAGAAGGTCGAGCTCGGCACGATCTCGCTCTGCCGGCCCGTACCGCCTGTGGAACTCGTGCTGACGAACGACGGGGCCGATCCCGTGAAGGTCGTCGGATGGGTCTCGACCTGCGCCTGCGTGGCGCCCGATCTCGCCGAAGGTTTCGAAGTGCCCGCGCGTGGATTCGTGAAGCTGCCTGTGCGCATCGACCCGCAGGGGCTCGGTGCGAAGAGCCAGCGGCTCGATTTCCGTCTCGAGGGCAACGCCCGCGGAGGCAGCGTGCGCTTCGAGTACACCGTCGAGGGCGCGCTCGTGCCTGTTCCCGTCGTGGCCGTGCGGCCCGATGCGGCGGACAGCCGGATCGTCGACATCTGGCGCATCGACGGGGCCGGCAAGGTGCTCGAGCAGAAGTTCACCGTGCGCGCGGTCGAGCCGCCGGTCGCGAAGTTCATCGGAACGGTCGGCGACGGCCATGCCGCGATCGAGATCGACTACAAGGCGATCGACGCGCTGGCCGAGTCGGGCAGCGGCATGTTCGAGTGGCAGGTGCGCGGCGAGACGCGGCGCTGGCGTTCGCTCGAGATCGCGGTCGAGACCGACTGCGAGGCGTGCCCCGCGATGCGGATGCGCGTTCGGAACAGATAGTTCGAGCGCTCAAGCACGAGCGCTTCAGCCCGCGCACATCTCGACGAGCATCGTCACCGCGTTGCCTCCGCCAAGGCAGAGCGAGCAGATGCCGCGCTTGCCGCCGGTGCGCTTGAGCTGGTGGACGAGCGTGACGAGCACGCGCGCGCCGCTCGCGCCGATCGGGTGGCCGAGCGCGACGCCGCCGCCGCAGATGTTGAGCTTCGACTCGGGGATGCCGAGCGGCTTGATGTCGGCGAGCACCTGCGCCGCGAACGCCTCGTTGATTTCGAAGAGGTCGATGTCGGCGACGGTGAGGCCGTTCTTCGCCAGGATCTTCTCGATGCCGAGCTTCGGCGCGAAGAAGAGCTCCTTGGGCGCGGTGCCCGCGGTGTTCGAATCGACGATCTTCGCGATCGCCTTCGCGCCGGTCTTCTTCAGCCCTTCCTCGCTCATCACGAGGACGGCCGCCGCGCCATCGGAGATCTGGCTGGCGTTGCCCGCAGTCGCGGTGCCATCCTTGCCGAACGCGGGCTTGAGCTTCGCGAGCCCGTCCGCGGTCGAATCACCGCGGATGCCCTCGTCGGCGTCGACGCCGACCTTCGCCATGCACTGCTCGGGCGAGAGCGCCACGATCTCGGCCTTGAAGTGGCCGGCCGCGGTCGCCGCCGCCGCACGCTGGTGGCTTTGCGCCGAGAAGCGGTCTTGCTCGGCGCGCGAGACCTCGTGCTTGCCCGCGATGAAGTCCGCGGCGCAGCCCATCGCCCACTTCTCGAAGGCGCAGGTGAGGCCGTCGGCGGCCATGTGGTCCTGCATGGTCGCGGGGCCGTACTTCACGCCGCCGCGCATCTGCATCATGTGCGGCGCGAGGTCCATGTTCTCGATGCCGCCTGCGAGGACGACATGGTTGTCGCCCGCGCGGATCGAGCGGGCGGCCTGCATGACCGCCTCGAGTCCCGAGCCGCAGACCTTGTTGACGGTCACCGCGCTGATCGTGTCGGGCAGGCCCGACAGCAGGGCGACCTGGCGCGCGGGGTTCTGCCCGACGCCCGCCTGAAGCACATTGCCCATGATGCACTCGTCGACATGCGCGCTCGCCCCCGGGCAGTCTGCGAACAGGGCCTTCGCGACATACGAGCCGAGGACGGGGGCCGGGACCTTCGAAAGACCGCCCATGAACTTCCCGATCGGGGTGCGGCGGGCTGCGACGATGTAGGCGGTGGGCATGGCGGGTCCTCGGAAGCGCTCTGAAACGGGGTGGAATCGGGTTCCCGCCGAGTGCACAAGGGTCGGCAGGGGGGACGATGATAGCGTGGCGTCCGCCTCCGCTGCCGCCTGCAGACACCGCGATTCCGAGCCACCCATGCCCATGCGCCACGACTTCTCCGAGAACCTGATGAGCCTCCAGAGCCACATCCTGCTCGAGGAGGCAAAGCACCCATCGGCGAGCGGCGACTTCACCTGGATCGTGAGCGCCATCTCGCTGGCCGCGAAGTCGATCGCCAACCATGTGCGTCGCGCGCGTCTGTCGGGCGTGATCGGCAAGTTCGGCGAGACCAATGTCCAGGGCGAGCAGCAGCAGAAGCTCGATGTGATCGCCAACCAGGCCATCATGCGCTGCCTCGGCACCCGCGCGTCGGTCGCGGTGCTCGTGAGCGAGGAGAACGACGAGCCGGCGATCCTGAGGAAGGGAAGCGACGGCGGGAAGTACTGCGTGCTGTTCGATCCCCTCGACGGCAGCTCGAACCTCGACACCGGCGTCGGGGTGGGCACGATCTTCTCGATCCTCCGCAACGACCCCAGCATCGCCGACGCGCAGCAGACGGTCTGCCAGTCGGGAACGCAACAGGTCGCGGCAGGGTATGTGCTCTACGGTTCCTCCACGATCTTCGTCATCACCACCGGCAACGGAGTGTCGCTGTTCGAGCTCGATCCATACATCGGGTCGTTCCTCCTGGTGAAGGAGCACCTGCGCATGCCGAAGGCGAACAAGGTGTACTCGGTCAACGAGGCGTATGCGGCGAGCTTCCCCGAGGGCTATCAGCGCTACCTCGGATGGGCGCATGAGAACGGCTACTCGTCGCGCTACATCGGATCGATGGTCGCCGACATCCATCGCACGCTGCTCACGGGTGGGGTCTTCATGTACCCGCCGACGAAGAAGAACCCCGAGGGCAAGCTGCGATACCTCTATGAGGCCAGCCCCATGGCGTTCATCATGGAGCAGGCGGGCGGGCTCGCGTACTCGGGGGAGCACCGAACTCTCGAGCACCAGCCGCACAAGGTGCACGAGCGCGTGCCCGTGCTGCTCGGGTCGCGCAGCGAGGTCGAGAAGGTGCTCGAGTTTCTCCGCTGAGATTGCGTGGGGGGCGGGGGTTTATCAGGGCTGGCGCTGCAATCGGCGCGTTGACCTGCGGAATTCTGCGCCTGCGCGAATTCACTGCGGAGGCTTCCGACGGCGGCCGATCTACCCGCCCACGGGAACGAATCCCGCGGTTCGTCACCGCAGGGCTGTCGGCCGAAGAGTTGGGGGGGTGGACACGGGGAGGTACGCGTGTCGAAGCTACGCACTGTCCATGGAACGCGTTCGACGAAGGCGCGCGATGTGCGCCCGAGTGAGATTGTGGCCGATGCGGGGAGCGGAAGTTGGAACCGGATCGGTTCGACCAGCGACCAGGGCGTCTGGACCGCCGCCCTTGCGCTCGGCTTCGCGTCGTTCCTGATGCCGGTGTGGTTCCTGGGGGCGGGCACGGTCTTCAGTGCCCACGCCGATGGCTCGCATGGAACCTCGATCCATGTCGCGCACCTGGCGACGCTGGTGACCGCGGCGCTCATCGTCTGCGGCGGGGCGATCGCGGCCTGGATCCTGGGACGCGCGCCGCGACTGGCCCGAGGGCCGCACAGGACGGTCCTGCGTTGGACCGCAATTGCAAGCGTGATCGGCGCGGTCCTCTTCATCAACTGCTGCCTCAACGACATCCCGGGCCTCTCGCAGGACGGGGTGGCTTGCGCGGCGGCATGGCTGCCAGCGCTCTTCATGGCCGAGGTCTCTCTCGCGGTCCCCGCGATCTCGCGAAGCCGGCATGGCGTGGGAATGGCGCGGCTCGGGACGCTCGCGTGGCTCGGAGCGGGAGCAACACTGATGGTGGTCGGTGCGAGCCCCACGCTCTGGTGGGTACCGCTTGCGGTTTCGCTCGGCGGCGCCTATTGCACCGGGCTGGCGTCGATGCGTGTCTGGCGTCGGTATGAGGGGCGGATCGTCCTCGCTTGACGCTTGGGAATTCCGTCACGAGCGGTCGAGGCAATTGTGCAAAGTTGACGGATTCTGTACGGAACAGGGGTTTGCGGCCGATCCGTTGTCGCATAGTCTGTCAACGGCGGGTGCTGTTGTAGGTCCGAAGCAGTCTGGACCGTTCCGCCGCGATGTTTCCTCCAGCTGGAAAAGAGTGGTTCAACCCACGCAGCGCGGTTGCGCGGCGTCGGCGTTTCCGCGTCGTCGTATCCGCGGTCGTTGAAGAAGAGTCGACACCTGGGAACTGGACATAGGACGAGCACTGGAACTGGAACGAGAGCAGGGAACTCGAGCCGCTGGCGCGCTGAACGCGCGCCTGAGAGGAGATCCGCATGGCAAGCACGCAGAGGATGCCACTGGCGCGCGTGATCGCGAAGATCGCTGATGGTTCCGAGGCTGAAGACGACCTTCGCCCGACCTTGCGCGTGACCCGCCGCAAATCGCGCAGCGAGCGTGCGGGTGATCAAGGCGTGTGGTTGTCGGCGCTCTTTCTGGCGGTCGTCGCGTGCCTGATGCCCGCATGGTTCCTGGGCGTCGGACTCGCATTTGCCGCCGGCGATGGCGAAGGCGCGACGCCGACGGCGCACGCAGTGCAGATCGCACTCCTCGGGCTCGGGACGGTCGCCACCTGGTTCGGACTTCGCGCGTGCTTCACGCTCTCGAACGCGCCGCGGCTTGGCCGTGGACCGCACCGCACGGCGATGCGGCGCGTACCAATCGTCGCGGGCGTGCTCTCGGTCGTGTTCCTGCATCGCTTCGCGTACAACGCGCCGGCGCTCGCGAGCGACTTCTTTGCGTATGTGGGCGCGATGGCGCCCGCTGTGCTACTGACCGAGGTGTCTTGGGCGCTCCCCTCGATCTCGAAGCGTCGCTACGGCACGCTCATCGGCCTCAAGGGTGGTCTTGCGTGGGCTGCAGCGGGCTTCAGCATCGTGCTCGTCGGCTTCATGCCGATGGTGTGGTGGCTGCCTGTCGCCTGTGCGGCGGCGGGTTCCGTGTGCACAGCGCTGGCGGCGGTGCGCATCTGGCGTCACTACGAGGGCGAGGTCGTGACGGCATGAGCGGAGGCGGTCGCGCTCGAGGCGCTACGCTGCGCGGGTGCTGCGCGCGGGCCCTGCTATCCATGTCATCGGATCGATGATGATCGACCGCGTGGTTCGCGTGCGCGCGTTGCCGCGTGCGGGCGAGACCGTCGCGGCGCTCTCGACGGCGACCTTCGCGGGCGGGAAGGGCGCGAACCAGGCCGCCGCGGCGGCGCTGTGCGGCGCGCGCGTCCGCATGCTCGGGCGCGGTGGCGCGGACTCGCGGTTCATTGTTCAGGCGCTGCGCGAGGCGGGCGTGAAGACCTGGTCGATCTCGCTTGAGGACGAGTGCGCCGGCGCTGCGACGGTGATGGTCGCCGAGAACGGCGAGAACGCGATCGTGATCGCGCCCGAGGCCAACACGCGGATCTCGATCAAGGACATCGAGCGCTTCCTCGAGGGGGCGCGGCAGGGCGAGATCGTGCTCTTCCAGAACGAGTGTTCGTGCCTGCACGAGGGGATCGCCGCTGCGGCCGCGCGCGGGCTGCGCGTGTGGCTGAACGCCGCGCCCGCCGATGCGCGGCTTGGCGCGCTGAAGTACGAGAAGTTGACGGGGCTCGTCGTGAACGAGACCGAGGCGGAGGCATTGACGGGCGAGCGTGACTCTGGGCGCGCGCTCGAACTGCTGGCGGCGCGCATGCCGGGCGGGACCGTGATCGTGACGCTCGGCGCGGGTGGTGCGATCGCTGCGGCGGGAAGCGCGCGATATGCGCACCGCGGGTTCGTGGTCGACGCCGTCGATACCGTCGGTTGCGGCGATGCGTTCGTCGGCGCGTATCTCAGCGGGGTCTTCGCGGGGCTCGATGTGCCGCGGGCGCTCGCGCGCGGGAACGCGGCGGGAGCGCTCGCGGCGATGCGCGAGGGTGCGATTCCGTCATTGCCATCGAAGGCGGAGGTCGAGGTCGCGGAGCGTCTGCCGGAAGGAACGCGGCTGAAGCCGAGGGCAACCGGCGCCCTCGGCGGGAAACCAACGCGCTGCGAGGTCTGCGAGTACGACATTGCGGGTCAGTCGCTTGGCGACGCGTGCCCTGAGTGCGGAAACACGGTCGTTCCGTCGCGATTCGCGGGCGGTTGGCGGACGCAGCGTGGGCGGCGTCGATTCGGGCTGTGGGCGCGGGTGTTCTTCGTGGGGGTGTCGCTGCACGCCATCGCCGCTGCGATGGTCGTCCTTTACCACTGGAACCTCGGCGGGCGAATCCCTGTCACATTCGTCGCATACGGCGTCGCGCTGATGGCCTCGCTCGTGCTCATTTCATGCGGCATGCTCGGTCTCTCGATCGGCTCCGCAGTTTCCGCGCGATGCAGACAGATCTCGATCGGCGCTGCAGCGTTGCGGATCGTTGCGCCGGCGCTGCTCGCGGGAGCGTCGCTTTGGGGTTCGCGGAATCGAGCGTGGGTGGATCTCGCTGTGATCGGCCTCGTGGTTGCAGACGGCGCGTTTGCATGGTCGATCGCAGGTTTCACGCGAGGAACGAAGGTGAGTCCCGTCCCTCGTCGAAGGCACCAGCTGCTGGTCGCGCTGGCAGCGGTCAGCGTGGCGATTGCGTTCATGTCCGATCGGATCGGTCCTCCGAAACTGCTCTTCACGGTGTCGGCTGCTTTGCTTGTATGGACTGCACTTGAGGTCCGCGGCATTGCAGGGCGACTCAAGGCGTTGGAGCCCGCATGAGCCACTGCATCGCGTGCGGATACGACCTGGTTGGACGCGGCAGGGGTGCTCGCTGCCCCGAATGCGGGGCGACGTCGACCAACATCGATCTCAAGGGCGGGCTTGCGGGAGTGGGCGTGTTAAGCGCGCGGCCTGCGGCGAGGTGGTCGATGGCGGTGGCGGCGCTGATGGCGGTTCCGCTGACCTGCGCGATCCTTGCTCGGGTGGTCGACGCCCGGTTCGCGGTGCATGCGGTGATACGCGATGTCTGCGTCTTCGCATGGGCGCTCGCGCTCTTCGGCGGCGTGTATCTGAGC
>Ga0075471_10001756_pt1 | contig 14343 bp, 16 predicted proteins | sample DEB19_08_DNA_2_FD_74787 | JGI IMG/M metagenome (GOLD analysis project Ga0075471, IMG submission 74787) | Aqueous microbial communities from the Delaware River and Bay under freshwater to marine salinity gradient to study organic matter... | ecosystem: Environmental > Aquatic > Marine > Coastal ... | reverse complement strand
CACCGATCACTGCGAGCACCATCGGGAGCTCGTACGCGATCAGCTGGCCTGCAGCGCGCAGACCGCCGAGCAGCGAGTACTTGTTGGCACTCGCCCAACCCGCCATCAAGATGCCGATGACGCTGATGGAACTCACCGCGAGCACGTAGAGCACACCGTTCTCGAAATCGGTGAAGATCGCGTCGGGGCCGAAGGGAACGGCAACCACGAGGAAGAACGTGGACAGCAGCACCACGAGGGGCGCCGACTTGAACAGGAACCGATCAGCCCGCTGCGGGTAGAGGTCCTCTTTCTGCATCCACTTGCCGACCTCGGCAAACAACTGCATCGAGCCGTACGGACCCGCTTCCATCGGGCCGAGACGACTCTGCATGAACGACATCAACTTGAAGAGGAAGACGTACACGATGGTGCCGGCCGGCAGCAGCACGGCCACTGCGCCACCGAGGGCACGCAGCAACGATTGACCCCAGTAGGGGATCTCGACGGACAACAACGCGCTCATCACCGATCGATGTCCCCGAGGATGAAGTACAGCGACGCAAGGATCGTGATGATGTCGGGCACGAGCACGCCCTTGAGCAACCACGGCGTGATGGAGATGTTGTTGAAGCTCGCCGAGCGGATCTTCACGCGGAACGGACCCGTGTCACCGCGCGACACCACGTAGTAGCCCATCTCGCCGAGCGGGTTCTCCGTGGACACCCAGGCCTCGCCCTCGGGCACCTTGATGATGCGCGGCACCTTGGCCATCACCGGACCGGCCGGCACGTTGTCGCAGAGCTGTTCGACGATCTTGGTGGACTCGCGCACTTCCTGGAGACGAACCCAGCAACGAGCGAAGCAGTCGCCGTCAGGGTGCGTCCACACCTTCCAGTCGGCCTTGTTCCATGCCATCGGGAGCGATTGGTCGCGTCGCAGGTCCCAGTCAACGCCGCTCGCACGCAGGTTCGCGCCGGAGAGGCCGTACTGGAGAGCGATCTCTTTCGGGATGATGCCGATGCCACGCGTACGTGACTGGAAGATCTCGTTGCCGAAGAGGAGGTCCTCGATCTCGTCGCAGAAGGTGCGCAACTTCACCATGGCGCCCTTGGTGTCCTCGAGCCAACCCTTCGGCAGATCGTCCTTCAGGCCGCCGATGCGGTCGAAGTTCGGGTGGAAGCGCCCACCGGTTGCCGCTTCGATGAGGTTGAGCACGTACTCGCGGTCACGGAACGCGAGGAACACCGGAGTTATCGCCCCGAGCTGCACGCCGAGGTCGCCGAGGAAGAGCCCCACGTTCGCAATGCGCGAGAGCTCGAACAGGATCGTGCGGATGTGCTGCGCACGCGGCGGGGCCTCGATCTCCATGAGTCGCTCTGCGGCGAGGATGAACGGCACTTCGTTCGCGAAACTGCCCAACCAGTCGATCCGGTTGATGAGCGCTGTCACCTGCGGGAACGACCGCACCTCGGTGAGCTTCTCGTAGCCGCGGTGCATGTAGCCGGCGGATGGTTCGGCCCACACGACCTGCTCGCCGTCGAGGCGAGCGATGATGCGGAGCGTGCCGTGCGTAGCAGGATGCTGCGGGCCGATGTTGAGCGTCATGCCCTCGGTCTCGAGCTCCACGTTCACACGGGCATCGGCGGCCTGCGCAGCGATGTAGGACAACTGACGGCGTTCATCGATCATCGTCATCGGTCACTCACCTCCCTCATCGTCACCACCGGCACCGCCGGGCATGGGTTCCACGTCGACGATTCCCGGCCACGGCTTCACCATGCGGGCGAGCAGCGGGAAGTCCTTGCGCAACGGGAAACCCTCGAACTCCGTCGGCAGATACAGGTGGCGCAAATCAGGATGTCCGGCGAAGGAGATGCCGAACATCTCCCATGCCTCGCGCTCGTGCCAGTTCGCGCCGGCGTACACGGGAAGCCACGACTCCATCACCATCGACTCGGGCACATCGGCCTTGATGTTGATGCCGACGTGCTGCGCACTCGACACCACACGTGCCAGCAACTGAAAGCGAGTGGACCCACCGGTGTATCCCTGACGGATCGTCTCGTCACGCTCCGTCGGCTCGGCAGTGGGATCGTCCTCACCCCGTCCGTACGGCGAGGGCATCCAGTCGATCGCTGACAGGAAGCAGAAGTAGTCCATGTCGAGGTGATCACGCAGGGCGAGGCCCGTCTGGCGCCACGCATCGCTGCGAACGCGAACCCACACATCGGAGCCCGGTGCGAGGTGCGAGGCCTCGAGCGCGTCGCCGATCACCGAACGCAAACGATCCACGAGTGCCTCGCGGAGATGGTCCGAACCGAGTTCGGCCGTTGCAGAGTCACCCGTTGACGACAATGGGCTCACCCCTTGTTGCCTGCAGCGGACGTGTGCCCTCTCCGCGCCAACGTGCGCCCATGTCCTCGTTCTTGATGCGCTGCTGGAGCAACACCACGCCCTCGAGGAGCGCTTCGGGTCGAGGCGGGCAACCGGGCACATAGACGTCGACCGGGATGATCTGATCCACACCCTTGGTGACGGAGTAACTGTCCCAGTACGGACCGCCGCAGTTCGCGCACGACCCCATCGAGATGACGTACTTCGGATCCGGCATCTGCTCGTAGAGACGCTTGATGGCCGGTGCCATCTTGTCGGTGACCGTTCCCGAGATCACCACGAGATCGGCCTGCCGGGGACTCGCCGGGAGCGGAATGACCCCAAGGCGCATCACGTCGTAACGCGGGGAACCGAATGCAGCGCCCATCTCGATCGCGCAGCACGCAAGTCCCCACTGGTACACCCACACCGAGTACGAACGCCCGAGGTTGAACAGTGAGGTGAGCGGCTTCGGGAGCCGGCCCTTTTCGACGATGCCCATGCCTAGTTCCTCACACCCACCGCAATACGCCCTTGCGCCAGGCGTACACCAGGCCGAGGACCAACACGAATACGAAGACTGCCATCTCGATCAGACCGAACCCCGCATACCGCTCCAACTGCGTGGCCCACGGGAAGATGAACACGGCCTCGACGTCGAACACGACGAAGAGCAGAGCGAAGATGTAGTAGCGGATCTGGCTCTGCGACCAGCCGTCTCCCACGGGGTCCACACCGCTCTCATAGGGGATCGACTTCTCCACGCTGGGTCGTCGCGGTCGCACCAGCGCACTGAGGCCGAGGAGCAGACCTGCGAGCAACAGGCCGAGTGCTCCGAAGATGGCAACCGTGAGCCACCCGCGCAGGAAGCTCGAGAAGTCTGCAGACATCGAATCCGACGCTACTACGGCGCGTGAGATACCCAACAAACTCTCGCGCGCTGCGGGGTCAGGTTTTTTGTCGCAGGTCCGGCGGACCATGAGGCGAACGTGTCGAGACCGTCAGCGGGAGCCGCCCACCTCGGAACCGTCGGTGAGTCGCTGTTCGATCGCTGCGAGCTCATCGGGCGTGCCCTGGGACCGCGGTCCCTCGAACCACCGACGGGCGGAAAGCAGCCAGTAGAGGGCGAACCCGAGCGCAGCGATGACCACGATCGGCCCGGTGAAGTTCATGTTGTTCTGGTGGTACACGGCCACATCGTCGGACGGGTCGCCGGGAGTCTGCCCGCCGAGCCGGGTGATCCCGAACGGCGGCCAGAACGGCCGGAACAGCGGGCCGACGAACAGCACCGTGATGAACCCCACCCAGGCGAGCGACGTCCACCCCACGATCCGGTGGCGGCCACGGAGATTCCACGGCCCGGGCTCGAACGTCGTGCTGCGCAGACGGAGGAAGATGGGGATGGCGTACGAGATGTACAGCCCGATCACGGTGATACCCGTGAGGGCGAAGAACGCCGTCGACACGCCCCCACGCTGGTAGATCGACACTGCCCCAACGGCGGCGGCCAGGCCCACGCCCAGCCACACCGAATTCGTGGGGGTCCGGGTTCGGGGGTTGATCCGACTCCACAGCCCGGACCCGGGAAGGGCCCGGTCACGGCTGAATGCGTAGATCATCCGGCTGTTCGCAGTCACACTCGCCAGACCGCAGAAGTACTGCGCCACGATCGAGATCAACACGAGGAACCGGGCGAGTCCCGGACCGACGGCAGCCTCGAACAGGCGTGGGGCGGCATTCACGAGGAATGCATCGCCGGGGCCTCCAAAGGCCACGGCCGCATAGGCATTCGGGTTGCGCGGTAATGCTTTGGTCATCGCCAGATTGAGCACCCACCCGCCGATCGCCGAGAGGTAGACCGCTCGAACCATCCCGATCGGGGCACTGCGAGCCGCCCCCACAGTCTCTTCGCTGACATGGGCCGAGGCGTCGAATCCCGTGATCGTGTATTGGGGCAGCAGCAAGCCGAGACAGAACATGTAGATCACCGTGAAGCCCCGACCACCCCAGCCGGCCAGCACCCCGGCCTCGCCGTCGAACAGGTGCGCCCAACCGCGTTGGTCGCCACGACTGCTGGCGGCGATGCACACAAACACCACGATCACGCCCAGGACGTGCCACCAGACGCTGATGTCGCCCAGCACTCGCACCAGGCGCACCCCGAAGGTGTTCAACACCCCATGGGACACGAGAACGAGCAGGTAGATACCGAAAACCGTCCAGACGGTGAGCCGGAAGTCCGGGGCGTAGGAGCGCACGAAGTAGCCGATGAAGACGGCCAGGGCGTAGTCCACGCTGGCGATGCACCCCACCTGACCCACGAGGTTGAACCACCCGGTGAACCACGCCCAGCACGGGCCGTTGCGGCGGGCGAGGCGGGCGGACCAGAAATAGAGCCCGGCGGCGGTCGGGTAGGCGGAGCAGATTTCGGCCAATGCCATGCCCACGAGCAGGGAAAACGCGCCCACCACGAGCCAGCCGATGGTGATGATGCGCGCCCCGCCCGTCACCATCCCGAGCCAGTACGACGTGAGACCTCCCGACAGCACCGAGATGATCGAGAAACTGATGGCGAAGTTGCTGAAACGGCCGAGCCCACGGTCCAGTTCCTGGGCGTACCCCAATGCGTGGAGCCGCTCGCGGTCAGGGTCCACGCTCAGCGGCCTGCCACCTCGGTGAGGAACCAGTCGACCAAGCGCACGGCAGCCGCCCGGGCGCGGCTCGCCTCGGCGTGGGTCCGCTCCAGCAGCCCCGCGGGGTCCACCCCCACACGGGTGAGTTCCTCGCCGCCCCCGGCGGCCCAGCGGGACACGATGGCCAGATCCACCTCGGGATGGAACTGCAGTCCGAGGCTTCGACCAAGACAAAATGCCTGCTCAGCAGCGGTATTTTCGGCCAAGAGAGTCGCTGCGGGTGGGGCCGTGAAGCGGTCGGCGTGCCATTGGAACCACGGTCCGTCGCCGGCCACGGCCGGTTCGGTGGATTGGACCTCGAACCACCCGATCTCGGCCGACGGCGCCCGTTGCACCGATCCGCCATGGGCGGCGGCCAGCAATTGGGCCCCGAAGCAGATGCCCAGCACCGGGATGGTGCGCTGGTGGGCCGCCCGGAGCAGTTCGGACTCGGCGCCCACCGAAGCCGCCACGTGGTCCCAATACACGGACCAGTCGGACCCGAGCGACAGCACGAGGTCCACGCCGTCGAGGTCGGGCCACGAGTGCGGCGCCTCCCGCTCGCAGGCCACCAGCGAGAACCCGCGGGCACGCAACTGCTCACCCACGACGCCGGGATCGGCGTCGCCGCCGTTGGCCACCACCAACCCTCGCACGTCGGTACCTTAGGCCGCACATGGTTGCACGACCCGCGCCCGACGACGATGCCATCGCGCGGGCACGCGCTGCTGGTTCGGGAATCGTCAAGCACACACCGGTCACTGCGTCGGCGGCACTGAGCGAACTCTGCGGTGGCGCCGTCGTGCTCAAGGCCGAGAACCTCCAACGCACCGGTTCGTTCAAGATCCGCGGAGCGATGGCAAAACTCGATTCGCTCGGCACCGATCGATCGCGCGGCGTCACCGCCGGCAGCGCCGGGAACCATGCCCAAGCACTCGCCTTCGCGGCGCGTCACTTCGGTATTCGTTGCGAGATCTTCGTGCCGGCCGGCGCCCCCATCGGCAAGACCGAGGCATGCCGCGGCTACGGGGCCGATGTCATCGAGGGCGGCGCATCGTTGTCCGAAGCCGTGAGCGCAGCGCGTGCGCGCGCTGCAGAAACCGGCATGACGTTCTGTCACCCCTACGACGATCCGGTGATCGTTGCCGGGCAGGCCTCGCTCGGACTCGAACTACTCGAAGACCTTCCTGATCTTCGTCGGGTGCTCATTCCGCTCGGTGGTGGTGGACTCGCATGCGGCACCGCCATCGCCATCAAACGCGCTCGACCCGAGGTGAAGGTGATCGGCGTGCAGACCGAGGCATGCGCTCCGTACGCGAATCAACCCGTGCCCGACGGGCCGGTGCTGACACTCGCCGACGGTATTGCGGTGAAACTGCCGGGCGAAACCACCAAACCGCTGGTGGAGCAATGGATCGACGACGTGGTCACCGTGGACGAAGAGGCCATTGCCGACTCGATGATGCTGCTCATGGAGCGCGCCAAGCTTTCGGTTGAAGGTGCTGGCGCCGTCGGGGTTGCCGCACTGATGAGCGAGCGAGCAGCACCCGCACGCTCGGGCACGACATGCGTCGTGCTGTCGGGCGGCAACGTGGACCTCGGTGTGCTCCCGGGTCTCATCCGTCGTCACGAGACCCAAGCCGGACGGCGGATGATCCTGTTCGTGCGCATCAGCGATCGACCCGGCGGACTCGCCACATTGCTCACGATCCTTGCGGCGGCGGGCGCCAACATCATCGAGGTCGAGCACGTCCGAGAGGGCGTCGATCTCCATGTACGCGAAACCGGTGTGCAGGTGGTGCTCGAGGTCCGAAACCGCGCGCATGCCGAGTCCGTTCGGGATGCGGCAGCGGCGGGCGGCTACGAGGTCACCGAACTGCTCGCGAGTCGTTGGGGAGCACTCGGAACCTGATTGCCGCCCGGCGCAGCGACACTCGCCCGGCATGGAGTCGACAATTTGGCTAGGGTGACCACTCGTGGCTGATCGGGGTGTGTTCGCCGAACAAGCGATGCAGTACGCGCCCCAGTTGTATGCAGCGGCGCTCCGACTCGCGCGCAATCAGGCTGACGCCGAGGACCTCGTGCAGGAGACCTTCCTCAAGGCGTATCGCGGCTTCGGCGGCTTCGAGGAGGGCTCCAACCTTCGGGCCTGGCTCTACCGGATCCTCACCAATAACTACATCAACTCGTACCGCAGCCGGCAGCGTCGGCCCGACGAGTCGGATCTCGCCGACGTCGAGGACCTGTACCTCTACCGGCGCCTCGACCAGCTCGAGCATGCGCTGTCGAGCCGCAGCGCCGAGGACCAATTGCTGGACCTTTTCACCGATGACGAGGTCAAATCCGCCCTCGAGGCGCTGCCGGATGCGTTCCGGATCCCGGTGCTTTTGGCCGACGTCGAGGAGTTCTCGTACAAAGAAATCGCCGAAATGCTCGATCTGCCGATCGGCACGGTGATGTCCCGCCTGCATCGGGGAAGAAAAGCGATGCACAAGCAGTTGTACGAGTTTGCCGTCGGCCAAGGACTCGTCCAGCGGACGTCGGAGACCCAACCCCAGTAGTACCGAGATTGCAACCATGGCTGACTGCAACGAGACACTCCGAGAACTGCAGACCTACCTCGACGGCGAGCTCGGCGAGGAGGCCAAGCAATTGGTCGATGAGCACCTCTTCGAGTGCACCGACTGCATGCAGGCCTTCGATTTCCATGCCGAACTGAAGATGGTGATCGTCTCGAAGTTCAAGCCCGGTGAGATGCCGACCGACCTGATGGCCAAGATCGAGGCCTGTTTCGGCACCGACCTGCTGTCTGGCGAATCCGCATCCGATGCCGGCAACGCCGGCGAAACCGCCGATCGGTAACGGCATCCGCGCGAGCGGACCATGCGAGCCCCATTGCGGCTGCCGCTCGGAATGGCAATGCACCGTCAGACCCATCGACTGGCTACGCTGTGGCCATGCTTGCGGCCGAAATCTGGCATTGGTGGCTCGGACTGATCCTGGTAGGAGCGGGCGGTCTCGCACTGCTCCAGGTGATCGTCGGGTACCTGCGCAAGGTGGTTCAGCCCCAGTATCCCAAGCGCCGTCAGCGCCCCTGACCGGCGCACTGGTCCGTGATCGAGGACCTGCTGCAGCGTTGCCGGTTTCCGGCGCCGGGGTCATCGGTCTCGTGTGCAGTGTCGGGTGGCGCAGATTCGCTGAGTCTGCTCGTGCTCGCCGTAGCCGCGGGCTGCGAGGTAACCGCCATCCATGTCGATCATGGAATCCGTGTCGGGTCAGCTGCTGAAGCCGACGTCGTTGCCGATGCATGTCACCGTTTCGGTGCGCAGTTCCGTGCGGAGCGTGTGTCGGTGGAACCGGGGCCGAACCTCGAGGCCCGACTGCGCGCCGCACGCTTTGCGGTACTGCCCGACGACGTGTTGACCGGACATACGGCCGACGATCAGGCCGAGACCTTGATGCTGCATCTGCTGCGCGGGAGTGGCCTCGCCGGTTTGGCCGGCATGCGGCGCGAACGCCACCCCATCATCGAACTCCGACGCACCGAGACCCACGCGCTCTGCGCCTCGATCGGCCTGCACCCGGTGCAGGACCCATCCAACGCCGACTCGCGCATGCGACGGAACCGGGTACGCCACGAACTGCTCCCGTTGGCCGACGACATCGCTCGACGCGACGTGTCGGAGCTGCTGGCCCGAACAGCATCGTTGCTGCGGGACGACGAGGATCTGCTCGAACGCCTCTCGCTCGCCATCGACCCGAGTGACGCACGTGCGCTTGCCCGCGCGGATCGACCGCTCGCAGTACGCGCCGTTCGCCGATGGCTGGCCCCCTCTCTCGGCGGCTACGTCCCCGATCTCGACACCGTCGAACGCGTACTCGATGTTGCTCGTGGCTCATCGGTGGCGTGCGATGTACACGGCGGTGTCCGTGTTCGTCGCAGCCAACAGCGACTCGTCGTGAGCGGCCCCGAGAACGATTCGACGCGTTAGTATCGTCAGCCGTGACCAAGGACGGGAACTGATGCCTCCGAGACTGCGCGGTAAGTGGGCACTCGGCATCACTCCCCGAAACCTCACCTGGATTCTCAAGGACAAGCTCGCCATCTGCGAGCGGCCCGGCGGCTACGGCGACAATCACCGTCGAGTGCGTCGCCAGGAAGAAATCATCTGGATCCGCGAGAACGGATTCGCCTGTGTGATCTCGCTGATCCCGGCACCGCACAACCTGCACAACTACGACGAACTCGGAGTCACCTACCGGCATCGTCCGTTCACCGGTGCCGAGGACCTTGCTCAGTGGCTCACCGCGTTCTACACCGAACTCGACGGCCTGCTTGCCAACGGCGGCAAGATCCTCCTGCATGCCGAGGAAGTGGGTGACCGCATCGTGGGCATCATGGGCGGCTACATCCGTTGGTGCGGACTGGTCAAAGAAGACACCCAGGCCATCGCCATCACCGAACGACTCGCGCAGCGCCAACTCGATCCGTTCGCACGCGAGCTCATTCTGCTCTCGGCATCGTTGCGCTGATCAGCGCCGCAGCGCCGGACATCAGGCGTAGGCGAGGAATTTCACGCTGATCTTGGTGGGCCAGGTGGCGCTGACACACAGGTCGCCACCCTTGATCACCACTGTTCCCTGTGTGGTGGCCTCCGACTTGGCCTCGACCTCCACCATCGGGGTCCGCTTGTCGGCGCATCGACCGAAGAGCACCACCGAATCCTTGGCACCACCCTTGGCGGTCACCTCGATGACGACTGACCGGGCGCTCCTGGGAAGCCCCTTCATCGCCTTGCGCCGGATACGCAACACATAGCCGCGATCCGGGGTCTTGGCCTTGTTCGTACTTTCGAACACCATGACGGGATCGACAATCGTGATGCGCGCGGATGACGGTGTCCACGCACGGCGTACCGTCACATCCACCTTGGCGCTCGAGGTGGTGCTGAGACAGAACTTGCCCTCGTCGTTCAACGGCACCACCACCATCTTGGTGACCTTCTTCTTGGCGCCGACGCTGAGCAACTTCTTTGCCTTGCCCACACAATCGCTCACCGAGATCGACGCCGTTCGTGAGGTGCCCGAGACCACAATCTTCACATCGGCGCGTTTGAGGTCGTTGGGCAACGGACCCGCAGACGCAACCTGTACGCGTGTCTTGGTCTTGGGTCGGATGACACCGCTGAGCAGCTTGATGCTCGGTGCTTCCTCGTTGGCGGGCGCAAACTCGCCCGAGGCTCCGTCGGAGGTGGTGGGAGCGGTGGAGTCGGGCGCCACCGTGGTGGACCCGGACTTCACCGTGGTGGCGGACTTGACCGTCGTCGTCGGCTTCGCCGTGGTCGTCGTCGGCTTCGCCGTGGTCGTCGTCGGCTTCGCCGTGGTCGTCGTCGGCTTCGCCGTCGTCGTCGTCGGCTTCGCGGTCGTCGTGGGCTTGACCGTGGTGGTCGTGGTGGACGACGTGGTGGTGGTGATGGGCTTCAGTTTCGGTCCGCGGTAGCCGCACCGATCCAGCGTTGCCACATACGGCGTGGGGTCCACAGCCTTGCCACCCTTGGGGTGCACCTCGAAGTGCAGGTGCGGAACGAGCGTGGCGCCGGTGGATCCGACGTAGCCAATGATGTCGCCCGCTTTGACCTTCGACCCCTTCTGGATGCCATCGGCGAATCGGTCGAGGTGACCGTAGAAGTAGTACGTGCCGTCGCTCGTCTGAATGGCGATGCCGTTGCCGGCCAACTTCGCACCCGAGTACTTCTTGTTCACCCGGCCGTCGCGCACGGCGTAGATGGGTTTGCCGCGGGCGGCGATGATGTCCACACCTTCGTGTTTGCGTCCTCCCGAGCGAGGTGCGCCCCACGAGTTCGAGTAGAAGCAGGGCGGTTCGACGGGGAACACGTCCAGTGCGTACGGCTGACCCTCGGGTCGGGGTTTGATCGGCGGCGGTGCCGCTTGACCACGGCCCCAGTCGGCGACGAGTACGGCGAGCACCACGGCGGCCACGAGGGCGCACGCGAGCAATACGCGACCTCGACTCATACGAGGTCGCGTCGGTGAACCGACCGGTTCCGCCCAGACCGGCCGCTTCGGGGATCCCTCAGCGGTCAGCACTCCCGTCACGGTACCCCACTGAGTGGTCGGGTCACCACGGTTTTCGGGGTTTCTCTGTCATGAATTTGCAATACGGGCTCCCCCGGTAGGGTCGCCGTGCGGTCGCTGCTCCCCGGCGAGAGGGGCAGGGCGGGCGCAGGAGCAGCCATGCGAATCGTGATCATCGGGGCGGGTCTGGCCGGGCTGCTGTGCGGCCGCACCCTGTCGGCGGCCGGCCACGACGTCACCCTGCTCGACAAGGGGCGATCCCCGGGCGGGCGCCTGGCCACCCGCCGGTTGGGTCCGGCCCGCCTCGACCACGGTGCCCAGTTCTTCACGGTGCGCAGCGACAACTTCGCCGCCTACGTTCAGCGCTGGCAGCACGATGGCCTCGTTCACGAATGGTGCCGGGGGTTCACTCCGAGCGGTGACGGGTTTCCTCGGTACGCCGTCGCCGGCGGCATGAACCGTCTGGCCAAGCACCTCGCCGAGGGACTCGACGTGCGTTGCAACACGCTTGCGTTCGCCGTGCGACCCGGCGCCGGGTGCTGGGAGGTTCAACTCGACGACAACTCGGTGCTGCCGGCCGATGCCCTCGTGGTGACCTGTCCCCTGCCCCAGTCGTTCTCGCTGCTGGTGTCGAGCGGCGTGGAACTTCCCGTCGACCTGCGCCAGACCGAGTACGACCGGACCCTGTCGATCCTCGTCACTCTCGACCGGCCGGGCGCCGTGCCCGCTCCGGGTGGGCTCCAGAACCCCAACGACGTGTTCAGTTTCATCGGCGACAACGTCGCCAAGGGTGCGTCGTCACACCCGGCACTCACCTTCCACGCCGCTGCGGCGTGGAGCGAGTCGCACTGGGACGACCCCCGGGACGACATCACTGCAGCGCTCCTCGGCCACGCCGCACCGTGGATCGGTGACGCCTCGGTGCTCGAAGTCAGTCCGAAACGCTGGCGATTCGCCACGCCGCGCACGATCTGGCCGGAGGCGTGCTGGTTCGACGACTCGGGCCCTGCGCCGCTCGTGCTCGCCGGCGATGCGTTTGCGGGACCCCGTGTGGAGGGTGCTGCGCTATCGGGCCTCGCTGCGGCCGCATCGCTAGCGTCGGGGCGATGACCGACCGCGCTTGGGGATTCCGCACGCGTGCGTTGCACGCCGGTGCACGTCCCGATCCCACCACCGGCGCGCGTGCCGTTCCGATCTACCAGTCGACGTCGTTCGTGTTCGAAGACACCCAGGACGCCGCGGACCTCTTTGCGCTGCAGAAATACGGCACGATCTACAGCCGGATCTCGAATCCCACCGTGAACGCGTTCGAGGAACGCATGGCGTCTCTGGAGGGTGGCATCGGAGCGGTCGCCACTGCCTCGGGACAGGCTGCTGAGTTCCTCACCGCGGCATGCCTCTGCGACTCCGGCGATCACATCGTTGCGGCCGCGAGTCTCTACGGCGGAACCGTCACCCAGTTCGATGTCACGCTGCGTCGTCTGGGCATCGACACCTCATTCGTCGCAGCGGATCAACCCGACGCTTTCGCAGCAGCCATCACCGGTCGCACCAAGTTCCTCTTCGCCGAAGTGGTCGCCAATCCGGCCGGCATCGTCGCCGACATCGAACGTCTTGCAGACATTGCGCACTCGCACGGCATCCCGCTCGTGCTCGACGCCACCACCGTGACCCCGGCGCTGTGCCGGCCGATCCAGTGGGGCGCCGACATCGTGGTGCACTCGGCCACCAAGTTCATCGGCGGACACGGCACATCCATTGGAGGTGTCGTAGTCGAGTCCGGGCGGTTCGACTGGGGGAACGGGCGATTCCCGCACTTCACCGAACCCGTGGCGTCGTATGGCGGGTTGAAGTTCTGGGAGAACTTCGGCGAATACGCGTTCTGCACCAAGTTGCGCGTCGAACAGCTGCGGGACATCGGCGCCAGCCTGAGCCCGTTCAACGCGTTCTTGCTGCTGCAGGGCCTCGAGACCCTGCCGCTGCGCATGAGCGCCCACGTGGCCAACGCCACGGCGCTCGCCGCCTGGCTGTCGGAGCACCCGCAGGTGGCGTGGGTGAATCACCCCGGCCTGGACTCATCGCCGTTCAAACCCCTGGCCGACAAGTACCTGCCCGACGGCGCAGGATCGGTGTTCTCGTTCGGCGTACGGGGCGGTCGGGCAGCCGGTGCGGCGTTCATCGAGCGGCTCGAACTGGTGAGCCATCTCGCCAACATCGGCGACGCAAAGACCCTTGTGATCCATCCGGCCTCCACCACGCATCAGCAACTGTCCGACGCCCAGCTGACCGCAGCGGGAATCGGCCCCGACCTGATTCGGCTCTCGGTCGGTCTCGAGGATCTCGACGACTTGATGTGGGACATCGATCAAGCGCTCAGGGAGACACCGTGACCTGGCAGCAGCCATCGGCGCGCGAACGCAAGGCGATCCTGGACCGAACCCGTTCGATTGCCATCGTCGGCGTCTCGAGCAAGCCGTCGCGGCCGTCGTATTTCGTGGCCACGTATCTGCTCAGTTCGTCGGCCGACTACGACGTCTATTTCGTCAACCCGGCAGAACGCGAGTTGCTGGGGCGACCGGTGTACCCGAGCCTCGACGCGCTGCCGGTGGTGCCGGATCTCGTCGACGTGTTCCGGAAGCCGGCCGACCTCGCCGAAGTGGCCCGGGAGACCGTGGCGATCGGCGCTCGGGTTTTCTGGGTCCAACTCGGACTGCACGACGACGACGCCGTGCAGATCGCGCACGATGCCGGCCTCGACGTGGTGACGGACCGTTGTCTCAAGATCGAACACGCCCGGTTTCACGGCGGTCTCCACCTCGCCGGGTTCGACACCGGAGTCATTTCGAGCCGCCGCTGAAAAGTTCCCGGATTCTGGGATTTTCTCTAGAAAACCCTGAGAAATTCGGGCCCGCGACATCGGTGAGAACCCACCGATACACTCCGAGACGTGTTCGAACGATTCACCGATCGGGCCCGGCGGGTGGTGGTGCTGGCGCAGGAAGAAGCGCGCCTGCTCAATCACTCGTACATCGGGACGGAGCACATCCTCCTCGGCCTCATTCATGAGGGCGAAGGGGTTGCTGCCAAGGCATTGGAATCACTCAGCATCTCGCTCGAAGCGGTGCGGAGTCAGGTCCAAGAAATCATCGGACAGGGCGGCTCGAGCCCCTCTGGCCATATCCCGTTCACGCCGCGTGCCAAGAAGGTGCTCGAGTTGTCG
>Ga0075471_10001755_pt1 | contig 14350 bp, 10 predicted proteins | sample DEB19_08_DNA_2_FD_74787 | JGI IMG/M metagenome (GOLD analysis project Ga0075471, IMG submission 74787) | Aqueous microbial communities from the Delaware River and Bay under freshwater to marine salinity gradient to study organic matter... | ecosystem: Environmental > Aquatic > Marine > Coastal ... | reverse complement strand
GTGGCGGCCTTGCCCATGGCGTTTTTGTCAGCGGCCTTGGTGGGTGCGTTGCTGGAAAGGGCGGTGTTGCGGCACCTGTATGGCCGGCCGTTGGAAACTTTGCTCGCCACATGGGGCATCAGTTTGATGCTGATGCAAACCGTGCGCACCCTGTTTGGCGCGCAAAACGTCGCCGTGGAAAACCCGTCCTGGATGAGCGGCGGCATTCAAGTGTTGGTGAATTTGAGCTTGCCATGGAACCGCTTATTGATTGTGGTGTTCGCATTGATCGTGTTGGCAGGTGTGGCCTTGCTGATCAGTCAAACACGCTTGGGCTTGTTCGTGCGCGGTGTCACACAAAACCGCGCCATGGCGTCTTGCATGGGTGTCAACACCGCGCGCATTGACACGTATGCATTCGCGCTGGGTTCTGGCATTGCGGGATTGGCCGGGTGTGCGTTGAGTCAGATTGGCAATGTGGGTCCGGACTTGGGCCAAGGCTATATCGTTGACGCGTTCATGGTGGTGGTGCTCGGCGGTGTTGGTCAATTGGCTGGCACGGTGTATGCCGCACTGGGCTTGGGCGTGCTCAACAAATTTCTCGAAGGTTGGACCGGCGCGGTGTTGGCAAAAATCGCTGTGCTGGTGTTCATCATCATCTTCATCCAAAAACGGCCGCAAGGTTTGTTTGCGATGAAGGGTCGCAGTGCGGAGGCTTGACATGTCACAGATCACGCTTCCACAACCCCCTCGTTTGTTGTCCCCCATGGGATGGGCAGTGTTCATCGGCTTGCTGTTGGTCGTCGGTGTACTGGTGCCATTGCTCAACTTAGGGTTGCCTGTGTCGCACCCGTTGCACATGAGCGATTTCGCTGTGTCTTTGGTCGGCAAGATCATGTGCTTTGCCATCTGTGCCTTGGCCATGGATTTGATCTGGGGCTACACAGGCATTTTGTCTTTGGGACATGGCTTGTTCTTCGCGTTGGGCGCCTATGCGATGGGCATGTACCTGATGCGACAAATTGGCACCGACGGCAATTACAAATCTGAACTGCCTGACTTCATGGTGTTCCTCGACTGGAAAGCCTTGCCTTGGCATTGGTATGTCAGCGACAGCTTTGTCGCCACTGTGTTGTTGGTGGTGCTTGCACCAGGTTTGCTGGCATGCGTGTTTGGCTATTTCGCATTCCGCTCACGCATCAAAGGCGTGTACTTCTCCATCATCACCCAAGCCATGACCTTTGCGTTCATGCTGCTGTTCTTTCGCAATGAAACCGGCTTTGGTGGCAACAACGGCTTCACCGATTTCAAGCGCATTTTGGGCATCCCGATCGCCACCCCATCCATGCGCATGGTGTTGTTTGTCATGACCGGGTTGTGCTTGCTGGGTTGCTATTTGACCGCGCGTTGGCTGGTGCAAAGCAAGTATGGCCGTGTCTTGCAAGCCATTCGTGACGCTGAAAGCCGGGTCATGTTTTCTGGCTATTCGCCCTTGCCCTACAAGCTCAGCATTTGGGTGATTTCAGCGGTGATGTGTGGTGTCGCAGGCGCGTTGTATGTGCCACAGGTTGGCATCATCAACCCCAGCGAAATGAGCCCTGCCAACTCCATTGAAATCGCGATTTGGGCGGCTGTGGGCGGGCGCGCCACGTTGATTGGCCCGATCGTGGGTGCCTTCATGGTCAATGGTGCCAAGAGTTGGCTCACGGTGGTTGCACCTGAATATTGGTTGTACGTGTTGGGTGCTTTGTTCATCGCGGTGACCTTGTTCATGCCGCAAGGTGTGATTGGATTGATCGGCAGCCTCAAGCGCCGACTCAGTGATCGCAAGGGAGCATCCGAATGACGCCAGAGCTGATGAACCAAGGCGCAGAGCGTCTTGAGAAACACAAACTCAAACAAGAAACTGCGGTCAACTCGGGTGGGCGAGCAGCCAGTTTCTCTCGCATCCATCAACCCGGTGAGTTAGACCTCGTGCATGGACGCATCTTGTACTTGGAAGATGTCAATGTCAGCTTTGACGGTTTCAAAGCCATCAACCATTTGTCATTGGACATCGGGGTGGGTGAACTGCGCTGCATCATTGGTCCCAACGGTGCGGGCAAAACCACCATGATGGACATCATCACTGGCAAGACCCGGCCTGACAGCGGCCAAGTGTTTTTTGGCAGCACCATCAATTTGTTGCGCCACAACGAACCCGAGATTGCGCAAATGGGCATTGGGCGCAAGTTCCAAAAACCCACCGTGTTCGAGCAACTCAGCGTGTTTGAAAATTTGGAGCTGGCCCTCAAAACCGCCAAAGGGGTGGGGGCGTCGATGCGTTTCGCGCTCAACGGCGAACAAAAAGATCGCTTGATGGAAGTGCTGCAAACCATCCATTTGCAAAACGACGTGTTGCGTCAAGCAGGTAACTTGAGCCATGGCCAAAAGCAGTGGCTTGAAATTGGCATGCTGTTGATGCAAGACCCCAAGTTGCTGTTGTTGGACGAACCCGTGGCTGGCATGACAGACCAGGAAACCGAGCGCACCGCCGAATTGTTTTTGTCTCTCAAAGGCAAGCATTCATTGATGGTGGTCGAGCACGACATGGCGTTCATTCGACAAATCGCTGATGTGGTGACCGTGTTGTGCGATGGCGCTGTGCTGGCACAAGGTTCGTTTGACGATGTACAGGCCAATGAGCGTGTCATCGAAGTTTATTTGGGACGCTGAGCCATGCTGGCCATAGAACACATTCAACAATATTACGGTGGCTCGCACATTCTTCGCGATGTCAGTTTGACCGCCCAAGCCGGACAGGTGACTGTGCTGCTCGGGCGCAACGGTGTGGGCAAAACCACTTTGCTCAAAGCCTTGATGGGTTTGGTGCCTGTGCGCCAAGGGCACATCGGTTTTCAAGGGTTCACCATCACCCATGCCACGCCTTATGAACGCGCTCGTGCAGGCATTGGTTATGTGCCGCAAGGACGTGACATCTTCAACCGATTGACGGTGGAAGACAATTTGCGCATGGGGCTGGCCACCCAACCGGCGTCTGCTGACATACCTGCTGAGCTGTTTGAGTTGTTTCCCATCCTCGCGCAAATGCGTCACCGGCGCGGCGGTGATTTGTCGGGCGGGCAGCAACAGCAATTGGCGATTGCCCGTGCGTTGGCAGGCAAGCCCAAATTGTTGGTGCTGGATGAACCCACCGAAGGCATCCAACCCAGCATCATCAAAGACATCGGGCGTGTCATCCAGCGCTTGGCCGCACGTGGCGACATGGCCATTTTGTTGTGCGAGCAGTATTACGATTTTGCCGAGGAATTGGCCGATCAGTACCTGGTCATGGAACGTGGCGAGGTCATTGCACGCGGCCCTGGTTCGGAGATGAAAGACAAAGGCATTCGCAAACTGGTGTCGATTTGATGCGGGGTGGATGAAGGCTCGCAGCGTGATTCAGTGACGGATCATGGTGGCAGTCTGACCGGCAATGGGCTTTGCTTTAAACGCCGCAACACAAAACTGGATTTGCTGTGGCGTATGCCAGGTATTTTGTAAAGCCGTTCGCGCAAAAATCGCTCATAGCCACGGGTGTCTTCCACGGCCACGCGAATGAAGTAATCGTAGTCACCTGATACCAAATACGCTTCGAGCACTTCGGGAATGCTCTCCAGCGTGCGACCAAATTCGAACAAGGCTTCATCTGAATGGTTGTCAAGCGTGACATGCAAGATCACGGTCTCTGGCAAACCCAATTTTTCTGGACTCAATTGCACGGTGTAGCCCGTGATGATCCCCGCGTCTTCCATGCGCTTGACCCGCGTCCAACACGGCGAGGCGGTCAAGCCAACCAGCTTGCCCAAGTCTTGCAGGCTCAAGCGCGCATCTTGCTGCAGGGCTTGCAAGATGGCCAGGTCAAATTTATCCAGCTTCATATCAAATCATTCTGTGAAAATTAATGAATTTAGAAAATTATTCTTTATAAAAGTATAAATTAAGAAAATATGAAAGCTTTTTCTGCTCGCATGGCGATATATTGCTGACAGCAATGCCCCCTTTTTGGGGGATACGCCGCCAACTTGGCGCCGCTACCGCGGCCACATGCAACGGTTCCGAAACAGCCTTACCGGGCCAGCCAAGACCGTTGCACCCCCCCTACCAACCTTGGGAGAGAGCAGCATGAATGAAGAAACCGTGGCGACCACTGAAAGCATCCACCGCAGCGTCATGTCGTTAGACGACAAGTACGCCAAGTGGGATGGTCGTATCTATCTGTCAGGTATACAGGCGCTGGTTCGATTGCCGATGATGCAACGCTTGCGCGATCAAGCCATGGGCTTGAACACGGCGGGGTTTGTCAGTGGTTACAGAGGTTCGCCCTTGGGTACTTTGGATGAAGCCTTGTGGAAAGCCCAAACCCATTTGACACAACACCATGTGAAATTTGTCCCGGGTGTGAATGAAGAGCTGGCCGCAACCGCGGTGTGGGGCACTCAGACCACGGCGTTGCTTGGCCCAGCGAAATACGATGGCGTGTTTGCCATGTGGTACGCCAAAGGCCCGGGTGTCGACCGCTGTGCCGATGTGTTCAAACACATGAACCATGCCGGCACAGCCCAGCACGGCGGTGTGTTGTTGGTGGCTGGCGATGACCACGGTGCGTATTCATCCACCTTGCCGCACCAATCCGACCATGTGTTTTCAGCGTGCATGGTGCCGGTGCTGTACCCGTGCAATGTGCAGGAATATTTGGACTTGGGTTTGCACGCGTGGGCCATGTCGCGTTTTTCAGGATGTGCCATTGGATTCAAAGCATTGGCAGACACAGTGGAGTCCACGGCATCCGTTGATGCCAACCCTTTTCGCATTCAAGTGGTCTTGCCTGATCAATTCCCAATGCCACCGGGCGGACTCAATAACCGCTTGTCGGTGGATACCTTGGGGGTGCAAGCCAGAGCGCAAGAAGCGCTGATGCAAGACTACAAAATCTATGCGGCCATCGCGTACGCGCGTGCCAACCGACTCAATCGCACCATGATTGACAGTCCTCACGCCAAACTGGGCATCATTGCTTCAGGCAAGTCGTATTTGGATGTGCTCGAAGCGCTAGAAGAATTGGGTATCGATGAAACACACGCCGCACACATTGGCATTCGTGTTTACAAAGTGGCCATGCCTTGGCCATTAGAGCCAGAAGGCATTCGCGAATTTGCTCAGGGCCTTGACGAAATTTTGGTGGTTGAGGAAAAGCGTCAAGTCGTTGAATACCAACTGAAAGAGCAACTCTATAACTGGCGAGAGGACGTTCGTCCCCGAGTGATTGGCAAGTTTGATGAAAAAGGCGAATGGGTGAATGCGCGAGGCGATTGGTTATTGAGCGCCAAAGCGGATTTTTCGGTGGCACAGATTGCGCGAGTGATTTCGTCTCGCATCGCACGTTTCCACACCAGTGTGTCTATCCAAGAGCGTTTGCAATTTTTACAAACCAAGGAAGGGCAGTTGAACAAGGCAGCCAACATCGCTGCGCGTCCTGCCTATTACTGTGCGGGTTGTCCGCACAACACCTCCACCCGTGTACCTTCAGGCAGTCTGGCCTTGGCAGGCATTGGTTGCCATGTGATGGCGACATCCATCTTTCCAGAATCCAACAAACTGACCACCCACATGGGTGGCGAAGGCGCGCCTTGGATTGGACAGTCGTGGTTTTCCAAGTTAGACCACGTGTTCCAAAATTTGGGCGATGGCACATATTTTCACTCTGGCTCATTGGCCATTCGTGCGGCCATCGCAGCGCAAGTCAACATCACCTACAAAATTTTGTACAACGATGCAGTGGCCATGACCGGTGGTCAACCGGTCGATGGCAGTTTGTCCGTGTTTCAAATGGCAGCGCAGTTGTCGGCCGAAGGTGTGCAGCGAATCGCATTGGTCACCGAGGATGTGTCACGTTATGTCGATCGACAACGCTTGCCCGCCCAAGTCACGGTGCATGACCGCAACCAACTCGAGCGTGTGCAAACCGAATTGCGTGAATGCAAAGGCGTGTCGGTGTTGATCTACGACCAAGTGTGCGCATCAGAAAAACGGCGTCGCCAGAAAAAAGGCGAGATCGCGGCGGCGGTGCAACGGCTGTTCATCAATGAAGCGGTTTGCGAAGCGTGTGGCGATTGCGGCGAACAATCGAACTGCACAGCCATCGTTCCGAAAGAAACTTCGCTAGGACGCAAACGTGCGATTGACCAGTCGACCTGTAACACGGACTATTCATGCGTCAAAGGTTTTTGCCCAAGTTTTGTGAGTGTCTATGGCGGCAAAGTGCGTTCATTGAAACATGCTGAACTTCCGATCAACTTACCAGCCTTGCCCGACCCTGTGTTGCCGGCTCTCGGCACGCCCTACAACATCCTTATCAACGGCATTGGCGGCACTGGCGTGATCACCATTGGTGCGCTGTTGGGCATGGCTGCGCACTTGGAGGGCAAAGGCGTGTCGGTGTTGGACATGACTGGCATGTCGCAAAAAAACGGGTCGGTCAGTTCACATGTGCGGATCGCGGCCCACCCACAGGCGATTCGCGCGCAACGCATCGCGTCGGGCGAAGCGGATTTGGTGTTGGGTTGCGACATGCTGACCGCTGCCACACACGATGCGTTGGCCAAGATGCGCACCGGTCGAACCCATGCCGTCATCAACACCCACCAGCAACCCACCGGTGCTTTTGCCAGACAAGCGGATTGGACGTTTCCCGCGACTGACATTCAAGCTTTGTTGCAAGAGGCTTTGCAACACAAAGTGGACTATGTGGATGCGTCGCGTTTGGCGACGGCATTGACCGGTGACGCGATTTCAACCAATGTGTTCATGTTGGGGTTCGCTTACCAAAAAGGCTTGTTGCCAGTGTCTGCCCAATCCTTGCGACAAGCCATGACACTCAACGGTGTGGCAGTGGCATCGAATCAGTTGTCGTTTGAAGCGGGACGCCATGCAGCATTCGATTTACCAAGTTTGGAGCGTCGATTGGCACCCGCCAAGCCGTTGGTGTTCAAGCGCCCGGTTCAGCTTGACGAATGGATGGCGCGCCATGTGGCGCATTTGACCGATTACCAAAATGCGGCCTATGCCGATCGCTATCTGCAAGTCATTGAACATGTTCGCCAAGTGGAACGCAAGACACCTCAAGCCCAAGGCGTTACCTTGGTGGTAGCGCATTCCTTGTTCAAACTGATGGCTTACAAGGACGAATACGAAGTGGCCCGGTTGTTCACTGACGGAGACTTTGAAACGCAGCTCCAACAACAATTTGAAGGTCGACTCACATTGCGATTTCATTTGGCGCCCCCGTTGTTTTCCAAAAAGAACAGCCAAGGCGAGCCAGTCAAATCCACCTATGGACCTTGGGTTTGGCATGCCATGAAAGCCCTGGCCAAATTCAAAGGGTTGAGAGGCACTCGCATCGACCCGTTTGGCTGGACGGCTGAGCGACAAATGGAGCGTCAATTGATCAATGACTTTGTCGAACTGACCCGCCAATTGACCGGCCACGCCCGCACCGATGAATGGCAACAAGTCAAAGACATGTTGTCACTCCCGCAACAGATCAGGGGTTATGGTCACGTGAAATTGGCTACAGTGGCGACGTACCGCCAGCAGTTGGAACAACAGCTGGCGCAGTTCTATGACCCACGCCACCAAGCCATTGCTGCTTGAGTCGAGGCATGTTCACCGAGGTATTTGAATGAAAGCTTTTGAAAAACTGACCTTTGAGCGCGTGACCGTTCGTGCCGTTGCCATTCCCATGCGACGCCCTGTCGTGGCCAAGGTAGGCACTTACCCCGAATGGCCCTTCATTTTGATCGACGTGCACACCAAAGAAGGTGTGATCGGGCGCAGTTATTTAGAGCCCTATTTGAAGAACGCGGTCCGCTATGTGGGGCCGATGATCCAGGACATGGCCGATGCGTTCAAAGGCCGCAGTTTGGCACCACTCGACATGTACCGCGATGTGATGGGAGCCATGCATTTGCTTGGGCGACAAGGCGTGAGTGTGATTGCCGCTGCGGGTTTGGACATGGCCATCTGGGATGCGTTGGCCAAAGCGGCAGGCTTGCCTTTGGCCGCGATGTTGGGTGGCAGCGTGGGGAAAATCCGCACCTACAACACCAATGGTTTGTGGCTGATACCGCAGGAAAAATTGGCGGAGGAAGCCCGCAGTTTGGTGGCCGAGGGCAACTTCAGCGCCATCAAAATTCGCTTGGGACGCCCGACCTTGGAGGATGATGTCAAGGCCATCGAGTCGGTGCGTCAAGCTGTGGGCCATCACATTCAGTTGATGAGTGATTTCAACCAAGGTCAAACCTTGCAAGACGCACTGCTGCGCATGCATGGCTTGGATGACCAAGGGTTGTATTGGTTCGAGGAGCCTGTGGTGTTCGACAACTATGCGCAGAGTGCGCAGTTGGCCCGCGAATTGAAAACCCCGATTTCGATTGGCGAAAACATTTACGGACCGCGCTCGTTTTTCGATGCGGTGCAGGCGCATGCCGCCGATGTTTACATGCCAGATCTGATGCGCATTGGTGGTGTCACTGGCTGGATGCGTGCGGCAGCCATTGCGGGGGCAGCGGGTTTGCCGCTGTCGAGTCACTTGTACCCCGAAGTGTCGGCGCATTTGTTGCGCGCGAGTGAATCTGCCGATTGGCTGGAGTACCGCGACTGGGGCAACCCGATCATCGCAGAGCCATTCCAAGTGAAAGACGGCCATGCTATCGTGCCGGACAGGCTTGGCAACGGCATTGAGTGGGATGAAGCCGCGGTCAGCAAATACAGTTATTGACGCTGGACAGCATCCAGCGATTCACCTCAAAGGCGCCGATGGCATTTCAAGCAGATGTGTTGAGCGGGTTTGTGACGGCCTTGGGCATTGGTTTGTTGATTGGCACGGTGCGTGAAAAACTGCATGCCGACCAAACACTGAACTCAGGTATTCGCACGCATGCGGTTTTGTCCTTGGTGTGCAGCGTCGGCATGACGTTGGGCTTGAACGCGTTCTTGGTGATTTTTGCGGTGGTGGGCGCGTTGGTGGTGGTGTCCTACCGAAACAGCTTGAAATCCGATGCAGGCATGACCGGCGAAGTCGCGTTGATGGCCACGGCCATGTTGTCCGCTTTGGCCACCCAAAACACAGCGCTCGCCGCGTCACTGGGTGTGGTCGTTGCCAGCTTGTTGTTTGCCAAAGTGCCACTTCGCCGTTTCAGTCGAGAACTGCTGAGCATCACCGAACTGCAAGACGGGTTGCTGTTGTGCGCCGCCATTTTGGTGGTGTTGCCGTTGTTGCCCAAGGTGCCTGTCGATCCTTGGGGTGCACTTGAGCCGTATGCGTTATGGCGCATTGTCGTGTTGATCATGGCGGTCGGCATGGCAGGCCATGTGGCATTGCGGGTGGTGGGCACTTTTTGGGGATTTCCATTGGCCGGATTCTTCTCTGGCATGGTGTCTTCCACGGCAGCCACAGCCAGTTTTGGTCAGCATGTCAGGCAAGACGAGGGCATGTTGGGCATTTCTGTGGCGGCCACCTTGTTGTCAAATGTGGCCTCGGTGGGATTGCTGGCTTTGGTGTTGCAGGTGAGTTCACCGCATCTGTTGGGCTTGGTGTGGGCGCCACTGCTTGCAGCGATCGTGAGTTTGTTGGTGTGTGCAGGTTATGGGCTCAGTCGCAGCAATGTGCACGGCCAAGCAGTCATGGATTTGAATGCCCATGCGTTCAATCTTCGCCATGCCCTGGTCATCACGCTCACCATCAGCATGGTGCTGTTGGTGTCGGTTTGGTTGCGTGAATGGTTGGGTGAGACCGGTGCGATTGCGTCGGCGGTGGTGGTGGGCGCGGCTGAGATTCACGCCGCCGCCATCAGCTTGGCGCACATGAGCATGCAAACCGACAGCAACATGCTGCATTTGCAATGGGGCTTGTGCGGTGTGTTGGCGGCCAGCGTGTTGTCCAAATCGGTGGTGGCTTTGGTCAGTGGCGGGCTGAAATTCAGTCTTCGGGTATCCGCTGCATTGGCATTGATGTGGGTGTCATTTGCGGCCGTGTTGGCTTGGCAAACGGGTTTCGTTTGATCAACTCAACCATCAACCCTCAAGTGCGCATCACATGCTTCACCTTGGGCCTTGCGCTTCTTGGACCTGTTGCGCAACGCGATTCACAAAGGGGTTGATGTGTTTGGTGGTTGAGTAAATCTACTCACATGGCCCAAATGCGAGGCATGACCGCAGGTAAATGCCAACATTGCTGACGCCACTGCAGCCAAATACTGCGCAACAAAGCCATGGCGTTTTCCACTTGCGCTGACAACACACGCACCACCACCACGCGTTCGTCTGGGGAAGAGACGCCTGACTGCCAACGCAGCGGATGCGATTCACACAATTCGCGCGCCATCGCCACCACCTGTTCACGCAAGGTGTCAGCCATGGCATGGCCTTGGGCAAACACCAAGGTGGACACGCAGGTGTGGCCATTCAAGCCGAGTGGGCTGTGCAGCAAGCGTTGATCCTTCGCGTCAATCAACCCACGTTCTAACCATGTGCCGGCGATTTCCAAATGCTGTTGAAACTGTCCTTGCACAAAAGGTTGGTTGGCATGTGGCAAGCCCAACGCAGTGACATCCCAAGCGATCAAGCGACTGCCATGGGCCAGATGAAACACGGCTTGGTTGTGCGCTTGACAACGGTTGTAGGCCAAGGCTTCCAAGGGTAACCATTCGAGTGTGGCGTCCTCAGCCACATGGGCTTGTACGTGCTGTTGAGCAGTCAGTCCATCAGAGCCATAAAACCGCGTGGCACCGGGCGTGGTGATGAGGGCATGCGCACCCGCTTGCAAGTGGAGGTTGATCTGCAATTCGTCACCCCCGACCAAACCGGATGGCGGGTGTACCAACACATGGTGACAAACGCGGTCGCCTTCTGGATAAAGGGCTTTGAGTACACGCAAAGGGCCTTCGTGCACATGGCGTGCCACACAACGCTGCGCTTCCACACTGTAGTCAAGCCGCAGCTTGGCCTGCCATCCCATATCTGCCCTTATTCAAACAGCTTGAATCCTATCGCAGCCACAAAGCCCACCAGCGTAGAAAAACCGGCCATGTTGGGGCTCGACAAATGCGCAGCTTCTGGCAGCATCGCCGAGCCAATCATGGTGAGCATGGCGCCTGCAGCAATGCCTTCAACCACGATCATGGCTGCATGCGGAATCGATTCACCCACGTATGCGCCAAAGGCAGCACCCACTGCGCAAATGACCGTCAAAGCCATCCATAAAAGAATGATTTTGGTGGTGGAAAAACCTTGCTGCTTCATGTTCACACTGGCCGACAAGGCTTCAGGAAAATTGGAGAGGAACAATGCGCCCACCAAAGTCAGCGGCATCACGTCAAAAAAACTGAGCTCGACGCCTGCCGCGGATTTGGCAGCCACCAATGACAGCATGACGGTCCCGATCACAAAACTCTCTGGGATCACGTCCAGCAAATTACCCAACCAAATCGCCATGCCTGCGTTGCTGTGTTCTTCTTTCATGGTGTTCATGTCGCTTGCACTGGGAACCTCGGTGCCACCGGTACGCAATGCATCAATCGCCATGTCAGCCCACTGTTGTTTGGCAATGGCAGATTGGTCCAAATGGCGTTTGTTTTCCAAAATACGTTCAGATGCCAATTCACGCACGGTGCCAGCAAACTCAGGGTGAAGTTTGGCAAACAACTCGTATTGCGCTTTGTGCAGGACCAACAACTCGGCAGGTCCGTGCTCGGCCACGGCTGAGGTGCTGTGCGGTTGATGTGCCAGAAAAGACACTTCGCCGATCAAATCGCCACGCTCGGCCACCCTGGTATTGCCATCGGTATGGGTGAGCGTCAAACTGCCTGACCGCACGATGTACAACTCGTGCGACTCATCGCCAGCATTGAACAACGATTCACCTTGAACGATGAATTTGGGATGCAACATCTTCAACAGTTCGTGCATCAAGTCGGGTGACATGCTGCTGAAGAAAGAAGAATTGCCAATCGATTGCATCAATTCGGCTTGTCGCTTGCTTTTGTTTTTAGCGTGCTGCGCAATGACATAAGCGCCTTTGCGCAAATAGCCGCCATGGCTGCTGAGCAATTGGTCCAGCACGATGAAGATGACGCCACCCCCAATCAACGCAATCAGCAAAGTGACAAAGTGGTGAATTTCCGTGCTGCGATCGGCCAAATCCGCGTGTGCCAAAGCCTCGACCGTGGGCGAAACCAGTTCGATGGCAAGGGCTGAAATCAAGGCGCCAGCGCCAAAACCGCACATGGCCCCGACGGTGGCATTCGACATGGGTGTGGTGATGCCCACAATGGCGCCGAGCACCATGGAGCCGGCAGCAATCGCGCCCAAAATGGCGGCCCAAATCAGCAAGGTGGTTCCCATGTCAGTCATCGCAACTCCTTAGGTAACAAATCGTTTTGAATCATGCCACTCGCAACGGAAAACACCATGCGTGTTAGCCCATGGGTTCATCACCCCATCAATCCGTAGATTTCTCTTTTTCAGCGCGCACCTGCGCAGCAATGGATTCCACTTGCTCGTCTGACATGCCGTATTTGGCTTGTACCGCACGCAAATGCGCTTCTTCTTCTGCGGTGACCACGCCATCGGCCAGCACTTCACGAATTTCCATTTCATACAAAGCCTCACGGCGACTGACTTGGGTGGTGTAGGCGGTTGAGACCACACCCGTCAAAATGGCCGCGAGTGCGATGGCCAGGATCTGCGTGATGATGACCAGAATGACACCGGGGAAGGTGACCGGGTCCACATTTCCCCAGCCCGAAATGATGGTGATGACAAACCAGTGCATCGCTGCGGGAATGGACGGGAACACCTCGGGTTGGTCATGGCCTTCAATGATGTAGATCAATGATGAAAACAACAAACCGCTGATCAACAGCAAAAACAGTGCTGAAGAAAACGAGTCGCGCTCTGACTTGATGGCTTCGAACATGTCATCCATCGCACTGTTGTAGCGAGACAGTTTGAAAATGCGAAGCAACCTGAACATGCGCAACACACGCAAGTCTGTGCCCGGTAAAAGCAGTTGCAAATAGAAAGGCACGGTGCTGAAAAAATCAACCATACCGAAAAAACTGAAGATGTAGCTCTTGCGACCTTCCCATGCCGTGCCGCCTTCGTCCGCGAATTTTTGCGCGTAAGACCACACACGCAACACGTATTCCAAAGAAAACACGCCGACACTGAACAAATCGAAGTAATGGAAAAAGTGACCCCATTCTTCGTGGATGTCAGGCACCGATTCCAAAATGATGGCCACCACATTCAACACCACCAAGAGCGCAATGAATATTTCGCAAAAACGGCTGGCAGGTTCGGTCACATCGCCTTCAAGGATTTTGAAAACGCGCAATTGGGCATGTTGGTATGCCGATTTGGGTGGGGCTGCTTCGGTCATTGTTTCAACTTGCCTTGGGCCTGGTCCAGCATGGTCTGAACTTCTTTGTCACTTAAACGGAACTGTGCTTGCAGGCGTTTGAGCGTGTCTCGTTCGGCATCAGAGACCACGCCATCGGCCAACACTTGGCGCAACTGCGCTTGGTAGGCTGATTTTTTGCGTGACAACTGGTTGGCAAACGCCGAGGCCACGATACCGGTCATGATCGCAGCCATGCAAACGCCTAAAAAGCCCGTCAACAAAGCCACCACCTCACCGCCTTTGGTCACGGGCTCGATGTTTCCGTAGCCCGAAGTGATGGTGACGATGGCCCAGTAAATGGCATGGGGGATGGTGCCGAACTTCTCTGGTTGTGCATGGCCTTCTGCAAAATGCATCAATGACGCTGACACGATGGTGGCGATCAACAACAAAAACGCAGCCGAGCCGAAAGCCCTGCGCTCGGAGTACACCGCTGAGAACAAATCCTGCAGTGCAGAGTTGTATTTAGAGAGTTTCAGTATTCGCAACAAACGCAGTACGCGCAAGATGCGCAAATCCAACGTGGGGAAAAACACGTGCATGTAATAAGGCATGGTGGCGAAAAAATCGACCAAACCAAAGGGGCTGAAGATGTAGCCGCGTCTGCCACGCCATGCACTGTCGGAGTGCTTGGCGCCGAGTGACCAGACGCGCAACACATATTCCAACGTGAAGAACATCACGCTCCAAAATTCCAGTTCGTGGAAAAAGTCTTTGTAATCGGCGTGAATTTCTGGCACAGAGTCCAGGATCACCGCCGAGCAATTGACCAACACCACCACGGTGATCAGCCATTCCACATACTTTGACAATGGCTGAGAGGGCTCGCCCTCCAAGATTTCCATGACCGTGTGGCGCAACCTTGTGGCT
>Ga0075471_10001754_pt1 | contig 14355 bp, 15 predicted proteins | sample DEB19_08_DNA_2_FD_74787 | JGI IMG/M metagenome (GOLD analysis project Ga0075471, IMG submission 74787) | Aqueous microbial communities from the Delaware River and Bay under freshwater to marine salinity gradient to study organic matter... | ecosystem: Environmental > Aquatic > Marine > Coastal ... | reverse complement strand
GCCGTGGTGAGCTGCGCCACCAGCGGATGCTCCGGTGCCAACACCACATAGGAGGCGCCGAAGATCGTGTCCGGCCGGGTGGTGAACACGGTGATGCGCTCGGCTGTGTCCTTGCCGGCTGCGTCCACCACGGTGAACTGCAGTTCGGCGCCAGTACTGCGGCCGATCCAGTTGGCCTGCATGGTGCGCACCCGCTCCGGCCAGCCCTCGAGCTTGTTCAGGTCGTCGAGCAGTTGCTGGGCGTAATCGGTGATCTTGAGGAACCACTGGCGCAGCTTGCGCTTCTCCACCAGGGCGCCGGAGCGCCAGGAGCGCCCCTCGCTATCCACCTGCTCATTGGCGAGCACGGTCTGATCGATCGGATCCCAGTTGACCGTGGCGTCCTTCTGATACGCCAGGCCGGATTCCAGGAACTGCAGGAACAGCCACTGGGTCCAGCGGTAGTAATCGTCATGGCACGTGGCCACTTCCCGGTCCCAGTCGATCGAGAGGCCCAGCTGGTTGAGCTGCTCCCGCATCGAGGCGATGTTCTGGTCGGTCCAGGCGCCAGGATCCACGCCCCGCTCGATCGCCGCGTTTTCCGCGGGCAGGCCGAAGGCATCCCAACCCATCGGGTGCAGCACTTTTTTGCCGCGCAGCCGCTGCACCCGTGCCACCACATCGGTGATCACGTAGTTGCGCACATGACCCATGTGCAGATTCCCCGAGGGATAGGGGAACATCGACAGCGCATAGAACGCGTCGTCGCCGGCTTTCAGCTCCGGTGTGGCGTGCAGGCCGTTGTCCTGCCAGGCCCGTTGCCAGCCGGCCTCGATGGCCTGGGGTTGGTAGCGGCTGCTCTCGCTCACGGGCTGGCTGGGATCCGGTGCCGTGATGCTCCCATAGCCGTTGCAGCCGCTGATGGCCCGCCGCAGGCGCAGGCGCCTGGGATCAGACCAGGGCGCGGATCAGGGCGATGGAGCCGCGGGAGATCAGCAGCAGGTCATCGCCGAGGTCCTGCTGCAGGGCGATGAAATCCACATCGATCCAGCGGGGTGTGCCGGTGTGGGCGGTGCCGTCCTGCAGCTGCACCACGAGGTTGGCGCGGCCGCGGATCCAGGCCTGGATCTGGCGCACCCCCGGCTGGGAGGTGTCGAGATCGGTGGGCCGCCGGCCTGAGGAGCTCCCCATAGGATCGACTTCACCACTCCAATCTGCTCCGCAGGCTGCCGCGCGTGCTCCAGTTCAGCAAGTACCAGGGTCTGGGCAACGACTTTCTGATGCTCGACGGCCGTGAGGCAACCGACCCTGAGTTCGTGTTCGGACTGACGCCGGAGCAGGTGGTGCAGCTGTGCGACCGCCGCTTCGGGGTGGGCGGCGACGGCGTGATCCTGGCGCTGCCCCCCAACGCCGGCGGCGAGCTGCGCATGCGCATCTTCAACGCCGACGGCACGGAGCCGGAGATGTGCGGCAACGGCATCCGCTGCCTGGCCCGCTTCCTGGCGGACCGCGATGGTGATGGCCCCGGTCGCACCTGGCAGATCGACACCCTGGCGGGGCGGATCGTGCCTGAGCTGCTGGCGGACGGCACGATCCGGGTGGACATGGGCACGCCGTTCCTGCAGAGCGAGCAGGTGCCCACCTCCCTGCCGATCGGCGCCGCCGGCCTGCCCCAGGGGGAGCTGGAGGTGGATGGTGAGGTGTTCGCCGTGGCGGCTGCCGGCATGGGCAACCCCCACGTGGTGATTCCCGTGGACGCGGTGGATGAGATCGATCTGGAGCGCTTCGGCAGCCGCTTCGAGGTGCATCCGGCCTTCCCGGCCAAGACCAACGTCCACTTCGTGGAGGTGCTGGCCCCCGACCACCTGCAGATGGTGGTGTGGGAGCGCGGCGCCGGCCCCACCCTGGCCTGCGGCACGGGCGCCTGCGCCACCCTCGTGGCCTGCCACAGCCTGGGCCTGAGCGAGCGCCGCGCCCGGCTCGATCTGCCCGGCGGCCCGCTGATCATTCACTGGGAGGAGAGCAGCGGCAAGGTGTTCATGGATGGCCCGGCTGAACACGTGTTCGATGGGCTGATTCCGGATCCGGAGGCGGTCGCCGCCGCGCGGCGCCAGGCCGCCGAACAGGCCAGCCCTGCTGCGGCTGCAGCCCCATCGGCGGCCCCCGGCGCCGCGAGCGCCCCTGCCGCCCCCACGCGCGAGCCGGAGATCGATTGCGCCACGGTCTGCGCCAACGGCTGCATCCGCCCGGAGAACTGCCCCAGCGCTGAAGCCCGCGCCCGGGTCGCCGCCCTGCTCAACAGCACCTCCCTCGACGACCTGGTGAGCATCGCCACCAACTCGATCGAATCGCGCACCCGCGCCCGCTTCGAGCGCGACACCGCGCTGGGGGGGTGAACCCGCCTCAGCCGCCGGCGGAGCCTGGGGCTCCGCTGTATCTCGATGCCTGTGCCACCAGCCCGCCGGCCGAGGCGGTGCTGGCGGCCATGGCCGAGGTGCAGCGCCAGGCCTGGGCCAACCCCTCCAGCCTGCATGGGTTCGGCCTGGCGGCGTCGGAGGCGCTGGAGCGCAGCCGTCTGGAGCTGGCGGATCTGCTCGGCTGCGATGGCGAGGAGGTGGTGTTCACCTCCGGCGGCAGTGAATCGATCCATCTCGCCCTGCTCGGTGCCGCGGCGGCGCTGCCGCCGGGCCGTCTGCTGATCTCGGCCGTGGAGCACCCCGCCAGTCTGGCCGCTGCCCGCCAGCTGGAGCAGCGGGGCTGGCAGGTGCTGCCGTTGCCGGTGAATGGGGAGGGGTTGCTGGATCCGCGGTTGGTCGCGCCGCTGCTGGAGCCCCCCACCCGGCTGGTGTCGCTGATCTGGGGCCAGAGCGAGGTGGGCAGCCTGCAGCCGGTGGAGGCGATCGGCCGCCTCTGCCGCGCTGTGGGGGTGCTGCTGCACGTGGATGCGGTGCAGGTGGTGGGCCATCGGCCGCTGCTGTTTCGCGATCTACCGGTGGATCTGCTCAGCCTCACGGCCCACAAGCTGCAGGGGCCGCGCGGCATCGGCGCCCTGCTGGTGCGCCAGGGCGTCGCCCTGCGCAGCCAGATCGGCGGCGGCGGCCAGGAGCGCGGCCGCCGCGCCGGCACCGAACCGGTGGCCCTGGCCGCCGGCCTGGTACGAGCGGTGGCGCTGGCGCAGCAACGGCTGGAGGCCCATGGCGGCCGCGATCCGCTGGCATCGCTGCGCGACGGCCTGCTGCATCAGCTGCTGCAGGCCCCTGGCCTGGCCCTGAGCGGCCCCGATCCCCGCAGCGGTGGGCCCCGCCTGCCGCACCACCTCAGCCTGCTGGTGCAGGACCCGAGCAGTGGTGCCCCGATCTCCGGCCGGCGCCTGGTGCAGGCGCTGTGGCGGCAGGGCTACGCCGTCAGCAGCGGCTCGGCCTGCAGCAGCGGCCAGCGCGCCGATCCCCGCGGCCTCAGCCCGAGCCCGGTGCTGCAGGCCATGGGCTACCCAGACGACGTGGCCTCGAGCGGTGTTCGGATCAGCCTCGGTCCCTGGCTACAGGCGCAGGAGCTGGACGCCCTGCCGGCGGCCCTGGAGCGCGCCCGCCGCGAGCTGGCGGAGCGCTGAACCGCGGCCGGCACGAGCCGCAGGGTCGCCCCCTAGGGTCGGCGGCAGTCACTCCCCCGCCATGCTGCCCGCCGATCTGCGCACCGCTGAACTCGAGGCGTTGGCGGCGATGCAGGCGGCGCTGGCCGCCGGCCAGCGGGGCCTGTGGACCGTGGAGTTCCGGTTCGAGGGCCTGCGGATCATGCCGGTGGCCCTGCGGCTGCTGGCGGCGCTCACGCCCACGCACCCCAGCCTGCGCCTGCTGTTCGCCGATGCCGGCGCCACCGCCCTGGCCAAGCGCGATGCGCCGGAGCAGGCCGGGCAGATCACCAGCCTCGGCGATCTGATGCGGCTGCAGCAGGCCGATGGCGGCAGTGAGGGCGCCCTGATCCTGGTGGCCCCCACCCCGGCCGACTACGAGGAGGTGGAGATGGTCTGCGCCCAGCACCGGGGGGTGGTGCTGATGCTGAACGGCCGGCTGGAGGATGCCGCGGTGGGCATCGGCACGGTCGCCCGTGAGCGCCGCAGGGGCTTCCTCTCCGGCTGGCAGAGCGCCTACGCCCTGATCCCCACCGGCGATGGCGCCCTGCGGCGGGCTTACCCCGGCGATTGGGAGCTCTACCGCCGCGATGCCGATGGCTATCGGCCGGTGACCACCTTTGAGCAGCGCCCCGATGCCGAACAGCAGGCGGCGGCCCTGGAGGCCGGCGGTGTGAGCCGCTCGCTCCAGGCCGTCGATCGCTTCATCGAGGGGCTGCGCAGCTGACCGCGCGACCCTTGTCCACCCTGGCGGGGCTCCGTATTGTTCGGTGTCCGCAGGGAAGACATGGCAGAAGCAGCGCGTCGTTTCGGCCTGGTGGATGCGGGGGCGGCCCTGGCGGTGCTGCTGGCCGCCGGTGGTGTGATCTGGAGCCCGAAGCTCAGCGGCACCATCGCCCGTGCCACCGGTGCGATGCAGCCGGTCACGGTGCTGGTCGATGTACGCGGCATCCCGGCGGCGGATCCGCAGGCGCTGATCGCTGAGGCCCGCCGCGACGGCAAGGTGTCGATCGTGATCCGCAACCAGCCCCATGGCTCCGTCGCCGTCACGGACGTGAAGGCCCTGCCCCGGCGCATCTCCACCCTGACCCCCGGGGGCCAGGTGGTCAGCGCCGCCGATCCGAACCAGCAGGTGTTCAGCACTCTCGATGCCCGCTTCGTGCTGCAGGGCGAGGGCCGCAGGGGGGCCGACGGGGTGGTGTTCGGCAACCAGAATCTGAAGATCGGCGCCCCGGTGGAGCTGGAGGGCAGCAGCTTCCGGGTCACGGGCTCGGTGACCGGCCTCAAGCTGGGGGCGTCCTGAGATGCGGGCCCCACGGTTGGGATCGAGGTCTGCCGGAGCCGGCCGCTCGACACTCATCCTTTCGGCTGCTGGCGCCGTGGCGGCCGGCACGGCGCTGATCCCCTTCCGCGCCCTGGCCCTGGAGCCGGTGCCGATCCCCAGCCTCGCCGCCGCATCGCTGCAAGCACCGCCACCGATCGGTCTGCCCCAGCTGCAGAGTCAGGTGAGCTGCCCGGCCCTGCAGCAGCGGCTGCAGGCCGCGGTGGGCGGCGAAGCCTCGGTGTGGAGCGTCAGCGTTGCCGACGGCAGCGGACGCCTGCTGGCCGACATCAACGGCACCCGTCCGCGCATCCCCGCCTCCAACCAGAAGCTGATCAGCACGGCGATCGCCCTGGATCGCCTCGGTCCCGACTACAGCCTCACCACCCGTCTCTGGCGCGAGCCGGACGGCAGCCTGCGGCTGACCGGAGAGGGCGACCCCGATCTCGATCTGCCGCAGCTGCAGCGCTTTGCCCGCCTGGCCCTGGGCTCCGGCGGCGACAGCGGCCAGCCGGCCGGCACCGCCGTGCGCATCCAGCTGGTGGAGGAACCGCAGCAGCGCTGGTGGCCCGCCGGCTGGCACTGGGCGGATCGGGCTGAGGCCTACGGGGCACCGATCACCCGCCTGGCGCTGACGAGCAACGCCCTGGATATGGCGGTCAGCAATCCACCCAGCCGTCTGCAGCGCCTGCTCAGCCAGGTGATCAAGCGCCAGGGTGGCACCGCCGCAATCACGCTGGTGTCGGCGACGGCGACGCCGGACGCCCCGGAGGAAGGTGTGCTCCTGCACGAGGAGCGCTCGGTGGGCATGCATGGTCTGCTCAGCCTGGCCAACACCGACAGCCACAACTTCACGGCGGAGGTGCTGCTGCGGCAGGGCACAGGCAGCTGGGATCTGGGCCAGGCCCGCCAGCTGGCCATGCAGTGGCTCTCCAGTCAGGGCCTGCCGATGGCCGGTGTCTCGGTGATCGATGGCAGCGGTCTCGATCGCGGCAACCGCGTCACCAGTCGACTGCTGGCCGCGCTGCTGCTGCGCATGGCCCAGCATCCCTACGCCGCCAACTACGCCGCCTCGATGGCAGTCGCCGGCCAGCGCGGCACCCTGCGCAATCTGTACCGCGGCACCGAGCTGGAGGGCCAGTTCCGCGGCAAGACCGGCACCATCAGTGGCGTGCGCTCGATCAGCGGCATCCTCAACACGGCCGAGGGGCCGCGCTACATCAGCATGGTCTCGAACGGAGCCAGCTCCCCGAACACGACGATCGGCGCAATCCTGCGCCAGAGCCGCCTGCCGGGCCTCTGCCCGGTGTTCTGAGGGGAGCCCGCAGCCGTAGCCCGTTCTGAAGAAGCCCCGGCGGCTCCCTCAGCGTTCGCCGGCCACCTTGCGCAGGCGCTCGGCCGCCCGGCGGGCGCGGCTGATCGGCACGGTGGTCGTGTCCGCCGCCTGGCGGTTCTGCTGCACCAGGCTGGTGGGATCCACGGCCTGCAGTCGCACCAGCTCGCGCCGGCCGGCCACCACCACCTGGCCCATCTCCTGCAGGCGACCCTCGAGCTCGCCCAGCACCTGTTCGGCGTAGCGGTTGGCCCCCTCCTGGATCGTGGCCGATTCCTGGCGGCTGCGGGCGATCAGGGCCTCACACTGCTGCTGGGTCTGCTGGCGGAACTGCAGGGCATCGGCGTGCACCCGCTCGGCTTCCGCCTGGCTGCTCTGCTGAAGCCGCAGGGATTCCTGACGGATCTTCTCCAGCTCCGCCAGGCTCTGCTGGCGGGCCTGCTCGTGCTGTTCCGCCAGCTGGCGCTTGAGCTCGAGCGCCTCGTGATCGAGCTGCTGACGGCGCTGCAGCGCCTCCTGCTCCAGCTGCTGTCGCCGCTGGCCGAACTGCTGCTCCATCTGAGCCAGGCGAGCCTGGTGCTCCTGTTCGGCCTTGGCCACCTGCTGGCGGGCCTGAGCGATCATCTGCTCGCACTGCTGGCGGGTCTGCTCGCGCAGCTCGGCCCCCTGCCGCTCCGCTTCCTGGCGGATCGCCTGGGCATTGATCAGCTGCTCACGCTGCTGGCGGGACTGCAGCAGGATCTCCTCCGCCTGCTGCCGCGCCTGGGCGATGAAGTCCTCTTTCTGCCGCACCAGCTCTTCAGCCTTGGCCAGCTGTGGTGGCAGGGCATCGCGCACGGCGTCCATCATCTCGATGGCGTCCTGCTCATTCACCAGACGACCACCGCTGAACGGCACGCGGGTCCCATCCAGCACGATCTCCTCGAGCTGATCCAGCTGATCCAGCACGGAGGTGAGCTGCGCCTCGGACATCAGGCCTGATCGGGGGATGTCCGATTAAAGAGCCTGGCCAGATCCTCTGCCACTTCTGTCGGCACCATGTGACCAACGTCACCACCGAAGCGGGCCACCTCCTTCACCACCGAGCTGCTGAGAAAGCTGTGGGCCGTGGCGGTGGCCATGAACAGGGTTTCCAGCTGCGGCGCCAGGCTCTTGTTGGTATGCGCGATCTGCAGCTCGTACTCGAAGTCGCTCATGGCGCGCAGGCCGCGCAGGATCACGGCAGCGCCGGTGCGCTGGGCGCAGGCCACGGTGAGGCCATCGAAGGCCTCGGCCTGCACGTTGCTCAGATGGGCGGTGGCGGCGCGGATCTGCTCGAGCCGCTGCTCCACGCTGAAGCAGGGGTTCTTGCTCGGGTTGCGCAGCACCGCCACCACCACGCGCTCGAACAGCTGCGCCGCCCGCTCGATCAGATCGAGATGGCCCAGGGTGAGCGGGTCGAAGCTGCCGGGGTAGAGCGCCTGCATGGCCTCGAACCTGCTGTGCGGCGCTGATCCTGCCGCATGGCTGCAGGTCTCGGACAGGCGGCCGGCGCTTTCTAGAGTTCGGGTCTCTCACGTCTCCGCCATGGCCCTCAACGCCGACGCCAAGAAGACCCTGCTGCGCAAGATCCCCCATGGCGTGTTCATCTGTGGCGTGGCCGAGGGGGATGAGGTGAACGGCTTCACCGCCAGCTGGGTCACCCAGGGCTCGTTCGAGCCGCCGCTGGTGGTGATGGCCGTGCGCTCCGACAGCACCAGCAACGGCATCATCCAGCGCACCGGTCGCTTCTCGCTGAACGTGCTGGCCGCCGATCAGAAGGATCTGGCCGCCGTGTTCTTCAAGCCGCAGAAGGCGATGGGCGGCCGTTTCGATGCCGCCCCCTTCAGCCTGGGCGAGCTGGGGCTGCCGATCCTCAACGACGCCCTCGGTGGCGTGGAATGTGAGCTGGTGGGCCATGTGGCCCATGGCGATCACACCGTGTTCGTGGGTGAGGTGAAGAGCGCCACCCTGCATCGCGACGGCGCCGCCCTGGAGCTGAGCAGCACCGGCTGGCAGTACGGCGGCTGAGCCCCTTGCCCAGCACCAGCACGACCCTGCTGCAGGATCCGCTCCGGCTCAAGGGGCGGCTGAAGGAGGTGCCGGCGGAGCCCGGCTGCTACCTGATGCGCGATAGCGAGGACCGCATCCTCTACATCGGCAAGGCGAAGGTGCTGCGCAACCGCGTGCGCAGCTACTTCCAGAGCGGCGGCGGCCACGGCCACTCCCCGCGCATCGCTCTGATGGTGCGGCAGGTGTGCGAGATCGAGTTCATCGTCACCGACAGCGAGGCCGAGGCGCTGGCGCTGGAGGCGAACCTGATCAAGAACCACCAGCCGCACTTCAACGTGCTGCTGAAGGACGACAAGAAATACCCCTATCTCTGCATCACCTGGAGCGAGGCCTACCCCCGCATCTTCATCACGCGGCGGCGGCGCTTCCGCTCCCCGCTCGACCGCTTCTACGGCCCCTACGTGGATGTGGGGCTGCTGCGCCGCACCCTGGCCCTGGTGAAGCGCGTGTTTCCGCTGCGGCAGCGCCCCCTGCCCCTGCACAAGGACCGCACCTGCCTCAACTACGACATCGGCCGCTGCCCGGGCGTCTGCCAGGAGAAGATCAGCTCCGACGACTACCACCGCACCCTGCGTCAGGTGGCGATGGTGTTTCAGGGCCGCAACGACGAGCTGCTGCAGCTGCTGCAGGAGCAGATGGAGCGTTACGCCGAGCGGCTGGATTTCGAGAGTGCGGCCCGGGTGCGCGATCAGCTGCAGGGGCTCGACACGCTCACGGCCGATCAGAAGATGAGCCTGGGGGACAGCTCCGTCAGCCGGGATGTGATCGCCCTGGCGGCGGATGAGCGGCTGGCGGCGGTGCAGCTGTTTCAGATGCGGGCCGGCAAGCTCGTGGGCCGACTGGGGTTCACCGCCGACGCCCTGGGCATGCCCGCGGCTGAAGAGGGCTCCGCTGGAGACCTGCCGCCATCGCCCGAGCGGCAGGCGGCCCTCGGCCGCATCCTGCAGACGGTGATCGAGGAGCACTACAGCCAGGTGGAGGGCGTCGAGATCCCGCCCGAGCTGCTGCTGCAGGTCCCCCTGCCCCAGCAGGCCCTGATCGAGGACTGGCTGAGCGAGCTGCGGGGTCGCCGCGTCAGGCTGGCGGTGCCGCAGCGCTCGCAGAAGGCCGACCTGATCGAGCTGGTGTGCCGCAACGCCGGCTACGAGCTGCAGCGGGCTCAGCGCGCCAGTGAGCAGAACCTGCTGGCCACCGAGGACCTGGCCCAGCTGCTGGAGCTGCCCAGCCCGCCGCGCCGGATCGAGGGTTACGACATCAGCCACATCCAGGGCAGCGATGCGGTGGCCTCGCAGGTGGTGTTCGTGGATGGGCTGCCGGCCAAGCAGCACTACCGCAAGTACAAGATCCGCAGCAGCAGCGTGCGCGCCGGCCACTCGGACGACTTCATGAGCATGGCGGAGGTGATCCGCCGCCGCTTCCGCCGCTGGGCCCAGGCCAAGGCCGAGGGGGCTGATCTGCGCGAGCTGCGCCGCGCCGCCGGCAGCGCCCTGCACACCGGTGGCCTCAACGACTGGCCCGATGTGGTGATGATCGATGGCGGCAAGGGGCAGCTCTCGGCCGTGATGGAGGCCCTGCGGGAGCTCAACCTCGACGAGGACCTGGTGGTCTGCTCCCTGGCCAAGCAGCGCGAGGAGGTGTTCCTGCCCGGGGCGAAGGACCCGCTGGAGAGCGAGCCCGATCAGCTGGGGGTGCAGCTGCTGCGGCGCCTGCGCGATGAGGCCCACCGCTTCGCCGTGAGCTTCCACCGCCAGCAGCGCGGCGAGCGGATGAAGCGCTCCCGCCTGTCCGACATCCCCGGTCTCGGGCCCAAGCGCATCCGCGATCTGCTGGCCCACTTCCGCTCGATCGATGCGATCCAACTGGCCAGTCCCGAAACCCTGGCGGCTGCCCCGGGCATGGGTCAGGGCCTGGCGCGGGTGGTGTGGGAGTACTTCCATCCCCCCCTCGATGCTGACCCGCAGACGGCGGACGGCGCGGCAGCGCCTGCAGACCGGGAGAATGAACGGCCCCTGGAGCTGGCCGGTTGAGGCATCTCATCACCCTCACCGCCGCCGGCCTGCTCGCTGCCCTGCTCAGCCTTGGCGCCGCTCCGGTGCTGGCCGCACCGGGCCTGTGCATCGGACCGGTGTGCGGCGATGAGATCACCCGCAGCGCCAAGCACCACTTCCAGCTGCGTCTGCGCCTGAGCGATCAGCAGGGCCACCGCGAACGGGTGCTGGTGGATTGCCGCGACGGTCAGCTCAGCCCGTCCAGCGGTCCCGTGGAACGCGGCCATGCCCGGGCGGTGGCGCGGCGCGCCTGCCGCCTGGCCGGTGAGAGCGTGGCCTGAGCCGGCGGGGAGGCAGCAGCGGTGACGGTGGGGATCTGGGTCCTGGGGGACCAGTTGCATGCCGGCCAGGCCGCCCTGGCCAGTGCCGATCCGGCCACAAGCCGGGTGCTGCTGGTGGAGAGCCGCTCGGTGCTGGCCCGCCGCGCCTACCACCGCCAGAAGCTGGTGCTGGTGTGGAGCGCCATGCGCCACTTCGCCGTGGAGCTGCGCGCCAGCGGCTGGACGGTGGATCACCTCAGCGCCGATGGCTTCGGCGTGGCGGTGCGCGGCTGGATCGCCGAACACGGGCTGACAGAACTGCGGCTGATGGAACCGGCTGACCGCGGCTTCCGCCAGGCGATCGAGGGCCTGGCCCTGGCGGTGCCGCTGGTGTGGCTGCCCAGCAATGCCTTTCTGTGGAGCCGCGACGCGTTCGCCGCCTGGGCCGGCCGCAACAAGCAGCTGCGGCTGGAATTCTTCTACCGGGAGGGGCGCCGCCGCTTCGCGGTGCTGATGGAGGGCGAGGGCGCCAAGGCCACACCGCTGGGGGGGCGCTGGAACTTCGATCAGGAGAACCGCAAGGCGCCGCCGCGGGGGCTGAAGGGACCCGACCCCCTCTGGTTCGAACCGGATGCCATCACCGAGGCGGTGATCGAGCAGGTGGAGGCTCTCGATCAGCAGCGCCAGGCCGAGGGGTTGCCGCCGCTGCCGGGGGCGCTGCGGCCATTCCGCTGGGGCGTCAGCCGCAGCCAGGCTCTGCAGGTGCTGGAGCACTTCATCGCCACGCGCCTGGCGGGTTTCGGGCCGTATCAGGACGCGATGGTGAGCGGCGAACCCACCCTCTGGCATGCCCTGCTCTCGCCGTACCTGAACCTCGGCCTGCTGCATCCGCTGGAGGTGATCCACCGGCTGGAGCAGGCGGGCCTGGAGCAGGGGGTGCCGCTGGCGGGACTGGAGGGGGTGATCCGCCAGATCCTCGGCTGGCGGGAGTACACCCACGGCCTCTACCACTGGTTCGGGCCGTCCTATGCGGCGCTGAACCACTTCAATGCCCTGGAGCCGCTGCCGGCCTGGCTGGAGCAGCTGGGGGGCAGCGGCCTGCGCTGCTTGGACACGGTGCTGGCGGAGATCGCCGCCAACGGCTATGCCCATCACATTCAGCGGCTGATGGTGCTGGCCAACTACGGCCTGCTGGCCGGCCTGGATCCGCAGGCCTTCACCGCCTGGTTCCACCGGCTGTTCATCGATGGCCACGACTGGGTGATGCAGACCAACGTGATCGGCATGGGACTGTTCGCCGATGGCGGTCGCCTGGCCAGCAAGCCCTACGCCGCCAGCGGCAACTACATCCGCCGGATGAGCACCTACTGCCAGGGCTGCCGCTACGACCCCAAGCAGCGCAGCGGGCCGAAGGCCTGCCCGTTCAACAGCCTGTACTGGGATTTCCTGGCCCGCCACCAGGGCGAGCTGCGCGGCAACCCGCGCATGGCGCTGGTGATGCGCCAGCTGGAGCGCCTGGACGCCGATGAGCTGGCGGCGATTCGCGCCAGCGCCGAGGCTCACCGCCAGGCTTCGCGGCGGCCAGAGCCGCCGCCGGCAGCAACGCTCACTTGACAGGCGGCGTGCCGCATCGGATCCTGAAGACCCCAGATCTGGATGCATGCGCGCAGCTCACACCACCACTGGTGCCACCGCCGGCGGCGAGGCGGGTCGGGGGGTGGAGCTGGCGTTACCGCTGGCCCTCGCCGAAGCCATGGACCAGTATCTGCTGGGCCGGCCGCAGCTGGATGCCAGCGGCCTGGTGCAGGCCGCTCTCGCTCAGTTCCTGGTGCAGCAGGGCGGTGCCCGCCCCGAGGTGCGCGAGCTCTACCTTGATGGCCTGTTCAGCTCCGGTCTGTGATGACCCTGGCGGTGCTGCCCCCCGAGGCTTACCTCTGGTTCAAGACCCTGCACATCGTTGGGGTGGTCGTGTGGTTCGCCGGGCTCTTCTACCTGGTGCGCCTGTTCATCTATCACCGGGAGGCCGAGGAGCTGGAGCCGGCTCTGCGCACCGCCTTCCAGGCCCAGTACGGCCTGATGGAGAAGCGGCTGGCCAACATCATCACCACCCCCGGCATGGTGGTGGCGGTGAGCATGGCCATCGGCCTGCTGGTGGCCAACCCCGCCTGGCTGCAGCAGGGCTGGATGCACGCCAAGCTCGGCTTCGTGGCGGCCCTTCTGGCCTACCACCTGTTCTGCTACCGGCTGATGGGACAGCTTCAGGCCGGCAGCTGCGGCTGGAGCCCGAAGCAGCTGCGGGCCCTCAATGAACTGCCCACATTGCTGCTGGTGATCGTGGTGATGCTGGTGGTGTTCAAGGGCCAGTTCCCCACCGGTGCCGCCACCTGGTTCGTTGTGGCGCTGGTGGTGTTCATGGCCGCCTCGATCCAGTTCTATGCGCGCTGGCGCCGCCTGCGGGCGGAGCGTGAAGCGGCAGCGGCCGCCGGCTGAGCGATGGCCTCCCTCGCCAGTCATCCCCTGCGCCAGGTGCTGGAGGGGGTGCACGCGGGCAGCTGCCCCGGCGAGCTGAATTTCCACTGCCACACCACCTGCAGCGACGGCAGCCTGCGGCCGGAGCAGCTCGGCGCCCAGGCCCTTGGGCTGGGCCTGCGCCACATGGCGGTGACCGATCACCACTGCACGGCGGCCTTGGGGCCGCTGCAGGCCTGGCTGGATGCTCAGGCGGCGGCGGGAGATCCGGTTCCCACCCTGTGGAGCGGCATCGAGATCAGCTGCCTGCTCGAGGGCTGTCTGGTGCATGTGCTCGGCCTCGGCTTCGAGCCGGCTCACAGCGCCCTGGAGCCCTACCTGCAGGGATCTGCAGCGGTGGGGCCGGAGCTGCAGGCGGCTGAGGTGCGGCGGCGGATCCATGCGGCCGGGGGGCTGGCGCTGCTGGCCCATCCGGGGCGCTACCGGCTGCCGTTTCAGCGCCTGATCCCGGCGGCGGCGGCCCTGGGCTTCGATGGCGCCGAGGCCTTCTACGACTACGCCATGCAACCGCGCTGGCAGCCGACGCCGGTGGTGTGCGAGGCCATCGATGCGCTGCTGCTGGATCTGGGCCTATTGCGAAGTTGCGGTACGGATACCCACGGTCTGGAGCTGCACGGCCGCTAGGGTTTGGCCAGATTTCGCAATCTCCCGTCGATGGGCCTGTTCGATCGTCTCCTCGGTGGTTCGAAGCCGGCATCCGCGACCGGCCAGGCCAAGCCTGCCGCCAAAGAGGAGGCCTTCTTCCTGGACGCCGATTCGTCCAGCTCCATGGGCAACGTGGCGTTCATGCGTCGCTCGAACACGATCCGCCACACCTTCCCCGGCACCGCCGACAGCCCTGGCAACAAGGAGCTGATCGAGGAGGTGGCCTCGATGGAATCGCGCCTGGAAAAGGCCAGCCCCGGCCTCGGCGGTGTGGTGGAGCAGGAGTCGGAGATCAACCTCACCGGCGGCGTTCCCAAGCCCGTGAAGAAGACCTTCGCCGAGCAGATCAGCCGCGCCGAGCTTGACCAGCGCAAGAAGGGATCCGCCGTGGGCGTCAACGTTCCCGGAGGCCCCGCCGCCATCAAGAAGGACAGCGAGGCCGCTGCAGGCTCCCAGGCTCAGCCCCAGATCACCAGCCAGAACGCCGGCAAGCCGGGCGATATCAACCCGTTCAAGGGTTG
>Ga0075471_10001753_pt1 | contig 14367 bp, 11 predicted proteins | sample DEB19_08_DNA_2_FD_74787 | JGI IMG/M metagenome (GOLD analysis project Ga0075471, IMG submission 74787) | Aqueous microbial communities from the Delaware River and Bay under freshwater to marine salinity gradient to study organic matter... | ecosystem: Environmental > Aquatic > Marine > Coastal ... | reverse complement strand
GGGGGCCTCCTTCGCAGTGAGCCGCATTTGGCCGCAGAAAACCAGCGGCGTGGCATCGTAGTGGATGCCCTGCGACGCTGCAACGAGCCCTCATGCGGCGCGGCCGTATTTGCTAGGATCGAGGCGAGACACATTGCCTCCCGCGGGCTCGCAGCCCCACCCCGCCTCTCATCCCGCCACCCCGAGCGACAGTCCATCCGATGGGTCCCGCCTTCATCTTCCAGATTTCCGACCTCACCAAGAAGTTCGGGCAGCGCGAGCTGCTCAAGAACATCAACCTTGCGTTCTATCCCGGCGCCAAGATCGGCCTCTTGGGCCGCAACGGCGCCGGCAAGAGCACGCTGATGAAGATCATGGCGGGCATCGACAGGGAGTTCGACGGCGAGGCCCGCCTGGCCGACGGCTACACCGTGGGCTACCTCGAGCAGGAGCCGAAGCTCGATCCGACCAAGACCGTATTCGAGAACGTGATGGATGCGGTGGATCATTCCCGTGCCGTGCTCCGCCGCTACGAGGACATCAACGCCCGGCTGGGCGAGCCGCTGGGCGATGACGAGATGGAGAAACTGCTCGCCGAGCAGGCGACGGTGCAGGACGAGATCGACGCCAAGAATCTCTGGGATCTCGACCGGCAGGTCGAAATCGCGATGGACGCGATGAACCTGCCACCGGCCGACTGGCAGGTCACGAATCTCTCGGGCGGGGAGCGGCGCCGGATCGCCCTCTGCAAACTCCTGCTGGAGAAGCCCGATCTCCTCCTGCTCGACGAGCCGACGAATCATCTCGATGCCGAGAGCGTGAACTGGCTCGAGCGGCACCTCGCCGAATACACGGGAACCGTCGTGGCGGTGACGCACGACCGCTACTTCCTCGACAACGTCGCGAAGTGGATTCTGGAGGTCGACCACGGCCGTGGCATCCCCTTCGAGGGCAACTATTCCTCATGGCTCGAGCAGAAGAAGGCCCGGTTGGAACTCGAGGAAAAGCAGGCCAGCGCCCGCCAGAAGACGCTCGACAAGGAACTCGAATGGGTGCGGATGTCGCCCAAGGCGCGGCAGGCCAAGAGCAAGGCCCGCCTCGCGGCCTACGAGAAGTTGGCCGCGGAACAGGCGGCCGTCCGCGATACGGAGGTCGAGATCTTTATCCCGGCCAGCCGGCCCCTGGGCGATCAGGTGATCGACGTCGAGAACATCTCCAAGGCCTATGGCGACAAGGTGCTTTTCGAGAACCTCTCCTTCCGGCTGCCGCCAGGGGGCATCGTCGGCATCATCGGGCCGAACGGTGCCGGCAAGACGACGCTCTTCCGGATGCTCGTCGGCGGCGAGAAGCCCGATTCGGGAACGATCAAGGTTGGGGCGACGGTCGACATCGGCTATGTCGATCAGAATCGCGACGCGCTCGATCCGGAGAAGTCGGTCTTCGAGGAGATTTCAGGGGGGCATGACACGATCGAACTCGGCAAGCGGACGGTCAATGCGCGGAGTTATGTGGCAAAGTTCAACTTCATGGGCCCCGATCAGCAGAAGAAGGTGGGCACGCTCTCGGGCGGCGAGCGGAACCGGGTGCATCTGGCCAAGCTGCTCCGCGGCGGATCCAACCTGCTCCTGCTCGACGAGCCGACGAACGACCTCGACGTCGACACCCTGCGGTCGCTCGAGGAAGGCATCACGAGCTTCGCCGGCTCGGTCGTGGTGATCACCCACGACCGCTGGTTTCTCGACCGCCTCGCGACGCACATCATCGCCTTCGAAGGGGATGGGTACGTGCACGTCTGCGAGGGCAACTTCGAGGTCTACGAACGGAGTCGGAAGGAGCGGCTCGGCATCGCCGCCGATGAACCGCACCGCTTCCGCTACAAGAAGCTGACCCACTGACGGGCCTGCCGTGGTGGCTCGGGGCTGCCCATGCCCCGAGAGCCGGACGTTCGCGTGGCTCGGGGCTGCCCATGCCCCGAGAGCCGGACGTTCGTTTCGCCCATCCTGGGCTTCACTCACTCGGATGCCGCCTGCGCTTCGCCATCCTGGCTGCGCTTGGCGTCATACGCCGGCTCCGGGGCATGGGCAGCCCCTCGCTGAGTTCACCCCGCGGCTCGCGGCGTTGGGCTTGGAGCGGGTCGTCCAAGCCGACCGGCCGTAAGGCCGCGGGCGCGGTGCGTTGAGCTCAGGCCATCGGGAGTTGGGCGGCCGACGCCGCGGCCCGGAGTTCCTTGGGGAGCGGAAAGTAGACGTTCTCCTCGCGGATCGTCCGTTCCTCGACCGTGGCGGCATACCGGAGCTTCAGCCACGTGAGGCAATCCTGCACCACGCTCTCCGGCGCGCTGGCGCCGGCCGTGATCACGACCGTCTCGTTGCCCTGAAACCATGCGGGATCGATCTCGTCGGCGCCGTCGATCAGGTGCGCCCGAATGCCACGTTCGCTGGCGAGCTCGGCGAGCCGCTGGCTGTTCGAACTGTTCTGACTGCCCAGCACGATCACCATGTCGGCGGCTTCGGAGAGCAGCCGTACGGCCTCCTGGCGATTCTGCGTGGCATAGCAGATGTCGTCCTTCGGCGGGCCGACGATCTGAGGAAACCGCTCCTTGAGACGACCGATGATCCGCGATGCGTCGTCGACCGATAGCGTGGTCTGCGTGAGGTAGGCGAGCTTGTCGCCCGGGCCGAAGGGGAGCGAGTCGACATCTTCCGGGCTCTCCACGAGCGTGAATGCGTCGGGGGCCTGGCCGATGGTGCCGATGACCTCGTCGTGGCCTTCGTGGCCGATGAGCATGATCCGGTAGCCCTGTTTGGCATACTTGATCGCCTCGAGGTGGACCTTCGTGACGAGCGGGCAGGTGGCGTCGATGGCCCGTAGCCGTCGCTCGGCGGCGACCTTTCGGACCTGTGGCGCCACGCCGTGGGCGGAAAACAGGAGCACGGCTCCCTCCGGCACCTGCTCGACGGTATCGACGAACACGGCCCCCTCCCGGACGAAACGATCGACGACGTGCTTGTTGTGCACGATCTCGTGAAAGACGTAGATCGGCGTGCCGTGCAGCCGGATCGCCGTCTCGAGGGTCTCGATCGCCATGTTGACGCCCGCACAGAAACCGCGGGGGCTGGCGAGCAGAATCTTCATGCGGAACGGCCCCTGGGAGGGTAGGTGTTTCGGACCCGCGGAAAACGCCTCGCGGGAGTAGGGTACAACGGAGCCAGCCTTCGCATCGTAGTGGAGGTCGCGAAGCCCGGCCAGAGAGCCCGGACCGGCCGCACGTCGCCCGGCCGCGGTGGTGTGGAGCCCTGTCGATGAAGGCCCCCGAGGATGCCGCGATCCCGGCCGCCGCCCTGGCGCAGGCCGCCCGACGCGATCCGGCCGCATGGCGGCTCGCCGAGGTTCCCGTGACCGGCGACCTCGCGGCGGCGGAGGCATTCTGTCGCGCGGTGGCCCGCAGGCACTACGAGAACTTCACGGTGGCCACGCGGCTCGTGCCGCCGCGGCTCCGCCAGCACATGGCCAACGTCTATGCCTTTGCCCGCTGGAGCGACGACCTCGCCGACGAGGCCTCCGATGTGGCCGTGGCGGCGGCTGGCCTCGCGGCCTGGCGACACGAACTGGAGGAGTGCTTCGCCGGCAGGCCGCGGCACCCGGTGATGGTCGCCCTCGCCGACACCGTGCAGCGGATCGGCCTGCAGATGACGCCGTTCGCCGACCTGCTCGACGCCTTCGAGCAGGACCAGCGGAAGGCCCGGTACGAGACCCGCGGGGAACTCCTCGACTATTGCCGCCGCTCGGCGGATCCCGTGGGCCGGATCGTGCTCGGGCTCGAGGGGTGCGCCGAAGCCCGGCTCGTGGCGATGTCCGACGCGATCTGCACCGGCCTGCAGCTCGTCAACTTCTGGCAGGATATCCGCCGTGATCGCCTCGCCGGCCGCGTCTACCTGCCCCGCGAAGACATGGCCCGCCACGGCGTGGACGAGGAATCCCTCGACGCCGCCGCGGCGTCGCCGGCCCTGCGCGGGCTGATCGCCGACGAGGTGGGGTGGGCCCGGCAGTGTTTCGACGCCGGCGCGCCGCTCACGAAGCAGGCGCCTCCCGCGCTGCGGCCTGCGATCGCGGCGTTTCTCGGCGGCGGCCGGGCGGTGGCCGAGGCCATCGAGCGGGCGGGCTACGACACGCTCGCCAGGCGGCCCACCGTGGGCCGCTGGCGGAAGGTCCGGCTGGCGGCCGGTGCCTGGTGGGCCGCCGCGGTCGTCGGCGGAGGTCGTGGCCGATGAACACGCTCGCCGCCGATCATCGGGCCTGCGCCGCGATCCTGCGGCGATCCGGTTCGAGTTTCGCCCTGCCGATTCGCCTGCTGCCCGCGGCCAAGCGGCAGGGCACGACGGCCATCTATGCCTTCTGCCGCATGGCCGACGACCTGGTCGACGACGCTCCCGACCAGGCGACGGCGGCAGCGGGGCTGGCAGCCTTCACGGCCACCACCGAGGCGGCCCTCGCGGGCCGCCCGGTCGACGATCCCGTTCTGCGGGCACTCGCCGACACGGTGCGACGGTTTGCCATCCCCGAAGCGGCGGTGCGGGAGATTCTGGCCGGCGTTCGCATGGATCTCGACCGGCAGCGGTATGCCACCTGGACCGAGCTCGAATGCTACTGCAGCCGCGTGGCCAGCGCCGTGGGCGTGGCCGCGATCCACGTCTGGGGGTTCGTCGATCCGACGGCCGTCGCGCTCTCCCACGAATGTGGCATCGCGTTTCAGCTCACGAACATTCTCCGCGACATCCCCGAGGATCTGGGCCGCGGCCGGATCTACCTGCCGCAGGACGACTTCGCGGCCTGCGGCTGCGCGGAGGAGGATCTCGTCGCGGGGCGGATCGGGCCGGGATTCGCCAGGCTCGCCGCCCTCGAGATCGACAGGGCCACGGCCTGCTATCGCCGCGCCGCGGCGATCGACGGCATGCTCTCGACCGACGGCCGCGGTGTGTTTCGGGCGATGTTCGGTCTCTATCGGGGCATGCTCGATGCCGTGGGCCGTGCCGGCACCTCGATCTTCACCTCGCGGGTGCGTCCTTCACGGCCGCGGCTGCTGGCGGCCGCGGCCGCGACGCTCCTCGTCGGCACCCGGAGGATGCGATGAACGCAGCGACGTCCATGGCGGAGTCCCCCGGCCGGCCACCGAGGGTGGTCGTGGTGGGGGGTGGGCTGGCAGGTCTGGCCACGGCCGCGGGGCTCGTGGAGACGGGCCTCGAGGTGACGGTGATGGAGGGCCGTCGGCGGGCCGGGGGTCGGGCGGCGTCGTTCGAGGACCCCGTCTCCGGCGGCCTCGTCGATGCCTGCCAGCACGTGGCGATGGGCTGCTGCACCAACTTCATCGACCTCTGCCGGCGAGCCGGGCTCGACGACGCCCTCCGGCGCGACCGCACGCTCTGGTTCATCGGCCCCGACGGCGACCGCAGCCGGTGCGCGCCGGCCCGGTGGCTCCCGGCACCGCTCCACCTCGCACCCCTGCTCTTCGGCATGCGGCACTTCTCGTTCACTGAGAAACTCGCGGTCGTTGCGGGCATGCTGCGGCTGGCCCGGCATCGGCCCGGGGCCAATGGCGACGCGCCGACGGCCCTCGCGTGGCTGCGCTCGAGCGGCCGTCAGCCCGAGCGGGTGATTTCCCTCTTCTGGCAGCCGGTGATCGAGAGCGCGCTGGGCGAATCGATCGACCTCGTGAGCGTGGCGGCCGCCCGCAAGGTGGCGGTCGACGGATTCCTCGCGCACCGCGACGCGGCCGACCTGGTCGTGCCCACGGAGCCGCTCGGCAGGCTGTTCGGGGAACGGCTCGTGGGCTGGCTCGAGTCGCAGGGCGTCGCGGTGCGGACGGCCGCCACCGCGACGGCCATCGAGCGGGATTCCGGGGGCGTCGTCACGGCCGTGCGGTGCGGCGACGAGCGGATACCCTGCGATGCGGTCGTGCTTGCCGTGCCCTGGAAGGCCGCGGGGAGGCTCGTGCCCGACCTCGTGGCAGCGGCCGACGACCATCTTGCCGGATCGCCGATCACGGCCGTGCATCTCTGGTTCGATCGGCCGGTCGTCGACCTGCCGCATGCGGTGCTGGTCGGTCGTGTCTCGCAGTGGGTATTTCGCGGCGACGAGCATGCCGGGGACGGTGAGGCGACCCCCGGCTACTGCCAGGTCGTGATCAGCGCCTCGCGAGGGCTCATGGGGGGAGATCGCGGTCGACTCGTGGACACCGTCGTCGCCGAACTCCGCGGAGTGTTTCCGGCGGCCCGGGATGCCGGACTCGTCGAGGCCAGGGTCGTCACCGATCCCACCGCCGTGCTCTCGGTTCGGCCGGGCGTCGAGGCCTTCAGGCCCGCCACGGTGACGGCCGTGCCGAATCTGTTCCTGGCCGGCGATTGGACCGCTACGGGCTGGCCCTCCACGATGGAAGGCGCCGTTCGCAGTGGCCGCATCGCCGCGGAGGCCGTGGCGGGGCGACTCGGGCGTCCGATCGTCGCGGTCGCCGCCGATCTGCCCAAGAATCCGCTCGTGCGACTTCTGTCAGGCCGAGATTTCGGGGCCTGAAGGGAGCGACTCGATCAGCCGGACCAGCGCCCCGGCGAGCGTGCGGCCGTCCACGACGGCATGCTCGTACAGCCGCCACAGGTCCACGGCGGCCCGCGGACGACGCCCCACCGCTGCGACCGCCGCACCGAGCCGCCGCAACGGCGACTGCGGCGCCGCAAGCGCCGCGACCTCCCGGGGCAGTTCCTGCGTGGCGTCGTCGGAAATCACCCGCACCGAGCCGCAGGCGATCCCGGTCGCCCCGGCGACGGTGGCAACGGCATGCGTCTCCATGTCGACCAGATGCGCTCCCGAGGCCTGGGCGAGGAGCCGCTTCTCGGCGACCGTTGCGATCACCTTCGCCACCGTGACGATCGTCAGGGGCGGGCCCGCCGCAAGGTCGGGGTGGGCGAGCGGGATCGGTGGAGCATCCCCCTGGATCCGACTGACGGCCGGCCGCACGACGGTTCCCCTTGGCAGCGCCGGAGCGAGCCCGCCTGCGAAGCCGGCGCTCACGATGAGCCGCGGGCGGTGCCCCTCGACGAGCAGCCGGGTCGCTGCCGTGGCGGCGTCGACGCCGACTCCCGACACGCACCATGCCACGCGCCGGCCGTTGATCGTGCCCTCGCGAAAGGTCAGATCCACGGCTCGGGTTTCGATGACGGCGGCGGCGAGCCGCTCGAAGGCATCGGCCTCGATGGGCACCGCGAAGACGATGCCGAGGTCGCACCCCGCAGCGGGAGGTGGCGGGCTTTCCGATCCGGGGGATTGCTTCATGGGCACGGCGGAAGTTCGGCGTGGTTCGCCCGCGGCCTCACGGCCGGTCGGCTTTCACGGTGAGGGGCACGGGCAGCCCCTTGGGCCAAGCCATCGAGCACGACACCCAGGGTGACTCATGCCACGCGGCGTCATGGCCGGGCTCACCACCAGGCGGCGGGGCGGAGGACGTTCAGGGGGTTCCACCAGCATCGTGGCTCGTCGCGGCGGCAGTGGCTGCAGTCGCAGCGGTCGGCGGCGACCATCCGCACTTCGTATTTCGGAATGCGTTCCACCTTCTCTTCCCCGCTCATCTTGTAGGCCTTCTTCTTGACGATCACCTCGCCGCAGGGAGGGTGGCAGCGGCACTCCGGCGGCGGGGCATGCCAGGCGTCGCGACCGCGGACGCATGCGTACTCGCATGCCATCGAATATTTCGGCTTCGACGACTTCTTCTCGTCCCACGTTCCGGTGCAGGCCGGCACGCATGTCTGACAGGCGGCCGCTTCGGTGCAGTTCGTGCACCCGTGGTGGTCGCTGCCTCCGGCAACGCCGGTGGGCCGGACAATCCACGAGGCGATGCAGAGGGCGATCGCGGAGGCGATGAGCGGGCGTGGCATGGGAAGCGTCTCCAAGGGGTCGGTGGAGCCCGAAACGAGTGGTCAGAAGTCGAAGGCCAGTCGCGTGCCCAGTCCGTGGATCCAGCCGCTGCCGTCGTAGCTCGTCGACGGCACGACCACGCCGTTGACCTTGGTGTACGGTGTGCTCGCAAAGTCGCGATGGGTGAAGTCGTAGTTGAAGTAGACGCGGGCATTCGGATTGAGCATCCAGTTGAGCCCCAGCGTCATGCCGTTGAGGACGCCGCCGTTGACCTCGCCGTCGCTCAGGCAGAGGTAGTTGTAACGGAGGCCCACCTGCCAGGCTCCCTCGCTGAGGCTGATTCGGCGGCCCGACCCGCCGCCACGGAAAGCATAAAAGTTGTTGTGGGGAATCGGCCGGTCGAAGCGGTACTCGATCTTGGAGTAGGTGCGGCTCTCGCCCGTGAGGAAGTAGAGCACCTCGGCGTAGCCCCCCTGGTAATAGACGGTGCCCACCTTGGTGCCCGGTGCCGGCTGGTAGCCATTGGTGGCCAGCGGGCCGGCGCTGGTGGTGGTGGCGTTATAGAGCCACGAGCCGAAGTACTCCGACTGGAACGACCAGGGGCCGTTGTTGCCCACGAACTCCAGGCCGATCATGTTCTGCCAGGTGCCCTGCAGGAGCCCGGTATCGGCGTAGATCGAGTTGAGCGGGCCCGGCGGTCCGTTGCGGATCGAGCCGCGGCTCCGAAACCGCACGGCGTTGATCGGGTCGCCGATGGGAAGGCCGGTCGTCCGGTCGAACGACGTGTACTGCCGCCGCGGCTCCATCGTCCGGCCCGAGAGGCCCAGGTGCAGCAACTTGCGGCCCTCGTCCTCGAAATACGGCAGATAGACGAGGCGGCCGACCGTCATGCTCCCGCCGCTTGAGTTGGAGAAGCCGAAGGGGTTCGAGACGTTCTTGAATTCGCCGACCTGCCAGGCGACGGTGCCTTCTTCGTTGCTGTTCATCACCTGGATGCCCGGCAGGAAGCCGTTGTTGAACGGCCCCTCGAAGGCGTCCTGGCTGAACGAACGCTCCATGAAGTTGAGCCAGCGGCTGCTCGTGAGGTGCTCGTAGCCGTAGGGATCCTTCTGATTGCCGACGCGGACCGTGCCGAGAACGGGAAGTTCCCGCACCTGGAGCCAGAGGTCGGTGACGGCCGTCAGTGGCCCCGCGTCGCGCTCCGTGGGATAGACCTCGTTGTTGACGTTGATCTGGTTGACGAAGTCATATTCGCAGGCCCAGTCGTAGAACTCGTACATCCGTCCTTCGACGCGGAGCCGGGCACGGCGGAAGTTGACCGTGTCGGCGAGCTCCGGATTGAGGCCACCCTGGTTGGGCGATTGATTCGGTCCTTCGGTCGCCGAAAAGCCGACGGCATCGACCTGCGTGCGGCCGCCGAACTTGACCTTGAAATCCTTCTGGGCCGATTCGGCCTGAAAGCCGCTGGCCCATTTCGAGCCGAACTTCGTGTCGCTGCCGATCTCGTAGGGCTCCGGCGGCTTCTTGTCGTCGGGCTTCTTGGCGTCGGCCGGCGGGGGAAGCGGTTCGGGAGCCGCGGCCGCCTTTGCCTCCAGTTCGGCCAGCCTTGCTTCAACCGTTTGGATTCGCTCCCGCTCGGCCTGCATCGCCTCGGAGACCTCGGCGAACGACCCAAACTCAGCCGCCACGCTCCGCAGCGGGAGAAGCGTCGCATGGGTCGAATCAGCGAGCGTCAGCAGGTCGCTCGCCAGGGCGGCCGACGTTCCGATGCCATAGGCAATCGCGGCCACGATCGGCAGGCACCATGACGTATGGCCGACGAAGGTGTCGCGGCGGCGGCACATGAATCGACTCCGGGGCGTGCATCGTCGGGCCGAGCCAGCCATTTCTGCGCAGGCTGCACGGTCCATACGATCGGCATATCCGGAATTATCGGAACGGTCGTGGTCCGATGTGACCTCTTTTGAAGTCCTTCCCGGAAAGACACGGCCGCGAACGAAAGACGGGCACGTCGTCGGGCTTGTCAGCCGGCTGCGTGGCCCGCCCAGCCCGCTCGCAGGACGGGCGGGCTCGACTGCGGAGGCGGCGCGGGCCTGGGGGCTTGGGCGGGCGGGCGGGCCTGCGCGTCCGGCTGCAGCCGGATGGTGACGGTCGTGCCCATGCCCAGCTCGCTGGCGATGGCGATCGTGCCGCCGCAGGACTCGGCAATCGACTTGCAGATCGCAAGCCCGAGTCCGCCGCTTCTGCGGGATGCGCCGTGGGTCCGTGAGGGATCGACCTTGAAGAAACGGTCGAAGACATGGTCGAGATCGCGCTGGGCGATCCCCATTCCAGTGTCCGCGACCGACAGCGCCACGCGGCGGATCGTGGGGGGCGGTGTCTCGGTCACGGCAACGGTCACCCGGCCACCCTCAGGTGTGAAACGGATCGCGTTGTCGAGCAGGTTGCTGACCAGCCGCCTCAGGTCGCCCGGATCGCCGACAGCCATCACCGGATCGCCAACCTCGAGCGACAGGGTGATGTCGCGATCCTCGGCAACGCCCGAAAACATCGCGACCGCCTGCCGCGCGATCATCGCGACATCGACTGGCGCGGCGACGGCGGGGCCCTTGGCCCGACCTGTTTCCGCGAGGATGAGCAGGTCGTTGGCCACCTTCGAGAGATGGCGGGTCGCCTCCAGCATGTCGGCGAGCCGCTCTTCTTGCTCCCGTGGGATGCCCCTCTGCGCGGCCGAGACCTCCAGCGAGCTCTGCAGCGCTGCCAGAGGCCCGCGGAGTTCGTGGGCCGCATCCGCCACGAAGTGCTCCTGCCGCTCCATGTGCTCGGCGACGTCGTCGAGCAGCCCGTTGATCGTGCTCGAGAGGCGATCCAGTTCGTCCTCGGTTCCCCGGGTCGGCAGGCGGTCGCTCAGTCGCGTGGGGCTGAGCCGTTGGGCTGTTTCGAGGATGTCAGCCACCGGCCGGGTGGCCCGCACCGCGAGCCAGTAGGCTACCAGGGGCGCGAGCAGCGAGAGCACCCCGCCCACTACGAAAAGTAGCCGCAGCAGGCCGTTCAGGCTCTCGTCGAGGCCGGTCGTGTAAGTCCCCAGCCGCACGTGGTAGGCCGGCTGGCCGGACCGCGGAATCCGGAGCCGCACGTAGCGATAATGACCGAGTTGCACCACGTTTTCCTCGAGGTCGAGTTGAGCCGGCGGAAAAGACGCCACCGTCTCGGGGCAGTGGTCGCTCGTCCACACCGAATCGCCGTCTTCGGTGAGGAGGTGCATGAACCAGCCCCGTTCCTCGTGGCTCTCCGCCTTGCGACGCATCTCCGCCACGACGGCGGACTCGTCGGGATCGAGGTCGCGGACGGCGAGCGCGACCTCCCTTGTGGCGGCCCGCAGTTCCGCGTCGGCGTCGGCGTAGAGTGCCGACTTGGCCGCGAGCCGCACGGCGACGAGCGTGGCCGCGGTCATCAGCAGCACGACCGCCGCATTCCAGATCGTCAGCCGGGTGCGAAGGCTGGTGGCCCGGAGCCGGTCAGTCAGTCGCGAGCGCATATCCCCGGCCCCGGATCGTGCGGATCAGCGACGCATCGCGGTTCTTGTCGATCTTGCCGCGGAGACGATTGATATGGACTTCGATCACGTTCGTGGGGCCGTCCCAGTCGAAGCCCCACACATGCTCGCAGAGCATCTTGCGGGTCACCACTTGGCCGTGAAACCGCATCAGCAGTTCGAGGATGTTGAACTCGGTCGGCGTGAGATCGATCGCCCGGTCGTGGAGGGTGGCCCGACGGTTGGCGAGGCTCAGGTGGAGGCCCCCGACCGTCAGCGTCATGGCCGGCTTGTCGGCCGTGCGGCGGTGGATGGCCTCGATCCGGGCGAGCAGTTCGTCCATGGCGAACGGCTTCACGAGGTAGTCGTCGGCACCCGCCTCGAAGGCCTTGAGTTTCTCGGGCACGAGCCCGCGGGCTGTGAGCACGATCACGGGCGTGCGGACCCCCCGCGTCCGTGCCGACCGGAGCACGTCGAGCCCGTCCGCGCCGGGAAGCATGAGATCCAGGACGATCACGTCGCTGCCGATCAGGGAATCATCCCGCATGGCCGCGTCACCATTGGGGATCCAACGGCAGGCGTGGCCGGCGTCGCCGACGGCCGTGGTCACGGCTCGGGCGATGATGGGATCGTCCTCGACGATGGCGACTTGCATGCTGGCTCCTCCCGCGGCCGCGGTGCCTTTCGAGCGACCCCGCCCGATTCCCGCGGCTCCCTCAGGATACCCGATCCCGAACGGGGTTTGCTATTCCCACTCGATCGTCGCGGGGGGCTTGGAAGAGACGTCATAAACCACGCGATTGACGCCCCGCACCTCGTTGATCACGCGGGTCGAGATCCGGGCCAGCACCTCGTAGGGTAGATGGCTCCAGTCGGCGGTCATGAAGTCTTCCGTCTCCACGGCCCGCACGGCCAGCGTGTCGTCGTAGGTCCGTGCGTCGCCCATGACCCCCACGCTCTGCACGGGCAGCAGCACGGCGAAGGCCTGCGACACCTTCCGCATCAGTCCCGCCCGCTCGAGTTCCTCGAGCACGATGGCATCGGCCTCGCGAAGCGTCTCGAGCCGGGGCTTCGTGACCTCGCCGAGGCAGCGGACGGCGAGCCCGGGCCCCGGGAACGGATGCCTCCAGACGATCCGCTCGGGCAGGCCGAGTTGCAGGCCCAACTGGCGGACCTCGTCCTTGAAGAGATCGCGGAGCGGCTCGATCAGCTCGAACTGGAGGTCGTCGGGCAGTCCGCCCACGTTGTGATGCAGCTTGATCGTGGCGGCCGGGCCGTCGGCCGCCGCGCCGCTCTCGATGACGTCGGGATAGAGCGTGCCCTGGGCGAGGAATCTCGCCCCGCGGATCTTCGCCGCCTCGGCAGAGAAGCAGTCGACGAATGCCCTGCCGATCCGCCGCCGCTTCTCCTGAGGATCGGTCACGCCGGCGAGAACGCCGAGGAACATCTCCTCGGCCGGCACCACGTGGAGATCGGTCTTGAAGTGGCCCGTGAACTCCTCGATGACGGTCGCCGCCTCGCCCCGCCGCAGGAGGCCGTTGTCGACGAGGATGCACGACAGCTGGTCACCGATGGCGCGGCTGAGCAGGGCCGCGACCACGGCCGAATCGACGCCTCCTGAGAGGCCGCAGATTACCCGGTCGTTTCCCACGCGTCGCCGCACCTCCGTGATCATCGACTCGGCGAAGTCGTCGAGCCGCCAGCGGCCGGAGCAGCCGCAGGCACGGGTGAGGAAGTTGGCGAGGATCCGGCCGCCGGCCGGCGTGTGGGTGACCTCGGGATGGAACTGGAGCCCGAACACGGGCAGCGTGCGGTGCCGTACGGCGGCGAGCGGGCAGGTGGCGGTGCGGGCCAGCGGCAGGAAGTCGGCGGAGACGTCGTCGACCTGGTCGCCGTGGCTCATCCAGACCTCGGTTCGCGAGGGCACGTCGGCGAACAGCGTGTCGGCCTCCAGAACCTCGCACGTCGAGCGGCCGTATTCGCAGGCTTCCGCCCTGCCCACGCGGCCTCCCAGGGCGTCGCACGCCAGCTGCATGCCGTAGCAGATGCCGAGCACGGGGATGCCCAGCCGAAAGAGCCCGGGGTCGCACCGCGGAGCGGCCTGCTCGTAGACGCTCGCGGGCCCGCCGGAGAGGATGATTCCTCGGGGGGCGAGCGCGCGGATGCGCTCCGCGTCGATGTCGTGCCGCACGATCTCGCAATAGACGTGCTGCTCCCGAACCCTCCTGGCGATCAGCTGGGCATATTGAGATCCGAAGTCGAGGACGATCACGCGTTCCGACTGCTGCGGGCTGTGGGCCGCGGCTGGAAGCTGGGTCGGCCGGCTGGGCCGCTCGGGGACGGTGGGGAGTGGCATGGCGATGTCGGGGGCGGGAAAAACGGGCGAGTATAAGCCGTGGCTCGCCGGATCGCGATGCTGGCCGGGCAATCCCGCGACGGCGAGCGTGCCCGCCGTCGGCCGTCCTTGCTATAGTGCTGCCCCATGTTGATTCTCCTCACCAATGACGACGGAATTTTCGCCCCCGGCCTGGCCGCGATGGAGCGGGCGCTCCGCGGCCTCGGCGACGTGAGCGTGGTTGCTCCCTCGACCGAGCAGAGCGGTGTGGGCCATGCCATCACCTTCCTCACCCCACTGACGGCCAAGGAGGTCTTCGACGGCGATCGCCGTCGCGGCTGGGCCGTCGACGGCAGCCCGGCCGATGCCGTCAAGCTTGGCATCTCCGAGTTTTGCCCCCGCCGGCCCGACCTCGTCGTCAGCGGGATCAACAGCGGGCTCAACGCCGGCATCAACGTCCTTTACTCGGGAACGGTGGCGGCCGCGATCGAGGGCGCCTTCTTCGGGATCACGAGCGTGGCCGTCTCGCTCGAGTGGGATGACCATGCGAACTTCGCCCGGGCGGCGGAGATCGGGCTCGACGTGATTCGCGGCCTGCTCGCCCGTTCACCGGCTC
>Ga0075471_10001752_pt1 | contig 14375 bp, 14 predicted proteins | sample DEB19_08_DNA_2_FD_74787 | JGI IMG/M metagenome (GOLD analysis project Ga0075471, IMG submission 74787) | Aqueous microbial communities from the Delaware River and Bay under freshwater to marine salinity gradient to study organic matter... | ecosystem: Environmental > Aquatic > Marine > Coastal ... | reverse complement strand
CCGCCACCGCGAGCACGGCCGCGCACCAGCCCCAGGCCTCGATGCCGCCGAGCGAGCCGATGTTCGTACGCAGGCCCGTGAACGTGAAGAAGATCGGCAGAAAAAACACGGTCACGAGATCGCCGAACTGCGCCGTGAACGCCTCACGCACCCGCGGCGAGCCGGAGAGCGCCGCCCCGAGGAGGAAGCCACCAAAGATAGCGAAGATGCCGATGCGGCTCGTGACGTAGGCCGCCGCCAGGAGGATTGCCAGCACGATCGACAAGGCACCCAGCGGGAGTTTTCCGTCGGCTCCCACGGCCCGCTCCAATCTCGGCAAGAGCAGCGGCCGCACGATCCCGAGCATCGCCGCCGCAAACACGACCGTGGCAGCGATCATCCCGGCCACGCCTGCGATCTCGAACCGGCCCACAGCCAGCGCCGAGACGGCCGCCAGGAGCGTCCATCCCACGGCATCGTCGCAGGCGGCGGCGGCGATCACCGTGGCGCCGAGCGGCGTATGCTGCAATCCCATCTCGATGAGGATTCGGCCCAGAATCGGAATCGCCGTGATCGACATGGCGGTGCCCAGGAACAGTGCGAAGGCTCGCGTGTCGATGGCGCTCGCGACGCCGAGTGACTCCAGCCGCGGCGCCATCAGCCCTGCGAGGCCGAGGCCGAGCGTGAAGGGCACGATGATCCCGGCAAGCGACACGGCCGCTGCGGTTCGTCCCTGCCGACGAATGTGGGAGAAGTCGAACTCGATTCCGATCAGAAACAAAAGCAGAATCAGCCCCACGTGGCTGAAACCGGTGAGGGCGGCCTGCAGTTCGCCCCCCCCTGCCCCGCCCCGAAACACCGCCGCGAACAGGTCGGGAAAGAGGGCGCCAAAGACCGAGGGCCCGAGGAGCAGGCCGGCCACGATCTCCCCGACCACGCTCGGCTGCCGCAGCCACCGGGCGACGGCCGCCCCGGCGCGGGCGGCGACGATGATCACGATCAACTGCAGGAGCAGCGGCCGAAGGCTCTCCTCGCGGCCGGCTGCGAGCAGGATCGGCTCGATGTGCATGCCCTGAATTCCCATGGTGCCGGTGCAGAACCGACGGGTATAACGACGCGTAGCAACGATAGCTACCGCACCATCATCGTGCGAGGCTTTGATGTTTGCCGCCCGTGATCCTTCCGATATCGACCGCTTCTTCCGGGGCCTGACGGAATACGCTTTCCACGCCCGGCTGGGGATCGTCGACCCGCCATTGGTCGACTACGTGGCGCTGCTGCTCGTGCGATTCTTGAGGCACGACGCGCTCGTGACGCCGCCAGCCGGCGCGGGCACCGCCGACGTCACCACGCTGCTCGTCGCGGCCGGCGACCATGCCCCCGACGAGGCGCTGGCTGAATATCGCCACGTGGGCGACTACACGCTGTTCTGGAGCGGGCTCTACCCCGAAGCGGTCGAACGGCTGCAGAAGCCCGGGCGTGCCGACCATCTCGTCGATTTCCGGGTGGCCGGCAAGCGCGCCTACTGGCTGGCGAGTACGCTCGAGCCCGACGATGCGGCGGAGGAACGACTGCTCTTCGAGCGGCTCAGCCGCGAGTACGACCTGTGTGCCGAGGGGCTTGCCGAAGTGCGCCGCGCCTGGGGCGATGCGGCGTAGGCCGGTTCAGCCGAGCAACTGCGCCGTCCAGGCGGGATGAAAGCCGGCGGCATCGACCGGGAGTCCTGCCGCGACGACCGCAGCCACGAGCCGGGCGGGCGGCGTATCGGCCGGAGCGATCGTGGCTTCGGCGTGGTCGAGATCGATGGCCCGGGCGGTGTCGGCAAGCGTGCCCATCACCCCGGCGGCGTCCTCGGCCCGGCCTCGGGATGTAATCCGAAACACGAACCGGCGTCCGGCGGAAAATGTGTCGAGCGTGCGGCTACCGACGGCTGAGACCCGGCCTGCGGTGAGCACGGCGAGGTCGGTGAAGCACGGCGGCACGAGGGCATCGTCGATGGCCGCGACCACGGTGCGGCCCATGAGCTGGGCATCGCTCACGAGGGCCTCGACGCCCGCACGCTCCGTCGGATCGAGCGCGGCGAACGGATCGTCGAGGAGGAGCACCTGCGGGTCATGCAGCAGTGCCCTGGCCATGAGCAGCCGGCGGCCGCTGCCGTCGGAGAGCGTCTCGATGGGGTCGGCTCCGCGATCCACGAGGCCGGCCAGATCGAGGGCCTTGGCCACGGCGACCCGCAGTGGCTTGCCCAGCAGGCCCGCGGACGAGGCGGCAAGTTCCAGGAACTCCGCAGCGCGGCACGCTGGCCACGCCGGTGGACGTGCCGGCACGTAGCCGACGAGCCGCCGGACCGTGGCGGCCTCGCGCCGCACCGAATGGCCGTGCACCTCGATGTCGCCGGCATCGAGCGCGAGCGCGGTCGCAGCCGCGGCAAGAAGCGAGGTCTTGCCGGCACCCGTGCGGCCGATGACGGCGACGGCATGCCCGGCAGGCACCTCGAACGACACGCTCTCCAGGATCGGGCGGCCGGCGAGCGCGAGCGTCGCGTTGCGAAAGACGATCATGGCCCGTGTGGGGTGCGAGCGAGGCGCTCGGCCGTCATTTCGATCGACACGAGCAGCCCCTTGGCCTTGTTGATCGTCTCCTGCAGTTCGCTCGCGGGCACGCTGTCGGCCACGATGCCGGCGCCGCTCTGCACGTGGGCCTTGCCGCCCGCCACGACGATCGTCCGCAGGGCGATGCAGGTGTCCATCGCGCCGCCGAAGTCGATGTAGCCGACGGCCCCGGCATAGGGCCCGCGGCGCACCGGCTCGAATTCGTCGATGATCTCCATCGCGCGGATCTTCGGGGCCCCCGATACGGTGCCGGCGGGCAGGCAGGCCCGCAGGGCGTCGAAGGCCGTCATGCCCGGCGCGAGCCGCCCCGTCACGTTGCTCGTGAGGTGCATCACGTGGCTGTAGCGCTCGATCGACATCACGTCGCTCAGCCGCACCGAGCCGATCCGCGATACCCGGCCGACGTCGTTGCGGCCGAGGTCGATCAGCATCACGTGCTCGGCCCGTTCCTTCGGGTCGGCGAGCAGTCCCTCGGCGAGCTGCCGGTCTTCCTCCTCGGTGGCGCCGCGCGGCCGGGTGCCGGCGAGCGGGCGCACGGTGATCTCGTCGTCGATCACCCGCACCATGATCTCCGGTGAGCTGCCCACGAGCGTCACCGAGGGAGTTCGCAACAAGAACATGAACGGGCTCGGGTTGACCACCCGCAACGTGCGGTAGAGTTCGAGCGGCGGCCCCGCAAACGGGATGTCGAGCCGCCGGCTGAGCACCACCTGGAAGACGTCGCCTGCCTTGATGTATTCGATCGCTCGCTCGACGGCCGCGGTGAACGCCTCGGGAGGAAATGTCGATGCCGCCGACACCTCGGTGAGGCAGCGGGGCTCGCGGCGGGGGCCGATGTCGGCTGGCGACGGCCAGTCGTGCGGCTGCGTGAGCTCGGCGATCGTGGCGTCGATGCGGCGGCAGGCCTCGGCCCGGGCTCGCGTGATGCCGGCCGGCGACGGGTCGTCGATGCGGGCCAGCACGACGACATCGAGCGATTTCGTGACGTTGTCGAACACGAGAAGCCGGTCGTAGAAGGCGAAGCTGATGTCGGGCAGCTGCAGGTCGTCGGGGGGCGCGTCGGGCAGGTTTTCGACATAGCGGATCGAATCGTAGGCCGCGTAGCCAACGACGCCGCTCGTGAAGGGCGGTAGTTCGGGGAGCCGCACCGGGCGAAACTCCTCCATCCGCCGGTGCAATTCGGCGAGCGGATCGGCGCACTCGAGGGTTTCCGTCGTGCCCTGCCGCGTGATCGTCACGCTGGTTCCGCGGGCCTCGAGCACCATGAAGGGGTCGGCGCCCAGGAAGCTGTAGCGGCCCACCTTCTCCCCGCCCACCACGCTCTCGAACAGGCAGCCGCAGGCGCCGGCGTCGATGCGGGCAAAGGCTGAGAGCGGCGTGAGCGCGTCGGCGAACAGGCGGCGGTAGACCGGCACGAACCGCCCGGAACCGGCCAGGTCGGCGAATCGCTCGGGGGCGGGAAGGTGCGTCATGGTCTGGTTGCCGATTCGCGGGCACGCCGGCCCCAAGGGCCCGGGCCGGTCGAGAGAGCGTATCCGGCGCCGTGCGGGGCAACAATAATGGCCTCGTGGCGGGCACCGTGGAACGCGTGCGGCGCCGCAGGGCACGCCCCGTGGCGGCGGGCTGCTATGATTCACCGCGGTGCTGGGGCCCGTTCGATCTGGGCTCGCCTCCGGCCCCGTTCCCGCCGGCGTCACGAGTGCGACCATGAAGTGCCAGCATTGCGACAAACAGGCCGTGTTTCACATCACGGAGCTGGAGGCCGGTGCCGTCCGCGAGCTGCATCTCTGTGAGGATCACGCCCGCAGCTATCTCAACCAGTCGGAGGGCGCCGGCGAATCGGCAGCCGAAGACGAGGCGGAGGGCAAGCCGGCGGGGGGCGCGCTGGCCGGGCCGCTCGGCGTGGGGCAGACCGCCGACGAACTCGCGCTCCTCGATCAGCGGGCCTGCAGCATGTGCGGGATCACCTTCTTCGAATTCCGCAACCAAGGCCGCCTCGGCTGCCCGCACGACTACGTGCAGTTCGAGAAGGAACTCGAACCCCTGATCGCGAACATCCACGGCGCCACGGAGCACACGGGGCGCCGGCCGTCCCGGGAGACCGAGGGGCTGCCCGAAGGCACGGAGGAACTCACGGCCGTCATCGGACTGCGGTCGCAGATGAAGGAATCGATCGGGTGCGAGGATTACGAGAAGGCGAAGGAGCAGCGCGACGCGATCCGGGCGATCGAGGAACGCTGGCTCGGCCCAGGCAATGCCTCCAAGGGGAACGCATGAAACTCGAGGCGTTGACACAATCGATCGGCGAGTGGCTGCGTGGCACCGGTCCGGAGTCTGACATCGTCATGAGCAGCCGCGTGCGGCTCGCCCGCAACGTGGCGCACTATCCCTTTGTGAGCCGGGCCTCCGAGCAGGACCGCGCCGACGTGGAGCGCTTCCTCCGGGAACGCATCGCCGGCAGCCCCGTCGGCCAGGAGCTCGAATACATCGACGTCGGCCGGCTCGAGGAGATCGACCGCCAGTTCCTCGTCGAACGGCAACTGATCAGCCGCGAGCACGCGGAGGCCCAGGGCGCGCGGGGCGTGGCCATCGACCGCATGGAGCAGGTCAGCCTGATGATCAACGAGGAGGACCACCTCCGGATCCAGTGCATGCACAGCGGCCTCGACCTCAAGGGTGTCTGGGACCAGATCCGGGCCGTGGACAGCCAGATCGAGAAGGTCGTGCCCTACGCCTTCCACCCCCGGTTCGGCTACCTCACCGCCTGCCCGACGAACGTGGGCACCGGCATCCGGGTGAGCGTGATGCTCCACCTCCCGGCCCTCGTGATCACGCGGCAGATCGACAAGGTCTTCCGCAGCCTCCACAAGATCTCGCTGGCCGTGCGGGGCCTCTACGGCGAGGGCTCGCAGGCCATGGGCGACTTCTACCAGATCTCCAACCAGACCACGCTCGGCCGCACCGAGGAGGAACTCGTCGAGCAGGTGGGCGACGTGGTGCCCGTGCTCATCGACTACGAGCGCCGGGCCCGCGAATTCCTCGTGCGCGAAACCCAGCAAAACGTCCACGACCAGGTGAGCCGCGCCTACGGCATCCTGCGCACGGCCCAGACGATCAGCGCCGAGGAGACGATGCAACTCCTCTCGCGCGTCCGCATGGGGGTGCTCCTCGGCCTGATCGGCGACGTGAAGATCGCCGACATCAACTCGCTGCTCGTGCGCACCCAGCCGGCCCACCTCCAGAAGCTCCGCGGCGTGGAACTCGACACGAACGACCGCAACATCGAGCGGGCCCGCTACCTCCGCCAGCACTTCGAAGGCGGCGAAGGCTCGCGCACAAGCGTGAATTAGCATCGCGTGGGACGGGCTTCAGCCTGTCGTGCCCTGTCCGCCGTATCAGGCAGGCGACAGCAACCCGCATTCGGAGCCGGCGGTAGGCATGCTCGAATCCGGGCGTCTTGAGAGTCCACAACTCGTGGGTTTTGATCAAGCGCCGATAGTCCTCAAGGACTCCCTTCTTCTGCGCGTGCCCACCGACCGTCTCCGCCGAAAGTTCCCTGCGCCTACGAGTTGAGGAGGCTTCGGGCTCCCCGTGTCCCGGGAGCCGGCGTATTTGACCAGCGAAGCCATGGATGGCGCAGCGCAGGCAAATCCGAGCGAGCGGAAGCCAGGATGGCTGCAGCGAGCGTCCGGCGACGGGATATGGGGGGGCCGAAGCTGGCGCACATCCAACGAGGCGAACGTCCGGCGAGACGGTACGGGGTAACCCCGAGCCGGCGCCTACGCGGCCGGTTGGCTCCGATTGCGCCCGGTGATCTGCTTCGTCTGAGAAGACGCGACAGGCTGAAGCCTGTCCTACGTCGCTCACGCCAGCTTCGAGCGCAGGGCCTTCACGACGGGCTCGGGGACGAATTGCAGCAGGGCCTCGTCGTCGGCCAGCGGCGTGATCTGCTTCAGGAGCGACGACGAGATGTGCGAGTACTGGGCGTCGGCCATCAGGAATACCGTCTCGACCGAGGCGTCGAGCTTGCGGTTGGCGAGCGTCATCGTGAATTCCGCCTCGATGTCGGTGAGCGAGCGCACGCCGCGGAGAAGGACGTGGGCTCCCTGAGCCTTCACGAAGGCGACAGACAGGCCGCTGAAGAGTTCCACGCGCACGTTGGCGAGGGGGGCGACGGAGGCCCGCACGAGCGAGACGCGTTCTTCCAGCGAGAACATCGGCTGCTTGTCGGGGTTGATGCCCACGCCGACGATCAGCGAATCGAAGATGCGGCTGGCCCGGCCGATGACGTCGAGGTGGCCGAGCGTGATCGGGTCGAACGAGCCTGTGTAGACGGCGGTACGGGCGGCGTGCGGCATGGGAGGGTTCGCTGGTCTGGGAAGGAGGTGCGGTCCGTCCGGGAGGGACGCGAACCGTCGGACGTGGAGCGGAAAAAATCGCGCGGGTGGCGCGCCCGCAACCGTTGATTATGGTATCCGCAGTCGGATCGGGTGCATTCGAGGTGCAAAACGCAGAGGACCGGCGGTGTCGAAGGCCATGCCACTCCTGGGGCTGATCCTTTCAGGCCTGATCGGAATCCTGTTTTTGGCCGATCTGGCGGCCGGCTTTCCGTTTCGGCGGGTGAGCGTGGGCCTCGACGTGTGCTTCGTGGTGGCCAGCGTGATCCTCGCCTATCTCAGCTGGACGTTGCTGGAGAAGGCCAGGGCGTGAGCCTGGGCTCACGCCGCCCTGCGCAGGACGGAGCCGGTATCTCGCTGGCCCGCTGCCTGCAGCAGATCTGGAAGGTCGGACAGGCGGGCGCTGCCCACCCTGCCGCCCTGGCGGCCGATCCACGTCATCAGCCGTTCCAGTCGGGCCAGGCCGGATCGCGGCCGGGTCGCTTCCGGCGCGAGGTGCACTACCGTGAGCGTGCCCGGTGCCACGCGCGGACCGACGGCCCAGGGCAGCATCCGGCCGATCATCGGACGAGGAGGCTCGGGCAAGCTCTGCACCTCCCACAGGCCCCACACGACACTGCGGCACGGCCAGCCGGCCGGCGCCGGTCGGCGGCTGCTGCGGGTCGCGGCATCGAAGCCGCCGACTGCGATCGTCTGCACCCCCTGCTCGACGAGCAGTGAGCGGTGCTCCAGGGATGGTGCTCCGGCGACCGCGGCGCACGCCACGCTGCCCGCGATCGCTCGTGCCGAGGCGATCTCGCGGCGGAGCGTCGGCCGCGACGACAACTGCTCCGCATCGAGAGCCAGGGCGATGTCGTAGGCTGTCGCCTTCAGGCGGAGCACGTCGCTCACGACCGCCATATCCGCAGGGCGGGCAGCCCATGTGATGGGCTGCCGCGACCGCATGGCAATCTCCACCCAGCCCGCGAAGTCGGTGGAAGACACGCCGGCGGGCACGCCGCAGCAGACCACCACGGTCGCCTGTCCACGATCGCTCCGCATGCGCTGACGCCCCCGCCCCCTGATAGCCCACGAAGTGCTATCGGCGGGCCGCGGTGCCCGAATCCACCCGATCGCTTGCTGGAGACCCACCTGTGCGGGCCGATTCCATCGACTCTGCGGGGTGCGCAAGGTCGTGGTGTGCCGACTCCCACTGGGCGATCGCTGCGACAATCCCTTCGCTCGTCGGTCGCTTCGCCTCCACGGTGGGAGTGATCCCCGATTCGGTGAGCGCCGCCGTGGTGACGGGGCTGATGCTCGCCACCCTCCACGTGCGAACGTGGTCGCCAAACAGCCTGGCGGCAGACTCCGCGATGAACGAACTGGTGATCGTGATCCAGTCGACGCGGCCGGCGAGCGAGGCGAGGGTGTCGGGCTCGAGCGGGGCGGCCATGTGGCTGGTATATGCGGCGACCTCGGTGACGTGGTGCCCGAGGTTCTCGAGGCCGGTGCGCATCACGTCGCGGCCCCGATTGGCGCGCACGAGGAGAAATCGGCCGCGGCGGGCTGCTGCGCCGAGCGCCGCCACGATGCCCTCGGAGTGATGCTCGCCGGGCACGAGATCGCACTGGATGCCATGCAGCGCCGCCTCCCGCGCGGTGGCGGGGCCGATCGCCGCGATGCGTGCCGTGCCGAGATGCCGCAGGTCGCGGCCCGCGTGCCGAAGCCGTTCGCACCATGCCCGCACGCCGTTGGCACTCGCGAACACGATCCAGTCGAAGGTGTCCGCCTCGTCGATCGCGCGGTCGAGCGGCTCCCATGAGTCGGGAGGCCCGATCTCGATGACCGGCAGGTGGACCGCTGCCCCGCCATGGGCCGTGATCAGGGCCAAGAGATCGCCCCCCTGCCCTGCGGGCCGCGTGACGAGGATCGTCTTGCCGGCGAGGGCGCCCCCCGGTGCCGTGCCCTCTGGCGGCGGCTGCCCGACCACGTCACCGACGATCACGATCGCGGGTGCCGTCCAGCCACAGCGGTCGAGTTCGGAGCCGCAGCGGGCGAGGGTCGTCAGGCACGTGCGCTGGTCGGGCCAGGAGCAGCGGCTGACGATTGTCACGGGGGTGTCCCCCGATTTTCCGGCTGCCATCAGGCTGCGCGACCAGGTCGCCACCTGTTCCACCCCCATGTAGACGGCGAGGGTGCCAGGCAGTCGGGCCAGGGCGTTGAAGTCGAGCGTCGCGTCCTTGTCGCAGGCTTCGTGCCCGGTGAGAAGCGTCACGCTCGATGCCGACGTGCGGCTGGTGAGCGGCACTCCGGCGGCGGCCGCCGCGGCGAGGGCCGCCGTGACGCCGGGCACGATCTCCCAGGCGATGCCGGCCTCGCGCAAGGGCTGCTGCTCCTCGGCCAAGCGGGCGAAGACGGTCGGGTCGCCGCCCTTGAGCCGCACGACGACGGCATGCCGGCGCGCGAGGTCGACGAGCAGCCGCCCGATGGCGATGCCGGGATCCTCCTCACCGCGGGGCGATCGTGGCACGGGAATCCGCTCGGCACTCGTGCCGGCGGCATCCAGCACGGCCAGCGGCACGAGCGCGTCGTGCACGACCACGTCGGCGCGGCGCAGGCAGTCCACGGCCCGCAGCGTGAGCAGCCGGGGGTCCCCGGGGCCGGCTCCGACGAAGATCACGCGGCCCGGGACCTTGCCAGTCGCTTCAGCCGGGGGGATGGACGCGGTGTTTGTGGGCGGGGGCACGGGCACTACACTCTTGGGTCTCGAACCTCCCGCCATCATACCCGAGCCGATTCCGGCTCCGCGGCCATTCGTCATGCCGAACGAGACTCCAGCGGCCGCATCCACATCGGGAACCACTCCCCTGCCGTCGACGACGGCCCAGCTCTCCCCTGCCGAGCGTTCGCGGCTTTCCCAGTGCTTCCAGCGAGGAAACCAGAATGCCGCCACGAATCTCGACTACGCCATCGAGATGTTTTCGCAGTGTGTGCTCGGCGACCCCGGCAATGCCATCTATCTGCAGAGCCTGATCACCGTCCTCAAGAAGAAGCACGGAGCGAAAAAGGCGGGCGGCCTCTCCGGGCTGTGGCCGATCGCCAAGGGCGGTGGGCTGAAGAAATTTGCCGAGAAGGCCCAGTGGCGTGAGGTCATCAAGCAGGGTGTCGAGATCCTGAAAGTCAGTCCGTCGGACCACTCGGTGCTTCTTGCCATGGCCGATGCCTGCGGGCAGCTGCAACTGCACGACGCCCAACGGGTGTATCTCAAGAGCGCGCTCGACGCCGCTCCGGCCGATCCCGAGGTCAACAGGCAGTGCGCCCGCTTTCTGGCGAATCACGGTGAGTTCGACCAGGCGATCGCGTGTTGGGTGAGGGTGTCGAACGTCAAGGGACTTGCCGACGAGGCGCAGCGCGAGATCGCCCGCCTCCAGGTGGAGAAGACGATCGTCGCCGGCCATGGCATGACCGGTCGCACCACGGTGGCAGGCACGAAGGCCGTGGCGGCCGGGCAGCAGGTGGCGACCCCCGTCGACCGGGTCGCGGCGCTCAAGCAGGCGATCCAGGAGAAGCCCGCCGAGATCGACGCCTACCTCGAACTCGCCGACCTCTTGGAGCGGGAGAGCGGCGTCGAGGAGGCGGAGGCGGTGCTCATGAAGGCGCTGGCCGCGTCGGGCAACGATATCAAGGTGCGCGAGCATCTCGAGGATCGGCAGCTGCGCTGGGCGCGGCACCGCGTGCTTCTGGCGGAGCAGCGGCTCCAGGCGGAAGACACCCCGGCCAATCGCGAGTCGCTCGAGCGGCTCAAGGCGGCGCAGGTGAAGCACGAGGTGGAGATCTACTCCGCCCGCTGTGCCCGGTATCCCGAAAACCTCACGTGGCGTTACGAACTGGCGCTGCGGCTCAAGGCGGCCGGCAACCACGCGGAGGCGATCCGTCACTTCCAGGAGGTGCTCCAGGATCCGCGCCGCAAGGGAGCCGTGTCGCTCGAACTGGGCGAGTGTTTCCAGAAGATCAAGCAATACCAGCTCGCGATGCGCAACTACGAGACCGCCGTCGAGTCGCTGACCGACCGGGAGATGGAGTTGCGGAAGCGGGCCCTGTACCGCGCGGGCGTGCTGGCGGCCGGGCTCGAAGACAAGGATTCGGCCCAGAAATACCTGGGCACCCTGGCCGGACTGGACTTCGGATACCGCGATGTGGCCCAGCGTCTGGACAAGTTGGCCGCGCCGAAAGATAACAGTCCGGGCGGTTGAGGCCTCCGGCCTTCCCCGCCATCCGATTCCCCCAGCCGTTCACCGTTTTTTAAAGCCGAGGATCTGGAATGCCCCATTCGGTCAGTGCCAAGAAGCGACTCCGTCAGAATCTCCGTGCCCGCGAGCGGAACCGTGCCATCAAGTCGGAGATCAAGTCGGAGCTGAAGAAGGTGCTCGAAGCACTGACGAGCGGCGACGTCGCCGCGGCCCGCGAGCACTTCAAGGTCGTGGCCCGCAAGGCCGACCGGGCTGCTGCGAAGCGGACGATCCACCCGAACCGTGCGGCCCGCCTCAAGTCGCGTCTGTCGGCTCGCGTGAAGGCAGCCGGGGCCGGCACGAGTGCCCCGGCCAAGGCGAAGAGCAAGGCCTGATCGCCGCCAGATGGCTCAGGCCTCCCAGGCGATTCGCTCCGCGTCGAAGACGGGCCCCTCGATGCAGGTGCGGCGGTAGTCCCACGGCTGCGTCGCCGAGTCGCGCACCCGCGCTACGCAGGTGAAGCAGATGCCGATGCCGCAGGCCATTGGTGCCTCGAGCGACACGTGGCAGCCGAGGTGACGGTCGGCCGCCCAGCGTGAAACGGCCGCCATCATCCCTTCCGGCCCGCAGCAGGCCACATGGGCTTTCCCCCGGCCCGCCTTCAGATCCGGCAGCGTGTCGAGCAGGTGCACGACGGTGCCTTGCCGCCCCAGCGATCCGTCGAGCGTCGCCAGATGCACGTCGATGCCGGCGGCCCGGAAGTCGTCGACGGCGCCAAACATGGCCGCCGAGCGCGCTCCCCAGCAGAGCGTGACCCGACGCGTGGAAGCCCGGAGGGCCGCGGCGCCATACGCGGCTCCGCCGAGCCGCTCTCGGCCGAGGGCGAGCAGCGCCGTCTGGCCGATGCCGCCCGCCACGAGCACGAGGTGGTCGACATCCGGCACGGCGGCGAAGCCGTTGCCGAGCGGCCCCCACACCACGATCTCGTCGCCGGCCCCCACGTGCTGCAGCGCGGTCGTGAACTTGCCGTGCACGAGATACACGAAGTCGGCAAAGCGACGCTCAGCCGGCGCCCCGTGGGGGCGGTCGTCATCGACGGCACGGAACGTGTCGTAGAAGGCGAGCGGCCGCGCGAGCAGCGGGTCGGCCCGGTCGGGCAGGCGGAGCATCGCAAACTGCCCCGGCACGGCCGCCGCAGCGATCGCCGGGCAGTCGAGCCGGATGCGAAACGTGTGGTCCGCGATCGGGCGATTGAAGACGACGCGGGCCGAGAGATACTCGGCGGTGTCGGCGAAACAGGAGGCGGTGGGAGTACTCATACGATTCGAGCGTATGCCAAAGGCGAGCGGGGAGGCGAGGGGGTCGGCGAACGCTCGAGGAGCATGGGCTGCCGCAGCCCCGCGACGAGCCTATCCGCTGTTGGACCGGCGGACGAACAATGTTGCCGCCCCCGAGCCGGCGGATCACCCTGGAGGCAGGCACGCTAGCCGCGGGGCTTTCTCCAGGAAGACGCTTTGCCGGGCCGCTTGCGGGGACGGGGGGCCGGCCGCGGGGGCCGGCCCCCGCGGTCGTCGTCGCGGCCGCCCGGACGCTGCCGGGGCGGCGCGCCGGTGCCCCGCGCTCCGCGCCCTGCGCCGTCGAATCTGCCTGGGCGGCCCTCAGGGCGCCTCGGGCGTGCATCACGCCGATCGACGGGTGGCCGAGCCGCCCCGACGTGCGCCAGCGCGTCGCGCCGCAGCGCGTCGATCTCGCTCCACGCGAGCAGTCGATGCTGCCCGGGCAACAGGCCACCAAGCGACAGCGCGCCCACGGCCACCCGCTTCAGTTGGTGCACCTTGTGTCCCAGCTGGGCGAGCATCCGGCGGATCTCGCGATTTTTCCCTTCGTCGAGCACCATTTCGAGCACCGCGCTCTGCTTGTGCTGCGACTTGAGCGTCACGTGCTGGGCCCGTGCGGTGCCTTCGGCGAGCTGGATGCCCTTGCGGAGCTTGTCGAGCGTTTCGGGCGTCGGGACGCCGGCCACCTGGACGAGATACTTCTTCTCGACGCCGTAGCGCGGATGCGCGAGCAGGTTTGCGAGTTCGCCGTCGTTCGTGACGAGGATCAGCCCTTCGCTCATCCGATCAAGCCTGCCGATCGCGAACAGCCGGTGGTCGCCGGGTACGAGATCGACGACGCGCGGCCGGCCGGAGGGATCGTAGTTGGTCGTGACCACGCCGACCGGCTTGTTGAGCATGAACACGACCCGCTTGGGGTCGGGAAGCCGCTCACCATCGACGCGAATCTCCTGGCGGCGGGGATCGACGCGGCTCCCGAGCTGCGTCACGACCTTCCGATCGACCTCGACCCGCCCCGACGTGATCAGTTCCTCGCACGATCGCCGGCTACCGAGGCCCGCGGCGGCGAGCACCTTCTGGAGCCGCTCGAGACCGTCGTCGGCCGGGCGAAAGACGCCGGGGCCGGCGTCACGCCTCGGAGCGGCCTGTGCGGGACGCGGGCGGCGCCGCGACGTGATGCGCGACGGCTTGTCGGAGGGACCGGGGGCAGGCACGGCAGGAGATCCTCGAGGCGCAGACGAAGTGATCGAGCCCGCGAGCCGCGGTCGTCGAAGACCGGATCATACACTGAGAGCACTCGCGGGGCGATGAAGCACGCTCGCCGCCCGCCCGACGCACGGGTTCACTGCGTCGGCGACCACCAGCGGGCCCGCTTCACCTCGGGCACAGGCTCCAGGAAGTCGCGTGGCCGCGACCCGTCCATGATCGAGAGCCGCAGCTGGGACGGCGCGATGTCGTCCTGCAGGTATGGATCGAATCGCACCGCTTTGCGCCGCTGGTTGGCGGCCGGCCCGGGATCGAGCCAGTCGGGCTTGCCGAGCGACGCGCAGCCGACGGCCAACGGGAGCATGAGCACGATGAGCGCGATCCGGACATGCATGGCGGGACTGTAGGCCTCGCCACGGCGGCTGGCCAAGGCCGGTTTTCGTGCTTCAGAGAGCGTGCGTCGCAGTTTGGTGAGGGTCGGGGCTGCCCATGCCCCATCGCCGGACGTTCGCTGCGGCCCTCCAGGCAATCCTGTTCGGCACGGCGGTTGCCGTCTTGTGGAGCAAGCATCCCGCTTGCCGTAGGACAGGCTTCAGCCTGTCATGCCCGAACTCGCCCAATCCGGCTCGGGGTTAC
>Ga0075471_10001749_pt1 | contig 14382 bp, 8 predicted proteins | sample DEB19_08_DNA_2_FD_74787 | JGI IMG/M metagenome (GOLD analysis project Ga0075471, IMG submission 74787) | Aqueous microbial communities from the Delaware River and Bay under freshwater to marine salinity gradient to study organic matter... | ecosystem: Environmental > Aquatic > Marine > Coastal ... | reverse complement strand
CCGGACGGGACTCGAACCCGCGACCTCCGCCGTGACAGGGCGGCATTCTAACCAACTGAACTACCGATCCTTTCAATTGGGATGCAAATGTATAAATTTCCTTTCAATTCAGAAAATCATGTCTTTTATATATCCAACCCCAACTCACGCTCAATTTCTTCCATTTGAACTATATCCCAGGCCTCAGATTCTGTGGGCGTAACATGAAACCGGTCAAACTCATTGTCAATGTTCAATTGCTCCTTCAAATTCGACGATAACTCACAAGCCACAAATGATTTTTGTTGTTCATATTGTGCATGACGAATTCTCTCAAGTAGATCTGCGAAGCTTGGATCAATGGTCTGGACATTCTTAAAATTCAAAACAAGATTTTTCAATTCTTTGCTTTGCTTTTCATCAATGATCTGCATCAGCATTGCTGCCATATTAGCAGATAATTCTTTTTCTTCAATGGTTATGACATGAAATACTTCCTTGGTATCAATTTTGACCCTCATTGCTGTATGGTTTTCATCTTTGAAACTGTGCAAAGATACCAATTTGTTTAAGTTGGGTTAATGTTGACAAATAAGCGATTCCACACGATCCGGGATCGATTTCATTTGAGAATTATTCGGTATTATTGTAAAGAGCTAACAAATAAAAATATGGACAATAATTTTTCGGCACAGGTAAAGGAAATCATTTCCTACAGCAGAGAAGAGGCGTTGAGGCTGGGGAACGACTTTATTGGCACAGAGCATCTTTTGTTAGGAGTTATTCGTGAGGGAGAAAATACTGCATTGAAAGTGTTGCAAAACCTCAATGTAGATTTATACGAACTCAGGAAAGAAGTGGAAATGGCAGTGAAAGATAAATCAGGAAAAAATATTCAAAATATCAACAGTTTGCCTCTAACCCGTCAGGCGGAGAAAGTAATTCGTGTTACTGTTCTTGAAGCCAAAGCGCTGAAGAGTCCAATGGTTGAAACTGAACACCTACTGCTCTCCATCCTCAAAAACAAAGAAAACATTGCAACCCAAATCCTCAATCAATTTGATGTGGACTATGATATGTTCAGAAATGAGCTGGGTGTGGTTAGAAGCAATGATGTGAAAAGTGAGTTTTCTGACGAACCCGAGGAGGAATTTGAAGATGAGAAAAAAGGCGCTCAAGCAAAAGCGCGTCCTGCTTCTACAGGTTCAAAAAGCAAAACGCCTGTATTGGATAATTTCGGAAGAGATATTACCAAGCTTGCAGAATCCGGATCATTGGATCCGATCGTTGGCAGAGAAAATGAAATTGAAAGAGTTTCACAAATTCTCTCAAGAAGAAAGAAAAACAATCCCATATTAATTGGTGAACCCGGAGTAGGTAAAACTGCAATCGTAGAAGGACTCGCTTTACGAATTGTGCAAAGAAAAGTTTCCCGTGTGCTGTTTGATAAACGAGTTGTTTCACTTGATCTTGCTGCATTGGTGGCCGGTACCAAATACCGCGGACAATTTGAAGAACGCATGAAAGCCATCATGACGGAATTGGAGAAAAACCGGGATGTGATTTTATTCATTGATGAAATCCATACCATTGTAGGTGCTGGTGGCGCCAGTGGCTCTCTGGATGCTTCCAATATTTTCAAGCCTGCACTTTCAAGAGGTGAGTTGCAATGTATTGGTGCATCAACACTCGATGAATACCGCATGCACATTGAAAAAGATGGTGCATTGGATAGGAGATTTCAAAAAGTAATGGTTGAACCTCCTTCAGTTGATGAGACCATTCAAATACTCAACAATATCAAATCTAGATACGAAGATTATCATAGTGTAGATTATTCCAACGATGCAATTGAAGCATGCGTGAAATTGAGTGATCGATACATGACAGATCGTTTATTGCCAGACAAAGCAATTGATGTGTTGGATGAAGTAGGTGCCCGTGTTCATTTAAAGAACATCAATGTTCCTGAAGATATCATTGACCTCGAGAAAAAAATCGAAGACATCAAACTTGAAAAAAATAAAGTTGTAAAGAGTCAGCGTTTTGAAGAAGCTGCAAGTTTGAGAGACCGAGAGAAAAAACTTCAAGAAGAATTGGAGGCCGCAAAAAATTCTTGGGAAGAGGAATCCAAACACAAACATTATCCTATTTCAGAAGAAGATATTGCTGAAGTAGTGAGCATGATGACAGGCATTCCTGTTAAACGTATGGTGCAGGCAGAGACAGAGAAATTGAGGAATATGTCTGTCGAAATGAAAGGCATGGTTGTGGGTCAGGATGAAGCCATCTCAAAGGTTGTGAAAGCCATTCAGCGTAACCGAGTTGGTTTAAAAGACCCCAAGAAACCAATTGGTACATTTATTTTCCTTGGTCCAACCGGTGTTGGTAAAACAGAGTTGGCGAGAGCACTTTCCAGAAATATGTTTGACTCTGAAGATGCATTGATTCGCATTGACATGAGTGAATACATGGAAAAATTCACTGTAAGCAGATTGATTGGTGCTCCTCCCGGTTATGTTGGTTATGAAGAAGGTGGACAGTTAACTGAACGTGTTAGAAGAAAGCCATATTCTGTCATCTTGTTGGATGAAATAGAAAAGGCGCATCCTGACATCTATAATATTCTCTTACAGGTATTAGATGATGGACAATTGACCGATGGACTTGGACGAAAAGTTGATTTCAAGAATACGCTGATCATCATGACATCTAATATTGGCGTTCGTCAATTGAAAGATTTTGGTGATGGTGTTGGATTTGCAACTTCAGCTCGCCAAGCCAACGCAGAAGAGGCGAATAAGGCTGTCATTGAAAAAGCACTCAAGCGTACGTTCTCTCCTGAATTTCTGAACAGGGTGGATGATGTGATCATTTTCAATTCTCTTGAAAAGGAGCATATTTTCCAAATCATAGATATTCTCATGAAAGGCGTGTTGAAAAGACTCAGCACACTTGGCTTTACGTTGGAATTGACCAATGAAGCAAAGGAGTTTATTGCTGAAAAAGGATATGACCAACAATTTGGTGCAAGACCACTTCACAGGGCGATTCAAAAATATCTCGAAGATCCTTTGGCAGAAGAGATTTTGAACATGAGTATCAAGGAAGGGGATGTGATGATTGCTGATTTGGATAAAGAAAACCAAAAGATTACGTTTACTATCAAACAGCATCCAGAAAAGAAGGAGAAATCTAAAGTTTGATAACGCTCACAATCAAATAACTTTGCCGTGACAATTGTCGCGGCATTTTTTTATGTACCAAACTGAAATTGGAATTGATGTTTTAAAAGCAAAGCAACTTCTTGAAAAAGGGGAACTCGTTGCTATTCCAACTGAAACGGTATATGGTTTGGCTGGTAACGCATTGGATTCACATGCAGTTGCAAAAATATATGAAGCCAAAAATCGTCCACAGTTTAATCCATTGATTCTGCACGTTGCGAATCAAGAACAGCTAAATAGATATGTGGAGAATGTTCCGGATGACTGCAGGAAATTGATGGAAGCATTTTCACCAGGCCCCATCACATATTTGTTGGATAAAAATTTACATGTTCCTGATGTAGTCACTGCTGGGAGTAAAAAGGTCGCTATCAGAATTCCCAATCATCCACTTACACTTCAGCTATTGAATTCACTCAGATTTCCACTTGCTGCACCAAGTGCTAATCCCTCTGGATATGTGAGTCCTGTTTCTGCTGAGCATGTATTACAAGGGCTTCAAGGAAGGATACCTTATATATTGAATGGTGGAAAAGCAAACATAGGTTTGGAATCCACCATTGTTGGTTTTAACAATGGAGAAGTCATTGTTCATCGATTAGGTGGTATAAGCATAGAGCAAATAGAAAAGGTTATAGGTAAGCCTGTGAAGATTTTAATTACGCATGATGCACCTGAAACTCCGGGACAGATGAAAAGTCATTACGCAACAAAGAAGAATTTTATTGTTGGAGACCTTGAAAGTTTGAAGGCAGCATTCGCAGAAAAGAAAGTTGGTATTATTTCATTTAGCACAATTCAATCAGAGGATACTCCCCATGTTGTATTGTCTTCAAAAGGTGATCTTGCAGAAGCTGCGTCAAAATTATTTGCTGCAATGCGGGAGATGGACAGCCAGAACGTGGATCTTATTTTGGCAGAATGGGTTCCAGATCAGGGCATCGGTAGAGCCATCAATGATCGGTTGAGAAGAGCAATTCATTAAACAAGTTCACTTAGCTCAAGCCATCTCATTTCTTTTTCATCAATTTCGTTGGTAACCACTTTAAATCTTGCGGAAATCTCTTGTAATTCTTGATAGGCGAGGTTTCCAGCAGAAAGTTTTTCTGCAAGTTCTTCTTTTTCTTTATTCAGTTTTTCCAATGCTTTTGTCAATTGTTCAAACTCTCTTTTCTCATTGAATCCAGCTTTCTTCTTTGGCGGGGCATCCTCAATATTTTTTGGTTTAATTTCTTGATGGATGACAGGGGGCTTATTGTCGTTAGATTCTTTTTCTTCACGATAGGATGCGTAATTGCCGGGAAAATCGATGATTTTTCCTTCACCTTCAAATACAAAGAGATGATCAACGATCCTGTCCATGAAATATCTGTCGTGGCTGATGATCATCAAGCATCCAGGAAATTCAAAAAGGAAATTTTCCAAAACGCTTAAGGTTGGTAGATCTAAATCATTTGTTGGCTCATCGAGAACAAGAAAGTTTGGATTTTTGAAGAGAATGGTAAGCAGCTGTAATCTTCTTTTTTCACCTCCACTCAAATGACTGATATAGCTATATTGTTGATCAGGCGTGAAAAGAAACAACTCTAAAAATTGTGAGGCACTGAGTGAACCTCCTTTTGCTAAAGGAAAACTCTCTGCAATTGATTTCACATATTCTATCACACGCATATCCTGTTTAAGAATAAGTCCTTGTTGAGAGTAGTATCCGAATACAATCGTTTCGCCAATATTGATCTTTCCGCTGTCTGCTTCTTCCAACCCTTGAAGAATGTTTACAAAAGTTGATTTACCCGCCCCATTTTTTCCTATAATGCCAACTCTTTCTCCTTTTTTGAAAGTATAATCAAAGCCTGTCAGAATTTTTTTCTCACCAAAACTCTTGTAGACCTTTTTCATTTCTATTACTTTACCTCCCAGCCGGTTCATTTTTACTTGGAGGGCAAGTTGTTTGTCTTCTATTTTTTGTTTGGCGACTTTTTCTATTTCGTAGAAAGCATCTTGTCTGCTTTTGGATTTGGTCGTTCTTGCTTTTGGCTGCTTTCTCATCCACTCCAGTTCTTTTCTGTATGTATTTCTGGCTTTATCTATGGATGCAGACTCACTTTCAATTCTTGCAGCTTTTTTTTCTATATAATTTTCGTAATTGCCTTTGTAGTTATAAATTTTTTCATTTTCCAGTTCCCAGATTTCATTGCACACATTGTCTAAGAAATATCTATCATGGGTTACCAACAGTAAAGTGGTACTTTCTTTATCTAAATAATTTTCCAGCCATTCAACCATTTCCACATCCAAATGGTTGGTGGGCTCGTCCATGATCAAAAGACAATGCTGGTGCTCAAAACCAATATCAATTAATGTTTTGGCTAATGCGACTCGTTTCTTTTGACCACCACTGAGGTTTTTAATCAAGTGATCAAGGTGATGGATATTCAATTTTCCTAGAATTTGTTTCACCTTGGCGTCAAAGTCCCATGCATTTTTCTCATCCATCTCAATAATCGCCTTGGTGATCAAGTCGGCATCAGCTGCATCTTCAGCAGCTTCATATTTTTTGATCGCATTGAGCACAGGATGATCATGAGAAAAAATATTATCCAGAATGCTTGAATTTTCATGAAAAAGTGGATCCTGTTCAAACATCACCACTTTTACATCTTTATTGATCCACAGCTTCCCTTCATCAGGGGTTTCTTTTCCAGCCAAAATATTGAGGATGGTAGACTTACCAGACCCATTTCTGGCAACCAATGCAATCTTATCTCCCTCGTTGATGTGAAAGCTAAGGCCCTTAAACAGAGGTTTGATCCCGTAAGATTTTCCAATCTTCTCGACACTTACAAAATGCATCTTGCGAAGATACTACTTGTGATAGGCAACTCAGCAAAGAATCAATAACTTTGCTGCAAACCAGACTTTATGAAATCATACATTTTTGCATTGCTTGCACTGAGTTTTACACTTGCATTTGGACAGAATAAGAAAGGTAAAAATTTTTATGAGCTAAAGGTATATGAATACAAGACATTACAGCAAGAGGCTGTAATCGACCAATTTCTTTCTGATGCATTCATTCCTTATCTGCATCGAAAGGGAATCAAACATGTTGGTGCTTTCACGGGAAGAGCGAATGATACATCAGCCATCAAAAAACTATATGTACTTATCCCATATAAAAGCATGGATGAGATTCCAAAAATAAATACTGCTTTGTTCAGTGATCAAGAGGTTGCAACCAAGGGAGCAGCTTATCTTGATGCATCTCCTGACGCTGCTCCATTTTCTCGAATTGTGACATACATCATTGAAGGTTTCAGATTTTCTCCAACATTGACTTTGCCCAAACTCAGCAGTTCGTTCGAAGATAAAGTGTATGAATTGAGAAGCTATGAGGGTCCAACAGAAAAACGTTACAGGAAAAAAGTAGAGATGTTCAATGAAGGAGGAGAGATTGATTTATTTGCACGATTAAATTTTAATGCAATCTTCTATGGTGAAGTAGTCAGTGGACCGACCATGCCCAATTTGATGTACATGACAAGTTTTGAAAACAAGGATGATCGCGATGCCCATTGGAAATCATTCTCCAATGACCCACAGTGGAAAGAACTTTCATCCAGAAAAGAATATGAAAAAACAGTAAGCAAGAACGTCACACTGTTTTTGAAGGCACGTCCATATTCAGATTATTAATTCAGCAATCACCAATGGATTTATTACAAAAAATTAATGCAGCCACATCATTCATACAATCAAGTTGTTCTGAACAACCACTGATAGGGGTTGTTTTAGGAAGTGGTTTAGGTGGATTTACGGAGGAAATGATTGTTGAGCATTCAATTAATTACTCCGATATTCCGCATTTTCCTGTTTCCACTGTTGAAGGACATAGCGGTAAAATGTTGATTGGAAGGATGGCGGGAAAATTGATCGTCGTTTTATCAGGCCGTTTCCATTATTACGAAGGGTATACTACCTCAGAAGTTGTTTTTCCCATTCGTGTCATGCAAAAAATGGGAATCAAACATTTATTGATTTCCAATGCTGCTGGTGGAACGAATACTGGGTTTAAAGTAGGTGATTTGATGGTGATCAAGGATCATATCAGTTTTGCCATTGTAAATCCGCTGATTGGTAAAAACATAGACGAACTTGGAATTCGTTTTCCGGATATGAGTGAGCCTTACTCTAAAAAATTAATTGAGAAAGCACATCAGATTGCGAAAAATGAAGGATTTGAATTGAAGGAGGGTGTATATTTTGGTGTAACGGGTCCATCTTTCGAAACAAGGGCAGAATACAAGTTGATTCACCAGTTCGGTGCAGACGCAGTTGGGATGAGTACCGTGCAAGAGGTCATCATTGCAGTACATGCAGGCATGCAAATCTTTGCGATTAGTGTCATCACAGATATTGGCATCAGAGAGGAAGAAAATACCATTTCTCATAAAGATGTGCTGGATGCTGCAAATGCTTCAGCGCCTAAATTAACTTCACTTTTAAAGACTATGATTGCAACAATGGAGCTTGCTTCATAAATTTGATGCAACAAGGCTCATGAAGCAGATCAAACCAACACTGATATTTTATTTACTATTCATCTTTTTGTTATTTCATCTTGATTCAGTTGCACAAATGCCCGGAATGATGAGAAGGATGCAAAATTTGGGTGGAATGTCTGGTGGAATGAGGCAAGGTGGAGGAGGAGATTCGCTCAGTTTTGAAAAGAGAAATTTTGCAACAGATTCTGTGAATGTTCAGTTCAAATATTTAGATACGGCAAAGTATTTGACCTTCGACTCAAGCATAGCTGATTATTACAAACGTGTTCCATTAAAACCATGGTTGGTCAATATTGGGTACAATGGAAATCCAACCAGATCTATTTTATTTAATCCTATGAGAGGAATTGGATGGGATGGAGGCTTTCATGCATTGGATCCTTTTGCCTTTACCATTGCAGAAACCCGTTTCATGAATACCACCAAGCCATACACTGAACTTGGATATTTGGTTGGGAGCAAGGCGGAGCAACAAATCAGTGTACTGCATACACAAAATATTTCGCCGGATTGGAATGTGGTTGCGCATTATAGAATGGTAACAGCACCAGGTACCTTCAACGCACAAAATTCTAGCCACAATAATATTAGGATTAATAGTGATTATACTTCCAAGAACAGACGATATCATGCCTATCTCATTATACTTTCGAATGCTTTGCAATCCTCTGAAAATGGCGGTATCAAAGATGAATCTTATTTGATTAATGAAAATCCAGCGTATAACGACAGGTTTAACATCCCTACAAATCTTGCTCCTTCCATATACAGTTCCAGGAATTTCTTCAAAGTGAATCTTCTGACTGGAAACAGGTATGTAAATAAATCTATCCTGTATCGACATCAGTATGATTTTGGAAAAAAAGATTCATTGGTTACTGATTCAAGTGTTGTAAGATTTTTTCTTCCAAGGCTGAGGTTGGAACATACAATTGAATCTTTTAATCATTCATATAAATTTTTGGATGTTCAGTCTTTTGGTGCATCAAATTTTTACAGCAATAATTACGGTATCAATTCACTACCGGATACTGTCCATTTTCAAATGGATACGAAAGGATTAAAAAATGATTTTTCGGTCATCCAGTTTCCTGATGCCCGAAATCTGTTGCAATTTTTTAAAGCAGGGGTGAGTTTGATAAATTATCGAAATCTCTCTGGCTCTAACAATGATCTGTTCTCAAATATATTGTTGCATGGGGAATATAGAAATCTCACTAGAAATAAAAAGTGGGATATGTTGCTATATGGAGAATTGATTACGGCTGGAAGAGACGCAGGCAACTATGCTGTCAAAGCAAATCTTCAACGCTCTTTGGGATCCGGCATGGGTTCTTTGCAGTTGGGATTTGAAAATTCCAATAGGTCTCCTTCCTATATCTATAAATATCCGACAGCGTTTCCAATAAAATACAAGTCAAATTTATCAGATGAAAACATTTCCAATCTGTATGGAGTCTTGTATTTAAAAAGTATCAGTGCTTATTTGCAGTTCAATTATTTTCTGTTTTCAAACTATACATATTTGAATAGTTACGTGAATGTGGATCAATATAAAACTGTTTTTCAGGTGATGCGGGCGAGTATATCCAAGGAAATAAAACTCTATAGAAATATTAAGTGGACCACCGATGTTTATATTCAGTCAATTCCTGCCAATGCACCAATTCATCTTCCCGTATTTTTTACCAGAAACCGGATAGGGTATGAGGGAAAGCCATTTAGAAATCTAATACTTGCTACAGGAGTAGAATTAAGGTACCACAATGCTTATTATGCAGACGGGTATTCCCCGCTATTGGGTCAATTCTTTTTGCAATCGGCTCAGAAAATAGCAAATCGTCCAGACATACATTTATACAACAACTTCAGAATCAGGAGCTTTTCAGGTTTTGTACGATTAGAGAATATCAATACTGTCACCAGCAAATATGGTTTCGGGTTTAAACAAAACAATTTCGCTGCACCTCTGTATCCAACCCCTGGACTCGTTTTCCGCCTCGGTATTTTCTGGAATTTCGTGAATTAATCAAAATGTTAAATTGGGTAATTTAGGCATCAGATTTCTACCCTTCAACCTACATTTGTATAACAAAATTATTCACTATGAAAATGAAGTATATCAGCATGTTTACTGCACTGACAATGTTTTTTAGTGCAAGTGTTTTCGCCCAAAAATCAGAGGAAATTAAAGTTTGGGGAAACTGCGGAATGTGTAAGAAAACCATTGAAGCAGCCGCTCTCAAAGGAGGTGCCAAGGTTGCTACTTGGAACAAAGACACAAAAATGCTCGCGGTGGAATTCAAAGAAAAAAAGACTGATTTGCAAAAGATCCAGGCTTCCATTGCGAATGCAGGGTATGATACCCAGGATATAGCAGCTTCTTCCGATGCATATGGAAAGTTGCCAGAGTGCTGCCAATATGCCCGAAAAGAATCAGATAAAAAATAATAATTTTACAGTCCGGCTCCCGCCGGACTTTTTTTATGCCCAAAATGATAAGAGCATTTTTTGTATTTATCGGCAACTTATTCAGAAAGAAGGATTGCTGTAATTAAGTCATCTAATTTCTAGTCTTAAAGTTGTATTTTTAAGGCAGTTTAATCAATTGTTTAGGATGCTTAAAATTTCTTCAACAAATTGATTGAACTTTTTTATTATTCCTAAACCACACCAATAGGAACATGCTCAATGCAATCATTCGCTTTTCCGTCAGGAACAAGCTTATAGTAGGGTTATTTACACTTGCATGGATCATATGGGGTATCATTGAGTTGATAAAACTTCCAGTTGATGCACTTCCAGATATCACTTCCAATCAGGTACAGGTCATTACCGTTTCTCCCACATTAGGATCTCTTGAGGTAGAGCGGTTGATTACTTTTCCAATTGAACAGGCATCATCCAATATTCCTGGTATCAAGGAAATCAGATCAATTTCAAGGTTTGGACTCTCCGTGGTAACCATTGTATTTGACGATGACCGTGATATATATTGGTGCAGGCAACAGGTTACAGAGAGAATGTCAATCGTTAAAGATGATATTCCAAAAGAAGCAGGTACTCCAGAGTTGGCTCCTGTTACAACTGGATTGGGGGAGATTTATCAATATGTAGTTAGACCGAAAAAAGGATATGAACATAAGTTTGATTTAACTGAATTAAGGACCATTCAGGATTGGATCATTCGACGTCAGTTGCTTGGTACACCTGGAGTTGCAGATGTGAGCAGTTTTGGAGGAAAATTGAAACAATATGAGGTGGCTCTTGATCCGGTTAAACTCAAAAGTATCGGAGTGACATTGCAGGATGTATTCAATGCGCTGGAGTCGAACAATCAAAACTCAGGTGCGGCTTATATCGAGAAGGGCCCCGCGCTTTTATTTATTCGAACAGAGGGTCTGGCTAAGAGCATTGACGAGATTTCAAATATTTATATTTCAAAATCAGCAAGTGGTACACCTGTATATGTAAGGGATGTTGCCAATGTACGTATTGGAAGTCCTATTCGTTATGGTGCATTGACTTTCCGTGATCAGGGGGAAGTTTCAGGAGCAGTTGTGTTGATGTTGAAAGGTGAAAATGCTTCGAAGGTTATCAAAGGCATCGAGGACAGAATGGAACAGATAAAAAAGACGTTGCCTGAAGGGGTCGAGGTTGAAACATTCTTAGATAGAAAGAAAATGGTTGGCAGAACACTGCATACAGTTCAAACAAATTTGTTAGAAGGCGCTTTGATTGTTCTTTTGATACTGGTATTGTTCTTAGGCAATTTGAGGGCTGGCTTGATCGTTGCTTCAGTGATTCCGTTGGCGATGTTGTTTGCTGTGGCGATGATGAATTTATTTGGGGTATCTGGAAATTTAATGAGTTTAGGTGCCCTTGATTTTGGATTGATTGTTGATGGAGCTGTTATCATTGTTGAAGCAGTACTTCACCGATTACATGGTAATAAACATGAGGGACTACTGTTGCGACAACATCAAATGGACGAAACAGTAGAGCAATCTGCAGGAAGAATGATGGGAGCAGCTGTGTTTGGACAGATCATCATTCTTATAGTATACATTCCTATTTTGAGTTTAACTGGTATAGAAGGTAAAATGTTCAAACCTATGGCACAGACGGTTGCCTTTGCTCTTGTAGGTGCATTTATACTTTCGCTGACGTATGTGCCAATGATGACCAGTTTTGTGTTGAGCAAGAAATTATCTGGACATGATTCTTTTGCCGATAAATGGATGAATGCACTTCAAGTATCATTTAAAAATGCATTATCAAGGCTCATTTATCATCCAAAGAAAATTGTGTTAAGTGCCATTGTGTTATTTGCTGTGGCCATCATGATTGCATCGAGATTAGGAGGAGAATTTATTCCAGAATTAGAAGAAGGTGATTTCGCTATTGATGCAAGATTGATGACAGGGGCTTCACTAAATGAAACCATTGAATCGACTCAGAAAGCAGTTGCTGAACTTCAAAAGTTTCCTGAAGTGTTGAATGTAGTAACAAGAATTGGTGCGAGTGAAATTCCTACAGATCCTATGCCCATTGAAATGACAGATATCATCGTAAATCTGAAAGATAAAAAGGAGTGGACGAGTGCTGAATCTTATGACGAGCTTGCCAATAAAATGAGTGCGGCCATTGGTAAAGTTCCTGGATTGACAGGTGGCTTTCAGTACCCTGTTCAAATGCGTTTCAATGAATTGATTGCAGGTGCCAAGCAAGATGTTGTGTGTAAAATTTTTGGAGAGAATTTAGATACACTTGCAAACTATGCAGAAAAATTTTCTAACATTATTAAACAAGTGCCTGGAGCCAAAGATGTTTTTGCAGAGCGAGTTACAGGCCTACCGCAAATCGTCATCCGATACAAGAAAAATGCAATAGCTGCATATGGATTAAATATAAAAGATGTGAACCGTATACTCCGTGCATCCTTTGCTGGTGAGAGTGCCGGGAAAATTTATGAAAATGAACGAAAGTTTGATTTGGTGGTAAGGTTGTCAGGCGATAGGAGAAATGATTTGGAGGACCTCAGAGCATCGATGTTGACGAATACTGATGGTGTGAGTGTTCCGTTAGAACAACTGGCAGACATTTCTATTGAAGACGGCCCCAATCAAGTACAAAGGGAAGATGCAAAACGCAGGATTACCATCGCATTTAATGTACGTGACAGAGATGTTCAATCTGTAGTAGAAGATGTTCGCAAGAAAGCAGAAAAAATTCAACTCCCTGCGGGGTACTATGTGAAGTATGGTGGACAATTTGAGAATCTGGTTGAAGCAAAAGACAGACTATCTATCGCGGTTCCGATTGCGTTATTTTTGATTTTACTCATTTTATATTTTTCATTCGGGTCACTCCGATATGGGTTGCTGATTTATACTGCCATTCCGCTTTCAGCTATTGGTGGAATAATTTTACTTTGGGCACGAGATATGCCTTTTAGCATTTCTGCAGGCATTGGATTTATTGCATTGTTTGGTGTAGCGGTACTTAATGGAATTGTTTTGATCAATGAATTCAATCGACTTAAGAAAGAAAGTGATATGGATATTCATGATTTGGTGATAAAAGGTACTGTAACAAGGCTTAGACCTGTTTTAATGACTGCAGCTGTTGCCTCACTTGGGTTTCTGCCCATGGCACTCAGTACAAGTTCTGGTGCTGAAGTACAAAGACCGTTGGCCACTGTTGTCATCGGGGGACTGATTTCTGCCACATTCCTTACGCTTTTTGTGTTACCGGTTTTATTTGCATGGGTTGAAAAGAGAAAGTTGATTGTTCCCAAAGCAGCTACCATGTTGATCATTGGCTTGTTCTTTTCACAACTTGGGTTCACACAACAGACAAAGAGCTTATCAGTTGATTCAATCATCTCTCTGGTTGACAGTAAATCTCTGTTGTTGAATATTTCAGAGAAAAATACTGAAGCCTATCGTTCCCTGAGATCGAGGCCAGTTGAAATTCCTAAGACCAATGTTGGGATAGAATACGGAAATATCAACAGTGCATTTAATGACACCAGGTTGTTTTTTAACCAAGGCTTTCAATTGCCATTCGTATATAAAAATCAACAAAGGCTTTATGATCAAAATATCAACGTAAGCATTTCACAATCAAATTTAACCAAAGCGGAATTGAATTTGCGCGTCAGACAGATCTGCTATAATATTTTGGATCTCGACAGGAGAGATAAGATATTAACAGAAGTAGAGATGAATTTTGCAGAATGGTCTAGGGTTGCCACTATTCAGAAGGATCAGGGAGAAATCAATGCATCTGTACTGAATGCCATAAAAGTACAATCTGCTCAACAATCCATGCAAAAGCAATTATTGTCTGCAGAGAGAGATGGGTTGATAACAGAATTGAATGCTTATTTGAGAAATACTGAGAGCAGCATCGTGCCCTCCCCAGATTCCATTATTTTGACATCAATGAACAGCAAATTCACAGAATTGTTGTCTCATCCTTTTTTAGAGTTATCTGATGCGTTGATTGCTCAAAGAAAAGCGTATATCAAAACTGAAAAAAATAAACTCTCACCTGATTTTAATTTGGGGTACAGCAATTTGTCTATTATCGGTTGGCAGACGCCA
>Ga0075471_10001741_pt1 | contig 14398 bp, 26 predicted proteins | sample DEB19_08_DNA_2_FD_74787 | JGI IMG/M metagenome (GOLD analysis project Ga0075471, IMG submission 74787) | Aqueous microbial communities from the Delaware River and Bay under freshwater to marine salinity gradient to study organic matter... | ecosystem: Environmental > Aquatic > Marine > Coastal ... | reverse complement strand
GATCACGATCACGACCACGGCGACGACGCCGCAGAGGAGTCCTGATGGGCCAGAAGGTCAACCCGTACGGGTTCCGTCTCGGCGTGACCACCGACTGGAAGTCCCGGTGGTTCGCCGACGGTCAGGAGTACAAGGACCAGCTCATCGAGGACTGGAAGATCCGCGACTACCTGCGGCGCCAGCTCGAGCGTGCCGCCGTGAGCCGGGTCGAGATCGAGCGCACCCGTGACCGGCTGCGCGTCGACGTCTACACCGCCCGTCCCGGCATCGTCATCGGTCGCCGCGGCGCCGAGGCCGACCGCCTCCGTGCCGGGCTGCTCAAGATCACCGGCAACCCGAAGATCCACTTCAACATCCAGGAGATCAAGCAGCCCGAGCTCGACGCCACCCTCATCGCGCAGGGTGTCGCCGACCAGCTCGCCGGCCGGGTCTCCTTCCGCCGGGCCATGAAGCGGGCCGTCCAGACCGCCACCAAGGCGGGGGCCCAGGGCATCCGGGTCCAGTGCAGCGGCCGCCTCGGTGGTGCCGAGATGTCGCGCCGTGAGTGGTACCGCGAAGGCCGGGTGCCGCTCCACACCCTGCGCGCCGACATCGACTACGGCGAGGCCGAGGCCCGGACGACCTTCGGTCGGATCGGCGTGAAGGTCTGGATCTACAAGGGTGAGATCCTGCCCTACAAGTCGGCGGCCGAGGACAAGATCGCCCGCGAGGCCGCCATGGCCGTCGGCGAGGCCTCCGGGCCGGCGCCGCGTCGTCGGGTGGTCAGCGCCGGTGGCGGCAAGCGCCGTGCCGACGAGGCCGTGGCCGTGCCGGTCGAGGGTGCCCCCGACGAGGTGACCGAAGAGGCCACCCCGCTCGTCAAGGAGGCGGACCCGGAGTTCGAGCGTCTCCTCGCCGAGGAGGAGGAGATCGAGCGCCGCACCCGCCAGCACCACGAGGCGCCCAAGTTCCACGGCGACGAGGACTGACGAGGAACCGACATGCTGATGCCCCGCAAGGTCCGTCATCGCAAGGTGCAGCGTGGTCGTATGACCGGCGCATCCAAGGGCGGCACCAAGATCACGTTCGGCGACTTCGGGATCCAGGCCCTCGAGCCCGGTTGGATCACCAACCGCCAGATCGAGGCCGCCCGTATCGCCATGACCCGTCACATCAAGCGCGGCGGGAAGGTGTGGATCAACATCTTCCCGGACAAGCCCGTGACCCAGAAGCCGGCCGAGACCCGGATGGGATCGGGCAAGGGCAACCCGGAGCGCTGGGTCGCCGTCGTCAAGCCCGGCCGCGTGATGTTCGAGCTGTCGGGTGTGGCCGAGCCCCTGGCCCGCGAGGCCATGCGCCTGGCCCAGCACAAGCTCCCGATCAAGACCCGCTTCATCGTCCGTCAGGAGGAGGCATGAGCGACGCGCACAAGGCGAGCGAGCTCGCCGAGCTCAACGACGACGAGTTGGCGAACCGACTCCGTCAGTTCAAGGAGGAGCTGTTCAACCTGCGCTTCCAGAACGCGACGGGTCAGCTCGAGAACACCGCCCGGCTCCCCCAGGTCCGGCGAGGCATCGCGCGCTGCGAGACCCTGCTGCGCGCCCGTGAGATCGACGCGGCCGAGGCGCTCGTGGCCGCCGAGGAAGGTTGACCATGGCTGACGAGAGCGCGACCGAGTCCCGTCCCAACGGCCGCAAGGTCCGTGAGGGGATCGTGGTCTCGGCGAAGATGGACAAGACGATCGTGGTGGCCGTCATCGACCGCGTCCAGCACCGGCGCTACGGCAAGACGCTGCAGCGCACGAAGCGGCTGTACGCCCACGACGACACCAACGACGCGCGCGAGGGCGACCGGGTCCGGGTGACCGAGACCCGTCCGCTCTCCAAGCAGAAGCGCTGGCGCGTCGTCGAAGTTCTCGAGCGGGCACGGTGACGCGATGATCCAGCAGGAGAGCCGACTCAGGGTCGCCGACAACTCCGGCGCCAAGGAAGTCCTGTGCATCAAGGTCCTCGGCGGGAGCCGGCGGCGCTACGCCGGCATCGGCGACGTGTTCGTCGCCACCGTCAAGGACGCCACGCCCGGGGCGGCCGTCAAGAAGGGCGACGTCGTCAAGTGCGTCGTCGTCCGGACCAAGAAGGAGCGCCGCCGTCCCGACGGCAGCTACATCCGCTTCGACGAGAACGCGGCGGTCCTCATCAACGACCAGATGCAGCCCCGCGGCACGCGCATCTTCGGCCCGGTGGGCCGGGAGCTCCGTGACCGCAAGTTCATGCGCATCGTGTCGCTGGCGCCGGAGGTGCTGTGATGAAGATCCGCAAGGACGACGAGGTCGAGGTGCTGACCGGCAAGGACCGGGGCAAGCGGGGCCGCGTGTCCCGGGTGATCCCCGAGAGCGGCCGGGTCATCGTCGACGGCGTCAACGTCGCCAAGCGTCACCAGCGCGCCACGAGCGCCACGATGCAGGGCGGCATCATCGACAAGGACATGCCGATCCAGGTGTCGAACGTCGCGATCGTCTGCTCGAAGTGCGGGCCGACCCGCGTCGGGTACCAGGGCGAGGGCGCGGCCAAGATCCGGATCTGCCGCAAGTGCGGGAAGGACCTGTGATGGCGGCGGCGATCGAAGCCCGACTCAAGACCAAGTACTTCGCCGAGGTGCGGCCGGCGCTCCAGCAGGAGCTCGGCCTGGGCAACGTGATGGAGGTCCCGCGCCTCTCGAAGATCGTGCTCAACTGCGGCGTGGGCAAGGCGACCCAGCAGGCGTCGCTGCTCGACGGTGCCGTGACCGACCTCACCCTGATCACCGGCCAGAAGCCGCTGGTGACCAAGGCCAAGAAGTCGATCGCGACCTTCAAGCTCCGTGAGGGCAACGCCATCGGGGCCAAGGTCACGCTGCGTGGCGCCCGGATGTGGGAGTTCTACGACCGCCTCGTGAGCGTGGCGATCCCCCGCATCCGCGACTTCCGGGGCCTGAACCCGAAGTCGTTCGACGGCCGGGGCAACTACACGTTCGGCATCACCGAGCAGCTGATCTTCCCGGAGATCGATTACGACAAGATCGACACGGTGCGTGGCATGGACGTCACGATCGTGACCACGGCGACCAACGACGAGCAGGGCCGGGCACTCCTTCGTGCGCTCGGCTTCCCGTTCCGTCGTGACAACCAGTAGAGGTCGAGATGGCCAAGAAGGCACTCATCCAGAAGCAGCAGCGGGCACCGAAGTTCAAGGTGCGCGGCTACACCCGGTGCCGGCGCTGTGGGCGCCCGCGCTCGGTGTACCGCAAGTTCGGGCTGTGCCGTGTGTGTTTCCGTCAGATGGCTCACGCCGGGGAGATCCCGGGCGTGACCAAGGCGTCGTGGTAGGGGAGGCCGACCGGTGACGATGACCGACCCCATCGCCGACATGCTCACCCGTCTGCGGAACGCGAACACCGCGTTCCACGACGAGGTGCTGATGCCGAGCTCCAAGGTGAAGGAAGCCCTCGCCAAGATCCTCGTCAGCGAGGGTTACGTCGAGAGCTACGCGGTGGAGCAGGAGCCGGAGCGTCCGTCTCCGCGCCTGCGCATCGTGCTCAAGTACACCCCCGACCGGAAGCGGACGATCTCCGGACTGCGCCGGGTCTCCAAGCCCGGTCTCCGGGTCTACTCCAAGGCGACCGATGTCCCCCGCGTGCTGGGTGGCATGGGGATCGCCATCCTGTCGACGAACCAGGGTCTCATGACCGACCGCGAGGCGCGCCGGCGCCGCGTGGGCGGCGAGATCCTCTGCCACGTCTGGTAGGCGACGATGTCCCGAATCGGCAAGCAGCCCATCACCGTCCCCTCGGGGGTCGACGTCTCGATCGACGGCCGCCGGGTCGTCGTCAAGGGCCCCAAGGGGACCCTCGAGCACGAGATCCCCGAGACCATCACCGTCAGCCGTGAGGGTGACGACCTCGTGGTGACCCGACCCGACGACGAGCGGACCAACCGCTCGTTGCACGGCCTCACCCGCACCCTGGTGGCCAACATGGTCACGGGGGTGTCGCAGGGCTTCACCCGCGACCTCGAGATCGTCGGGGTCGGGTACCGAGCCCTGCCCCAGGGTCCCGACAAGATCGAGCTGCAGCTCGGCTTCTCCCACCCGGTGTTCTTCGAGGCCCCGGCCGGGATCACGTTCGACGTGCCCCAGCCGACCCGGATCACCGTCCTGGGTGCCGACAAGCAGCTCGTCGGTCAGGTCGCGGCCGACATCCGCAAGATCCGCAAGCCCGAGCCCTACAAGGGCAAGGGCATCCGCTACTCCGACGAGCGCGTCCTGCGCAAGGCCGGCAAGTCGGCGAAGTGACGACGAGGACCACGCGATGACACTCCACAAGGTCGAGTCCCGCGAACGGCGCCACCGCCGGGTGCGCAAGAAGGTCCGGGGCACCGCAGCCCGGCCGCGCCTCGCGGTGTTCCGCTCCAACAAGCACATCTACGCCCAGCTCATCGACGACGTGGCGGGGCGCACCATCGCCTCCGCGTCGACCAAGGAGCCGGGTCAGTCGGGTTCCGGTGCGACGGTGGCTGCGGCCAAGGACGTCGGGAGCCGCATCGGCGAGCGCGCCAAGGCCGCCGGGGTGACCGCCGCGGTGTTCGACCGCGGTGGCTTCAAGTACCACGGTCGGATCGCCGCCGTGGCCGACGGGGCCCGCACCGCCGGCCTCGAGTTCTGATCGCCGAGAGAGGGATCCCATGGCTGAAGGACAGCTCGAAGAGCGGGTGATCACGATCAACCGGGTCGCCAAGGTCGTCAAGGGCGGTCGCCGGTTCTCGTTCACCGCCCTCGTGGTGGTGGGCGACGGCGACGGCAACGTCGGTCTGGGCTACGGCAAGGCCAAGGAAGTGCCGGCCGCCATCCAGAAGGGCATGGAGGAGGCGCGCAAGAACCTCTTCAACGTGCCGCTCGCCGGTTCGACGATCACCCACCAGATCATCGGCGAGCACGACGCCGCCCGCGTCCTGCTCAAGCCCGCCGCCCCCGGTACCGGGGTCATCGCGGGCGGTGCCGCCCGGGCGATCCTCGAGGCGGCGGGCGTGCACGACGTGCTGGCCAAGTCGCTCGGCTCGACCAACGCGATCAACGTCTCGCGTGCGACGATCGACGGGCTGCGCTCGCTGCGCCGCCCCGAGGAGGTCGCCCGCCTGCGCGGCAAGTCGCCCGAAGAGGTGTCGTCGGCCGGGATGCTGCGGGCCTACCGCGAGCGCAAGGCCGCCGGCCGACACGGCGAGCCCGCCGAGGTGGCATGACATGGCGAGCCTGCGCGTCACCCTCGTCAAGTCCAAGATCGGCATCAAGCCCAAGCAGCGCGGCACGCTGCGGGCCCTCGGGCTGCGGAAGATCGACCAGTCGGTCGAGCTGCCGGACCGTCCCGAGATCCGCGGCATGATCGCCAAGGTCCCGCACCTGGTCCAGGTCGAAGAGGTCTCCTGACATGACCATCAAGATCCACGATCTCAAGCCGGCTCCCGGCTCCAAGCGTCCGGCCAAGCGTGTCGGTCGCGGCATCGGCGGCAAGGGCGGCAAGACCGCCGGCCGCGGCACCAAGGGCGCGGGCGCCCGTGACAACACCAAGCCCGGGTTCGAGGGTGGTCAGACGCCGCTGCACCGTCGCATCCCGAAGGCCAAGGGCTTCCGCAACCCGTTCCGGGTCGAGTACAACGTGGTGAACCTCGACACCCTCGAGGGCTTCGCTCCGGGCTCGGTCGTCGACCCCGACTCGCTGCGGGCCAAGGGCCTCGTCGCCAAGCGGGGTCTCGTGAAGGTGCTGGGTCGCGGCGAGGTCGCCGGTGCCCTCACCGTCAAGGCCCACGCCTTCTCGGCCTCCGCTCGTGCCGCGATCACCGCGGCCGGTGGGACGGTCGAGATCATCCCGGCGCCGTGGGGTGACCGGCGGCCGCCGGCGGGCTCCAACAACGCCCTGACCAACCGCTGAGCCGAGACGAGCCATGCTCTCCCGCCTGCGCAACATGTTCCGGGTCGCCGACCTGCGGAACAAGATCCTCTTCACGCTGCTGATCATCGCGATCTACCGCGTGGGTGCGCACCTGCCGGTCCCGTACGTCGACTTCGGCGCCATCAAGGACCTGCAGAACCAGGCGAACAACGCCGGCGTGGTCGGATTCCTCGACCTCTTCGCCGGTGGCGCGATCACCAACGTCGCGATCTTCTTCCTCGGGATCATGCCGTACATCACGGCGTCGATCATCATGCAGCTGCTCGGGGTGGTCATCCCGAAGCTCGAGCAGTGGCAGAACGAGGGGCAGGTCGGGCAGAAGAAGATCACCCAGTGGACCCGGTACCTCACGATCGCGCTGGCGATCGTGCAGTCGACCGGGTTCGTGTTCGCGCTCCACGAAGGGCGCAGCGGCCTGCTCGGTTTCGCCGGCTTCGAGGGCAAGGACCTGATCCCGCAGTGGAGCGCGGGCGTGGCGGTCCTGATCATCCTCACCTGGACGGCCGGCACCGCCCTCGTCATGTGGCTGGCCGAGCTCATCACCCAGCGCGGGATCGGCAACGGCATGTCGATCCTGATCTTCTCGTCGGTCGTCTCCCGCCTGCCCGCCCAGGGCGGCGCGATCTGGAGCGAGGGGACCAAGGCGCAGTTCTTCACGATCATCCTGATCGGGCTCGGGATGATCGTCGGCATCGTGTTCGTCGAGTCGGGCCAACGCCGCATCCCGGTCCAGTTCGCCAAGCGGGTGGTGGGGCGGCGGATGTACGGCGGCCAGAGCACCTACATCCCGCTCAAGGTCAACCAGTCGGGTGTGATCCCCGTGATCTTCGCCAGCTCGATCCTGGCGTTCCCGGCGCTGATCGCCTCGGCCCTCGGCAACAGCGCCAGCGGGGTTCAGGAATGGATCAACGACAACCTGGTGCAGAACCAGAGTTGGTTCTACATCATCTTCTACACGCTGCTGATCATCTTCTTCTCCTACTTCTACACCGCCATCGCCTTCAACCCGCAGCAGCAGGCCGACATCATCCGCAAGCAGGGTGGCTTCATCCCGGGCATCCGCCCGGGCCCGCCGACCGAGAAGTACCTCGCCAAGGTGCTCAACCGGATCACGCTGCCGGGGTCGCTGTTCCTCGCGGCGATCGCCATCACCCCGCTGCTCGTCTTCGCGTTCTGGAACATCCGCCAGTTCCCGTTCGGCGGCACCGCGCTGCTCATCACCGTGGGCGTCGCCCTCGAGACGATGAAGCAGATCGACAGCCAGCTGATGATGCGGAACTACGAGGGCTTCCTCTCCTGATCGGATGAGCCTCGGGCGGGGTCCTCGGGTGGTGCTGCTCGGCAAGCAAGGCGCCGGGAAGGGCACACAGGCGGTCCGGGTGGCCGGGCACTACTCGGTCGCGCACGTCGCGACCGGCGACATCTTCCGGGCGGCGGCCCGTGACGGCACCGACCTCGGCGCCGAGGCCAAGCGCTTCATCGACCGGGGCGAGCTGGTGCCCGACGAGATCGTCATCGGGGTCGTCCGCGAGCACCTGGCGCTCGACGACCGTTCCCTCGTGCGTTCCGGGTTCGTCTTCGACGGCTTCCCTCGCACGCGGGTCCAGGCCGAGGAGCTCGACGCCGCCCTCGACGGTGAGCCGCTCGACGCCGTGGTCAACCTCGACGTCCCGACCGAGGTCGTCATGGCCCGGATCGCCGGGCGTCGGGTCTGCAACCAGTGCGGGGCCAACTACCACGTCGACAACCCGCCGAAGGACCCGTGGTGGTGCGACGCCTGCGGTGGCCACGTGCTCCAGCGTGACGACGACACGGAGGACGCGGTGCTGCGGCGCCTCGAGCTCTACGAGATCCAGACGTTGCCGGTCATCCAGTACTACCGGCGAACCGGCCTCCTGGTCAGCGTCGACGGGCAGGGTGACAGCGACGACGTCTTCACGGCGGTCGTGGCGGCCATCGACGCCGTGACGGCGGAGCTCCGATGATCACCCGGAAGACCCCCGAGCAGATCGCCCTGATGCGGCGGGCGGGCCGGGTCGTGGCCGAGATGCACGAGGAGTGCCGCAAGGTGGCCCGGCCGGGGGCGACGACCCTCGACGTCGACCGGGTGGCCCGGGAGGTCATCGAGCGCCGGGGTGCCCGGTCGAACTTCCTCGGGTACCACGGCTTCCCGGCGGTCATCTGCTCGTCGCCCAACGACGTCATCGTCCACGGCATCCCCTCCGCCGACGTCGTGCTCGCCGAGGGGGACATCCTCTCCATCGACTGCGGCGCCATCATCGAGGGCTGGCACGCCGACGCCGCCGTGACGGTGCCGATCGGGGCCATCGACGCCGAGTCCCAGCGCCTCCTCGACGTCACCGAGGCCTCCCTGTGGGCCGCCATCGAGCAGGTGGTCGAGGGCCGGCGCCTGGGCGACATCGGCGCCGCCGTCGAGGGCCTGGCCGAGGCGGCCGGGTTCACCGTGGTCCGGGAGTACGTGGGCCACGGGATCGGCACCGCCATGCACGAGGAGCCCCAGGTGCCCAACTACGGCCCGGCGGGGCGGGGCATGAAGCTCAAGGAGGGCCTGGTGCTCGCCATCGAGCCCATGGTCAACGCCGGTGGGCCCGAGACCGAGACCCTGGCCGACGGCTGGACCGTCGTCACCCGTGACGGCCGCCGCTCGGCCCACTTCGAGCACACCATCGCCGTCACCGAGCACGGGCCCGAGGTCCTGACCCTCCCGTGAGGACCGTCCCGGGCCGTCCTGGCCGCTCCGATCCCCGGATTTCCACATTCGGGGGCATCCGTGTAGCCTTCCCCGTCGGCCCGACGCCGCCTCTGGGCGGTCGGGGGCCTGCTTCGGAGGTGAGCCCCCGGGACCCGGCCAGGCCGGTGACGGGGGCGTTCCCTTCCGGGGCGTCCGTGACGGACCTCCGGCGCGCTGCGGCGCGTCGGGGCGAATAGGTGGTCGAGCACTGGCGAAGCCCAAGGACGACACGATCTTGGTTGAAGGCACGGTCGTCGAGCCGTTGCCCAACGCCATGTTCCGCGTCGAACTCGAGAACGGGCACAAGGTGCTGGCCCACATCTCGGGGAAGATGCGGATGCACTACATCCGGATCCTTCCCGGAGACAAGGTGCAGGTGGAACTCACGCCCTACGACCTCAGTCGTGGCCGCATCACCTACCGCTACAAGTGACCACCCCCCATCCAGATCGCAAGAGAAACGACCGGGAACGATGAAGGTCCGACCGAGCGTCAAGAAGATGTGTGAGAAGTGCAAGGTGATCCGCCGGCACGGCCGGGTCCGGGTCATCTGTGAGAACCCGCGCCACAAGCAGCGTCAGGGCTGAGAGGACCGATGGCTCGTATCGCAGGAGTCGACATCCCCCGCGAGAAGCGGTTGGAGATCTCGTTGACCTACATCTTCGGTGTGGGTCGGACGACCGCGCAGATCATCTGCGACCAGACCAACCTGCCGCGTGACACGCGCGTGCGGGACCTCACCGAGGACGAGGTGGCCCGCCTGCGGGCGTTCATCGACGCCAACGTGAAGGTCGAGGGTGACCTCCGCCGCGAGGTCGCCGCCAACATCAAGCGCAAGATGGAGATCGGGACGTACCAGGGTCTGCGCCACCGGCGTGGCCTGCCCGTCCACGGTCAGCGCACCCGCACCAACGCCCGCACCCGGAAGGGCCCGAAGAAGACGGTCGCCGGGAAGAAGCGGGCCCGGAAGCACTGAGACGGAGCACTGGAATGGCCAAGCCCTCCGCCGGCGGTCGGCGACCCAAGCGCCGCGAGCGCAAGAACATCAACTACGGCGTCGTGCACATCAAGTCGTCGTTCAACAACACGATCATCACGATCACCGACCAGCAGGGCAACACCATCGCCTGGGCGTCGGCCGGGAACGTCGGGTTCAAGGGCTCGCGCAAGAGCACGCCGTTCGCGGCGCAGCTCGCCGCCGAGACCGTCGCCCGCCGGGCCATGGAGCACGGCGTCCGCAAGGTCGACGTGATGGTCAAGGGTCCCGGATCGGGTCGTGAGACCGCGATCCGCACCATCCAGAACACGGGCATCGAGGTCGTCGGCATCAAGGACGTCACCCCGATCCCCCACAACGGGTGCCGCCCGGCCAAGCGGCGCCGGGTCTGATCCGAGAAGCAGGACGAGATGGCGCGTTACACCGAAGCGGTCTGCCGGCTGTGCCGACGAGAGCGCATGAAGCTGTTCCTCAAGGGCGCGAAGTGCGACACCATGAAGTGCCCGATCGAGCGGAAGCCCTACCCGCCGGGTGAGCACGGCCGTGGTCGTGTCCGCGACAGCGAGTACATGATGCAGCTGCGCGAGAAGCAGAAGGCCCGCCGCATCTACGGCGTGCTCGAGAAGCAGTTCCGCAACCTCTACGCCGAGGCCAACCGTCAGGCGGGCATCACCGGCGAGAACCTCCTGCGGATGCTCGAGCAGCGCCTCGACAACGTGGTCTTCCGTGGGAACTTCGCCGCCAGCCGCAACCAGGCCCGGCAGTTCGTCCGCCACGGCCACGTGCTCGTCAACGGCAAGCGGGTCACCATCCCCTCCTACATGGTGCGCCGCGGCGACGTCGTGGAGATCGGGCCCAAGGCCCGCAACTTCATCGTCGTCCGGCACAACACCGACACCATCGACCGCGAGATCCCGATGTGGCTCGAGGCCACCGGCGGCGAGCTCAAGGTCACGGTCCGCGACCTTCCGTTGCGCGAGCAGATCGACGTGCCCGTGCGCGAGCAGCTGATCGTCGAGCTCTACTCCAAGTAGTCCGCAGGATCCTCCCCCTGCACCCCGAGCGAGGGAAGCGTCATGCTCATCATCCAGCGTCCCGAGGTCGAGGTCGGCGAGTCCGACGGCAACCGCCAGTCGTTCGCCATCTCGCCCCTCGAGCCCGGTTTCGGTCACACCCTCGGCAACAGCCTGCGCCGCGCGCTGCTGTCGTCGATCCCGGGTGCCGCCATCACCCAGGTCCGCTTCGACGAAGCGCTCCACGAGTTCGACACCATCGCCGGGGTCAAGGAGGACGTCACCGACCTCGTCCTCAACCTCAAGGACGTCGTGCTGACCTGCGCCTCCGACGAGGCGGTCACGCTCCGCCTCGACGCCCGGGGTCCCGGTGACATCACGGCCGGCGACATCCAGACGACCGCCGACGTCGAGATCCTCAACCCCGACCTGCACATCGCGACGGTCAACGCCAAGGGCCACCTCGCCGCCGACCTCACGGTCGAGCAGGGCCGGGGCTACCTCAGCGCCGACCGCAACAAGCGGGCCGCCCAGATCGGGGTCATCCCGATCGACGCCATCTTCTCGCCGGTGCGGCGGGTGTCGTTCTCGGTCGCCCCGACCCGCGTCGAGCAGGCCACCAACTACGACCGCCTCACCATCGAGATCGAGACCGACGGCTCGATCTCGCCCCGTGACGCCCTCGCCTCCGCCGCCGACACGCTGCGGACGCTCGTGGGCCTGGTCGCCGACCTCTCCGACGAGCCGGCCGGCCTCACGCTCGGCGAGACCGTCCAGCCGGCGTCGTCGTCGCCCGACCTCGAGCTGGCGATCGAGGAGCTCGACCTCTCCGAGCGCCCGCGCAACTGCCTGAAGCGGGCCCGGGTCGACACCATCGGTCAGCTCGTCCAGAAGACCGAGGACGACCTGCTCGCCATCACCAACTTCGGCTCGAAGAGCCTCGACGAGGTGCTCCAGAAGCTCGACGAGCGCGGGCTCTCGCTGCGGGTCAAGGAGTAACGCGATGCCCACCCCGAAGAAGGGCCCGCGGTTCGGCCGCGACGCCGCCCACCAGCGGCTCATGATGGCCAATCTGGCGGCCAGCCTGTTCGCCGCCGAGGCGATCGTGACCACCGAGGCCAAGGCCAAGGCGCTCCGTCCCTACGCCGAGAAGCTCATCACCAAGGCCCGCAAGGGCGGCGTGCACGAGCGTCGGCAGGTCATCGCGACGATCCACGACCAGGACGTCACGCACAAGCTGTTCGCCGACATCGCGCCGCGGTACCAGGGTCGTCCGGGTGGCTACACCCGCATCCTGAAGCTCGGCCCCCGTCCCGGCGACAACGCGCCGATGGCGCGCATCGAGCTGGTCTGAGCCCTCCCGTGGGCGGGCGCACGCACGTCGCGCTCACGGTCGCGTACGACGGCACGGCGTTCCGTGGCTTCGCCGCGCAACCCGAGCAGCGCACGGTCGCCGGCGAGCTCACCGCCGCGCTCGCGCAGGTCCTGCGCGACGATCTCGCCGACGTGGTGTGCGCCGGGCGGACCGACGCCGGGGTGCACGCCTGGGGCCAGGTCGTCAGCTTCTCCACCGGCGCCGACGTCGAGCCGGCGCGGCTCGTGGCGGTGCTGAACCGTCGGCTCGGCCCCGAGATCGTCGTCCGCGACGCCCGGGCGGTGGCTCCCGACTTCGACGCCCGGCACTCGGCGGTGGCCCGCGCCTACCGCTACACGATCGTCAACCGGCCGGTGCCCGACCCGTTCCTGGCCCGGTCGGCCTGGTGGGTCCCCGAGCCCCTCGACCTGAGCCGTCTCCGGCTGGCGGCCGACCCGTTCGTCGGCGAGCACGACTTCGCCGCCTTCTGCCGACGGGGTCCCGAGGGCACCACCACGGTCCGCCGGGTGCTCCGGTCCCACTGGGACGTGCTGCCCGACGGGGTCCTCCGCTACGAGATCCGGGGCACGGCGTTCTGCTGGCAGATGGTCCGCTCGATCGTCGGGACCCTGGTCGAGGTCGGCCGGGGCCGGCGCACGCCCGGCGACGTCATGACGATCCTGCGCTCCCGGGACCGGGGCCAGGCCCCGAGCCCGGCTCCCCCGACCGGCCTGTGCCTGTGGGCGGTCGACTACCCGCCGGGCGTCCTCGAGCCGTCGGGTGACGCCGCCGGATCCACCGCTTGGTCGATCCCGGCCGACAGGGAGTAGGATCTCCGTTCTTATGCGCACGTTCACGCCCACCCCCGCCGACGTCGACCGCACGTGGCACGTCATCGACGCCGAGGGCCAGGTCCTCGGTCGGATCGCCACCGAGGCCGCCCACCTGCTGCGGGGCAAGCACAAGCCCACCTGGGCGCCGCACTTCGACCTCGGCGACCACGTCGTGATCGTCAACGCGTCGCTGCTGGCGTTCAGCCCGCGCAAGCTCGCCGACAAGACCTACTACCGCCACTCCGGCTACCCGGGCGGCATCAAGTCGGAGAGCCTCGAGCACCTGCTCGCCCGTGACCCCGAGCGGGTCGTGCGCCTCGCGGTGCGCGGCATGCTCCCGAAGGGCCCGCTCGGTCGGCGCCAGCTCAAGCGGCTGCGCGTCTACGGCGGTCCCGAACACCCGCACACCGCGCAGCAGCCCGTCCTGCGGGCGCAGTCGTCGACCCGGGCGCGCTGAGCGCCCCGCCGAGAGGAGTCCGCGTGCCCAAGCCGCTCATCCAGACCACGGGACGGCGCAAGGAAGCCGTCGCGCGAGTCCGGCTGCGCCCGGGCACCGGCCAGGTCGTGATCAACGGCCGGCCGATCGACGGGTACTTCACGATCGCGTCGCACCGGCAGTCCGCCACCGAGGCGCTGCGGATCACCCAGACCGCCGACGTCTACGACGTCCACGCCACCATCGACGGTGGTGGCGTGAGCGGCCAGGCCGGCGCCCTGCGGCTCGGGATCGCCCGTGCCCTCGTCGCGCTCGACGAGGAGATGCGCCCGCCGCTCAAGAAGGCCGGCCTCCTCACCCGTGACTCCCGCGAGAAGGAGCGGCGCAAGTACGGCCTCAAGAAGGCCCGTAAGGCGCCGCAGTACTCGAAGCGGTAGTCCGCCGGCGGTCTCCGTCGTCATGTCCCTGCGCTTCGGCACGGACGGGATCCGCGGGGTCGCCAATCGGGACCTCACGCCCGAGCTGGTCACGGCCGTCGGCCGCGCCGCGGTGCGGGTGCTCGGAGCCGACCGACCGTTCGTCGTGGGTCGAGACACCCGCCGGTCGGGACCGATGCTCGAGTCGGCGTTGGTCGCCGGACTCTGCGCCGAGGGCGCCGACGTGCTGCTGGCGGGTGTGCTGCCCACGCCGGCCGTCGCCACGCTGGCCCACGCCCGCAACGCACCGGCCGTGATGCTCACCGCGAGCCACAACCCGTTCCCCGACAACGGCGTGAAGATCTTCGCCCCGGGTGGATACAAGCTCACCGACGACGTCGAGCAGGCGATCGAGGCTGCGCTGCGCACCGTGCGCAACGGGGTCGACGACGCGCCCGTCGGTGCCGGGGTCGGAGTCGCGTCCGAGTTGCGCAACGCGCTCGACGAGTACGTCGTCCACGTCGACCGGGCGCTCGAGGGTCGGCGGCTCGGCGGGACGCGCGTCGTCGTCGACTGCGCCAACGGCGCCGCGTTCCGGGCTGCACCACGGGTGTTCGCCGAGTTGGGTGCCCACGTCGA
>Ga0075471_10001739_pt1 | contig 14402 bp, 21 predicted proteins | sample DEB19_08_DNA_2_FD_74787 | JGI IMG/M metagenome (GOLD analysis project Ga0075471, IMG submission 74787) | Aqueous microbial communities from the Delaware River and Bay under freshwater to marine salinity gradient to study organic matter... | ecosystem: Environmental > Aquatic > Marine > Coastal ... | reverse complement strand
TCCAAATCTTTTTGACCAAACATTTCTTTGAATTTGAAAAAAGCTTGTTTAAGTTGTTTTGGCCAAAGGTAGTAGCCAAAAGTTTGGTTGAAGTCAAATGCTTTATTTGGACCCTTCATTATACTATTATAGATTCTTTCCAAGTCTTTTAGTGTAACTTTGCCCATTCCGGCTTCCTGCATAAATATACCAAGATTAAAATCATCATTTGGCTTGAATATTTTTGTGGTTTTGGGCACATCTTGGTTTTGCAAGAATTCGTGTGGAGTTACCTTCTTTTCTTTGCCGTTTTCGGTTACTATTATTTCCTCTATTTGTTCTGGATTTAAGTGTCCTTTGAATAGTGCTTGGTATTCTTTGTGTGGGGCGGTTAAATTTAAAGCAAGCCAAGGGTCATCGCTTTGTAGAACGTGGGGTTCTTGATATTGGTCTTTTGCTACAGAGGCCTGCAATCTTTTTCTTGCGTCTTCTCTTTCTTTTTTTCCTTCCTTGCCCATGGAGAATGTTGGGACGTATGAGTACTGAGAGCCGAATGTGCCCTCTGGCCAAACGGGTGCTTCTAAATCTTCCAATTTGGTTTTGAATTTAATAACAACTCCATTATCGCCAGCAAATCCTTTGGCTGTGTCCTTATCGAGTGTGACAAATAGTCCTTTGGGATTGTTTGCCGCTTCGTATGAATATCTTCTAGAGGCTTTTTGTGATCCTGTAAGTCCTTGAGAGATTGCTTTGACCGCATCTTTTAGTTCATTAAATCCATGATATACGGTGAGAGTATCTCCGGAATTAAATGGCTGGAAAGCATCTACGCCGCCTGATGGGTTATATTCATGATGTGCTTCTGTCAGCCACTTTTTGAAATCCATTTTCATTTATCTTCCATTTTTTTGAGTTTGCTGTAGTAGTCCGGCATTTCTCTCAGGTGTGCTAAAGCGATTTTAAGTACATCTGAATCTTTGTGGATTACATTTATGTCTTTATCCCTCATGTGTTCTTTTTCAACTTTCATTCCCATTTTGAGTTCATCGGGATCGATTTTGCTTATATTTACTTTTATTTGTTTTGCTAATTTCTTAATCTTGGGACTATGTTCTTTTTTATGGGTTGTTGATTCCATGGCATTACCAAGGAGTTTTTTCATTATTCTTGCTTTGACTTTTTCTATTGGAAACAGTTCGGTTCTAATAGATGTTTTTGGTTGAGTGGCGATCAACTGGGGGAAAATTCTTCTAACCATTCCACATTCTTCGTAGAACTCCGGGTGGTGTGATTCGATATATTTTGAAAAGCTCATATATTATTTACATTTTTTGCACATTTTTCTATTCATAACGTATAGGTCTATAGGAGGTGTATTATGATCAACTTAATAAGATATGGTGTAATAATTTTATCTTTGGCTTTCACTGGGATTACATTTGCTCAGTTTAGGCCATATATGCCTCCTAGACCTCCTGTGCCGGCTCCTGCATTTGTGCCTGTGCTGCCTAATGGTCAAAATGGCGCTAATGGAATGCAAGGCGGTATGTCTGGTGGTATTATGGGAATGAGTGGCGGCATGACTGGCGTGGGAGGAATGCAAGGTGGCAACTTTGGTAATAGTGGCGGGAATATGGGGTTTGGTGGATTTGGGGGTCAGTTTGGTGGAATGGCGGGAGGAATGTCTGGGATGGGCATGGGTGGCTTTGGGATGGGCGGTATGGGTATTGGTGGCGGCATGGGTGGTATTTCTGGTGGCATGTCTGGCGGTATGATGGGGATGTCCGGCATGGGCATGGGCGGGATGATGGGTGGAAGTAATAATAACCCCTATGGTGCGTATACCCCGGGCACTATTGTAAGGCCAACAGGACAAGGTGGACCTTATAGTGTCATTCCTATACAAGGTGGTTATATGTTGGGAATGGGCGGTGGGAGCATGAGTGGTATGGGCATGGGTGGCATGATGGGAATGGGAGGTTTCGGTGGCGGTCAATTTGGATTTAGTGGAGGACAGTTAGGTGGCAATAATTTTGGTAATGGTGGTTTTGGTGGCAACTTTGGCGCTATGGGCGCTATGGGTGGGGGACAGTTCGGTGGAGGACTAGGTGGTCAACTTGGATTTGGTGGCGGGTTTGGCGGTGGCAAAATGGGATTCAATGGCGGAAATGGAATTTAGGCCCTTGGCTCAAGACTTACTGTGCCATCTCCCTTATCCTTCATTAGCAAATTGTTTGCTAAGGCGAATTTCCTTATATCTTGAATTTTCTTAGATATATTTTTGGGATTGGAGCTTTTTATTTGTATTATACCAAGCCCTTTTTCTTTTGCATCATCAGCGGCTATTTGCATATCAGTTTTAACTAAATTTGTTGGAATAATTGCTTGTGTGAAGTGTGGCTTCTCGCAATCACTCAATTGTTCTGCTTTTACTGGAATATTTTCAGTTGCAACCAAGGCGGCGGGAACGTATGCAAGTATGCTAAAGCCTTCTTTTGATTGAGCTATTCTTATGTTTACACCATTTCTGGCCACGTATGATCGTCTATCGAATTTGAATGTTCCTCTGAATCTTGGATCATATTTCATTTGGTCAACAGCTGCAAATACCGCTTTCCTTATGTCCTGAATGGTTGCCAAGAAAATATTATCATCATCGGCATTGAGCATTATGTGTATTTCAGCCTCGGCAGTTAGTTTTGAGCCGAAGTTTTTAATTAGCTCGTCGAGTTGGGTTCGGAAGAATTCGCTGTCATCATATCGTTTGCTTACTATTTGAATTGCATAATCATCTTTAGCTCTTGCAGCTATTCTTCTGATGATTTGTACACTTTTTGATTGGTATGGGCCGTCAGTGAACCATCCGTCAACTTTATCTTCAACATCTTCTTTACTGTTAATTGGAGTAAGTTTTATATTCCAGCCTTTGATTTTTTGTAATAAACATTTAATGACGTCGTTGGCGTTTCTTCCAATATCTCTGGCGGCAGAAGAACTAGCCTGCATGGCTGCGCCGCTTTGATCTCTCGCTTCATTTATTTCCAGCCAACTTTTGAATGAAATCATATTATCTCTCTTTGCTTAGCCTTATATAGCATTCGCCATAAACTTCTATTCTTCCAACAATTGCTTGGTAGTCTTTTTGACTCATATCAAGGTCGGTCTCTTTCATCAGTCTTTTGTATTCTTTTTTGCATAGTTTAATTGCGGTTTCGAGACCTTCGTTTTTAAAAGTTCTGATAACTTCTGCGTATGGTTTGTCTTTTGCAGCGAAGTGGTAATAGCTCAGCATGGCATCGCCGCCTTTTTCTTTGGCCTTTTTGGCGGTTTCTTGCGCCCCTGCTTTCCTATTTTTGAGGAATTCAAGGGGATCTTCGCTGCCACTGTGAGAACTTTCAATAAAAAACATAATATCCTCCGCAAATTTATATAATCTTAATGCTAATGAAGTTTATAAAATATTTTTATTGAATGGCTTGAAAAATATTTGGCATGGGCTATTGTGTGTGAGGGGGAAAGAATCATGGGAATGACATCAATCATAGCGACTGTGACTTTGGTAATCATGGGTGGATGCTTGTGTTCACTATTGGGAATTGTTGCTCTGGGAATTTTATTCCCAAGAAAAGATAACCCGTTGAAGAACAAATTATCTTCTTGTGATGATAGTTACAGAGATTCTTTATACGATCCCAAAGGAAATTATGATTGGTCTCACATTCCTGATGATCCTAACATAACTGAAGACGATTTGTTTGAGAAAGAGGTGTAACATGAATCTTGAGACGACATTTATTTATTTGATAAGCGGTATTAGCGCTATGTTTATGTTTGGGTTTTTAATATTTTTTATTGGAATGGCTATTGTTGTGGTAATTGACCACAGAAATTTGAAAAACAAGAAGACAATTCCGTTGCCCTCAGATGATGTTCCTTCGGAGCAAAAGAGAGAGGCGCAAAAGTTGGCAATCGCTGAGCGTGGCCTTAAGGCTTTTACAGGAGAACAATCATGAAGATTTTATTGATTTGTGGCGTAGTTTTTATGGGCATTTTGTTTGTTTTGACTGCGCTAGGTTTGATTTTGGTAACGATGGCTGTGTGTAGTGCAATCTATCAATCTTTCTACCCATACAAACCGAAATACAATTCGCAGTTTGATATTGATCAATCTCTGGATAGATTGAACAGGGAGTTGGAAAATCTTGCAAGAGATTGGGACAAAGATGTCAAGCCAGTTGCGGAGCCTAAAAAGCCCCAGAAAAAGCGAAAAGATGTGAATATTCTGTCTTTTGAAAAACATGCGAAATAAAAAAAGGGGGCCTTAAAACCCCCTTTTTTTATTTTTTATTTGAATTCGTTTTATCCTAGGCCGAGTCTTCTAGGGTCAAGTCTAGATTGTTTTGGCTTCACCATAGGAGTATCAACCGGATCTACGGCTTGGACTTTGCCCAATACCTTTTGTAGTTCTACGCCATTAGCAACATCTTGCATAATCTTATAAACCTTAGCTCTTACTTTTTGAGCTTTATCGGCAAGTGCTGTAACAACATCATTTGCAGCTTGCAGTTGCTCATTTACACCAGAAACGTCTTGTGCAAGAAGTTTAATAATTGTATTAAGGGCGCTTTTTGATCTGTTATCAATAAGGTTGCTGAAGCGTTCATCATTTAGGCGTTGCCTTGCATTTTTGAAGCCTGCAAGCATATCCTGCTGATAAGTCTGCATGGCTGTTTGCAATTTTTTTGTTGGCTCTGCCACTGTATCAATTTTACCTAAAAGATCGTTGGAAATTTCTGTAGCAACAGTTTTTAACGCTCTAATAGTCTTGTTTTTTTTAACATCTCCCATGAGATCTGTGCCAGTCTGTCTGAGGGTATTGCTGGCACTGGTATATTTATCTTTTGCAAGCGCTCCTAATGGTGAAAGGAAGTCCTTGGTGGCATTCCACCAATCCCCAACGCCTTCATTAAAATCTTCGTCTCTTGAAGCGGCATAATCCGCAAAGCTTGGTCTACTCATATTATTTCTCCGAAACGGGTTTAAATCTATATACGGATGTAAAAATAATTTTAAAATTAATATATTATTATTTTTAACTGGAGAAAACATGGAAAAGAATCACAAGCACTTGATTTTGAATGCAGTAGTAAGAAATCCGTTGCTAACCGAAGAAGATGTGAATTGCTGGTTAGCAGAGTTGGTCAATATAGTTGATATGGAGATTTTAATTCCTCCAGTTTCAAAATATTGTGATATAGAAGGCAACGAAGGAGTAACAGGGACGGTAGTCATCACTACTAGCCACATGTCTATTCACATTTGGCCAACTGGCGAAAATCCTTATATCAGACTTGACATTTACAGCTGCAAAGACTTCGATGCCAAAAAAGTGATAGAGTATGTTGACACAACCATGGGAATAGTGGAAGAGGGACATCTTATTGTTGATCGCAATACCACAAAACCTTATGTTAAACCGCTTTTGACTGGTTCTGCCCAGTGTCAGGTAAAAGAGGCTTAATTTTCTGCAGCAATTCTTGTAATTGCGGATTATTTACCCCATTGTCAGACAGGCTTGTAAGGTAGAAATAGGTTGAGCTTATTACTTTCAAAGCCGCCAAAATGATAGCTTGATTGGCTGGCGATAGTGTGGACAATACTGGAGAAATAGAGGGGAAAAGAACTAGTGGATTTGCCAAGGTCAACTTCCCCACATTTCCTAGCGATGAAGCTAATTGCTTCCAATATTTCATTTTTTTTGGATGTCTTAAAGCGTTCTGCATGGCAACAAGAGCATCCAGATTGCTTTTAAGAGTTGGCGGCAACATATGAAACATTTTGCTTGCGCCCAGCAACAAGTCAACTATTTTTATTGCCTTTTTAACATCGAAAACGTCTTGAATTGCCTCTAGCGGAGAAGGTCCTTCTGGATCTTCGCTCATATAATAGGCCATATCGGCAAAAGATTCGATGTATTGCTTGAAACCTTCCATGCATATATTTAGTTTAATCCCAGTATTCTTGGTCATTCATGAAATAGTGTAAAACAAGTTTTCCTGACATGGATGGGTATTGACCTTCTATAATTATTTTGCCTTCATGAATGAGTCTGTGGCATTTTCTGCAGCAAACAACGGTGTTTTGGTCGGTATATTTGCCGCCGTTTTCACCTTCTTTTATTCTATGAACATCAAGATATTCATAAATATTGCAAGGGCAGAACTTGCATTTTTCCGCAAGTCTTTTTTTTACTTTCTTATCAATTAACTTCTTGCGTCTCTTCATTTGAAAGTGAGTAAATATAATCAATTACATTATTATACATAAAATTATGATTTTCTTCAGGATGGAATCTTAGGAACATATCATTTTGTATTTCGTCATTATTTTTCAATATGCATACTTTCAAATAATTTCTTTTTACATAGATTGCCGGCGCAAATAGGCTAGTTTCATATCCGATGTATCCTGCTGCATGTTGTATTATCCCCCACTTTTGAATGAGGCTGTAAGGATGTTTATCAATAGTAGTATTCGGGGTGGCTTGGCAGAATGAGTGGTTTGCGTAAAGGTTGTAACCTAACTCATTGACTTTTTCGGCCAAGGTAACAATGTTTTTGTCGCCCTTATAGTCCTCGACGTAGATATATTTTTTATCTTTAAGTTTGCTGGTGGTTGGATAGCATTCATATGCTATTTTACATAGGCTAAAAGTTGGTTGTCGTTTACAAAAGTATTCAAGTATTTCATGGTCATCGATAAGGTTTTGATTGCAATCCGGATCAATAGTCAACTTTATTTTTTTAAATGCAGTGAAGTCTTTTATGAAGGACTCCATAGTTTTCTGCAGGGTTGGCGGGCAAATCACCTCCAGTTTCATCAGTTCAGTTTCTTTCATGAACATCTGAATCTGGGTGAAGAAATTTATATCTTTGCAGTGAAGAACGTGTATCATTTCTACCTTTTTGTAGAGAGATTTCTATATATCAATATGTATATGCAGCCGCTTAAATTCGCCAAATGGTTTGCCGAGTTCAACATGGGGACTCTAGAAACAGAAATTGTTGACAGCAAACCTATCGAGAGTTTATTCAACAAGTCTAAAGAAGCTGTTGAGTTGGTCAAGAAATATGATATGGCCGAAGGCGAGCATGACTGGATTAAGAATAGACTTGGCTGGCAGGGGCCAAGGAATGATTTTGGTTATCTTTTGAATATTGCCACAATCGCCCCATTATCTGGAACCGTTTATGGCCTTTTCAACAGTAGAGAAAACCAGAGAATACTAGATAAAGATGTCAGAAAAACTGGAATAGCATTTAATGCGAACAGACCTATAACACAAGATGAATACGGAAATCAAGATGTTCTTAAGAATTTAAGTTACAATGTTATAAAGCAAAAATATCCTAATATAGATGTAAACAAGATACATGACAGTGCAATAGTGCATGTAAATGTACCAGCAATAATTAATAAACTTCAAGCATCAGGTTTAACTGGAAAGAATTTAGAGAGAGCTATTATAATACAAATAGCAAGTACAATAATACATGAGTCTACGCATCAACTGGAAAGAGCTTGGCTGGGTCATACAGAAGAAGGCGGTCCTGAAGAAGCTGAAAAAAGGTTTAATGATTGGTTAAATAGGAATAAGAGTTTACTAGATCAATTAATAAAATAGGGGGCAAAATGGAAGGTATAGGTTATTATGAAATGATGGAAGGCGCAAGGCCTATGAAAGTTATGACTGAAAATGTGCAATTTTCAGAGAATCTTAAATATCATGTTGAAAATAATCTTAGTTTAAGTAATACTGTATTTAGGCTTGGCAGTGATGCTTGGATGGGATTAGTTAATGAAATGAGGTCTTTGTGGGAGCAAGGGCTTTTGGAAGTCAACGAAAATGACGAATTTATACTTTTGAGTGAGGCAGGTAGGACCGGAGTATATCAGGGGAAAAGTGTTCCTCTAGATTCTCCCAGAAGAGCTAAGGGTGGCAACAAGAAATATGTTGTATATGTAAACAGCGGTCGCAAGAATGCTGAGGGCAGAGTAGTGGCCAAGAAGATAGGATTTGGCGATCCAAATTTAAGCGTTAAGAATAACGACCCGAAAAGGGCTAAGAGTTTCAGGGCTCGTCATAAATGTCATCTAAAGACTGATAAGACGACCCCCGGTTATTGGGCCTGCAAAATTGGCAGGTATGCAAAGCAGGTAGGTTTAAGTTCAAGTGCAAGCTGGTAAGGAGCAATCATGAAGAGTTTTAGAGAATTTATGGAAGACAGGATGAATGAAGCAGCTGATAGTGTCCCCGCTATAAAGTTAAGTTCCGTATCTTTCACATTTCCTTTTACCGAAACATTCTACGAGCCCGGATATGCGCCAGAGTTGGACCGGGGTGAGCGTTCGGATTCTGGCGTAGCCGGAACTGAGGAGGCGAGCGGCATGTTTGCCGGCGATGTCACTATTCCGTTGGAACGAAAAACGGTCTTAGACATTCGTGCTAAGAATCAAGGCCGACTAGGTGCCGAAGGGGTTAAAGAGTTTTTAGCAGCTGCGGGTGGCGATTTGGCTGTCGAAATGCTCGACATGAAGGACGCTGACTTCGCAGGAACTTTCAAGCCAAATATAGACGACATGGATTCCTATCCAGAAGGTCTATATGAATCTCTTGCGGAAATAGTAGCAGAGAGAATTGATAATAAACTATTCGAGGTGATAAATGTTTGATAACTTAGTATGTTTTTTGGTTGGTTTGGTAGTTGGATGGAATATTCTCCCACAACCAGCTTGGGTCAAAGCCCTTTATGATTTGGTAGTTGCTAAGATTAAATCTTGGGCTGCTCCTAAAAATGGATAAACCATATAAGGAAACTGGTTCTGGCGAAAAAGTAATAAGGGAGTTTAGCCCGGATGTGCCGTTCGAAGATTTAAAATGGCATAGGGATTACGAAGATCGAATAGTTCGCATTTTAGAGCCAAACGATTGGAAATACCAAGAAGACAATAAACTCCCCGTGCCTTTGGTCGGGGAGTTATTTATTCCCAAAGGACTTTGGCATAGAGTTATAAAGGGCACAACAAAATTAAAAGTTGAGATTATAAAACTAAATACGATATGAATTTTAAAGTATTTTTTGAGAGTGAAGACTGGTGGGCGGATATGATAGGCGCAGTGCGCCCCACAGAATATAAAAAGCAAGTTAGTGCTGATGAAATTTATAGTATTTTGACGAAGAGAGATGGGCGCAAAAATTTATATTCTACATATGAAAAAAATTTAAAAGGCAAAGAATCCAGATACACGGATATGGTAAATAATATAGAAAGCAAATTGAAATCCAAAGGATATATTGTATCTTTGGACGGATATTGGGTTCATATACAAATGCCTTATAAAGTGCGCTGGCAAGCTGCTAATTATGAAAATGTTCCCATGAATGCCTACAAGGAATATAGGTCTTTTGTACAATCTCCTGATAATTTAGTCATGAATTTTTTGAGCGCACTGGAAGGTTTTGCGGAAGTTTTAAAAAATTTACAGGATTCCGATCCTAATTACCCAGATAGGATGCAATACAAGTTTCCTGAGGATTTGGAGACTTTAAACGAACACGTAGATTCACTCGTTGTGCATTTTCGCAATCCACACAACAGACCCAAAGTAAGTAAAACAATAGATGATTATTTTAGCAGCAAAGGCGTAAAGTTTGGCAACAGGTTACTCAGGGGAAATCGTGGTTACGATATGGACAGAAAATCTCATACTGAGCTTATAAGTCAGGCTTTGGCAAGGATGTTCGCCAAAATATCAAATTTAGACAAATGGAGCGACAAAGAAATAAAAAAATTTATCGAAATTTGGATGTCCAAACTTAACTCGTATTCTCCCACACAACTCCAGCATGCATTGACAGGTAAAACAGATTAGTAAATCAGATCAAGAAATTTTCTTAAATACTAATAAACTTTTCTTAAACCAGTTACATTCTTCATTTATTACATTTCTGGCTTGTTCTGTTAGGTGTGGCAAAAATTCGAAACCTCTTTCTTTTAGGAGGTCGATTGCTTCATCATTATTTTTGCAGTTAACATGTCCAATCCCCATTTGTCCTCTCACAGCCCAAGACATAATTAAAAAACCATTGCAATTTTCTTCATTGTTGCTTAGGAACTGACTTGCATGTTCTGGGGGAATATGTTCGGCTACTTCTAAGCAAATAACATTTGCTTTATTTTTAATATTGAATGGTTTAGTTAGGTCTTGTTTTTTAATATTTTTGAATAACTTATTTTCAGGAATCTCTCCTTCATAACCCGTGAGCTTTTTAAACTTTGCATTTTCAAGTTTATTTAGATAAAACCCTAAACCGCATCCAAGGTCAACCACATTTTCTTCTGTATTGAGATTCTCTATAAGCCAGTTTGCTAAATTATTGCTATGTAAGTGGTGCTGATGATCCGTCCAGAAACCAGTTGATTGGATATGTTTATTTTCTTTATGTCTTTTTTGAACTTCTTTTAGTATTTCTGATATATCCATCGATTGTGGTATTTTATCTAGGTAGTCAAGAGCGGGCTGTGTATCCATTTTGTCTGCGTGTGCTAAAGCTAGTTGTAAGTATACTCTATTTGTGAATTCGTAATCTAATCTGTATTGAAGGCACTTGTTTAGCATTTCAATAGCTAAATCATATTCGGCAACCTTGTAATAACAAAACCCCAGAACAAAGCATTGTTCTGGGGCGTTAACAAAATCTTTTACTTGATTTAGAATTTCGATAGCAAATTTAGTTTTGCCATTTTCAAAAAATATGCTGATTACTTGTTCTAAAGGGTTCATATTAAGCCTCTTATAATATTATAAGAGGCTTGCAGTTTACTTTTTCATTTTTATGCCAAAATCTTCGCAGCGCATCATTTCCAATTCTGCTCCGAAATGTGGAAGATATTCGTATTCATTTCCTGCTTTGGTTTTTACACGAATAAAATTGCCAGCTTTTTTCATTGATTCAACAATAATTTTCTTATTGCTATTGTTGGTTATAAGCTGACGATTTTCGTTGATTGCACCTGAGCCGAGGAAGAATTTGTTTTCGTTGCTAGCGCCCATAGCTCCGAAAAGCTTACCTAAGCCAAATTGATCTTGTGGCTTAGCGTTGGGTTCGAGAACTTCGATTTCAACGTCGCCTTCTTGTGGGGTCTCTTCATCTATTTCAACTTCTACGTCGTCGTGACCGCCACAACCGCAACTTCCGCCACATCCACAGGGGCAATCGTGGTCTTTGTCGTACATCAATGCGTCTCTGACGCTGGCCAAGGCCTGTTTTGCAACACTTACTTTGTCTTCAATCCAGCTTTCGATGTCATCATGCTCATCGATAAGGGGTAGTATTTCTTCTAGTGCGTGCTTGATGGCGTGTAGGTTTCTGGCAACCATGTAGCTGCCTTCCTTGTAACCTTCCATTTCGGAATCATCGCCGCATTCTCTGAACTTTTTCATAGCATTTCGGGTTTCCCCGCCTCATACAGGTTTACAACTATATATCAGCGGGACAAATCAATTTCTTTTCCATTTAGCACAAAGCTCTGATTTACCTGAACTTTTGTTATAAGTTGAGGCACACCTATATGGTTGCAAATGTTATGTCTTTTTGCTTCTCTTGCGCTCATGAAAATATCGGCATGGTTGTGTTTGTGAAGCAGATCGAGAAAATAATTTTCTTTTTTGCCTATGTTTTTTGCTGCAAGTTTAAATATGAGGTTGTTCAGCCTGTCAGTTTCGTGGGCGTCCGATTTTATCTCTTCTACTTTGCCGAAATTGAAAGAACTTACTTCATGAACCATCAAGGTTGCATGTTCGGACATGAATCTTAGTCCCTCCTGTCCGAACATAAAAAGCATGGCACCACAACTCATGGCTTTGCCGTTGCATATGGTGGCTATGGGCACCGGAGAACTTTGGAAAAGGGAAATAAGCTCTAATAGGCAATAAACTTCGCCGCCATAACTGTCTATCACGACTGGAATTACTTTTGGATTCAATGTTAAGGCTTTATTGAATTCCTCGTTGAAGTGCTCTACCATTTCATAGTCAAAAGCTTTGTTCAGTCTGATAAGTGGCGTTTCTATGCCTAGATCGGAAAGTTTGCAACGAATATTCTTGTCTATATCCACATAATTTTGCATGTTTCACCATAAAATACTGTTTATTTATTATAGTGAATTTTTAGATTTCCAGTGGTTTGTGAAACCTACATTTTTTACCTTTTTTTGATCTTCGAAATCGTAACCAAAATAATCTATATCATCTTTGAACATTGCATATACTTTTGCTTTTAGATTTTCTGTGTAATATTTTTTGTATAGATGATGATTTGTTTTATTGACGTGATATTTGGCGGCAAATTTCATGGGGTCGTAAAGTAGCTTGCCGCCCTGCTTATTTAGATGATCGCACAAAGTTTGCATGTCTTTTTTCAAAGAACAGAAATATAAGATATAATCTGCTCTTATTTTTTCAAATTTATGATTTACTATTTGAATTTGTTGCATGTGTCTTAAATCATGCTGATATTTTTCCCCATAATACATGTCATTAATATACTCGGCGAAAGTGTATTCCTTTTCATATACGCCTCTTTTTAAATTGTAAAAATAATGTGAAACAACTTGATCGTAGGTATTTCTGACGCAGCTTATAGCAAAAGCGTTTTCCGGTATTTTTGGCAGATCCTTGTCAATTGAATCAGTTTCAATTATCTCCCATAAGCAATAATCTTTTTTTGGTATATTTTGCTTTTTTGAAACATGAGGATGTGGCAACTCGTTGGGAGATATATTGTTGAAAAACTGTTCAATGCTTGTGCCTGCACATTTGGCTATGTGGAAAAAAATTAAATTATTTTTATATGCTATAACGCCCATTTACATAGCCATATTTTTATCTAAGCTTTTGGCGATATGATCTGGTGCCTTTATCAAATAAAGGAAATGTTTAATCATATTTTTTCCAAGGTTAATAGGCTTCGACATTATATCGCTCAAAGAAGCAGCATTAAGATGTCCTGAATCTGCTAATCTATGAAGTTTTACAAGGAATGCCACATTCTCGGCATCGAGGGCGCTAAAGCCTTTGCTGCGCAGTATATGTTGCACATTTATAGGATCATTGCCCAAAAGGGTTAAGGCCAAAGCTATAACTTTGTTATTTGGAATCAGCGTGCAATCTATTAGTTTGCAAATACTAAGAAACTTGAGACCCGGGAACATTTTTCTTATAAGTCCTGTTTCTCTGAGATTATTGATGTATTTTGCAGTAGGCACGTCCGGGTTTTCTATGGCTGAATTAAATAAATTTTTCAAAACTCTCGAATCAAAATCGTTGTACTCAAAATTTTGAATATCGTCTACCAAATCTTTTGAGAGTTTACCTTCTTTGTTGAATCTTGCTGCCATATTGCACAAGATAAATGGCAAATAAGGATTTTTCTTGAACAGAAGCGATGGCTTCCTGATAAGTCTAACAACCCCGGCCTTTAGGTCATGCATTCCACCTTGTGGGTCTATCAGTTCACCATTCTCTCCATCGCTGTCTTTAAGCTTAATATACATGCTATTGATACTTACATCTCTAGACATACTATCCAGTTCGACGCTGGTAACAAACTTGGCTTTGATTGGAAGTATCAATCGGTTTTTTTCGTGAAGGGAAAAAGGGGAAATATGCACTTTCTGGCCATCCACCATGGCGGTTATTTCCACTTCTTGCATATCATGATCCCATCGGCTGGGATAGAAGCAATATTTTTGACCGTCGTATTCGGGAAACTCTTTATATTTCGAAATAATCTGCAAATCATCAACCACAGGGCGAACCTCTTTGAATCCGCCAAATTGTGACTTCAGTATTTTTTTGATTTCATCTGGAGATGCATCTGTGACGCATTGATAATGATCTATTCCTTGATTTGCAAGATGATCTCTTACAGACTCGCCGCACAAATAAAGATTTTTTCTTTTCATTGTGGGCTCAACAACGCCTTTGCCCTTCTGTATAGTTGAGTAGCCAAGAGATACTTGGTTGCTATTATCAAAAGCGCCTATTATTTTGACCAAGGCTGGATGTGATTTGCCGGATACTAGCAAAGGCCCAAATCTTCCATCCGGGTTTCTTTCCTTTAGCCTGTATTTAGCCACAATCGGGGCGTCTTTTTCTTTCATAAATCCTCTCAGGGTGCAGATGCGAAAAACAATTTAGATAGCCAAGTAACAAACAATGGCATAATAACTGATGCAATCACAAATGCAACTATATTTATATACAATTGAATCTTATCTATTTTAGATTCAATTTTATCAATTTTTTCTTTATTGGTTTCTATCTTGACCTGTATATCCTCAATTTTTTCCATATTTTG
>Ga0075471_10001738_pt1 | contig 14404 bp, 26 predicted proteins | sample DEB19_08_DNA_2_FD_74787 | JGI IMG/M metagenome (GOLD analysis project Ga0075471, IMG submission 74787) | Aqueous microbial communities from the Delaware River and Bay under freshwater to marine salinity gradient to study organic matter... | ecosystem: Environmental > Aquatic > Marine > Coastal ... | reverse complement strand
CTTGCTAGTGCCGCTTGCAAGACAGGCGGCACAATGAAGGGCTTTAAACCTTCGTTTTACTAACAACAAAAAAAATAATTATGACTAAAAAATTAACTCAATCACAAGTAAACAAGAGATTTAGTGGTAAATATATTAAGTTTATAAAAACTTATGACTATACTCGCAAGTGCTGGCTATATGAAGTCGATAAAAGAACTTTTAAAGAGATCAGAGAAAATACAACTTTGGGCGAAGATGTAGGAACAAATTTAGAATATTCAAGATAAATTAATAACTTAAAAACAAAAAAATATGACTACAAATAAAGATTTTTGTCACGATTATGCTTACGCTTCAAATAACGAGAGCGACAGCAACGGCAACATGAGTTATTCAAACGGTGTAATGTTAAGCTATAATACAGCAATTGCAAAAAAGTTTGACAACTTCACGCTTTTTAATCAAACACGCTATAGTAACTCTACGAGCAAGCACCAAGGATATTTAAGAAACGCTTTGCCGGGCAAAGTGATTTATATCGACTTGCTTGATCGTGGCACAAGACTTGACGCTAGTGATATTACAAAAGGTTTGACGCGCTGCTATAAATATTCAGTTGAAAATTTGGCGAAGTCAAAGCACACTAGCACAAAAGAACGTTACGCTGCGGAAATTTTTCGGCACAAGCAAGTTTTAAACGAGCTTTTGGAATATAAAGTTTTAAACAAAAAAGATTTGAATAGTGAATTAAAAGAATTGTTAAAAGGAAATTTTGATGTTGAAAAATTGGTAAAGATCAAAGAACAGCAACAAAGAAAAGAAGAGAGAGCCAGGCTTCAAAGACTAGAGCAGCAACGCCAAGATTATATTGAAGAGATTGCACGTTTTAGAGAAGGGAGCACGGCTGGAATTTCTTATGGTGCAAGGGATTTAATTTGCGGCGGCTTCGATATTATCAGACTGGAAGGCGAAGAAATATTGACCAGTCAAAATATTAGAGTGCCTTTAAAAGAAGCTTTAAAAATGTTTAAACAGGCGAAGAGCTGCAAAACAGCAAACGCCCCGTTGTCAGTTGATGAAATACCGCGCGAAAAACGCACCGTTGGCAAATTTACGATTGATAGGATTGACGCAAACGGAAACTGCTTCGTTGGTTGCCACAAATTCCAGTTTGAGGAAATTTTGCGCTGCTACAACGAAGAATATAAAAAATAAAGCCTTGCTAGTGCCGCTTGCAAGACAGGCGGCACAATGAAGGGCTTTAAACCTTCGTTTTTATTAACTAAAACAATTTAAAAAATATGGAAAAAGAAAAGCTAGAATTATTGCGAGACTTAGGGCAAGCTCTTGTGAAAGCGATTGATAATTATTCAGAGAAGGTAACTCCGAACGATTACGAAATAAAAAGAATTTGCGGCGAAATTGCTGGAACTTTTAAAGATTATGCTTTTGCTGGAACTTTTAAAGATTATGCTTTTGACCAATAACCAAAACAATTTAAAAAATATGGAAATCAAAGACCAAAAAATAATTGACGCACCTGCCGAAACTTTGGGCGTACAAAAAGAAGAGAGAGCCAGGCTTCAAAGACTAGAGCAGCAACGCCAAGACTACACGGCGGAGATTGCTGATTTTAGAGCGGGCAGAATAAGCGGCATTTCTTACAGCGCAAGAGATTTAAGATTAATAAAATTAAAACGAATGGCTCTTATTTCCTTGGTTGTTACTTTGCGAGAATACAAACAAAAAGAATACAAAAAATAAAGCCTTGCTAGTGCCGCTTGCAAGACAGGCGGCACAATGAAGGGCTTTAAACCTTCGTTTTACTAACAACAAAAAAAATAATTATGCAAATCAAAGACCAAAAAATAATTGACCAAGCCGCCAAAAGTATTTTGGAGTTAAAAAAATGTCTAAAATGGGTTAAGACCGAAAAAAAATTTGCAGAAAAAAGATTAGAAGCTGCAAAGAAAGAAGTCAATTTTTTTAACAAAAGAATAATTCAAATTCAGGCACAAATAATTGATATTAACAATTTAAGCAAAAACTAACAATGAAAAACAAAACTAAAAAAATGACAGGCAACACCGCCCGCCTACACGCCCACCTTGTCAAGAATTATTCGGACAAAGAAGAATTTTTTATTTCAAATAAGAAAATTGCGGAAGAATTAAATTGTAGCGAGACGGGGGCGAGCCTTCTAATTAAACGCTTGATTGAGCTTAAAAAATTATACAAGGTTAATGATTCGCCTAGGATTTTGTCCTTGATCCTATGCTGATTTTCTGCTGCGGTTGTCAAACTAAAGTGGAAGCGCGCTTAACGAACGGCAAGGAAATTTATCCTCATCGAGAGGATTTATATTCCAAGCCGTTCTGGCGCTGCAATGGCTGCAAAAATTATGTTGGCTGTCACTACAAAACCACCAACCCAACCAATCCGCTAGGCAATATCCCAACGCCAAGACTTCGCACGGCGCGGCAAGAAATCCACAAGCTGCTTGATCCGCTGTGGCAAGGTGGCAGTTGGACACGCAAAGATCTTTACAATTTTTTATCGGCTGAATTGGGCTTTAAATATCACACTGCCAAAATCAGAAACTTAAACGAAGCGGAAAAAGTGTGGCGATTATTACGGAGCCTAGTCGCAAAAAAAAAGTTAAAAAATTAACTTGCAAAGAATTTCTGTTTAGGTTAATTTTTTAACCAGAAAACAAAAACAAAAAAAAAGAGTATTTATGATTAATTATGAGTGGCAACCAATCGAGACGGCTCCCAAGGACGGCTCGAGAATACTAGCATTTTTTCCTTTAAATTCAGGTTATTGTAGGAAAAAAAATATGGAAATTTTTATGCAGGTGTTGATTGTGGGTTGGGATTATTATGGCTGGCAACTCGCACCAGACGGAGGAACTGAGTTTGTGTATGAGATAACAGGCGAGCCTACACATTGGATGCCGTTGCCAGATTCACCTAAATAATTAGTCGGGGGCAAAAAATAATGAATATCACATCTTACGAAATAAGTAAGCAGCTACACGAAGCGGGTTTTCGGGGAAAATCTAATACGATGATCCAAGATAAAATTCTTGGGGAAAAGTTTCCCGCTTATGATTTGGAAACTTTAATTAAAACATTGCCAAAGCCCATAAGCATTGGGCTAGATGGGATCTTGATAAGAATTAATACACAAATTGAACCGCTGTTCTGTGTTTTTAAAACTGACGAATCAATGGCTGATACCGCCGCCCGCCTACTATTAAAATTAATAAAAACAAAAAAAATATGACTGAAGATCAAAGAGGGTTTGAGGAAAAAATTGCCATAATAGACGCAAGAAAAGAATCATTTTTAAAATCTCCAATCTGTTTTACTGTTTGGGATTTAACCCAAAAATTTTTTAATATCTGCTTCTGGCTGGGATTCTGGCTGCTAATGGCTCAATGCAACTGCCAGTGCATTATCAACTAAAAAACAAATAACTATGACCCCTGAAGAATTAAAAAATTATTTGGAAAAGCGGGGACTTCTAAGTCTCTACGATGCTGAAAAAGAGCTGGGATTTTGCCGACAATCCCTCGCTAAATATTTATCTGCAAAAAGACCAATACCAAAAAAATTACAATTGATAATATGCAAAAGTCAAAATTCGACACAGACGAAATAAAGTCTAAGATAAAGTTGTCGGAGCTTATTGGCAAAGACACTGAATTAAAAAAACAAACCGCTGATATTTTTCTTGGACTCTGCCCATTCCACCAAGAAAGCACGCCGAGCCTCGATGTCAATGACAAGAAAGGACTCTATTATTGCTTTGGTTGTGGGGCGCACGGAGACGCTATTGATTATATTGTGCAAACTCGTGGCAAAACTTTTGTCGATGCGTGCAAGATGCTTAGTGGCGAAGAGTTAAAGCTCACCAAGCTACCGAAGCGGGCGATAGTAATTAAGGAGCCAAAGGATTCGCTCTACCAAATTTTTCCCGTGCCAGAAACTGTGCCGGAAATTACCGGAGATTTTGAGGCTTACAATCCGAAGCGGGACACGACAATAAAACAAAAAGCCACACTGATTCATCCTTACAAAAACAAAGAAGGAAAGCTGCTTGGCTATATTGTGCGGGTTGATTCGCTTGCCGCTGGAAAAATCTTTTTCCCACTCACTTGGTGCAGAAAAGAAGATGGGACTGAGGGCTGGTGCGTCAAGGCTTTTCCTACGCCACGCCCAATTTACAGACTGGAAACAATTCAATCGAATGATAAGCAAGTAATTATTTGCGAAGGTGAAAAGGCTGCGGACGCTTGTGCCAAGCTGCTTGGCTGCAATGTGGTTTCTTGGTCTGGTGGTGCAAAATCTGTGAGACAAACTGACTGGAAACCTCTTGCCGGAAGAAAGGTTGCAATCTGGGCGGACGCTGACCAAGCCGGATCAGAGGCAGCAGAAGAAATTAAGCAAGAGCTTTTTAAAATTGGCGTTGAGCAGATCAAAATAACTTTCGCACCTCAAGACACGCCGAAAGGTTTTGATGCCGCCGATTGCTTGGAGCAAAATTGGACAAAAGAAATGGTTCAATCTTGGCTGAGAAAGTTCTGTGTAGAGGTGGAGAAAAAAGAATTTAAAATCGCCGCTGAGTCTGGCGATATTTTTGATATGCAAGATGAGTTTGTGGTGCTTGGCTATAATAATGGAAATTATTTTTATCTCCCAAGAAGAGGGCAGCAAGTGATTTCTCTTTCTGCCGGAGCGCATACCAAATTAAATTTATTTCAGCTCGCATCTATCGGCTGGTGGGAGGAGAAATTTGCTCACCTCGGAGAAAAAGATAAAGTAAATTGGGATTTGATCGGTTCCGCATTGATGGATAAATGCACTAAAAAAGGAATTTTTTCTGAGACGAAAATGCGCCGTGGTCGTGGAGCGTGGATTGATGGAAAACAAAAAGTGTTACATCTTGGCGATACAGTCTTTATTGACGGAAAAGAATATTTGCCGGGCAAAACGGAAACCCGCTGCGTTTATGAGGGTGCTTATCCGCTATCTTTCGACCCATTAATCAAGCCACTCAGCGATGAAGAGGCTCAAAAGTTTTACAAAATCTGCAATGAATTTTCTTGGGTCAATGATTTGAGTGGAAAAATTTTGCCGGGCTGGTGCGTAATTGCGCCGATCTGCGGAATGTTAGAATGGCGACCTCATATTTTCGTCACCGGACCGAGTGGCGTGGGAAAATCAACCATTAATAATATGGTAATTAAGCCGATGCTTGGTGAGTTCGGATTATTTATCGAAGGAAAAACGACCGAGGCAGGAATCAGGCAAACATTGAAGCGAGACGCTTTACCAATTGTCTTTGATGAAGCTGAGGCAGAAGATAAAGCCAGCGCAATTCGGATGCAGGGCATTTTAGATTTGGCTCGTGTTGCATCTTCCGGCGGCGAGATGGTTAAAGGAACTGCGGGCGGCGAGAGTATGAGTTATTGCATCCGCTCCTCGTTTTGTTTCTTTGCAATCAACCCTTCAATCAGCCAGTATGCGGATGAAAGCCGTATCACCAAATTGATTTTGAAGAAAAGTTTTGAGCTTGGATCAGCGGAAAAATACAACAAACTGGTTGTTGAAATTAACGAGACAATCACGGCGGAGTATGCAGCGGCGATGATGAAGAGAGCGTTCGATAATATCGAAACCCTTTTGGTAAACATCAAAACTTTCAACCGAGCTGCAAGAGAAATCTTTACTGAGAAAAGACAAGCAGATCAGATTGCGCCGATGTTAGCGGGAACTTATCTTTGCGTTTCAACAAAAAGATTGACGCTTGAGGAAGCAAAAGAATGGATCGCTGGCGAGGATTGGATCGAACACTCACGAGAATTGTTGCGTGATGAAGATAGATTGCTCAACACTTTGCTCACGACCACGGTTAAATATGATAATGGTCAGTTGATTAGAGAAACGAGTATCGGAGAGCTGATTTCTATCTGCAACGATCACAACACTTGGCGCAAAGACGAGGGTGCGAAGATCGAACTCAGAAGATGGGGAATGGATATTGACGAGGACTTCTTATGGGTCGCTAATCAATCAATTCCCCTCGGAAAACTTTTAGCTGGAACACCTTGGGCTGGATCTTGGGGTCAACAGTTGAAAAATATTTTGGGTGCGGAACCAGCCCCAAATAAAACTTACGCCGCAGGGATTAATTCTCGTGGCACGAAAATACCTTTAACTTACATTTTTGGAAAAACAAATGACAAAAAAGAAACCTCTGAGACAATATCAGCAGAAGATGATATTGGACACGAGATTGACATTGAGAAAATCTAACTCAGTAATTTTACAAGCTGCCACCGGAGCCGGAAAAACAAGAATCGCCGCTGACATTTTTGAGCGTGCGGCGGCACTTGGACACTCTGTATTTTTCTTGGTGCATCGCCAAGAGATTGGAGATCAGGCTGGCGAAGCGTTTGATGAATTGGGTTTGGAGTATGGTAAAATCGCAAGCGGCGAGAAGCCAGACCTCACAAAAAAAATTCAGATATGTTCAATCCAAACTCTCTACAATCTGATTCAAATGATTGAGAATGGTGATGGCGTAAAGCTGCGGAAGAATTATTTTTTCCGGTCGCTTTACGAACACGAAATTTCTGACGCAATTTTTCATATAAAATTTCCAGACGTAATTATCTTTGATGAGGCGCACCACTGCAAGTCGCATACTTGGGAAGCTGTCAAAACTTATTACGCAAAATCAAAATGTGTTGGACTTTCAGCAACTCCGAAACGCCTTGATGGTCGTGGCTTGGGAGATATTTTCGATAATATTATCTGCGGTCCGTCAATGAAATGGTTGATACAAAACGGATTTCTTTCTGACTACATACCATACGCTCCATACACGCCGGATATGGCTGGAGTTAAAAAGACTGGTGGCGACTTCAACAAAAAAGAAGCGGATAAAATTATGGATCGCTCTGCTATCACGGGTGATGCGATCAAGCACTACAAGCAGCTCGCCGATGGTCGCCAAGCATTAGTTTTTTGCACATCAATCAAACACTCGAAACATATTGCGGCAGAATTTATTGCGGCAGGATATGTCGCCGAGCATTTAGATTCAAAGCTCGACAAGAAGACGAGAAAAAAAATCATTACTGATTTTCGTGAGAAAAAAATTCAGATTCTTTGCAATGTTGATCTCGTTGGCGAGGGGTTCAATGTCCCTGCGGTTGAGGTCTGCATCTTGTTGCGCCCGACCGCATCACTCACGATTTATTTGCAGCAAGTCGGAAGATGTTTGCGTGCAGAAAAAGGGAAACCAAAAGCAATTATTTTAGATCACGCTGGAAACATCTTGCGCCACGGTCTTCCGGACGAGGATAGAAATTGGGAGCTGGAATTTTCTGCGACTAAAAAGAAGAAAGTTAGCGAGAGAAAAGTTGCGACAAAAATTTGCGATCAATGTTATCACATCCACCCACCAGCTCCAGCTTGCCCAAACTGCGGCTTCCAATATGAAGGCAGGCAGGTTGAGCAGGTCGAAGGTGAGTTAGTTGAGATCGACAAAGAAGCGGTGCGTCAGCACGCCATAAGAGAGCAAGCATCGGCTCAATCGCTTGAAGAGTTGATCGCTCTTGGTAAGAAGCGTGGCTATAAAGATAGCTGGGCGCATAAGATTTTTAACTTTAGAAAGCAAAAACAAATTGTATGGCAACGGAAAAACTAACCGCCGAATGTAATGTTCAAGCCAAGATACTTCTTGCTGCATCACGCCTTCGCAACAGATTATTCCGCAACAATGTAGGATTGTTCAAAACTCTTGACGGCAGAGTTATCAAGACCGGATTGCATAATGGCAGCTCAGATTTAATTGGATGGACTGAGGTAAAAATCACGCCGGATATGGTTGGAAAAACTGTCGCAATTTTTACGGCAATCGAATGTAAAAAAGAGGGATTTGTTTTTCCAAAAAACCCAAACGAAACTTTAAAAGGACAAATAAATTTTATTGAACAAGTAAAAAAATCTGGCGGCTATGCAGGATTCGCAAGGTCTGACGATGAATATAAAAATATTTTAAAATAGTGCTTGACATTAGTTGTAGTGCTACTTATATTACTACTTATATTACTACCAACTTAATAAATTAGTTTTATGAAAACATTAGAAATAATAATTACAACTTTAGTTTGCTTTGTCATCATGTTTTTTGTTGTGAATCAGTCTAAAAAAATTCAGACAAAATCTCACAACGAAAAATTAATCGAAGAGATCAAAAAAAAATATCAACAAGGAGAAATAAAATTATGAAAAAACTAACTAACCTCTACATCAATTCTGAAAGTATGTGTTGTACAGAAAAAATGGCGGACTCTTCCGGCAGATCAACTGAACAAAAACTTTCAGGCAGAGCTTCATTCGTAGATGAAGGTGCAAATTCCAGCGACTATATGTCTTACAAAGGCGCAGTCGAAGTGCAACTTAACGAAGAAGAAATGATTGAGATCGGTAAGGTTGCAATGAAGGCTTTGGAAAGATTATCTACCGAAGTTAAAAAATCCGGCACGGATAAAGATTAGTGCAGTCAAGGCTCAAAACTTAAGGATTGGAAAGAGCCTCAAATAAAATAGGAAATCTTTGACCAGTGAGAGACTGTCCCTGATTAATTTTTTACAGGCATAATTAAAAAATGTGCTGCTGGCAGACCAGCGATCCCTCGTGGATTGAGTCTGCTAAATTATTGCGGGTTGGAGAAGTTTGGTTATCTCGCCTACCTCATAAGTAGGAGATCGCAAGTTCAAATCTTGCACCCGCAACCATTATTAATTTTAAAACAAAAACAATATGAACGAAAAAACATTAGGTGAATTTAGGGTTGGAATAAACTTTAATCCTTCAAACAATCCACTCGTGGATGAAATAAAAACTAAGGCTGCGGAACTTATTGATTTAATTCAAGAAATAAAACCAAGAGCCAACCCTCCAAGGGATTTTTTAGACCAGGATATATATAGGCTGACTACTTTAGCTCAGGATCAAATTGAATCCGCCGCTATGTTTGCAGTCAAAGCAGCTACAAAACAAGAGTAAACAAACAAAAAAAATAAATATGAATCCTATAATTTTACATCCAAAAGATGATACCGAGTGGCTTCAATGGAAGTCCGAGGACATCTCCTCAACAGAGGTTGCTGCCCTTTACAATAAATCTCCTTACGCAACTGCGTTCTCGCTTTACCACGAGAAGGCTGGGCTGCTTGAAAAAGATGAGCTAAAATCCAAGCGTGCTTTCTGGGGAAAAATTTACGAAGCTCCAACCGCAGAAGCAATTGCTAAAATGTATGGCGTGATCGTCCGCCCAATGAAAGAGTATATGCGCCACGGCGAAACTCCTAAAATGGGTGCGAGCTTTGATTACGAAATCATCGGTCTTGCTGACGATTGGAATCCTGAGATGGCTCAAGATAAATATAACGCCAATATGTTGCGTGATAAATTTATCGAAAGCGGTCCCGGAATTTTAGAGATCAAACTCGTGGATTATTTTGTCCACAAAAAAGAATGGACTGACGAGGAAGCCCCGCTTCACATCGAGTTCCAAGTGCAGCAACAATTAGAAATCTGCCGTAGAGGCTGGACCGCTCTTGTTGCATCGGTGATCGGGTATGACATCCACATTTTGTTGCGTGATCGTGATGAAGATTTTGGTAGAAGAATCTGTAAAAAAATCACGAAGTTCTGGGATATGGTTGCGAAGCAAACTCCTCCACAAGCTGACTACTCAGAGGATGGCGACATCATCAAGAAAATTTACGCTCACAATCTGCACGATCAAGCAATTGATTTTGGTGATGACATTAATTTCCAAGCAGCTTGCCAAAGATTCTTGGAAGCCGGAGAACAAAGGAAGGCTTTAGAAAAAATTGAAGATGCTGCAAAGGCTGAGATCACTGACTTAATTAAGAATGCTCCGGCTGCCGTATCTTACAACTACGCTGTAAAATTTTCCGAAGTTAAGGCATCACCTCCAACTGTTATCACTAGTGATATGGTTGGCACTACCTACGGCGGTCGTTCTGGCTATCGTAGAATAACAATTAAAAAAATATCATAATATGGAACCGAAAAAGTTTTCACAACTGATTGATACCCAGATCGAAAGGTATCGTAAGCTACTACCAGCGCACATCTTAGCAGAGAAGTTCGTGACTGCGGCAAAAACTTTCTATGTTGATTCAATCTCAAAAGATAAAACTGGAAAGCTGCAAGGCGCATCAGAAAAATCTATTATGGTCGCCCTTGAAAAGGCTGCCAAAGAAGGTTTGTTAATGGATGGTAACGAGGCTTGTTGGATGACCTTCGGGTCTGAGGCTCAATACTCTCCGATGGTTTGGGGCTTGATGAAACTGATTCAAAATTCTGGAGCCGTATCAAAGGTTTCGGTTTATTTGGTTTGGTCGAATGAGCCTTTCAAGATCAAGATCGTAAACGGCGAAGAACAAATGGAACACGAGCCTTTAGTCTTCGCTCCAGAAAAAGATAAGGGCGAACGGATCGGTGTTTACGCCGCAGCAAAACTGACCGATGGAAATGTTTTGTTGAAATTTTTGAGCAAAGAAAAAGTTATGAAGCTCAAAGCTAAAAGCAAAAATCCAAAGCTATGGGATCAAGAGGCAGATGAGTTCTGGGGTAAGTCAGCGTTAAGACAGATCTCAAAATTCCTACCGAAAAATTCCGAAGAAATGAAATCAGTAACCAGCCATTTAGATTCCGACATTGTTGCGGATGAAGATGGTGTAGTTATTGAAAACGAGACAGGGACTCCTGACGAAAACCAACCTCAACCAATAGTAAATGAACAGGTTGTTGCTGATCGTGAGAAGATCTCTCTACCACAACAACTCAGAAACGAAGCCGAGTCTTTTAAGGACAGAGTATCATTGAAGAGTTGGTTTGAACAATTGCCGATCGACCACAAGAAAGAAGTGGCGACTTGGATTACTGAGGTGTTGAACAAACTTCCAAAACAGGAAGCTAAAAAACCAGCACCGATAAAAGAATCTGAGGACAACGATGTCGGCAATCCTAATAACTGGGATCAGCCCCAACCTCAACAAAAAACTACCAGCAAGAAATTAGCGGCAGTCGTTGAGGAGGACGATCTCGAACCAGCGGAGGACGGCGATGCGTTTTAAATCAGGAAATAAAATTAGGCGGAAACCAAAAGAGATGGTTCCTAAGCCAAGAAATTGTTTAACATCTAATCAACTTGCGGCTCGGTGGGGGTGGCATCCACAGTCCATCCGGTCTGCAAGGTATTTAGCTTTTAATCATCCCCAATGGTTTTACATTGGGCGGAATGTTTATTACAAATATTCTGACATTATTAACTTTGAAAAAGAGAAAGAAAAAAATGGCATTAAGATCATTAAATAAAGTCAGCTTACTAGGAACTTTGGGTAAAGACCCGGAAAGCGGCACAACAAAAAACGGAAATCCTTGGGCGAGATTTTCAATCGCAACCTCGGAAGAATTTAAAAGTAAACAGACCGGAGAGTGGGAATCAAAAACTGAATGGCACAACATCTCAACTTTCAATGAAAGAATTTGTAAGCTGATTCAATACCTGCACAAAGGCTCTCGTGTTTATGTCGAAGGTCAGATGAAGACTAAAAAATTCACTGATAGAGAAGGCATCGAACGCTACAATACTGAGGTAGAAATTCCTATGTTTGGTGGCGAGTTGGTTCTTCTTGACAAGAAAGAGGATGGTCAGCGCAAAGCTGCTGCCGCCCCTGCGAAACAAGCGCAATCAAATTCTCAAGACGATGATCTTGGCGATGAGATTCCTTGGTAAAAGAATAACTTGCGAGAGAGTATAACTTAGCTTTGTTGGTTGAAGTTAGGAATAAAGCCCTTGCTGCGTGGTCGCCATCTCGTGTAGTTTTATTTTTATAGGAGCCAAGCAGGGGAAAACTAAAATAATAAAAAACAAAAAACAAATATGGAACTAGTTTGTATCTTAGCAGTCTGTTCGGCTATAAATTTTTTAATAGAATTTTTAGCAGCGAGGCAAACAAAGCGAGATCTTAAATTTTTTAATATAAAAGAATAACAAAAACAAAAAACAAATATGAGCAATAGAAATATTAAAAGATCAGGAAGGTTAAAAAAACCGGACGATAAATTTATCAAGCCAGCTCTCAACGCAGAGGGCAGGCTTAAAATGGAGGGCAAAATTCAAGTGTTCCATCCATTCATCTCATTAACTGGTATCAAGCGGGAGGTGACATTCCACCCAACTAAAGGGTATCGTGTTAGGGGGGCTGAGTAATGCGAGTATTGAGTTTATTCGACGGAATATCTGGAGCTAGGCAGGCGCTCAAAGAGCTTAATATCGATTGTGAATATTATGCTAGTGAGATCGATAAATACGCTATGCAGATTTCTAAAGCTAATTACCCCGATATTGTCCAGATGGGCGATGTTAGGAATGTGGGCGGTAGTGTCATTGATGTTGATTTGCTTATTGGTGGCTCGCCATGCCAAGACCTATCAATTGCAGGTAACGGAAAAGGCTTAGAAGGTAAGCGAAGCGGATTGTTTTTTGAATATCTAAGAATTTTGAACAAGGTTAAACCAAGATATTTTGTTTTAGAAAATGTTGCATCAATGAAAGCTGCTGATCGTGATATTATCAGTAAGAATCTGGGAATTGAACCGATAATGATTAATTCTGCACTTTTAACGGCGCAGCAGCGCAAGCGGTATTATTGGGTTGGAAAGTTGGTTGCCGATAAATATAATCAAGTAATAATTGAACAGCCTAAAGAAGCTAATCAGCTATTAATGATTGATGAAAATTGGTGTTATGCAGCTATTGGGTTTTCAAATAAAAGATTTTTTAGAAAAACTGAAAAACTTGGAACACTAACCGCTTCAATGTATAAAGGTGTAAGGGGAGCAGGAAGACCAATCATTGCTCATAAATCTGTAGTTGGACAAGATATGGATAGTACTGATAAATCGTTATATAGAATGCTTACTGTTAACGAATCTTGTGAACTACAAGGATTCCCTAGTGGTTATTGTGACTCAGTTAGCAAAACTCAAGCTTATAAAGCTTTAGGGAATAGTTTTACTGTACCAGTAATTAAGCATATTTTATCAACTATATTTAAAAATTAATATGACAAACGAATTAGAAACATTTGTAGAGCAGGCAGAAGAGTCGAAGGTTGCTGATCTCACTATGATCCAAGAGTTTGTAAGAACTCATAAGATCGTAGATCAGCAATCACTTCTTGATGCAACAGAATTTTTGGCAAAAGCCAAGCGTGCCGTCAAGCTCTACGATGAGAAGCGTCTTGATCTCACAAGGGGATTGAAAGCGACTGTCAAAAAAATTGAGGAAATTTTTAAGGCAAAAACAAATCCTCTTGACGATGCGATCACAAAACTTTCTGCATCAATTTTGAAATTCAATCAGGAGGCGCAACAAAAGCGATTGAAGGAAGCTCAAGAAAATGCAGAGCGTGAGAAGCAAGAGCGTATCAAGAAAGCACAGGAAGACGCTGAGGCTGCGAAATTAACAGCATCAATTTTTGGTGATGACGAGGAGCCGGAAGCGGTTGCCGAAGCTGAACAAAAAGTTGAGGAGGTTAAGCAAGAGATCGTTAAGGTGGAGCCAGTTAAGGTTGCTCCGGTTAGAACGATGTCCGGCACTTCAACCATCAGAAAAGATTGGACTTTTGATGTCATCTCCGTTGAGGAGTTGGCTAAGTCCAGAGCTGATCTGGTAATTGAAAACACAGTGGCAATCCGTCAGGCGATCAGAAACGGGGAGAGAGAAATTCCGGGTCTGAGAATTTACCAGAAGGAAACTTTATCTGTGAGGTAATATGGGTAGCAAAACTAAAACGCTCAGACGCTGGTTGGTTTTAGTCCAAAACCAGATCATAAAAATCTTTGAATGTCCGACCAACAAACAATTGGAAGTCGTTGACGGAGAAGATTTATTTGGACCAGTAAAAAAATATTACGACTTTGATTCTGAGTTATTGCTTAGCGATCGACAAAGGTCGTTAGAGGTTAATAGACTAAGGAGGCAAGGTTATGTTAAAGAAGATTCTACAAAAAATTTTCCAGAAAGAAATCGAAGAACTCGCAAATAAAAAAAGCGTAGATTCCTTGATAGCTTTGAGGACAGAGCTAGATCATTACAAAAATGTTCTGCCAGTCTACCGATTGAAACTCGCTGAGTTTTGTGCAGTAAACAGTGAGCTGCATTTGACAATCACTGAATTAAATAATAGGATAAATTATGAACAACGAGAACCAACCAACCACACCATCAATTAGCCCGAATGAAGATTTGGCAAATAGATTAAAGATCTTGAGGGGAGCAGTTCTGCAAAGAATTAACT
>Ga0075471_10001737_pt1 | contig 14406 bp, 8 predicted proteins | sample DEB19_08_DNA_2_FD_74787 | JGI IMG/M metagenome (GOLD analysis project Ga0075471, IMG submission 74787) | Aqueous microbial communities from the Delaware River and Bay under freshwater to marine salinity gradient to study organic matter... | ecosystem: Environmental > Aquatic > Marine > Coastal ... | reverse complement strand
AGTGATGGATCGTGCAAAAACCCCGCAGCCCAAAAACCCCGCAGCCCAAAAACCCCGCAACCCAAAAACCCCGCAACCCATGTCATCGACATGGGCTGCGGGGCGTGCTCCAGGTATCTGGTTGCCGCGAAGCGGCGCGCCGGTCCTTACGGCGCGATCGCCTCGGGCGGAATCTCGTGCGTCACCTGATGGACGATCTTGCCGCCCTCGTTGCGGGCGGTGAGCGTGACCGAGGTCACGCCGGTCAGGTCGAGGCCATCCTCGCGGACGCGGTACAGTCCGAGGCCGCCGATCGCCTTGTCGGGCAGCACTGGCACGACGAACTCGATCTGGCCGATGCGCGCCGTCAGGGTGAGTCCTGTCGAGGGAATGAACTCGCCCTGGAACTGGATCGCGCCGCCGGTGAGATCGACGCGGAAGCGGTCGGCCGAGATCAGGATGCCGTTCGCGGGGTCGTACATCGGGATCTCGATCTCCTGCGCCATCTGCAGATGCTCGCCGACCATGAAGCCCACGACGCCGATCTCGGTGTCCGGCTGCAGGTTCGAGAAGAAGAACTCGCGGCTGATCGGCGCGCCGGCGATGCCGATGATGTGCGAGCTGAAGCGCGGGTCCTGGTTCATGATCACCGCGGTGTTGCCCACGATGAAGCTGTCGGGCGTGAACGCGTCGCCGAACTGAACGCTGCGCACCTTGCCGATGCACACGTTCTCGGAAAGCTCGAGCGCGCGCTCGAGGTCTGGAATGAGGAACTCGGCGCCCTGCGCGTCGACATAGATCGTGCCCGCAGACTTCAGCGTGCCGCCGGTCGTGAACGGATAGCGCCAATGTCGGCGCATCGGCAGCTGGTTCGCGCTCTCGGGGTATGACCCGTCGGCGTTGCGGATGCCGATGCGGCCGAGCCAAGACAGCGGCAGGACGCCGACATGGCGGTTGTAGATGTTGCGGGCGATGAAGAAGTAGTTGTCCTCGATCATGCGCTGCACGACGGGCATGCGGTCGAGGTAGTCCTCGCCGTCGTTCACCGCGTCGCCGCGCGCCTCGGAAGTGCTGAACAGTGACCGCGTCGGGCCAATGCGCAGCGGGCCGCAGCTCGGGCAGGCAGGGTGCAGCAGGCGGTCGTCCGCGGCGGCGCGGATGTCTGTGATGCGATCGAAGTTGAGCGCCGTGATGGGCCCGAGGGCGTTGCCGTCCTCGTCGATCACCTCGGTCCCTCCGATTTCAAACGGAACACCATTGATCGAGGCGGGGATCGTGACATCGCGTCCGGTCGCGCGTAGGGTTCGATTCGCGACATTGATGTCCCAGATCGGCCCTTCGGTGGCGAAGATCTCGAGCGGCACCTTTTGCGTGACCACGCGGCCATCATGGAGGACGGCGATCTGCGCCGAGGAAATCGCCGAAACGCAAAGCGTGGCGGCTCCGATCATCCAGCTGTTCAACTGCACAGCAACACCCCTGGACGAACAAGTCCATTGAAGAAGCGCACGCGTAGGGCGGACGACGAGAAGGCCCAGGCGTGACGAACCCGGAAGAACGCGCTGCGGGGAACGATCCGCTGCGCTGCAATCTCTCGTGCGACAAACCTGTCGACGCGTGCACGCGTGCGACGGCATTTTTGCCAGATTCAATGGGCCGCTGCGGGCACAGCGAATTCCCGCATCATGAAATCCCGCATCAGGAAGTTACGGGCAGCGACCCCACGCGCCCAGAAGCAGCGCAATGTCAGGCGAGCCGACGGATCCATCGCCATCGAGATCTGCTGAACCTGACGACCCCCACGCCGCCAGCAGCGCCGCGAGATCGGTCGCGCCGACTTCGCCGTTGCCGTCGAGATCGCCAGTGCAGGGCGGGTTCCACGGCGCAAACTCCAGTCCCGCGAATCCACTGCTGTTGCCGATGGCGACGCCCGTGCGTCCGATGGGCACGAGGTCTCCGATGGCGAAGTCGTAGCGATAGAGCTTCGCGGTGCCGCCGAAGTCGCCGTCGGCGACCAGAAGCGCGCCCGTTCGAGGATCGAACGCAAGTCCTCCGACGGTGCCGAGCGCGACCGAGGTCGTGTAGGTCTGCTCGATCGCACCGGTGGCCGGATTCACGCGGTGGATCCGCGCCGGTCCCGGCTGCGACGGGTATCTCGTGTCAAGCGCCCAGAGCGCGCCAGTGGCGTCGAACGCGATCGAGCTCACGTCGAATTGGACGCCCGCTCCAGGCACGATGTCGGCCACGATCGCCCCGCGTCCGGTCACGAGATCGACGGTGAACAGCCGCGCGAAGTCGACGCGCGTGGTCACGCCCCAGAGAACCCCGGTCTGCGGATGGAAGTCGAGGTCGCCTTCGTACACCGCGAGCGCGCCCGTGCTCGAGGTGTCGGCGGGGTCGAGCTGCCCGACCGCCGTGCACGCGCCCGTCGGGATGTCGATGCGGAAGAGGAGGTTCTTCCCGCCGGTGCCCGACTGATTGTTGATTCGCCCGAGCTGGTCGGTGAGCCCGTACATCGTGCCCGTCGACGGGTGGATCGCGATGCCGACCGCGATGTTCACGTTGAGCTGCCGCCCGTTGGTGGCGGCTCCCGTGTCGGGATTGACATCGAACAGCCACGGACCGAGGCCCGATGTCTGGGATCCCGTGCGGAACATCACGCCGTGCAGGACCGGCGGCACGGCTTCGGCGGCCGAAGCGATTGCGAGCATCGCTGCGACCTTGAATGTCGATGAAACCCGTGGCATTGGCGTCGAGGGTACGGCGTGCGGTCGGCGCGATCAAGGAATCCGCGCCGACGCGCGGCGATCGGCGGACGGGGACATGCTTCTCGGATCACTTCCCGACGGCGGGCAAGTACACCCTGAACTCGGTGCCGCGCCCGACGGTGCTCGACACCTTGATATGTCCGCCCGCAGCGGACACGATCCCGTGCACGGTCGAGAGCCCCAGCCCCGTGCCGCGGTCGGGCGGTTTCGTCGTGTAGAACGGCTCGAATGCGTGCGCGAGCACCTCGGGCGGCATGCCTTCGCCGCAGTCGATCGCGCGGACGAGCGTCCACGCGCCCTCTGGCATCAGGTCGAACGACGCGGGAGAGTCCTTTGCGTCGACCGTCGAGACATCGAGCACGAGCTCGCCGCCCTTCGGCATCGCGTCGCGCGCGTTGACCGCGAGGTTCAGCACGACCTGCGTGAACTCGGTCGGGTCGATGCGCACGGGCGCGATCGGTCGGCCGTCGCCGCCGTGGACCACGCGCAGCCGGACCTTCGAGCCGATCGCCTGCCGGAGCAGCGGTTCGTCCCTGCGGAGCAGATCGAGCGGCGACACGACCTGCGGCGCGCCCGCGCGGCGCTTGCTGAAGTCGAGCAGGCGCCGGGTGAGCGACGCCGCGCGCTCGAGCGCCTGGTCGATCATCGCTGCGTGCTGCCCGTGCGCCATCGCGCGCTGCCCACGGGTCTCGAGCTCGCCCTTCAAAAGCTCCATCGCGCCTGCGATGACCATGAGGATGTTGTTGAAGTCGTGTGCCACGCTGCCAGCCATCCGGCCGAGCGCCTCGAGCTTCTGCGTCTCGCGCAGCTGTTCGTCGCGGGTCTGGCGGTTGATCGCTGAGCCCAGGACGAGCGCTGCGATGCGCAGCGTGTCGACCTCGACGCGCTCCCACGACTGGACCGCAGCGCATGCGTCGAAGCCCATGAAGCCCCACCAGCGCGGTCCCTCGAAGATCGGCTGGACGAGCAGCGACTTGATCTCCTGCGACTCGAGCAACGGGCGCTCGCTCTCGGGAAAGTCGCCGACATCGCCGAAGATGGCTTCGCCTTTCTGCAGGAGCTCGGCCCAACGGGTGAATCCAGCGGCCTCCAGCGGCAGGGACTGGAGTTCCGGATTCTCGATCTGCGGCTTCACGCCTACGGCGCACCACTCGAATCGCTGACTGACGACCTCCGCGCCATCGGCGCGCTCGACCTCGAAGATGTAGACGCGGCTCACGCCGGTCGCGTCGCCCAGCAGGCGCAGCGCGTCGGGCACCAGCGACTCCCACGGGTGCGGCTCGCTCAGGCGCTCGGCCGTGCGCGCGACGGCGGCAAGGATCGCGTCGCGGCGGGCGAGGCGCGCCTCGACGGGTGCGGGCGAAGTGGCGATGGCGGCGTCCATTGGGGCTAGGCTAGCCAAGTCCAACGCGTCGAATGAAGGGAAATGGGATCAGCCCCAGTTGCCGAGCAGGATCGCGAGGTCGCCCGCGTCGACGCTGCCGTTGCCATCGAGGTCGGCGGGGCAGTTCGCGCACGGCCCGAAGCTCGCGAGCAGCATTGCGAGATCGGAGGCATCGACCATGCCGTCGCCATCGAGGTCGGGGTTCGGCGTCGCGAGATCCGCGCTCCACATGCCGCGTCCGTGCGTCGCAGCGAGCAGTCGCCGCGAGTTCGGGACGATGACGAGTTCATCGACGCTGACGGCAGGCGGTCCGCCGAGCATCGGATACCAGCTCGCTCCCGAGTTGCGGGTGTGATAGACGCCCCATTCGGTTCCCGCGAACCAGCGCGCGGGCGCGACGGGATCAACCGCGAAGCCGCGCACGGGAATCGACGGCAGGCCCGCGGCGCCCGCGCCCGTCGCGTCGGTGAATGTCGCGCCGCCGTTGGCGGTGCGCAGGATGTTGTCGGCCGAGAAGCCGCCGAGGCACACGAAGCCCGCGAGTCCGTCGGCGCTCGTGAGCACGATGCGCGTGACATAGCGGTTGGGCACGGGATTCACGGCGCTGTTGTCGTCGACCGCGGTCCAGCTCGGCGTCGCCGCCAGCGCGTTCGTCGTCTTCCAGACCTGTCCGTCGTTCTGACCGATCCACACGATGTTGGAATTGCCCGGCGCGACGGCGATCGCGCTGATGTTCGACGAGCCCGGCACGCGCGCCTGAGTCCACGCGACCGTCGCCGCGCGCACATCGTCTGAGCGCCACAGGCTCGCGCCGCCCGCCCACATGCGCGTGGTGGCGTTCGGGTCGAGGATGAAGGGCGCGATGAAGTTCGCCGCGGGCGTGTTCGCGTCGGGCAGGTTCGCGTAGATGTTCTGCGCGCTTGAGCCGAAGTCGCTCGAGCGGTGGATCTTAAGGTTCACATACTCGCCGTAGCAGTAGCGCGGGTCCTGGCTGTCGACCGCGCAGAAGCCTCCGTCGCCGCCGTATGGCAGGATCGCCGTCTGCGAGCCGCGCGTCACGCGCAGCGTGCCGTTGTCCTGCGTGCCGCCGTAGACGAAGCCGGCCGTGCCCGTGGCCGGTGCGGGCGTGCCCGCCGTCCCGCCGCGCCACAGCATCGATGCTGGCACCGTCTGCCGCGCGACCCCGGGCCCTTCGATCCGCAGGTTGAGGCCCGCGCCTCCTCCCGCCTCGAAGAAGCGCACCTCGAGCGCGTGCTTGCCCGCAGCGAGCGCGGCAAGGCCCTTCACCTCGGTCATCCCGTGCAGGCCGTCGTTGTTCGCGATGACCGCGCCATCGACGAGCAGCTGCGAGCCATCGTCGCTCTCGACCGACAGCGTCCACAGCCCGTCCGACGGGACCTCGAGCCAGCCTGTAAACAGCGCGCCCACGTTGTCGGCGCGCGTTGAGTTGGCGAAGTTGCCCGTGGTGCTCGCGTAGGCGAGTGCCGCGACGGTGGTCGTGAGGTACGGCGTGAGCGTGCCGAAGTTCGGCAGCGCGGTCGGCGCGGTGAGCGCGTAGTACTTGGCCGTGAGCCCCGCGAGCGCGCCCGTGACGGGGGTCGAAGCCTTGAGCGGCAGCTCGGCGCCCGCCGCGCCGTAGAACTGGCTGGTGCGGTAGCCCGCGTTCAGCTGCGACCAGCCTGCGGTCGTGCTGGCCGCCTCGATGTTCGCGGTGCGGAAGCAGCCGCCGTCGCAGACCACGAACAGCCCGCGGTTCGTCGTGCCGTTGAAGCCGGGCGCCGTGACGAAGCCGTGGATGTCGGGATGCACCTGCTCGGTGATGATGTAGCCGTTCGAGACCTGCGCAAGCGTTGCTCCGCCGTCGGTCGAGGCGTACACGTGGTAGCCGCCCGTGACGACGAAGCTCGGGTTCGTCGGGTGCACCCACAGCGGGCACGCGTACCAGCTTGAGCCGCTCGTGCCCGTCACGGTGACGACGGCGAAGTTGTGCCCGCCATCCGAGCTCTTCCAGATCTTGCCGCCATCGAGGGCGCACACCGCATAGACGATGCTCGGATCGCTTGGCGCGTAGCAGAGCTCGAGACGGTTGCCGAAGCCCGCGATCTCGGTCAGCCCGCCGGCGTTCGTCCAGGTCGCTCCGCCGTCGGTCGAGAAGATCGCGCGGTGCACCCATTGCGTCGTGTAGTCGAGCAGGTGCGCGACGGCGAGGTTGCCGTTGGTGGGGTGGAAGTCGACATCGAACGAGCCCTGGCCCCATCGCGGGTTGGTCCAGGTCGCGCCGCCGTTGGTCGAGCGCTGGATGCCGCCATAGCGCTTCGACGCAAGGATGACCTGCGGATTCGTGGGCGAGATCGCGATGCGATTGACCGTGTCCCATCCGTCGGTCGAGGCGAGTTGCGTCCAGGTGTCGCCGCCGTTGACCGTCTTGTAGATGCCGTCGCCGCCAAGCGCGTCGCCATTGAACTGCCCCTCGCCAGTGCCTGCGTAGAGAATGTTCGGATTCGTCGGGTCGATCGCGAGCGCACCCACCGAAAGCGTCGGCAGCCCGTCCCACAGCGAGGTCCAGGTCGCGCCGCCATCGGTCGAGCGCCACACGCCGCCGCCCACGCTGCCCGCCCACATGCGCTGCGGATTGGTCGGATCGATGACGAGCGAGCGCGTGCGGCCGCCGACATTCGACGGACCGTGCTCCTGCCAGGTCTCGCTCGATGCGACGGCGCCTTCGCCCTGTTCGAAAGCCCATGCGAGGTTCTGCTCGCGCTCCTTCCGGCCGCGCTCGATCGCAGCGCTGGTCACGCGCCCTCGCTCGTCGGCCCATGCGAGCCGTCGCCACTTGATCGCCTTGTCGGGGCCCGTCGGGCGCGCGAGGTTCGCCTCAGGCGTGGGGCTCACGGACATCGGGACCTGCGTGCAGGCGGAGAGGAGCAGCACGGTCAGGAGCGGCAGGGCGCGGGGGCACGGCATGCACGGAATCTAGCAGTCCCACCCGCCCGAACGCGCAGAGTCGCTCGAGAATCGCTTCACGCGAGAGGTTCTCGCACCGTGGACGGAAATCGCGGAACGAACGACGCCCGCGCGGGTCGCGCGCGGGCGTCGTGTGTGTCGCAACGCTGGATGGAGCGAGGCGTCGGCTCAGTTCGCCGAGACCTCGGTCTCGAGGATCACGCCCGCGGCGTCGCGGTACTCGATCTTCCAGAAGAGAGCGCTGTTGCTGTCCTCGAGCTCGACGCCATGAAGGGTCGCGCCGGGGACCGTCGCCATGAAGTTCGCAACGGCATCGGCGGCCGCGATCGTGACACCGCCCACGAGCGCGATCTTGTCGAGCTCGTCCTGATCGGCCGCGCGAACGGAGTTCGCGACGATCGCATTCGTGCTGATGCTTACGCGCACGACGCGCACATTGGTTGCGTCCTCGCGGAAGATGAACTCGACGCCACCGTCCTCCGACTCGGACTTCAGCAGGTCGGTGTCGACCGCGCTGGCCGTGGTCCACGCGGCAGCGAACTCCGCGGGCGTCGCGAACGAGCCGACGCCGCCGCTACCGCCGTGGTCGTCGGAGTGGTCATCGTCGTCGCACCAATCGTCATCATCGTCGTCGCTGCCGTCGTCGTCGTAGTCGTCGCCCGAATGGCTGACGCCGCTGAAGCCGGCGGTGAAGCCGTAGTTGCCGGTTGAATAGCCAATGAGTGCGCTGCGCACGCCGCCGCGGCGTCCCGAGAACACGCCCTCGACTCCGGGCAGGGTGGCGATGGGCACCACCGAACCCGCGCCATCGAACACCTTGACGGTGATGGTCCGCTCGATCGGGTTTGCGACCCAGCTCACCTCGAAGTCATGCGGGCCAGCCGCGAGCGCCACGCGGGCGCTCGAGGAGATGACCCGACCGCTCTTGCGGGCGACGGCCTGGAGGGTGAGCCCATCGACCGAGTCGCGGATCTCGACCACCACGCCCGTCTTGTAGCCCGAGGTAAGTGGGACCACGGTCGTGCCCGTGAGCCCGAAGGTCACGCCTGCGACGGCGCGCTGGCGCGCGTTGGTCGTGCCGGCGGCCACGAGGTTCGCCGAGAACTTCATGCTGAAGCTGTCGTTCCAGTCGGTGCGCCAGTTCGAGACCAGCGCCGCGCCGCCGCTGCGGCCGCGCGTGCCGTCGATCTCGATCTCGCCATTCGAGCGGGAGACATCGGGACGCATCGAGGCCGCGCCGATGGGGCGGTAGCTCTCGCGCTCGGTCCACAGCGCGTTGTTCGAGGGCGTGTCGCTGCCGTCGTCGTCGCGGCGGTCGGCGAAGGCGCTGCCTGCAGCGCCGATGGCGATGGAGGCGAGCGCGGTCCACATGATTCTGTTCGTCTGCATGGATGGTTCCCTTGGTCCTCGGATAGGGGCTGGTCGCGAAGGGTCGCTTCGACAATTGTACGAATCCCTACGGACGGAGATCGGCGGTGGGATGCGCGTTTGTCGAAGAATCGGCGGAACGGCTGCGCAAGACCGCGCAGGCGCACCCGCGAAAAGGACGACGCCCGCGCAGGTTGCGCGGGCGCCGTGAAGTCGGTTGGAGTCGTGGCTTACGCGTCGGCGCGCACCGAGCGCTCGATGATCAGGCCGTCGCTCGTGATGAGCTTGGCCTTCCACCAGATGCCGTCGTTGCTCGGGTTATCGTCGCCCGCGTCGTCGCTGCGCTCGTCCTCGAGCTCGAGGCTGTTGACGGTGGCGCCCGGATTCTGCGACATGATCGTGGCGAGCGCGCTCGACGGCGAGACCGTCACGAGGCCCGCTGCAGGGAACTTCTCGAGCTCCTTTGCATCGGCGGCGCGCGAGACGGAGCTCACGATCGCGGAGTCGCTCATGCGCACGCGCACGACGAGCACGGTGGTGTCGCTCTCCTTGAAGATCGACTCGACGGTGCCGTCCTCGACATCGGCCTCGATGAGGTCGAGCTCGGGATTGGCATCGATCGCGACCTGCATGGCCGAGCTGAACAGCGCCGAGTCGACGCCGCCGTCGTCGTGTCCGCCGCGACCGCCATGATCGTCGCCGTCCTCGATGCCGTCGTGGTTCGAGTCGTCGCTGTCGCACCACGAGTCGTCGTCGGAGTCGTCGCTACCGTAGTCATCGCCCGCGTAGGAGAAGTCGTCGAAGCTCGAGGTGAACGGAAGGTTGCCGGTCGAGTAGCCGAACAGCGCGCTGCCGAGGCCCTGGAGCGTGCTGCCGTTGCCCGAGAAGGCCTGCTGCACGCCGCCGAGTTCGAGGATCGGGCTCGCGCCGGCGCCCTCGAACAGCTTCACCGAGATCGTGCGGGTGTTCGGGTTGGCGATCCAGCTGACCTCGAGGTTGTGCACGCGGTCGGCCATCGGGATGCGCGGGCTCGACGCGATCACGCGGCCGCTCTTGCGGGCGACGATCTGGAGCGTCTTGCCCTGCGACGACTGGCGAGCCTCGATGGTCACGCCCGTGCGGTACGACTTGGTCAGCGAGAACTTGTCGTTCGAATCGCTGCCGAAAGCGATGCCGCTGACCGCGGACTGCTTCGGGTTGGTGGTCGGCGGGGCAGAGAGGTCCAGCGCGAAGTTCACGCTGAAGCTGTCGTTCCAGTCGGTGCGCCACTGCGAGAGGTAGGCGGCGCCGCCGCCCTTGCCGCGGCTGCCGTCGACGACGATCTTGCCTTCGCGCTGCGAGATCCCGGCCTTGTCGCGGGCGCGGCCGATGTCGCGCTGCGTCTCGCGCTCGGACCACATCTCATTGCGGACTTCGCTGTTGGCGTCATCGCTGCGGCGATCCGCGAGGGCGGGAAGAGCTGCCGCGAGCACGGCAGCCACGATTGCACTTCGGGTGATGATCTGCATGGGGAACCTCTGAATCCAAAAGACGGGGCACATCTGGCGACACGGCCCCCGGCCGCGGCACACGCCAGACTTCCTTCGCACTGGAGCCTCCAGCATGGCTCCAGATACGCCCCGGGCATCTGATTTGGCCGAAGTCGGATGGCGGAATCAAGCGAGGGCCGTCCGGAAACGCGCCTAAGTCACAATGCTATATGAACTTATGAGCCGAGAACGACACAGGGTCGACCCTGCGGACGACCCTGTGCCCTGGATTCGGAAATGGCCTGCCTCGGCTCAGTAGACGACCACGCCCCAGCGGCCCAAGAGGATTCCGAGGTCGCGCGGGCCCACGATGCCGTCGAAGTCGAGGTCGCCGAAGAGCGGGTTCGGGACGCCCCACCAGCCGAGCAGGATGCTGGTGTCCTGGCCGTCGATGATTCCGTTGAGGTTGAGGTCGCCGATGCGGTACTCGCAGGTGTCGAGGATTCCGTCCGCGTCCCAGTCCATCGCGCCGTTCGAAATCTGGATGCTGTCGAGCACGCCGTTGTTGTCGCAGTCGAGCGAGATAAGCGCGGTGACGATTGGGATGATCGGCCTGAATGGCTCCTGCATGACCGAGTTGAACTCAGTCTCGACAGACTCCTCGGGAGCGGCGACCCAGGTGTCCTGCGTTCCCTCGACCTTCTTGGTGACGACGGGCTGGCTGACGATCGAGGTCTGCGTGTTGACCGTTGCCTCGACGCGGCGCTTCTGGCCGCTCTGTTGCAAGGGAACGGTGCCTGCGACGGACTGATGCGCGATCAGGACCGCCAGGGTGACTGCTGATCCGAGTGTGATGTGGCTCTTGAAAGTCATGGGCTTTGACTCCTCGTTCTGACGCAGTGCGACATCACACTGCTGGTCCGCTGAAGCTCGGTCGTCCGGGCCGAACCGATCGGCTGCGCGCAATGCCTCCCGCCGCGTGGGCAGGTCGCGTGCACGCGATGCGCCACCTCACGGCTTGGTCGGCGCTCATCTGGACTTCGTGCTGTCGATTTCGTCCTCGCCGAGGCGGGAAGTGCCTCGGCCGAGTCATGATAACCAAGTCTTCGCGACGCGGCGCGACCTCGAGGAGGTGTGGATCGGATGCATCCCGCGGCAACACTCTGCGCCCACATGACTTGTGTGCCCGCCGATCGTGGGGTATCCTCATCGACCCGATCGGTCGAAGACGAACTGACGGCTGGCGGGGTGTAGCTCAGCTTGGCTAGAGCGCTTGCTTCGGGAGCAAGAGGCCGCAGGTTCAAATCCTGTCACCCCGACTTCCTATGAAACTTCACGACCCCCTCGCGGGGGTCGTGTCGTTTCAACGAAGTCGGAGAGCGGAGAGAGTGGAAAGTGGAGAGGAGATCGGTCCGCAAGTGGGAACCGCCACGGCGGGCTACATCCGTCGCGCGTGCTCGTCCGCCAGCGCGTCCCACGAGGCGTCGAACGCCCATTCGTAGTTCTTCCAGCGGCCGATCGAGCGACGGTTGATGGGCTGGCGGACCTGCGCGTGCGAAAGCGTGGCGGCGGTGCGCGTGTTGCCCTCGGGCGCGGTCACGCGATCGTCCATCGCGAGTCCCATCAGGGAAAGGCAGCGCTGCGCGTGCCCGGCGGGGTCGTCGACCAGGCGCTCGTAGACGATGCGCTCGTGCGCGAGGCCGAGCGCGTCGAGCGCCCGCGGCACGATCTTGCGCTGTGCCTCGATCACGCGGCGGATTGCGTTGAAGTTGCTTGCCCAGCCGTAGATGTTCGGATTGAGGTGCGACAGGAACAGGCTTGTGGCCGTGTCGCGCGGATCGCGGTCGACGCTGATGCAGACGGCGCCCGGCAGGAGCGTCGCGATCTCAGGCAGTGCGCGGAACGCCTGCAGGCTCTTGTCGAGCGTCCAGGTGGCGCCGTCCTTGCGGAGTTGCGCGGCGCCCGCGAGGTATTGCGCGCGCAGCCCCGCGTAGGTCGCGTCGGGAATCGCGTTCGGGTTGCGCGGCCAGGACCCCGAGGTGAACAGCCCTCGGCGGATGTTGTCGAGCCCGTCGTACTCGCCGATGCCGCCGATCGCCGGGTGCCGGTCGAGCATCTGCTCGATGAGCGTCGTGCCCGAGCGGGGGAGCGCGACGATGAACGCGGTGCCGGGTGCGCGTTCGCCGCGCGGGCGGAAGTGGGCAGCCCCTCGCTCGGCTCCCTGCGCGAGAAGCGCGAACTGCGCCTCCATGAGCCCTGTCCAAGGCTCGAGGTCCGCAGCGGCCGACACCAGCGCGTGCGCGGATTTCGCAAGATCGAACGCCTCGCGATAGCGCCCGAGCTTGTCGAGGTGATCGACGGCGTCGAACGCGGCGTCGCGCCGGCAGGAGAGCGGGGCGTTCGACGCAAAGATCGCGCGGAACTCCGCGACCGCGGCCTCGCGGTCGCTGCGCGCCTTCACCCGCGCGCGGTGGAGGGGCGCGCTCGGATCGTCTATCCACGCGCCGCCCTCGCCGACGACCTCGGCGAGTTCGTCGTACCTTCCGGCGTAGTGCAGCGCACTCAGAAGGTTGAGCGCGGCGTCGACCGCGCGCGGTCCCTTGCCGCGTCCGATCGCGCGCAGTTCGACGATCGCCTGTTCGGTGCGTCCGACGCGGAAGTCGAGCTTCGCCTTGACGAGCCGCACATGCTCGTCCTTCGGAGATGCCGCCAATGCCAGGTCGAGGTCGCGCGCTGCCTCGACCTGGTTCCCCATGCGCAGCAGCGCGCGCGCGCGGCCGAAGCGACCGATGGAGCTGCTCGGGGCGACGCGCAGGAGCTCCTCGGCCGCTGCGAATGCGCCGTAGTGGTCGCCCGCGGCCAGCAGGCGCTCGATCCGGGCAGGGAGCGGTTCCTTCGCGGCCATCGGCGCAGGTTATGACTTCTGCCACTTCTCGACGACGGCGCGCAGTTCGTGCTCGCTTGAGTCGGCCGCGTTCGGCCCGAAGTACTTGAGCTCGAGCAGCACGATCTCGTCGCGCAGCGCCTTCGCCTTGTCGGCGGGAAGGCCCTGCTCGAGCCGACGGAGGCCCGTGACCACGCCGAGCGGCGTGATGCGCGCCGGCGCCCACGACGGACCCTGCGCGGCGATCGGCGCGCGTCGACGCCGGTGCCACCAGATCGAGACTCCCGCACCGAGCACGGCGTAGAGCGCGAGCCGGACGATCGTGCCAGCGGACCAGTAGGGCAGATCAACTGGCACGAACGACGCCGTGACCGGCATGATGTCGAGGTCGTCGTAGAAGCGGCTCTCGAGCTTGGCGTCGATGCCCGCGACCAGCGTCGGCAGCTTGAACTCGCCGCCGACCGCGCCCGATCCGCGCGTGTAGGTCACCTTGAAGGAGCGCTCGATGGGCAGGCGGTACATGCCGTCCTTGTCGGGCTCGGGATAGCCTTCCTTCGGCGGTTGCGGGCCGCCTGCGCGCATCATCATCATCGGGCTCGCCGACGCATCGCCCGACGCGAGCACGATCGGCGGGTCGGCCACGATGCCGTCCTTCCCAAGCTCGTAGCCCGCAAGCGGTGCGTCAAGGCCCGCGAGCACCTCGCGCACATCGGGCACGACGCCCTTGCCGCGCATGCGGACCTCGAGCGTGACGGCGTCCTTCGCCGCATCCTTCGCGCCGCCAGTCTCGCCCACCGCGCGCACATCGACCAGCTGCGAGACCTCGAGGTCCTGGCACGCGCGCCGCACGCTCGCCTCGCCTGCGGCGAGAAGCGGCGTGTTGCTCGGCACCGCGAGCGTGACGGGGCCGGTCTGGTCGGTGAACTGCATGTCCATCGTGACCGCAGGGACGGTGTCGATCGCGGGATCCTTGCGGGTGAGCACCATGTACGCGAGGGGCTTCTCGAGCCAGCCCTCCTGGCCTTCCTCGACCACGCCGCGCGGCGGCATGAAGGCGTCGAAGAAGCCGATCGCGTTGACCTCGAAGTCCTTTCCGAACGAGTTCTCGATGTTCTTCTGCAGCTCGTCGCGGTAGTTGATCTGGCGGTACTGCGTGCCCACGCGACCGAAGAAGCCGTTCTGCAGGTACTTCGAGAATCCGCCGGTCTCGCGGTCGACCGAGTTGGTGAAGCGCAGCGAGAGCAGCACGCCGAAGGGCTTGCCGACGCCGACCTGATCCGCGCCGTCGACCGCGAGGCGCAGCTTGATCTCGTCCTTGACGAGGTCGCGGTAGAGCTCCTCCATCGCGCGCAGGCTTGCGCCCGCCTCGTGCGCGCCGATCACGCGCAGCGCGTGGCGCACGAGGCGCGGCTTGATCTCGGGATTGGCCCGCGTGACCGCGCCCTCGATGTCGCTGGCGAACTGCGCCAGATGGCGGTCGTACGCCTCGGGCTCCATCGACTGCATGCTCTTGCGGATGAGGTCGATCTGGTCGTCCTGCAGCGTGCCTTCCTTGGGGAGGTCCTCGGGCCGCAGGAAGTTGAGCTCCGC
>Ga0075471_10001736_pt1 | contig 14406 bp, 11 predicted proteins | sample DEB19_08_DNA_2_FD_74787 | JGI IMG/M metagenome (GOLD analysis project Ga0075471, IMG submission 74787) | Aqueous microbial communities from the Delaware River and Bay under freshwater to marine salinity gradient to study organic matter... | ecosystem: Environmental > Aquatic > Marine > Coastal ... | reverse complement strand
TCGATCTTCACCTCCGGCATCTCGAGCTGCAGCGAACCTCTCGCCATGCGGCGGCCGCGGAGGATCCGCGCCAGATCCCTCATCCGGCCAAGCAGGGACCGCACCTCCGCCGGCATCTCGACCGCGGGGGTCTCAGGATCTCCGAGGAAGACATCCACTTCCTCGTACGTGAACCTCCGCCGGCTCTTGATCGCCGTCGACTCGACGGCCGAGTGAACGGGGACGCCATCCGAGGTGAACTCGATCCAGCACGTCCGTGCGTAGCGGACCTTTCCAGGCTGGAGGCTCGCGAGGTTGTTGGAGACGATTTCGGGGATCATCGGGATCACCCGGTCGGGCAGATAGACGCTCGTGCCCCGCGTGCGTGCCTCCTGATCGAGCGGCGATCCCTCGCGGACGAAGTGCGAGACGTCGGCGATGTGCACGCCGAGCAGCCAGTGACCCCGCTCGACCCGTTCCAGGGAGATCGCGTCGTCGAAATCCCGGGCATCGACCGGGTCGATCGTGACGATGACGCGGTCGGTGAGGTCGCGGCGATCGGCCGGCACCGACTCGTCGAAGCGATCGGCCTGCCGGCGGGCATCGTCGAGCGCCTCCTCGGGAAACGGCCCCGGCAGGCCGAACTCGTGGATCACCGTCTGCGTGTCGACGCCCACGTCGCCGGCCTTGCCGAGCACCTCGACGACCACGCCTTCGCCGTCGCGGAGGGGGTTGGGAAACCGCACCAACTCGACGACGACCTTGTCCTTCGGGTGCAGGCCCTTGGCGCCCGGGTCGCCCACCGACACCGGCCGCGCGAAGCCCGTGCCGTCGATCTGCACCCAGCCGCTGCCCGCCGCCTCGAAGTAGGATCCGACGAAGCGGGTCGTCCGCCGCTTGACGATCTCCACGATCTCGCCGGAGGGCCCGGGCCTGCGGACGTCGATTCCTTTCGACACGCGGACGCGGACCACGTCGCCCGTGGCGGCGTCGAGGGCCGCCACGGCCGCGACGTGAATGTCGGTGGAGCGGTCCCCGGCCGCGGCCTCGAGCGGCCGCACGAAGCCGTAGCCTCCCGCCGCCCGGCGGAACGTGCCGATCACGCCGTCGTCACGGCTCCGGCCGGGCCGGGCATGACTGCGGGAGGGGCGATCACCGCCGTCGCGCTTCCGCGGCATCGGGCTTTTCCTACGGAACTGGCCTGCGGCCGAGAGGGACGGCCGAACGCGGCCGAGTCTCCAAGTCTACCCACCCCCCGGCACACCCGGCCACGCCCGGCGGCCCATCGTTTAGGCTACGGACGTCGGCATGGGGCGGGTTCACCGGTCCTGGTACGGATCGGCCGCCCCGGCCGCCGACGGAGCCGCCCGAGCGGGCCGGCCGTCGCAGGGCACGCGATAGGAGTCGTCTCACGATGGCGAAGCATGGTTGGAAACTCATCCTCGGGGCGCTTGCGGTGGTGATCGGCCTGCTCGCGATCAGCGGCCCGACCACCGAGAAACCGGTCGAGCCGCCCGCGCCGGTCGAGCCGCCGAAGATCGAGACGCGGAAGACGGTCGGCAAGACGACGCAGAACGTGCTGGATCTCGCCGCGGCAGTCGCGCAGGGGGGCGTGCGGATCGACAACGCCACGGAGGCGGAGGAGGGGGGGCTCGGCGCCTATTCACAGGCCTACCGCCACACCGTCGCCTTCGGGGGCAGCGTGGCCTGCGAACAGAAGATGAAGTTCTACGAGGCCGAGCACGGCACGATGCCGGCCACGCACAAGGAGTTCATGGCGAAGATCATCGCGCCCGGCGCTCCCGACGAGATCCGGCTGCCGATGCTGCCCTACTATCAGGAATACGCGTTCGATCCGGAGACACGAAAGCTCGTCGTCGTGGAGTTTCCGGCGAAGAAGGAGCAGCGGCAGCGGGAGACGACCGGGCCCGCGGGGCTCTGACCCGCGGCTCGGGGCTGCCCGTGCCCCGAGAGCCGGACGTTCGCTGCGGCCTTCGTGGCCTTCGCTCACTCGATGCTGCCTGCGCTCCGGCATCCTGCCTCCGCTGGCCAGCAACGCCGGCTTCGGGGCACGGGCAGCCCCTCGCTGAGTTCACCCAGCGGCTCACGGTGTTGGGCTTTTACCGGGCAATGCAAGCCGACCGGCCGTGACGCCGCGGGCTGCCTGCGCTTGGTTCCCGGGCCACCGACCGGCCGAGTCAGGTGCCGGCTGCGGCGCCCGGCAACGCGATCGGCGAACCGTAGTCGCGGAGCAGATCGACCACGCGGCTGTCTTCCACCTGCTCGAAGTCCCGATAGAACTGCCCGACCGCCCAGAAGGCCTGCGGTTCGAGCAGGCAGACGACGCGGTCGCAGAGCGGACGGATCGCGTCGATGCGGTCGGGCGAGCCCACCGGCACTGCGACGATGATCTCCCTCGCGCCGGCGGCCCGCACGGTGTGCAGGGCTGCGATCATCGTGGCTCCCGTGGCGATGCCGTCGTCGGTGACGATCACCGTGCGGCCGGCGATCTCGGCCCGCGGCCGCACCGCCCGGAACATCGCCTTCCGGCGGCCGATCTCCACCAGCTGCCGCTGCCGCTCGGCCTCGATCCATGCGTCGCCTGCATCGGTCATCGCCGATGCGAAGTGGTTGAGATACACCTCGCCCCCCTCCGAGACCGCACCGAGCGCGAGTTCGGGCTGGTGCGGGGCCCGCAGCTTTCGGGAGAGCACCACGTCGAGTTCGGCACCGAGCCCACGGGCCAGCGCGGCACCGACTTCGACTCCACCCCGCGGGATCGCCAGCACCAGCGGATCGTGGAAGGTCTCGCCCCGCAGCCGCTCGACGAGCATCCAGCCCGCCTCGCTCCGATCCGCGAACGCCGTGTGATTCATCGGTCGATTCTCCGTGGTCACTCGTGAAGGTGTCGGGCAAACCACTCGGCCGCCAGCCGGGCCGCCTCTTCGAGCGTGCCGGGCTCTTCGAAGAGGTGCGTGGCGTCGGCGATCACCGCCAACTGCTTCTCGCAGCCGAGTTCCGCGAGTGCCTGGCGGTTGAGGGTCAGCACGTCGGTGTCGTCGCCGCCCACGATGAGGAGCGTGGGGGCGTGGACGGCCCGCAGCTTGCGGCCCGCCAGATCGGGCCGGCCACCGCGGGAGACGACGGCGCAGACCCGCGGCTCGCTGGCGGCCGCGATCAGGGCGGCCGCGGCGCCGGTGCTCGCCCCGAAGAGGCCCAGCGGAAGATGCCGGGTCTGTTCGAGGCCGCTTACGAAGCGGATGGCGGCGAGCAGCCGTTCGGCGAGGAGCGCGACATCGAACACATTGACGCGGTCGGTCGCCTCCTGCTCCGTGAGGAGGTCGAAGAGGAGCGTGCCGATCCACGATTCGTGCAGCACGGAGGCCACGTGGGCATTTCGCGGGCTGTGCCGGCTCGACCCCGAACCGTGGGCGAAGAGGACGAGGCCCGTCGGCGGCGCGGGCAGGCAGAGCCGTCCCGGTAGGCCAATGCTCTCCCCCTTGCCGCCATTGACCGGGACCGACACATCGAAGGTTTCGATGGCGTTGACGAGCGTCATGGTGATGCCTCCTCGATGGGACCGCCACGACGGTGGGGATGGGCGACCTGCACGGCGGCCGCCTGCGGCCCCTCGTCCCCCTCCTCCTCGCGGAAGAAGACGGGGGTGCCGACGTCGGCCATTCGGAAGTCCTGGTCGGAGATCGCGTGGCGATGGAAGTAGATCTCGCGACCGTCGGGTGTCTCGATGAATCCGTATCCCTGGAGCGGAAAGACCTGCGAGATGCGGCCGCGGGCCCGCGTGGCATGGATCTTCTCGGCGCCACGCATCCGGCGGGCGTGGTCTTCCAGCCTTCGCCGCGCTGCGGCGAAGGCGTCGCGGAGGGCGACGAACACGTCTTCGTGGGCGTGGTCGAGATGATGATCGCGGTTGACCACGATCTCGCCGCCGGGCACGATCAGGTCGACGCGGATGGAGTAGAGCCGCCCCTCGCGATGGTGGCGGTGCGGCTGCGCCACCACGACGTGGCAGCCGGTGATCCGGTCGGAGAACCGCTCCAGCGCCGCGACGTGGTCGAGTGCGGCGTCGCGAACCGCGTCGTCGACGGGCAGATCGTCGAAGGAGACCTGTGGCTGGGTCTGCATGGCGGTGTGACTCTCTCCATCGATGGCCGTGCTGGCCGGGATGAAAAGACGCCACGTCGTGCATGCGTCGGGAAAGCCTACGCGGCCGGGCAAGGCCCGTGGCAGCCGCATGACGACACACCGGCGAACCCGCACGGAGACACTTGGACGGCCGGCCGCGAGGCTGGGGGCTCTTGCGGTACGCGGCTCGGGGCTGCCCGTGCCCCGAGAGCCGGACGCTCACTCCGCCCTTCCTGGGCTTCGTTCGCTCGATGCTGGCTGCGCTCCGGCATCCATGCCTCCGCTGGCCAGCAACGCCGGCTCCGGGGCACGGGCAGCCCCTCGCTGAGTTCACCCAACGCCTCTCGGCGTTGGGCTCGGACGGACGCGCGAGGCTCAAACACAGGCCGTCTTACCCGCGGCCACGGAAAAACTTGCGGCCCTGACTCTGCTGGTACTGCGTCCAGCCGTCCTCGGCGGTGGCCTCGTTCTGGAGCAGCTGGATCGTGCCGGCCATCTTGGCGTCGAGGTGATCGAGGTGGTGCAGGGCCACCGCCTCGAGCGTCATCGGCAGTTTGGGCGAGCCGAACTCGTACTGGCCATGATGGCTGGCGATCATGTGCTTCACGCGGACCGCCGCCTCGGCATCGAACGGCCGGCCGGTGCGGGCCTCGATCGCCCGGATCGTGGTGTCGACGATCTCCAGGCCGAGGAGCACGTGGCCGAGGAGCTGGCCTTCGTCGGTGTAAGAGAAGCCCTGCAGGCTCTCGAGCTCCCGGGTCTTCCCGATGTCGTGCACGAGCACGCCCACGAGCAGCAGGTCGCGGTCCAGCGTCGGGTAAAGGGGCGCCACCCGGTCGGCCAGCCGCAGCAGGTTGACCACGTGGTCGAGCAGGCCGCCGGCGTAGGCGTGATGGTGCTTCACACCGGCCGGCGTGCGGCGGAAGGCCTCCATCAGCGGGCCGTCGGCGAGGATTTCGTCGGCGAGCGCCTTGAGGGGCTCCGACCGGATCGTGCCGAGGATCGCGGCCAGTTCGGCCTCGAGCCGGACGACGTCGTTTTTGGAGAGCACCAGAAATTCCGACTCGTCGACCGTCCGCGGATCGGCCCGCTCGATCGCCGAAATGATCAGCTGGATCGCCCCCGAGTAGAGCTGCGTGTGCCCTTCGACGCGGACGTAGTCGCCGTCCTCGAAGGCCCCGTAGTCGTCGTCGGAGGCGTTCCAGAGGCGGCCGGTGATCGTGCCGCTCTTGTCGGCCAGTTCGACCTGCAGGTAGAGCTGGCCGTTGCGATTGGGCCGCAGTTGCTTGTGCGTCGCGAGAAAGAGCTGGTCGATCTGGGCTTGCGGCAGCAGTTCGGTGATCAGACGGCGTGGCATCGATCGCGAGTCTACGGCCGGTTTCCCAGGCTCCACAAGCAGCGACTACAATCCGGCCCCGTCCAATGGTCCGGTGCGACCGGCCCCGGCTATCAGCACGAGCATTCACGGAGCGAGCGATGCCCGATCACGCCATCAGCCCCACCCGAGCCCAGGACTACCCCGAGTGGTATCAGCAGGTCGTGAAGGCCGCCGATCTCGCCGAGCAGTCGCCCGTCCGCGGCTGCATGGTGATCAAGCCGCATGGCTACGCGATCTGGGAGCGGATGCAGTCGATCCTCGACCGGATGTTCAAGGCGACGGGGCATCAGAACGCCTACTTTCCGCTGTTCATCCCGCTCTCCTACCTCGAGCAGGAGGCGAAGCACGTCGAGGGCTTCGCCAAGGAGTGCGCGGTGGTCACGCATCACCGGCTCGAACTCGGGGCGGACGGCAAGCTGATCCCCACCGGCAAGCTCGAGGAGCCGCTCGTGGTGCGGCCGACGAGCGAGACGATCATCGGCGCGATGTATGCCAAGTGGATCCAGTCGTGGCGTGACCTGCCGGTGCTCATCAACCAGTGGGCCAACGTCGTCCGCTGGGAGATGCGGCCGCGGGTCTTCCTGCGGACTGCCGAGTTTCTGTGGCAGGAGGGACACACGGCCCATGCCACGAGCGAGGAGGCCGTCGAGGAGACGCTCCGCATGCTCGAGGTCTACGCCACCTTCGCCGAACGGGATCTCGCGATGCCGGTGGTCAAGGGGCCGAAGCCGGCGGCCGAGCGGTTTCCCGGTGCGGTCGATACCTACTCCATCGAGGCGATGATGCAGGATGGCAAGGCCCTTCAGGCGGGCACCTCGCACTTCCTCGGCCAGAACTTCGCCCGCGGCCAAAACATCACGTTTGCCGGCACGAGCGGTGCGGAGGAGTTTTGCTGGACGACGTCGTGGGGTGTGTCGACGCGGCTCATCGGCGCCGTGATCATGACCCACTCCGACGACGACGGCCTCGTGCTGCCGCCGCGGATCGCCCCGCACCAGATCGTGCTCCTGCCGATCCACCGCACCGACGAGGAGAAGGCGGCGGTCATGGAAGCCTGCCGCACGCTCCAGGCGGAGCTCTCGGCGGCGACCTTCGGCGGCGAGCCGATCCGCGTGAAGATCGACGCTCGCGACATGCGGGGCGGCGACAAGGTCTGGCAGCACGTGAAGCAGGGCGTGCCCGTCCGCATCGAGATCGGCCCTCGCGATCTGGCGGCGGGCGCCGGCAGCATGACGCGGCGCGACCGGGGACCCAAGGAGCGGACGGCCGTGCCGCTCGCGGAGTTTTCGACGCTGGCACCGGCCCTGCTCGAGGAGATCCAGCAGGGACTCTTCGAGAAGGCGAAGGCCTTTCGCGCGGCGCGGACGGTGAAACTCAATTCGGCGGCGGAGGTGCAGGAATTCTTCGGTGCAGGGGAGGGGGCCGCCGGCAAGGGCGGCTTCGCCCACGTGCACGTGGCGGATGATCCGGCGGTGGCGGAGGCCTTCGACCCGCTGAAGGTGACCGTGCGGTGCATCCCGATGGACGGTGCCGACGAGCCGGGCACCTGCGTCGTGACCGGCAAGCCGGTGAGCCGCCGCAGCGTGCTCGCCCGTTCGTACTGACCCGCCCTCGGGCTCCGGTACCGTGAGGCCGCGGGCCGTGCCGGTGCGGGGCTCGGGGCTGCCCGTGCCCCGTCGCCGGACGTGAGCGGATGCCTTCCTGGCATCCGCTCACTGCACGCCGGCCGGCGCTCCGCCATCCTGGCTCCGCTGGCCGCCGAGCCCGGCTCCGGAGCACGGGCAGCCCCTCGCTGAGTGCACCCCACGCCTCACGACGTCGGGCTTCTACCGGGCCGTGCAAGCCGACCGGCCGTGAGGCCGCGGGCCGCAGCCGGTAAGATGCATGCTTCGCAGCCGGCGTCCGCTCGGACATGCGTGGTGGTTTTTGACTCCGGCGAAACGCTGGCGGGCTCATGTCGTTGAATGCTCTGAATGCATGGCGAGTCGCTCTGGTGGCCGTCGCGGCCGGCGTGGGAGTCGGCGCCGCGGCGGCGGCGCTCAAGCTCGCGGTGCCCTGGCAGGTTGGCGACCTGCTGCCGGTCGGCAGCGCGGTGGATGGTCCGACGCCGAGGGCGGAGGTTCCGGAGACCCGCCATGCCTTCGGCACCATCGGCACCGGAGGCACCGGATCGCACGAGTTCACGGTGAAGAACACGGGCTCGGGGCCGCTCACGCTCCGCAAAGGCGAGACAAGTTGCACCTGCACCGTCAGCGACTTCGACTCGGCCGCCGGAGGCTCGCCCGAGGGCACGAAGGTCGTGCCGCCCGGGGGCGACACCAGGATTCGCGTGCAGTGGAAGGGCAAGGGAGCGGGAGGCCCCTTCCGGCAGCAGGCGACGATTCTCACCGACGATCCGAGACGGCCCGAACTCGTGTTCGTGGTCGAGGGCGCGGTCGTGCCGACCTGGAGGGCCGCTCCCGAGACGATCGTGCTCTCCAGGATCACGGCATCCACCGGCGTCCAGGCGGCGGCCGACGTCTTCACGTATGGCAAGGAATCGCCCACGGTGACCGGCATCACGATCGACGATCCGCAGGCAGCCCAGTTTTTCTCGCTTGCCACGTCGCCGCTTTCAGCCGACGCGATCGCGAGCGAGACCGGGGCGACGGGAGGCTTCCGGATCGATGTGGATGTCAAACCCGGGCTGCCAATCGGGCCGCTGAAAAGGCTGATTCGCGTGGGGTTCACGATGCCCGAGGAGATGACGGCCGAAGTGCCGCTCGAAGGAACCGTCGGGGGTGACCTTGTCATGGCGGGGCCTGGATGGGATTCCTCCCGGCAGGCGCTCCTTCTGGGGACGGTCTCCGGAAAGGCGGGCCTGCGCACGCGGGTGTTTCTCACGGCCAAGGGGCCGTATCGCGATCGCGTGCGGCCGGAGGTCCGGGAGACGGTGCCCGACTCGCTCCAGGTGACGGTGGGCTCGGGCAGCCCCATCGGCACCGGCGGCGTGGTCCGCTTTCCGATCGACATCGTCATTCCGCCGGGGAGTCGGGCGGTCAACCATCTCTGCTCGCAGCAGGGCCCTGCGGGCAGGATCGTGCTGGAGACAGGCCATCCCGAGTCGCCCGAGTTTTCGATCCCCGTCTGCGTCGCCATCGGCCCTTGATACCACGCATTTCATGAGCCACATGAACGTTTCGAGAATGCTGCCGGCCGCGTGCTTCGTCGCCTTCGTGCTCCTCATGCCGCCGGCATGCTCGCCATGCTTTGCGGCAGGTCCCGACCGGGGAGCGGACGTGGCCGATGCGCTCGTGGAGACCTTCCGCCAGCGGAACGGCGCGATCTTCACCGATTGGGGCACGCCGCAGGCGGCGATCGTGGTGACCGGTGAACTCGACGGTTACATCGAGCCCTGCGGCTGCACGGGCAAGGAAAACCAGAAGGGGGGGCTGAGCCGCCGCCAGAACTTTCTCCGCGCGGTGTCGGCCTCGGGCTGGCCGTTGGTGACGGTCGATGTCGGCAATCAGGTGAAGCGATTCGGCCGTCAGACCGAGGCGAAGTTTCAGTCGATCGTGGACGGCCTGCGGGCCATGAACTACTCGGCCATCGGCTTCGGCCCTGGCGATTTGCGGCTGCCGGCGGAGGAACTCGTCGCCGCGGTGGCCGCCGTGGGCGATCAGCCGACCCCGTTCGTGAGCGCCAACGTGGGCCTGCTCGGACTCGATGCCGGCATCACGCCGACCCATCGCGTCGTCGAGGCCGGCGGGCTGAAGATCGGCATCACGAGCGTGCTCGGCGACAAGGAGGCCGAGCGGATCAAAAATGCCGACGTGGAACTCGCTCCGGCGGCCACGGCGCTCGCGAAGGTCGCTGCGGAGTTGGCCAAGGCGGGCTGCGACCATCAGGTGTTGCTCTCGTGGGCCGGCCCGGAGGAGACGAAGGCGCTTGCGGCGAAATATCCGCAGTTCGACGTCGTGGTCACGGCCGGAGGCGCCGACGAGCCACCGCTCGAACTCCCATCCCTGCCCGGCGGAGCGAAGTTCGTGGAACTCGGCCACAAGGGCATGTTCGCCGTCGTGATCGGCTTCTTCGCCGATCAGGCGAAGCCGGTTCGCGGCCAGCGGGTGCCCCTCGACGCCCGCTGGGGCGAGTCCAAGGACATGATCGACCTGCTGGCGAGCTACCAGCAGAAGCTCGAGACGCTCGGCCTCGAGGGCCTCGGCCTGGTGCCGATCCGCCATCCCACCGGCCGACGCTTCGCCGGCAGCGAGGCCTGCGCCGAATGCCACCAGCACGCGTACGACATCTGGAAAGACACGCCGCACGCCACGGCACTGACCACGCTCGAGGAGCAGAAGCCTCGGCGGGACGGGGATCCCGAGTGTCTTTCCTGCCACGTCGTCGGCTGGGCCCCGCAGCGTTTCGAGCCCTTCGAGGGAGGCTTCGCCGGGATGGCGACCACCCCGCACCTCGCCCACCAGGGCTGCGAGAACTGCCATGGGCCCGCCGCCGCGCACACGGCCGTCGAGCGGGGCGACGTGAAGGCGAGCGCCGCGGATCAGGAGCGGCTCCGGCAGGAGCTCGTGCTGACGCTGGCCACGCCGGAGGGCAAGCAGAAGGCGGTCAACAACTGCCTGGAGTGCCACGACCTCGACAACAGCCCGCAGTTCGACTTCGACGACTACTGGCCGCAGGTCGAGCACAACGACCCGGAAGAGGCCGCCGAGCAGCCGGCTGCACCGCCCGCGGCCGCCACGCCCTGAGGCGTTGGCCAGCCGCCCCGCTTCGGCCTTTCCTGACCGTGGGAGCCGACCGGCCGTGAGGACGCGGGCCGCGCTGCTGCGGGGCTCGGAGCCGCCCATGCCCCGTCGCCGGACGTTCGCTGCGGGCATCCCTGCCCTCCGCTCACTCGGATGCCACCTGCGCTTCGCCATCCTGGCTTCGCTTGTCGGCATACGCCCGCTCCGGGGCACGGGCAGCCCCTCGCGGAGTTCACCCCACGCTTCACGGCGTCGGGCTTGTACACGACGAAGCCTCGTGGTCCGATCACCCCAGCTGGGCCAGCGCCTCGTCGGGGATGCTGAAGTTCGCCGACACGCTCTGCACGTCGTCGTGGTCGTCGAGCCGCTCCATCAACGTGAGCACCTGCCGGGCAGTGTCGACGTCGTCCACGTCCACCGTGTTCGTCGGAATCCGCACGATCTCGTTCGACTCGACCGCCAGGCCCGCCTTGCCGAGGGCATCGACGACGGCCGCCATCACCGCCGGCTCGCAGGTCACCTCCCAGCGGTCGCCCGAGAGCTTCACGTCGTCGGCGCCGGCATCGAGCGCCACCTCCATGAGCTTGTCCTCCTCACAGGCCGATTGCAGCAGCCGCACGAGCCCTTTCCGTTCGAAGAGGTAGGCCACGCAGCCGGTGCCGCCGAGCTTCCCGCCGCACATCTCGAAGATTTTGCGGATCTCGGGAGCGGTACGGTTCTTGTTGTCGGTGAGGATCTCGCAGAGCACCGCCACGCCACCGGCGCCGTAGCCCTCGTAGAGCGACTCCTCGAGATCGCCCCCTTTGAGCTCGCCCGTGCCGGTCTTGATCGCACGCTGGATGTTGTCCTTGGGCATGCTCACGGCCTTGGCCGCGTCGATGGCATACCGCAGCCGGAGGTTGGCGTCGGGATCGGCCCCGCCATGCTTGGCGGCGACGATGATCGCCTTGGCGAGCTTGCTCCAGAGCTTGCCCCGCTTGGCGTCGATCAGCGACTTCTTGCGGGCGATGTTCGCCCAATGGGAATGTCCGGCCGCGCGTGTTCCTCCCTCACGGTGTGTTCCTGCCCGGCGGCCGCCGTCCGTGCCACCGGGAGCAGGGTCGTTACCGCGGCTTTCGCTTGCTCAGGTCCGCGGCATGCTGATCGCCCTTTCCGGCGGGCTTCGACGAGGCGGTCGGCTTCTTGACGACCGGCTCCGGCGGCGGGGCCATCTGCGGCTTGATCGTCAGCGGCTTGCCCACGTTGGGCTTCACGACGAACGGCTTGGGACCGGGCTTGCCACCCGGCTTGCCATCGGCCGTCTTCTTCGGGCCGGAGCCAGCCGGGGGCATGGGCGTCTTGCCGGCCGGTCGGGCGGCTGCCTGGGGGCCCGCGGGACGATGTTCCTCGGCGGCCAGGCGGGCCGCCTCGGCGGCCTTGAGGCTCTCCCTGTCCGTGGCCGGCGGTGGTGGCACCGGCGCGGGCAGCGGCTCGCCACGCTTGGGCATCCGGTCCTTGAGGGCGGTGGGATTCACGGCCTGCACGACCTTTCGCACCGTGGCGCCGTGGAGGTTGGTGAGCACATCGATGCCGAACTGATGCAGCAGCGAACTGAACTCGACGCCCGACTTCTTGCCGATGATGCGTTCCAGGCCGGACACCTTGCCCGAGTCGTATTCCTGCCGCGTCGTCAGTCCGCAGACGTAGAGCGCCGCGATCGCCGCCTTGTCGAGCGGGATGGCATGACCGCCGAGGGCCGTCGATGTCACGTAGCCGACGACGAACGGGGGAATGCCGTGGATCTGCTCGAGCGTCTTTAGGCCATGGGCGAGCGAATGCTTCTTTGCATGTTCCAGCGAAAAGTTATAGGTCGACTCGAACACCCCCTGCAGCACCCGCCGCAGCGAGAGCGCGGCGTGGGCCGGATCGGGAAGATCGTGGAGCGTCTCCGCCAGTTCGGCGACGGTCGTCACGCGGATTTCATTGAGATCGAAGAACGACTCGATCAGGCGGTTGAAGGCCTTCTCGGCGACGTCGGCCGGCGCATTTTCGAGGCAGCAGGCGATCATCACCTGATCGAGCAACTGTCGGCTGGTGTTGGCGGTGAACGGCTTATAGTTGGCCTTCAGCGCCTTGTGGAGTTTGGGAATCAACTGGCCACGCGGGGGGACCTTCTCCGGCACCGGCTTGGGGGCGGGGGCAGGTTTTGCCGCGACGGGCTTGGCCGGTGCGGATTTGCCGGCGAACGGTTTGGCGTTCGGTTTGGCGGCCGGCTTGGCCGCCACAGCCTTCACGTCACGCTTCGCCGCAGCGGGCTTGGTCGCCGACTTGGCGGGCTGGGCGGTCGGCTTCTTCGAGTGGGCGGCCGGCTTCTTGCCGCCGGACGATGATTTCTTCGATGCGGTCATGCGTCGTCCTGTGGTGTCTCCACGGAAAGATCGTCGGATTCGTCTGCGGCCGCCGCCGTCGTGGCGGGCAGCACTTCGCCGAGCATGCGGGCGATCTCGATCGAGTGCTTCACGCCCTGATCGAGTTCGAACCGCAGTCGCGGCGTGTATCGGGTTTCGATCCGGTCGGCGATTCGCGACTGCAGGAAGCCCGCGGACCGGGCCAGACCCTGGAGCGCGAGTTTCTCCTTGGCCGGCCCTCCCATGATGGAGACATGCACCGTCGCCGACCGCATGTCCGGGGCCATCTCCACGCGCGTCACGGTCACGTCGCGAACCCGCGGATCACGAACCTCGGTGAGGATGGCCATGCTCACCACCTCGCGAACCGCCTCGGCCGCCTTCAGGAGTCGTCGTGTGCTCACGAGAGCGTCCGCGCGAATTCCTCGACGCGATAGCACTCGAGGATGTCGCCCTCCTTGACGTCGTTGAAGCCCGCCAGTTTGATGCCGCACTCGAGTCCGTCGCGGACCTCGCGGGCATCGTCCTTCTCCCGGCGGAGGGTCTCGATGGCGTAGTCGCCGATCACCCGGCTGTCGCGGATCACCCGCAGGCGGCCATTGCGGGCGATGATCCCGGCGATCACCCGGCAGCCCGCGATCACGCCCAGGCGGCTGATGGAGAAGGTCCGTTGCACGATCGCCCGGCCGAGGTCGGTCTCCCGCTTCTCCGGCGCGAGCATTCCCTCGAGCGCCTTCTTCAGGTCGTCGGTGACCTGATAGATGATCTCGTAGCGACGAACCTGCACGCCACGGTCGTCGGCCAGCGCCCGCGCCCGCTCATCGGGCACGACGTTGAAGCCGATGATCACGGCGTCGGAAGCGTCGGCGAGTTGCACGTCGGCCTCGGTGATGCCGCCCACGGTCGCCTGCAGCACGCGAACCTTGACCTCTGGATGTTCGAGCTTCTGCAGTTCCTTGAGGATCGCCTCGATCGAGCCACGGACATCGGCCCGGAGGATCAGGTTGAGCGTGGGGGCCTTCTCGGCACCGAGCCTGTCGGCGAGGTTTTCGAGGGTGACGTGCACCGGCGCGCTCACGAGATGGCTTTGGCGCCGGATGTCTTCCCGCTTCACCGCCACCTCGCGGGCCTTGGCGATCGACTCGACCTCCTGGAAGCGGTCGCCGGCTCCCGGGGGCACGTCGAGGCCGGTCACGAACACGGGCCGTGCCGGGCCGGCCACCGTGACCTTACGGCGGCTGAGGGTGTCGAACATCGACTTCACATGGCCGCTTGCCTCTCCGCAGACGAGGGCGTCGCCCACGTTGAGCGTGCCCTTCTGCACGAGCAGGCAGGCCACCACGCCACGACCCTCGTGGATCGATGCATCGAGGCAGACTCCGGCCGCGGCCCGGTCGGGGTTGGCCCTCAGGTCGTGCAGTTCGGCGATCGTGAGCAGGGTGTCGAGCAGGCCGTCGACGCCCTCGCCGGTCAGGGCGCTGGTCTTCACCACTTCCGTCTCGCCACCCCACTCGGTGGGCAGCAGTTCGGCGGCGGCCAGTTGCTGGTAGACCCGTTGCACGTCGGCCCCGGGAAGATCGATCTTGTTGATGCAGGCCACGATCGGCACGCCGGCGGCCTTGGCATGGCTGATCGCCTCCTCCGTCTGCGGCATCACGCCGTCATCGGCGGCGACCACGATCACGGCGCAGTCGGTCACGTTGGCGCCGCGGGCCCGCATCTGGGTGAAGGCCTCGTGGCCCGGCGTGTCGACGAAGGTGATCGACTTGTCGTTGCG
>Ga0075471_10001734_pt1 | contig 14423 bp, 7 predicted proteins | sample DEB19_08_DNA_2_FD_74787 | JGI IMG/M metagenome (GOLD analysis project Ga0075471, IMG submission 74787) | Aqueous microbial communities from the Delaware River and Bay under freshwater to marine salinity gradient to study organic matter... | ecosystem: Environmental > Aquatic > Marine > Coastal ... | reverse complement strand
GCTCAAAGGCTTTGTAGTGACGGTGTGGACGCAAAGTCGGTTCATTGTCAAAGTGATGAACCCTTTACATGATAGAAAAAAGATTACTTTTCGATGAATGTGATTGATAAAAGCAATCAAATCCAAACCAGACAGGTCATCCGCACAACCCATGCAGCTCAATCTCTCCTTCCCTGACGAAAGCTCCCCTCCTCCTCCAGCGTAAGAATCACAGTTTTTTTCAAACTACACCATGCCGAAATCCCGACTCATCCCGCTGACCTGCGCGGCTCTCGCCACCTCTTTCGTCCATGCCCAGCAGGGCGGCGAAAAAATCACGTACAACGACCACATCCGCCCACTGCTTGAGAACAAATGTTTTTCCTGCCACAACCCGGATAAGAAAAAAGGAGATCTCGACCTGACGAGTTTTGCTGGCGTCATGACTGGAGGCGGAGGAGGTGCCGTTGTCGATCCTGGCAATGTCGAGGGCAGCCGTATTTGGACGACCTGCGTTAAGAAAGAGGAGCCCTTCATGCCGCCAGAAGGCGCACCGCTTTCACCGAAGGACTGCGACCTGCTCGCGGCTTGGGTAAAAGGCGGCGTGCTGGAGACCAAATCTTCCATTGCCAAGAAATCCGCCAAGCCAAAAGTGGATATGGCCGTCGCTGTCACCAGCGGCAAACCGCAAGGCCCCATTGCCAAGCCGGAACACGTGCTCCTTGAGCCTGTGGTCGTCACGCCGCGCACCACCGCTCTTACCGCGATGGCTTACAGCCCATGGACATCCCTGTTCGCTGTCGCCGCACCGAAGCAGGTCTTGCTTTATGATACGGACTCCCGCCAACTTGTCGGCATCTTTCCCTACACGGAGGGTTACGCCCGCACGCTGCAGTTCAGCGGCAATGGCTCGCTGCTTGTCATGGGCGGCGGGCGTGCCGGGAAAAACGGCCATGCCATTGTGTGGGACGTGAAGACGGGGAAACGAATCACTGAGGTGGGCAAAGAATTCGACCAAGTGCAGGCTGCAGACATCTCGCCGGATCACAAGATGGTAGCCCTCGGTAGTCCGTCGAAGAAGGTGAAGTGCTACGACACCTCAACCGGTGAGGAATTGTATGTCATCAACAAGCATACCGAATGGATCCTCGGCACGAAATTCAGCCCCGATGGCGTGCTGCTCGCCACCACCGACCGCAATGGCAACGTGATGGTCTGGGAGGCTGCGAATGGCGGTGAATTTTATATTCTCGGACAGCACAAGGCCGCTGCTAATGACATTGCCTGGCGCGCTGATTCCAACCTGCTCGCCTCCTGCTCTGTGGATGGCACCATCATTGTGTGGGAAATGAACGAAGGCAAAAAAGTCAAGGACTGGGCAGCTCACAGTGGCGGCGTGCAGAGCGTATCCTTCACACCCGACGGCAAGATCGTCTCCTGCGGCAATGACGGCCTCGTCCGTGCATGGGACATCAACGGCAACAAACTCGCCGAGGCTCCAAGCCAAGGCGACCTCGTCACAAAAGTCGTCGCCTCGTTTGATTCGAAGAGCGCCATCTCCGCCAACTGGCGCGGCGAGATCATCCAGTGGAGCTTCATCGACAAGAGCCTAGTCGAAACCGCTCGTTATGTCAGCAACCCATCCCCCATCGCGCAGCGCATCGTACAGGCTGAGCAACGCATGGCCGAGCTCAATGGTAAGATCCCTACACTCCAGCAGAACGTGAAAAACGCCGAGGTGGACGCGAAGAAGCGTGAGGAAAACCTTGCCAAGGTCCGCGCCGAAGTCGCCGAAACGGATCGTCGCAGCAAAGCCTACCCTGGTGAGATCGCCAACGACGAGAAAGCCCTCGCCGCCGCTAGGGCAGCGCTCACCCAAGCTCAAGCCGACCACAAAGCCCGTGTCGAGGCTATCAAGCAGCACGCAGACAAGTCGGCAAAACTTGCCGCACTCACCAAAGACCAAGCAGCTATTGCAACAGAGGCAGCAAAGCTTACAGCGGCAGACAAAACCGTGGTCGATGTAAACACCGCCCTCGAAGCCGCCAAGAAAGATCCCGCCCAGCAGCCCAAGGTGAAGGAGCTTGAAGTCAAACTCGCCGCCGCTAAGGCCGAGCAGCAAAAACTTGCGCCTTTGAAAGCGAAGTCTGAGCAACTCACTGCCGCTGTGAACAAAGCCAAGGCCGAACTCGGTGCTGCTCCGGCTCCTGTGGCGGATCTCGACAAGCTCATCGCAGAAACCAATGCGAAAATCAAAATGCTCGCCGACACCGTTGCTGCGAAGAAAGCCGAACTGCCGAAACTGCCCGCTCTCGTCAAAGCCGGACCGGACCGCATCAAGAATGCTGAGTCCGATGTTCTCACCGGCAAGAACAACCTCGCTGCCGCCCAGCTCGCCGCCCAATCGGCCAGCGATGAGGTTGCCGTTCTGCAGAAAGTGCCCACCGCGCTCAAAGCCGCACAGTTCAATACCACCGTGCTCGCCGAGAAGGAAAAGCTCGCGAAGCTCGAAACCGACTTCACCGACTTCACCGAGGCCAAGAAGGATGCTGAGGCTGCCAAAACCGCCGCTGCGAAGCGCATTGAAGACAGCAAGAAGGCCATCGCCGACTCCACCGCGGCCCAGCCCGGCCTCGAAGCTGCTTTGAAGAAAGTGCAGGGCGAGCAGACTGCGCTCGAAACTTCCATCAAGCCCACCCGCGATGCCGACGCCGCGGCTGCTGCGAAGGTCAACGAGCAGAAGACCCTCATCAAAACCAAGGAAGCCGAACTCGCCGCTGCGGCTAAAACCAAGGACGAAGGCATCGCCGCCGCCAAGAAAGCCACGGAAGACATCGCCAAACTCATCGAGGCCAAAAAGAAGAGCCTCGCCGAAGTGAACGCGAAACTCGCCGCGCCTGAAAAAGCCGTAAAGGGCAAGCAGGATGCCGTCGCCGCCAAGGATGGTGCTCTCGCCGCCGCGAAGAAGGCTCACGCCGATGCCACCGCCGCTGCTCCGGCCAAGGACAAGGCCGCGAAGGACGCCGTGGCCGCCGTGGCTACCGCTGAGAAAAACCTCGCCGATACCCGTGCGAAGCAAAAACCGACTCAAGATGGCCTCAATGCCGCGAAGGCCGAAAAAACGCCCGATGCCGCCAAAGTCGCCGCGGCTGAAAAAGCCGTCACCGACCTTCAAAGTGCCGTCAAAGCTGCTGAAGGCGATGTGAACGCCAAAAAGGCCGCTCGCGACGCCGCCAACAAAGCGAACAACGAAGCCATCGCTGCCGTGAACAAAGCCGCTGCAGCCGTCAAAGCAGCCGAGCAGCAGCTCACCCAAGCCAAGAACGAACTCGCCGCTGCTGAGAAGGCCGCCGCGCCGACTCGTGGTCAACGCGACAGCATTCAAAAGGAGATCGACGCCCAGTCGAAGGCTCTCGCCGAGAAGCAGGCTGCTCCCGCGAACATCGAAAAAGACTACGTCGCCAAGATCGCCCCGATCAACGCCGCCCTCGCCGCCGCGAAAGCCGCCCTGCCTCCGCTTGAGCAAGCTTACGCTGCTGCTCACGGCAAGCTTGAAGCCGAGCAGAAAGTCCTCGATGCCAAGAAAGCCGAGGTCGCCAAGGCCAACGGAGACTTCGAAGGTGCCAAAAAGAAGAAAACCGATGCCGAAGCCGCCATCGCTGCCGCCACGAAGGAAATCCCCGAGAAGGACAAGATCATCGCCGAAGCCAGCGCCGAACTCGCCAAGCTCCAACCCCAGCTCGAACCGCAACGCGCTAAGGTGAAACAAATGGCGGATCAATACTTCGCGATGCTGCCGAAGTAAGTTCCAGCATATTCCTAGTTGGCCCAGAGCAAGCTTTCAGTCATGATGAAGCGAAAAAGCTTCGTCTTCACATGGCTGATCAAGCCCGCATCTCCAATCTAGACGCCATCGACGCCTTCCGTTCGGCTTTGATTGTCTTCATTTCGAAGACACGTCAATCCCTCGACCAAGCTCAGGATGCAGTCAAAAAGAACCGCGGCTGGCTGCAAACCGAGCAGCCTCAGCATTGGATGGCGCAGATCAAGCAGCGCCAAAAAAAGCTCGATCAGGCCCAAGCAGAGCTAATGAGCGCCCGCATGTCAGAATTCGTGGACAGCCCCACGGTGCAGCAGATGGCCGTGCGCAAATGCCGATATGCTTTGGAAGAAGCCCAACAGAAGCTCGCACGCACCCAAGCTTGGGCACGGGACTTTGACCGTGTGGTTGATCCGCTCGCCAAAAAACTCGACAGCCTCCGCGACTACCTCGAAAACGATTTAGCGCATGCTGTGACCCACCTAACCGAAATTCAAAAGATTCTCACGACATATGCCGAGACCTCTGGGCCTACTCCAGCACCATCTGAATCATGAATCTGACTCAAAATGCCCGTGACCTCTCCGAACGCTGGCACGCAACCAAGCTTCATTGGAGAGATGCGAAAGCGCTGGATTTTGAAAAACAGTATTTGGACCCCTTGCCCGCCATGGTCAGCAAAGCCAGTATCATGATGAACGAACTCGAAACTCTGATTAAAAAGATCCGCAAAGATTGTGAGCAGACCTACTGACCTCCGCGCTTCGCGCATTCTTTTCCTTTTCAACACGCTGCGCGATGCCGTCGCAAGCTTTTCGCAGCGTGCCGAGCACATCAGCCGTGATATCCGGGCCAAGCGCTACACCACCGAGCAAGCCCATCTACAGAAAGTCGAGTCACTAAATAAAGAGGCTGCCACTGTTGCTGCCAGCATAGCGGGCCAGTGGGAAGAGCAGAAAGATCTTTTCCGGGAACGACACCAAGCACGTGCGGATTTTTTCCAGCGCTATCAGCACCGCATCGAGCGCGACCTACCCGCCATGATGCAAAAAGAACGTGAAACATGGCTCGGCAAACAGCAGGTGCGACGCATTCACGCACAGACCCAGCTCAGAAGGCACCTCGCGGAGATCAATCAAGCCGCGGCACCGCTTCTCGAACGTCTCACCGCCGCCAAAGATCGACTGCTGGAGGTTTTGAAAGCCACTGGAGGCCGCCTAACACGCCAGGGAGAGCCCTCTCCCAAGATCACCTCGCTCGCGAAAATGGCTGCGAGGGTCGAGAGCATCGAGTCGCAGGCCGCTGGCTATGAGGAGCAGCTTGCGACCAAGGGCGGAGGCTTGTTGAAGATGTTCAGCAGGCCCGCTGTCGATCTCCAGCAGCTCAGCGCCTCGGTTCAGGACTATGAAACGGCTGCCGCCGAGTTGAACGCGTCGATCGATGCCGCCTCCGCCCAGGCGCAGGCCGAGCACGACGCCCTCGATGCGCAGATCTCCGCGGAATGGAACCGCGCCGACGAGATCGCCCAGAAGTTCAGAGCGGCGATGCAGAAGCGTCTCGCCACGCAGATCCCGCGATGCCTTCAACGCAACGAGCGTCTGCAACAGCGAAACTTGCAATTTCTCGACGATCAAAAAGCCCAACACCTCCGGCAGGCCGAGGCACCCTTCATTGACCGCCGCAACCAGCTCGAATCCCGTTTCCAGCTCGACATGGCGGCCTTTGATGCCAATGCCAAAAAACGCTGGACCGACCTCGAAACCGAGTGGCAGGCCAAAATCCCCGATTTGCTCGCTCAAATCGACGAAGCCGCCCAAATTACCGCCACGCCGTGGAGCACCGATTACACCGCGCTGACGACTTTCCCCCCGCACAGCCGTTTTGCGGAGCTGAAGCTCGATTTGAGCAAGGAAGCCGCGATTTTCACCAAGGACACGCCGCTGAGTCTCGCATGCCACGAGCACGTCTCGCTGCCGCTGGCGCTCACCTTCCCTCAAGAGGCCTCGCTGCTCATCGAAACGGATGACGACGGCGGCAAGTGGGTGCCGGAGGTGATGAACAGCATCATCTTCCGCATCTTAAAGACCGCACCTCCAGGCAAGGCGCACTTCACGATCATCGACGCCGTCGGCCTCGGGCAAAATTTTGCCGGTTTAATGCATCTCGCCGATTACGAGCCCGCGCTCATCAATCGCCGTATCTGGACACAGCGCGATCACATCGAGGAACGCCTTCAAGAGCTCAACGAGCACGTCGAGAAGGTCATCCAGATGTACTTGCGGAATGAATACGCGACGATCACCGAGTACAACGAGCAAGCCGGTAGCGTGGCGGAGAAATACCACTTTCTCGTCATCGCCGGACTGCCCGCGGGCTTCAGCGAGAGCGCGATGGCTCGTTTAAAGAGCATCCTCGCCAGCGGACCGCGCTGCGGCGTGTTCACGCTCGTGCATTGGGATCGCCGGCAAAATCTGCCGGAAGGCCTCAGCGCGGAGGACTTGCGCAAATTCACCGTGCGTCTCGTGCGCGAAAAGGGCGCGGTGAGCTTTGGCGGCATTTCCACGCTTCAACTCGATCCGTTTGTCAGCGATGAGATCGCGGCGGACCTCGCGCATCAGATCGGGCAGGCCAGCATCGACTCGAATCGCGTGCAGGTGCCGTTTTCCGTCGTCGCACCGAAGGAGATGTGGAGCGAAAGCACCACGAACGAGCTGCGCATCGCCATCGGCCGCACGGGAGCCACGAAACTGCAATACCTCGCTCTGGGCAAGGGCACCAAGCAGCACGCGCTGCTTGCGGGCAAGACTGGTTCCGGCAAATCGACGCTGCTGCACATCATCATCACAAACCTCGCGCTCACCTGCAACCCGAACGAAGTCGAGTTTTACCTCATCGACTTCAAAAAAGGCGTCGAATTCAAGTGCTACGCCGATGCGAAGCTGCCGCACGCCAGGGTCATCGCCATCGAGAGCGATCGCGAGTTCGCGCTGAGCGTTTTGCAACGCATCGACGAGGAATTGAAACGCCGCGGTGAGCTATATCGTAAGCTCGGCGCTCAAGATTTGGCCGGTTACAAACGTGCCGGTGGCGCGGAGCCAATGCCCCGCACGATGCTCATCATCGACGAGTTCCAGGAATTCTTCGTCGAGGACGATTCGGTGGCTCAAGGCGCTGCGTTGCTGCTCGACCGCATCGTGCGTCAGGGCCGTGCGTTTGGCATCCATGTCTTGCTGGGCTCGCAAACGCTCGGTGGTGCCTACACGCTGGCGCGCACCACTTTGGGCCAGATGGTCATTCGCATTGCCTTGCAGTGCAACGAATCCGACGCCGCGCTGATCATGGATGAAGGCAATGTGGCCGCGCGATTGCTCTCACGGCCCGGCGAAGGCATCTACAACGACGCCGCGGGCGCTTTGGAGGGCAATTCACCTTTCCAGGTCGTCTGGCTCACAGACGAAGAACGCGATGAAAATCTCACCAGGGTGTCAAAAATCAGCATCGAACGTGGATTCGACCCACAACGTCCCATCATCTTCGAAGGTAACATGCCCGCCGATGTGCGCGACAATCCGCTCTTAGTCGCTGCGCTCAAAAATTCTCCTGTAAAGGCACCCACCGATCCACGCGTGTGGCTGGGATTGCCAAACGCGATCAAAGGCCCAACCGATGCGTTGTTCCCGCGTCAGAGCGGACGACACCTGCTGCTCGTTGGCCAGAACGACGAAGCCATCGCCGCGATCCTCGGTCTCGCCATCATCGGACTCGCCGCGCAGCATCCGCGCGACAAAGCACCGATTTTTTACCTCATCCACGGTACCCTCATCGAAACACCGGAGTTCGACTTCCTCGAAGCAGCCGCCGCCAAAGGCCATGCGAAGATCACGCAGGGTCACGAAGCGGCTGATTTCATCAGCGAAGTTCATCATGAAATGAAGCGCCGTAGCGATGAAGGTAGCGCAGCTGATCCGCCCATTTTCCTGCTCATACACGGCCTGCAAAAATTCCGCAAACTGCGCTACGAGGAAGATTTTTCCTTCGGAGGCGACGATTTACCGAAGCCCGGCAGCCAACTTAACGAAATCATCAGTGAAGGCCCGTCGCTCGGCATCCATCTTATCATCAGCCTCGACACATTGAACAATATCCAGCGCTGCCTCAGCCGCAAGGCGCTGAGCGAACTTGGGATGCGTGTGCTTTTCCAAATGAGTGTCAATGACTCAGCGAGCCTGATCGACTCCCCCAAGGCAGGTTCGCTCGGCCTGAACCGTGCCCTTTTTTACTCCGAGCACGAATCCCGCATGGAGGTCTTCCGGCCTTTTGCGCTGCCGAGTGCGGATTGGATGGCTGAAGTCTGACTTGTCGGATCGCACCAGCTTGCCAAAAAGAGCGCTCCATGCCAGCCACCGCCGCCCGTCTTTCCCATTTCACTGAATCGGTCATCCGCGCCATGACGCGGTTATCGAACCAGCATGGTGCAATCAACCTTTCTCAAGGCTTCCCCGACTTTGATCCGCCAGAGGAAATTCTCGCTGCACTGGAACGTGCTACACGCGGCCCATTTCACCAATATGCAGTAACATGGGGTGCACCACGCTTCCGACAAGCGTTGGCGGCGAAGATTACTCGCTTCTCAGGTGCGCTGATCGATCCAGATCAAAACCTCGTCGTCACCTGCGGCAGCACGGAGGCCATGATGTGCGCGATGATGACATGCTGTGATCCCGGCGACAAAGTCATCGTTTTCTCACCTTTCTACGAGAACTACGCCGCAGATGCCATCCTAAGCGGAGCACAGCCCATTTATGTGCCGCTGCACCCCCCTCAATTTGCTTTTGATCCCGATGAGCTCTCACGCGCCTTCCAGCAGGGCGCGAAGGCGATCATCGTGTGCAATCCTTCTAATCCGACAGGGAAGGTTTTTACCTGCGAGGAACTCCAGACCATCCTCAACCTCGCGGAGAAGCACGACGCCTTTGTGATCACAGACGAGCCCTACGAGCACATCGTGTATGAGCCTCGCCAGCATATTCACATGTACTCACTTCCGGGAGCATCGGAACGTGTGATCGTCTGCAACTCACTTTCGAAGACTTACTCGATCACCGGATGGCGTCTAGGCTATATCCAAGCCGCGCCGCACATCATCGCGCAGGCACGCAAAGTGCATGATTTCCTCACGGTAGGAGCCGCCGCGCCTTTGCAGGAAGCCGCCATCGCCGGTCTCGAACTCCCCGACAGCTACTACGCGGGCCTTCGTGCTAGCTACACGGCCAAGCGTGATGTCTTCCTCGACCACCTCCGTCGCACCGGCCTACCCTTCACTGAGCCTCAAGGTGCTTACTATGTGCTGCTGGACATCTCATCGCTGGGCTTCGCCACCGACACGGAGGCGGCAGAATGGTTCGTGAAGCAAATTGGTGTCGCTGGCGTGCCTGGAAGCAGCTTTTTCCGCGAACCGGAGCATCGCTTCATCCGATTCCACTTTGCCAAAAAAGAGGACACCCTCCACGCAGCAGGCGAAAAGCTCGCCGCGGTGGCCAAACGCTGAGGCAGGATAAGACATAAAAATGACTCAATCCCCGGTCTCTAAGGCCGTACTATCTCCGACCATGCTACGTCACCTGATTTTGCTCCTCGCCCTCCCGGCCGCCGCCGCGGAGAAGATCCAGTTCAACCGCGATGTGCGCCCGATTCTTTCGGACAAGTGCTTTCACTGCCATGGAACGGATGCCAGCCATCGCAAAGGCGAGCTGCGGCTGGATCTTCGCGAAGAGGCCATGAAGCCTGCGAAATCTGGAGAGATCGCGCTAGTGCCGGGCAGTCCGGAAAAAAGTGAACTCATCGCTCGCGTGATACTGGATCAATCCCACGATGATGTCATGCCACCGGAGAAAAGTGGTAAACCACTCACCCGCGCCGAGAAGGCTATTTTAAAACAATGGGTCACGGAAGGTGCCGAGTATCAGGGCCACTGGGCCTTCATCAAGCCGGTGCGCCAGGAGTTACCGAAGGTCGCGGGCGTGGAGCATCCCGTGGATCGCTTTATCACGGCCCGTTTGGAAAAGGAAGGCCTGAAGATGTCTCCACCCGCCGATGCTGCAACGCAGATGCGGCGTGTGGCCCTTGATTTGACCGGCCTGCCGCCATCTCCTTCTGATTTGGCGGACTTGTCCGACTGGTCCGACAAGAAATACGGAGCCTATGTGGACAAGCTGCTGGCCAGCCAGCACTACGGCGAGCGCATGGCGATGCAGTGGCTGGACTACGCCCGCTACGCCGACTCGAATGGCTTTCAAACCGACAGTAGCCGCCAGATGTGGCCTTGGCGTGATTGGGTCATCAAGGCCTTCAACGAGAACAAGTCCTTCGACCAGTTCACCATCGAGCAGATCGCTGGCGATCTCATTCCGAATGCGAGACGCGATCAAATCGTCGCCACCGGTTTCAATCGCAACCATCGCATCAATGGCGAGGGTGGCATCATCGCCGAGGAATGGCGCATCGAGAACATCATGGACCGCGTGGAGACCACCAGCGCCACCTGGATGGGCCTCACCATGGGCTGCTGCCGCTGCCACGATCACAAGTATGACCCGCTCAGCATGAAGGACTTCTATTCCTTCTTCGCCTTTTTCAACAATGTGCCGGAAAGCGGCACCATCCAAGGCGCATCGAACCGCAGCGGCGGCAACAGCCTTCCCATCACCACCGTCACCACGCCGGATCAGGAGCAAAAGCTCGCGGAGCTCAATGCGGAGATGAAGCAAGCCCAATCGAAGGTCGCCGAACTCACCAAGCAGCTCCCGCAACTCATCGCCGCCTGGGAACCGAAGGCGCAGGAGACGCTCGGCAAGATGAAGGCCGTCTGGGCACCGCTCACACCGACGAAGGTCGAATCCAAAAACGGCACGGCGCTCGTGAAGCAGCCCGATGGCAGCTACCTCGCCACCGGTGCGAATCCGCAAAAGGATGTGTATGTTTTCGATGCACAACTGCCGGAACAAGGCGCTTCTGCCTTCCTACTCGAATGCCTCACCGATCCCTCGTTGCCCGGCGGCGGCCCCGGTCGCTACAGCAACAGCAATTTCGCCCTCAGCGCCTTCGACGTCTATGTGCGCCACGCCGATGGCAAGCAGGAGCTTTTGCAGCTCAAGAAAGCCGAGGCTGACTTCTCGCAAAAAGGCTACGAAATCGCCAACGTGATCGATGATGGCAAGCGCAAGGGCCGACGCGGCTCCTGGGCCGTCGATGGACCGAACCGCAAAGAAAACCGCCGCGCCATGTTTGTGCTGCAGGAGGCCATCGCCGCCGAAAAAGGCGCCATGCTGCTGCTTCGAGTGCGCATGGAGGCCATCGGCGGGCACAACATCGGCCGCTTCCGCCTCTCCTCCTCCAGTTTACCGTCGGACGCGGTAAAGCTCAGCGGCGAGCCCTTCTCTCCCGCGCTGAAACTCGCCATCGAGACACCTGCGGCCAAGCGCACGCCACAGCAAAAAAAAGACATTGAGGCCTTCTTCCGCGCCAACGTTCCGAATCCGCTCAAACAAGCCGATTCGGCCCTCGCGAAGGCGCAGCGTGCTTACGAGGACTTCGACCGCGCTTTGCCCAACGTTATGGTCATGCAGGAAGGCCCCGTGCGTGACACCTTTGTGCTCAAACGCGGCGAATACGACAAACCCGACGCCAAGGTCAGCATGAACACACCCTCCGTGCTCCCGCCGATGCCGAAGGACGCGCCCGTGAACCGCCTCGGCCTCGCGAAGTGGCTCGTCGATCCCGCGAACCCGCTCACGGCCCGCGTTTGGATCAATCGTACCTGGGAAAAATTCTTCGGCTATGGCATCAGCAAGACCGCGGAGAATCTCGGCTCGCAGGCCGAGTATCCCGTGCATCCCGAGTTGCTCGACTGGCTCGCCACCGAGTTCATCCGCACCGGTTGGGACATGAAGGGCATGCAGAAACTCATCGTCATGAGTGCCGCGTATCGTCAAAGCAGCAAGGTCACGCCTGCGCTGCTCAAAAAAGACCCCGACAACCGCCTCCTCGCCCGCGGACCACGCTTCCGCCTCGGCGGTGAAGTTGTGCGCGATCAGGCGCTTACCATCGCTGGCCTGCTCGTGCCGAAGATCGGCGGCCCCAGCGTGAAACCCTACATGCCCGAGGGCGTGTGGGACGAAACGAGCAAATACGGCGATCTCCGCGGCTACAAGGCCGATAGCGGCGAAGGTCTCTATCGCCGCAGCTTCTACACCATCTGGAAACGCACCGCCGCTCCGCCTACGATGCTCATGTTCGACGCACCGACGCGCGAAGTCTGCACCGTGAAGCGCAGCCGCACGAACACCCCGCTGCAAGCCCTCTCCTTACTAAACGAAGTCACCTTCGTCGAAGCCGCACGTGGGCTTGCTCAGCAAATGATGACCCGCGGCGGCACCACGCCGGAGCAGCGCATCGCCTACGGCTATCAACGCGCCACGGCGCATGCCATCGACGCCGATTCGCTGAAAACGCTCGTCAATGGCTATCAAGCCCGGCTCGCCGCTTTTAGCAAGAAGCCCGATGATTCCAAAGCCCTACTCTCTCAAGGCATGCTGAAGGCAGACGAAAAACTGAATCCCGTCGAGCTAGCTGCTTACACCACAACTGCCTCCGTTTTGCTCAACCTCGACCGCGTCGTCACTCGCGACTGATTTTATGAAAAACACCCCCTTCCAGCTTCAAGATGCGCTCAACCGCCGCATCTTCCTCCGCAACTCCGCTGCTGCCGTCGGCACCGCCGCACTGGCGCAGCTGAATGGAGCGATTTCCTTCCCGAACTATGCGCCAAAGGCCAAGCGCATCATTTATTTGTTCCAAAGTGGTGCGCCTTCACAGATGGATCTCTTTGATCCGAAGCCACAGATGGAGAAACAACGTGCGAAGGACTTGCCGGAGTCAATTCGGCAAGGCCAACGACTCACCACGATGACCTCGGGGCAGAAATCCTTCCCCGTCGCTCCGTCGATGTTCAAGTTCACGAAGCATGGAAAGAGTGGCATGGAGCTCAGCGAACTTATTCCGAACATCAGCGGCGTTTCTGACGAGATTTGCCTCATTCGCTCGATGTTCACCGAGGCCATCAATCACGATCCGGCGATCACGTTTTGCCAAACTGGCTCCCAGCTCGCAGGACGCCCCAGCATTGGCTCGTGGCTCAGTTACGGCCTCGGCAGCCTGAATCGCGATCTACCAGCCTACGTCGTCATGACTTCGTTTGGCACCGGTCGCCGCGAGGATCAGCCTCTTTACGATCGATTGTGGGGCAGCGGCTTCCTGCCTACGCATCACGCCGGTGTGCGCTTCCGCAATTCGGGCGATCCCGTCCTTTATCTCTCGAATCCATCCGGCGTGGGTCGTTCGATGCGCCGTCAGATGCTCGACGAAATTGCCGCGCTGAATCAAAAAGACTTCCAAGCCTTCGGCGATCCGGAAACAGCTACGCGCATCGCGCAATACGAGATGGCTTTCCGCATGCAGACGAGCGTGCCCGACCTCGTGGATACGAAAAACGAACCGCAGCACATTTTGGACATGTACGGCCCGGATGTGACCAAACCCGGCACCTACGCCGCAAACTGCCTGCTCGCCCGTCGCCTCGCCGAGCGCGATGTCCGCTGCATCCAGCTCTTTCACATGGGCTGGGACCATCACGGCGGCCTTCCCAACGCCATCAAAGGCCAGTGCCGCGATACCGATCAGGCTACCGCCGCGCTCATCAAAGACCTCAAGCAGCGTGGCCTGCTTGAGGACACGCTTATCGTTTGGGGCGGCGAATTCGGCCGCACCATTTACTCGCAGGGCACACTCACCGAGACCAACTACGGCCGTGACCACCATCCGCGCTGCTACAGCCTCTTTCTGGCAGGAGCGGGCGTCAAGAAAGGCCATATCCACGGCGAAACCGACGACTACAGCTACAACATCGTCCGCGACGGCATCCACGTGCACGACCTGAACGCCACCATCCTCCACCTACTCGGCATCAACCACGAACGTCTCAATTATCCATACCAAGGCCTCGACATGCGCCTCACCGGCATAGCCGGGAACCTTGTTAAAGGCATTGTCGCGTGAGGTTTCAACGTCCCATCACCAGCGTCCCGAGCGGTGGCAAGTCGATGACAATGCTCCACGGCTGACCTTGATGAGGTACTTCCTGGGCTTGGAAGACCCCAACAGCACTACAGCCACTGCCGGCGTAGGCAGTGGCATCGGTGTTGAGGAGCTCGCGGTAGCTACCGGCTTCGCAGATGCCGACGCGGTAGCCGTAGCGCGGGACAGGTGTGGCGTTTATGAGCACATAGGCCTTACCGCCATCAGGCGAGCATCGAACAAAGGCAAAGACGCTATTTTCGGCGTCGTTCGCATCGAGCCAGATGAAACCGCCAGCTTCATGATCGCATGCATGAAGCGCCTTAGTGCCGATGTAGAGATGGTTAAGGTCTTTGACAAGCCTCTGCAACCCGCTGTGTTCCTCACCGAGAAAGAGGTGCCAGTCTAAGCTGCGATCGTGACTCCACTCCTGCCACTGACCAAACTCGCCCCCCATAAAGAGAAGCTTTTTGCCAGGATGCACCCACATCCA
>Ga0075471_10001731_pt1 | contig 14431 bp, 15 predicted proteins | sample DEB19_08_DNA_2_FD_74787 | JGI IMG/M metagenome (GOLD analysis project Ga0075471, IMG submission 74787) | Aqueous microbial communities from the Delaware River and Bay under freshwater to marine salinity gradient to study organic matter... | ecosystem: Environmental > Aquatic > Marine > Coastal ... | reverse complement strand
GATCCAGGCCTTAATTCTGGAGACAAGGCATGAACTGGCTGATCGATATCACCAGTTGGTTGTGTCTGCTGGCTGGCGGCTTTTTTTGTATCGTGGGTGCGGTCGGCTTGCTGCGCATGCCAGACTTTTATACCCGCATGCATGCGGCCAGCGTGATTGAGACCCTGGGGGCCGGCCTGATTCTTTTGGGTCTGATGCTGCAAGCCGGCATAACCCTTGTCGCAGTCAAGCTTTTCATGCTGGGGTTGCTGATCTTTTTCGCCAGTCCAACAGCAACCCATGCCATGGGTCGGTCCGGGATGCAGCGAGGACTCAAACCCCAACTTGCCAGCGAGGAGAACTCGACATCGAAACCTTGATCATCAATGTCTTGTTGGTACTCATGGCCTTTACGGTCTGGGTGATCATTCAGAGCCGCAACCTGTTTGGCGTCATCGTTCTGGGCGGTATCTACAGCTTTTTGATGGCCACCGTACTGGTGGCGATGGATGCTGTGGATGTCGCCATGACCGAGGCTTCGGTCGGTGCAGGCATCTCAACCGTGCTGCTGCTTGGGGCCCTCTACCTTTGCCGAAGCGAAGAGGCACGACCCATGCACAAGCCCTGGCTGCCTTTCATCGTATCGGTGGCCGTTGCAGGCGTGCTGGTGTACGGCACCTTGGGCTTGCCGGAATTTTCAGATCCGCAAGCCACGATCCATCACCATGTGGTCCCTCGTTACCTGAATGAGATTCAGCAAGAAGTCGATGTACCCAATGTGGTGACGGCCGTGTTGGCCAGCTACCGCGGTTATGACACCTTGGGAGAGACCACCGTAGTTTTCACCGCTGGCGCCGGTGTGATTGCCTTGCTTCGTCGTCGTCGCAAAGGTCGCTCATCATGAGAAACGACCTTATCCTGCGGGTCATTGCAAAGCTGCTGATCCCTTTTATTCTGCTGTTCGCGCTGTATGTCCAGTTCCATGGAGATTTCGGCCCTGGCGGTGGATTCCAGGCCGGCGTCATCCTGGCAGCCTCAGTGATTTTTTACGCGCTGATTTATGGACTGGATGATGCCATCAAGGTGGTTCCAGAACCCCTGGTTGAGTCGATGATGGCCCTGGGTGTGCTGATTTACGCAGGCGTTGGCTATGCAGGCTTGCTACTCGGAGGGAATTTTCTCGATTATTTCGTCCTCGACCCAAATCCGGTCCATGGGCAGCATCGAGGAATTTTCTGGGTTGAGGTTGGCGTGGCGATCACGGTCAGCGGCGTAATGCTCAAGATCTTTTATATGTTTGCTGCCCGCGGCAAATCTGACGACTAACTCGAAAGACTTAATCATGATCAGTGGCGGGCATTTCACCTATTTCATCACCATTTTTCTGATGATTGCTGGCCTGTTTCTTGTGATTGCACGTGGCAACCTGATCAAAAAACTGATTGGTCTGGGAATTTTTCAGACCTCGGTCTATTTGCTCTATATCGCGCCCGGCAAGCTGGTGGGCGGCACTGCCCCCATTCTAAGTCCCGAGTTCACTATCTACTCCAACCCACTGCCGCATGTGCTGATCCTGACCGCCATTGTGGTCGGGGTGGCTACATTGGCTCTGGGTCTGGCACTGGTGGTGCGGATTCGCGAGGCCTACGACACCATCGAGGAAGACGAAATCCTCGCCGTCGATAGCGCTCACGAGACTGAGGTTCAGACAACATGACAATTGCCACCCATTTGCCGGCATTGCAGGTTGTCATACCACTTGTCGCCGCCCCGCTGACGGTGCTGCTACGTGGCCGCCACCTACCGTATTTCATTTCTTTGGCCGCCAGTTGGATTGCCCTGGTAATTGCATTGCTGCTATGGCAACAGGTGAATGCCCATGGCACGATTTCCTACGCCATTGGAAAGTGGCCGGCTCCTTGGGGCATTGAGTACCGGGTCGACCAGTTGACTGCTTTCATGCTGGTCTTGGTCTCGGGCATCGCAGCTTTGGTGCTTCCCTACAGTCGCGCCAGCATCGAAAACGAAGTACCGCCTCAACAGCACTATCTTTTTTACACAATGTTCAGCTTGTGCCTGACCGGTTTGCTGGGCATCAGCATCACGGGTGATGCTTTCAACATTTTTGTATTCCTCGAGATTTCTTCGCTCTCGACCTATGTCCTGATTGCCCTGGGCCGTAATCGACGAGCCCTGATTGCGTCTTATCAGTATCTGATCATGGGCACCATTGGTGCGACCTTTATCGTTATTGGTATTGGTCTGCTCTACCTGATGACGGGCTCGCTGAACCTGGCCGATATCGGACGCCGTCTTGCCCAGGTCCAGGGGACTCGTCCAGTCCTAGCCGCACTGGCCTTCCTGACTGTTGGCATCTCTCTCAAATTGGCACTTTTCCCCTTGCACCAATGGCTTCCTGACGCCTATGCGCACGCCCCCTCAGCTGTCTCATCATTTCTGGCGGCCACTGCAACCAAGGTCGCAGTCTATGTGCTGATCCGTTTCTATTTTTCAGTCTTCGATGCTTCCCAGGTTCTCAGCCAGCTGCCAATGCAGGAAATGATGTTGATCCTGGCGCTTGCCGGCATGTTTGCAGCTTCAGCCATCGCCATCTACCAAACTGACCTGAAAAGGTTGTTCGCCTACTCGAGCGTGGCTCAGATTGGCTACATCATCCTCGGCCTCTCGTTTAATTCTCCAACGGGCCTGACCGCGACCGTGGTTCATCTGTTCAACCATGGTGTCACCAAAGGGGCAATCTTCATGTTGCTGGGGGCAGTCACCCTGGTGATGGGTGGCAGTACGATGGCGCGTATCCAGGGCTTGGGCCATCGCATGCCGCTTGTGAGTTTTGGCATCGTGCTATGCGGTCTGTCGCTGATCGGCGTTCCAGGTACCGTCGGATTCATCAGCAAGTGGTATCTGCTATTGGCTGCGATTGAGCAGGGTCAAGGCTGGCTGGTATTTCTGATTCTCCTGTCGTCTTTGCTGGCCGTGGTCTATGTGTGGCGCTTTGTCGAAGCTGCTTACTTCCGCGAGCCACGAAAAGATATTGATGCTGACACCCGTGTCCCCTGGTCTATGGGCCTACCCAGCGGCCTGCTGGTGATTGCCTGCATCTATTTCGGACTGGATACGTCCTTCACTGTAGGCTCGTCCGTGAAAATTGCCGAATTGCTGTTCGGGGGGATGCGCTGATGTTCGATTTGATCGGCAACCCCCTGACTTGCCTGGTCGTACCTGCCCTGGGAGCGGCCCTCATCGCCTTGGCCGGTCGCAGCCCGAACCTGCGTGAAGCCATGACCCTGGTCACAGCCAGCGTCCTGTTGATCTGCGTACTTTCTTTATTGCCCCTGGTCTTGGCGGGACAGGGGCCAAGCATCACCCTTCTGACGCTGCTGCCCGGCCTGCAACTTGCTCTGCACATTGAGCCGTTGGGAATGCTCTTTGCCTTGATTGCTTCGGGTTTATGGATCGTGAACTCGTTGTACTCAATTGGCTACATGCGCGCGAACAAAGAGTCAAACCAGACCCGGTTTTTCGTTTGCTTCGCCCTGGCGATCAGTGCCACCCTGGGGATTGCGTTCGCCGGCAATCTGCTGACGCTGTTTGTTTTTTATGAGTTGCTGACATTGGTGACCTATCCGCTCGTCACACACCATGGTGATGCTCAGGCGCGCCAGGGTGGGCGCACCTACCTGGGCGTCCTGATGGGCACCTCGGTACTTTTTCTGTTGCCCGCATTGTTGATCGTGTGGTACACCGCCGGCTCGACTGATTTCGTCGCCGGTGGTTTGCTGGCTGGCAAGCTCGGGCATTCCGCAATGGCCGGATTGTTGGCCCTGTGTGCTTTTGGCATTGGGAAGGCCGCCCTTATGCCCATGCACCGCTGGCTCCCTGCAGCCATGGTTGCCCCCACGCCCGTCTCTGCCTTGCTGCATGCAGTGGCGGTGGTCAAAGCCGGCGTCTTCAGCGTTGTCAAGGTGATCGTCTATATTTTCGGCACAGACTCGCTGATGCAGTCGGGCCTGCATGGCGCAGCCGATTGGCTGGTGGTACTGGCAGGCTTCACCATCCTGGCCGCCTCGGTGGTGGCACTCAGCGCAGACAACCTGAAACGGCGGCTGGCCTATTCAACAATCAGCCAGCTCTCCTACGTCACGATGTCGGCCGCCATTCTGGCACCCTTGTCCCTGGTGGGTGCCATTTTGCATATTGCCGCGCATGCGGTTGCCAAGATCACCCTGTTTTTTGCAGCCGGCGCCATCTATACCGCGGCTCACAAAACCGACATCAGTCAACTCGATGGCATAGGACGGCGCATGCCGTGGACGATGGGCGCTTTTGCGATAGGCGCACTCTCCATGATTGGCCTGCCCCCGGCCGTTGGCTTCATCTCCAAGTGGTACATGTTGTCTGGCGCCATGGCGGCACAGCATTGGCTGGTGGTCGGCGTGATTGCCATCAGTACGCTACTCAATGCCAGCTATTTCCTGCCCATCATTTACCGCGCCTTCTTTGTAGCCAGCCCCCCAGAGGATGCAGGTCATGGTGAGGCGCCCCGCCTGATGGTCCTGGCCCTTTGTCTCACCGCCGCTGCGACCCTGCTGTTATTTTTCCTGCCCGATCTTCCGCTGACGCTGGCGCGTCAGACGCTAGTTCGCTGAATACGACCACGCCCATGAAGCCTTCTGACACTTCTACACACTGGCTGGATCAAGCCCACAATATCAAGCGGTTGTGGCGGGGCTTTATCGCCATCCTGATATTGACCCTGGTCGCCGAACTATTGATTGAAATCCATCCTCACTTCGAGGCTGATTCCATTTTCGGCTTCAATGCATGGTTCGGCTTCATCGGCTGCGCAGCCATGATCGCCGTGGCCAAAGCTCTGGCGCTGCTGCTCAAGCGCCCCGACACCTATTACCACCATCGCGATGAGTAATCTTGTGATTCACCCGGGCCTGGTCCTGATCGCTGGCGCCCTTCTGCTTCCCCTGCTACAAGGCACGGCAAGGCGTTTTGTCATTCTTGCGCTGCCCTTGCTTGTTCTGGGCCTGATCTGGCAGATTGGTGATGGCACAGTCTGGCAAGTTCATTTTCTGGACTACACCCTCTCGCCGATTCAAGGTGGCAGGTTGTCCCGCTTATTTGCCACCATCTTCGCGCTGATGGCTGCAGCTGGAGGTCTGTATGCGCTTCATCAGACCAGCCGATTGGAAGTTCCCGCTGCCTTTGTTTACGCTGGCTCGGCGATTGGGGTTACCTTGGCCGGTGACCTGATCACGGTGTTTCTATTTTGGGAATTGATGGCGATTGGCTCCACCCTGGTGATCTGGAGCCAGGGCAGCGAATCATCTTACCGTGCCGCGCGGCGCTACCTGATGATCCATCTGCTCGGAGGAGTCGTACTGTTTGCAGGTATCACGGGCCATGTGCTGCAGACCGGTAGTGTCGCTTTTGAGGCCATGACCACCGATTCGGTGGCGCACTGGTTGATTTTGATGGGCTTTTTGATCAATGCAGGCGCACCACCATTGTCAGCCTGGCTACCAGATGCCTACCCTGAAGCATCCTGGAGTGGCACAGTGTTTCTTTCAGCCTTTACCACCAAGACTGCGGTTTACGTTCTGATGCGTGGCTTTGCAGGAACTGAGCTGCTGATCTGGGTTGGTCTCTTCATGGTTTTCTACGGCATTGTTTATGCCCTGCTGGAAAACGATATGCGCCGTATTCTGGCCTATTCGATTGTCAACCAGGTCGGCTTCATGATTGCCGGCATCGGCATCGGTAGCGAGATGGCTCTCAATGGTGCAGCGGCCCATGCCTTTACCCACATCATTTATAAAGGCCTACTACTGATGTCTGCGGGCTCGGTACTCATGATGACAGGTCGGCGTAAGTGCTCCGAACTTGGCGGCTTGTTTCACACCATGCCATTGACCACGATTTGCGGAACGATTGGCGCACTGGCCATCTCGGCATTTCCTCTGACTTCAGGCTTTGTCTCCAAATCCATGGTTTCTCAGGCCGCTGCCGATGGTCACCTGCTGTGGGTATGGCTCTTGTTGACTGCAGCTTCTGCCGGCGTCTTCCTCCATGCTGGCATCAAGTTTCCTTGGTTCGTCTTCTTCCAGAAAGACTCAGGGCTACGGCCTGCTGAACCACCCAAAAGCATGCGCTGGGCCATGGTCTTGTTCGCCTTTCTGTGCATCGCGTTAGGTGTTTGGCCGCAAATGCTTTATGCCTTGTTGCCTTATTCCACGACCTACCAACCCTATACCGCCGCACATGTCGTCTCACAGCTTCAGTTGCTGCTTTTTTCAGGACTGGCCTTCTTCGTCATGTTGCCGTTTTTGAGGCGAACCTTGACCATCACCCTGGACACTGACTGGACATGGCGTCGAATGCTTCCCTGGCTGGCTCATGTTTTGAGTCGTATGTGGCGCGGGGCTTTCAATTCGATCGCCCAAAATGTCCGTCTGATCGGCATTGAATTAAGCGGGAAAATCAGGAACCACCTGGGCGCCAAGGGGCCTTTGGCAAGTACCTGGAGTACCCGAGCCATGTCGATGTGGGTTCTGGTGCTTTTGCTGGGGTATTTACTGCTTTACTACCTCTGACCGCACCATGTTTCATGGGCCAGCGGTTTAGTTCTGCCAGCTCACAAATTCGTCAACTGCAATCCGCGGTGTGTAGTAGGTGTTGACGATAGCAGATTCGTCGGCGTAGCCTAAGGACATACCGCAGACCAGCATTTCACCCTCACCTGCCCCAATATGGGGCTTGATGATTTTTGCAAATGGGTTCCAGGCAGCTTGCGCACATGTGTGAAGGCCAAAAGACCGTGCAGCCAGCATCAGACCCTGCATAAACATGCCGTAGTCAATCAAAGAGCCCTGGCCCATGATTCGATCCACGGTGAACATCAGTCCCACCGGCGCATCAAAGAAGCGGAAGTTGCGCTGATGCTGGGCATGCATCTTGTCTTTCTCGCCCTTGGCAATGCCAAGCAGGCCGTAAAGTCCCCAGCCGTTTTCACGCCGACGCTCCAGGTAGGGTCCGGCCCACTGACGGGGGTAGTAGTCATATTCTTCACGGTATTCACTGGCCAGTTCTGGGTTTGCGCGAAGTGCATCATGGGCAGCGCATACCTTCTCAACCAGGCTTGCGCGACTGGCGCCCTGCAAAACATAGACCTTCCAGGGCTGCGCGTTATTTCCTGAAGCGGCACGACTGGCCAGCGCCAAGACCTCGGTAAGCAACTCGGGAGCAACAGGCTGTGGGGTGAAGGCGCGCACCGACATGCGTGACGTGATAGCTTCGTGGATAGACATGTCGCTCATTTCATCGACTCCAGCAAATTTCTTAACTTGACCGGCAACTCTGAGACAGGTCGCCGAGACGAACGATCTACATAAACATGAACAAAATGGCCTTGGGCCGCAGCCTGATCGGCGCCATGCGCAAACAGGCCTATTTCATAGCGCACACTGGAGCGCCCGAGGTGGGCAACCCGGACGCCAGCCGCAACGGTTTGAGGAAAAGTCAGGGGTGCAAAATAATTGCATTGGGTCTCAACAACCAGTCCGATCACATCGCCCAAGGCAATGTCCAAGGCGCCCCGCTCAATCAGCGTGGCGTTGACAACCGTATCGAACCAGCTGTAGTACACGACATTGTTCACATGGCCATAGACGTCGTTGTCAGACCAGCGGGTTGCAATGTCACGGAAAATCCGGAAATTATTTCGTGTCAGTGGCTTGACTGCTGCAGCCTTGGAGGGTCGCGGGGCTTGACTGGGCGAACTCGGCTGATTGGGTTGATCGGGTTCCATGTTCTGTGATTGTGCCAGTGCTTAAAACCCTGATTTCCCGCCTCGCTGATTGAGGTCCGATCTGGAATTAGTTTTACAAAAAACCAAATTTCATTATGTGAGTTGAAAATTTAGGGAAAACCCTGATATACTTCGTCACATTGGAAACGCATTGTTTCTACCGGTTGTCTCCTCGGGTCCTTTCGACACCTACGGGTTCAGGGATCCTTTAAGGCCCCATCTCTGATGGGGCTTTTTTTTGCCCTGCTGGGCCTTCAGCGTGACTTGGCAAGGAGGACTTGCTGCAAAGCAGGCAGTTGCATGCGCATGGCCTGTCGGCCTGCCTCAATGGAACGGCGTCGCGCGCTGAAATCAGCGCTGGTGACACCCTGCAATGAAGGTCGCACAACGACATCGGCCTCACGCAATTCCAGTATGTTGATGCTTCGTCCCATGATGGTGAAAGTCTGCAACAGCACTTGCAGAGTGTCCCCAGCTCCGTTGCTCTCCGGGGCACTGGAAATGTCCACCGCAATCACCAGTTCAGCCCCCATCTGACGGGCATAACGCACAGGAACCGGGGCGACCAGGCCACCGTCCACATAGTCACGCCCGGCAATTCGTACCGGCTGGAACAGCGCTGGGACAGCGCTGGAGGCTCGAACAGCGGTGGCGGTGTCACCACGCTGAAACAGCACACCTTGGCCGTTAGCCAGATCGGTGGCCACAATTCCAAGCGGAATCGGCATCTCTTCAATCAGGCGCCCATTGACCTGCTGACTCACATAGCGGGCCAATGCCTCACCACGAAGCAGTCCACGGCTGAAAAGCGGCAGGGTCCAATCAGCAAAGGTGGCTTCGTCCATGGATTCGGCCAGTCGCTGCAGCTGTGCCGTGCTTTTGCCGCTGGCATAAAAAGCTGCCACCAGGCTGCCCGCCGACGTTCCGGTTACCAGATCAGGACGAATGCCGGCTTCTTCCAGCACCTGGATGACGCCGATGTGGGCAAACCCGCGCGCGGCACCACCCCCCAGGGCCAGGCCGATCCTGGGCAAGCGCTTGCTGAGCTCTGTGGTCGGCTCGGAAGCTGGCGTAGAGGTTTGGACAGGGGCACTGGTGCACCCAGCCAGCAGACCACCCAGCAGTGCGAACAACGCCCATCGGGTCAGGCGATATCTGTCAAGAAGTCGAATGGCTTCAATCATAAAAAAACCCAGCGGTTCATACCGGGAAAATATGCCGCAACAGGATTCCCATCTTCATGTATTGGCAACTGAAAAAAAGAAAATGCCAGCACTAGGCCGGCCTTTTCTCTGGAGCGTTTAAAAGCTGTTCGTCTGGATCAATCGGCGGTGGCCTCTTCAGGCCTGGCCTTGCCCTCTTTCTTGGACAGCGGGAGAATGTCAAGCAGGACCTCGGTTTTGTTTTCGTCGCTCTCGTCGAGATCGACGGTCAGGCGGCCTCCGTCGGTCAGGCGGCCGAACAACAATTCATCGGCCAAGGCCCGGCGGATGGTGTCCTGTATCAGGCGCTGCATGGGACGAGCGCCCATCAGTGGATCAAAGCCCTTCTTGGCCAGGTGCTTGCGCAACTTGTCGGTGAAGGTGACATCCACCTTTTTCTCCCCCAGCTGGCTCTCGAGTTGCAGCAGGAATTTGTCCACCACACGAAGAATGATTTGCTCATCCAAGGGCTTGAAGCTGACAATGGCATCCAGGCGGTTTCGGAATTCGGGCGTGAACAGGCGCTTTATATCCGCCATCTCATCCCCAGCCTGACGCGGGTTGGTAAAGCCGATGGTGGATTTGTTCATCGTCTCCGCACCGGCATTGGTGGTCATGATGATGATCACATTGCGGAAATCGGCCTTGCGTCCGTTGTTGTCGGTCAAGGTGCCATGGTCCATGACCTGTAGCAGCACGTTGAAGATGTCCGGGTGGGCTTTCTCGATTTCATCAAGCAACAAAACCGAATGCGGTTTCTTGGTGACGGCCTCGGTCAGCAGTCCGCCCTGATCAAATCCGACATAACCAGGGGGCGCGCCAATCAGGCGACTGACTGCATGACGCTCCATGTACTCGGACATGTCAAAGCGGATCAGCTCGATTCCCATGATGTAGGCCAGTTGCTTGGCCGCCTCGGTCTTGCCAACACCGGTCGGGCCGCTGAAGAGGAAGGAGCCGATCGGCTTGTCACTCTTGCCCAATCCAGAACGGGCCATCTTCACCGCTGAGGCCAGCATTTCGATAGCCTTGTCCTGGCCGAACACGACATTCTTGAGGTCACGCTCCAGGCTTTGCAACTTGCCCCGGTCATCGTTCGAGACGTTGGCAGGGGGAATGCGGGCAATCTTGGCCACGATTTCCTCGACCTCGGACTTGCTGATGGTTTTTTTGCGTTTGGAGGGCGGCAGAATTCTCTGAGCGGCACCCGCCTCATCGATCACATCGATGGCCTTATCGGGCAAATGACGGTCATTGATATATTTGGCGCTCAACTCTGCAGCCGCCTGCAGCGCCGCATTGGCATACTTGACGTTGTGGTGCTCTTCAAAACGGGACTTCAATCCCTTGAGAATGTCGATGGTCTGCTCAATGGTTGGCTCGACCACATCCACTTTCTGAAAGCGGCGCGACAAGGCAGCATCTTTCTCGAAGATGCCGCGGTACTCAGTGAAGGTGGTGGCGCCAATGCACTTGAGCTGGCCACTGGACAGTGCTGGCTTGAGCAGGTTGGAGGCATCCAGGGTGCCCCCTGAGGCAGCACCTGCGCCAATCAAGGTGTGAATTTCATCGATGAAAAGAATGGCGTTAGGGCGATCCTTCAATGATTTGAGGACCCCCTTTAGCCGTTGCTCGAAATCACCCCGGTACTTGGTGCCGGCCAACAAGGCCCCCATGTCAAGCGCATAGACATTGGCTTCGGCAAGAATTTCAGGGACATCTTTTTGGGTGATGCGCCAAGCCAGGCCCTCGGCGATGGCCGTCTTTCCCACGCCAGCCTCACCAACCAACAGGGGGTTGTTCTTGCGGCGACGGCACAGAATTTGAATGACCCGCTCGACCTCATACTCGCGCCCGATCAGCGGATCGATTTTTCCGTCCTTGGCCAGTTGATTCAGATTCTGGGTGTACTGCTCAAGTGGGGAAGCCTTCTCGCCTTTCTCGCTGGTGGCCTCCTCGCCCTCAGACTGCCCCTCACTGGATTTGGTGGGCTCTGGCGGATCGCTTTTCTTGATGCCGTGGGCGATGAAATTCACCACATCGAGGCGGGTAACGCCTTGCTGGTGCAGGTAATAAACCGCATGGGAGTCTTTCTCACCAAAGATAGCAACCAGCACATTGGCGCCGGTTACCTCTTTTTTACCGCTTCCGGTGGACTGAACATGCATGATCGCGCGCTGAATCACCCGCTGGAATCCCAGCGTGGGTTGTGTGTCAACCTCATCGGTGCCCGCTACTTGAGGCGTGTTGTCTTTGATGAAGTTGGAAAGTGACTTGCGCAAATCATCGATATTCACCGCACAGGCGCGCAAAACTTCGGCCGCGCTGGGGTTGTCCAGCAGGGCCAGCAAAAGGTGCTCGACCGTAATAAATTCGTGACGCTGCTGTCTAGCCTCAACGAAGGCCATGTGCAGACTGACTTCCAGTTCCTGGGCAATCATGAAAATTCCTTTGCCATTAATCCAATTCCACTTTAATCCGATTTACTCTCTCTTGCCACAAATAAACAAAATTTATGTTCATTTGGACCATTTGGCCTCAGGTTGCGGGTTCACTAACACACTTTAACGGGTGCCCCGCCTTGTGAGCGGCTGCCAGAACCTGCTCGACTTTTGTCGTCGCTACGTCCTTGGAGTACACCCCACAGACCCCCCGACCCTCCACATGAACCTTGAGCATGATTTGCGTCGCAGTTTCAAGGTCCTTGCTGAAGTATTCCTGCAACACCATCACCACAAACTCCATGGGGGTGTAATCGTCATTCAGGAGCACAACTTGATACATCTGAGGCGGCTTGACTTTTTGCGCCCTGCGCTCAAGCACGGTCGCCCCCTCACCATCACCTGTCTTGGGCTGGCGGATTGGGGGACGGGTCGGGGGTGAAGAATTATTCTGAACCATGCACCATTTTATCGATTGCGCCTGCTGAACTAGGTCCTGCAGTGATTCACAAATGGTGACTGCAGCCCTGATTTCAAGTAGCTTGCGTCAATGCTGAGCGGTAGCAACACAAACCCAACAAACCCATTGTCGCATCAGCACCTGCAAGGAGGATTTGGGACCTTTACTCCAAAAGTTGATCCTGATCATGTCTTAACCCACACCCTGGTTTGCAGGGGTCAACTGCGAGCATACGCTCGACGTTTCGCTTGAACCTTTGCGGCATTCGCCCACAGGATCCTCCGGTAATCCAAACGAAAGGGAATTGACATGAAAAAATATTTTGTATCTTTGGCAATAGGTCTTATCTCGGGTGCGGTCCTTGCTCAAACCGCTACCCCGGCCGAACCTGCAAAGCCTGCCACCCCCGCTGCTGCGCCGGCGCCCGCCCAGGCTGCCACCCCAGCGACACCTGCGGTACCCGCCGCTTCGGCCAGCAAACCCGAACGCAAGGAAAAGAAGGAAAGAAAGGACAAGGCAGATAAAAAGAGGGGCAAATCTGAGGATAAGCGGCAAGATGACAACAGAGGAAAACACAAAGGGCAGGACAAAAAATAGACTGGCGCTGCTTTGCCGGCCGTCAAAGGCTTTGCTGCAAAATGCCCGCTTTGGCGGGCATTTTCACAAGCGTACCTAAAACTCATCATGCGACACTGGCAGAGCTTTCGTTGGGCGATCTATTTGGTCGGCCTGTTTTTTATCCCTTGTGCTTGGGCGATGGCCCAGGAGCAGGCCCAGACCAATCTGCCACGCACTCGGCTGGGCGCCGGCCTTTATCAAATTGACGCCCAGGTAGCTCAAACTGCCGAGCAACGTGCGATGGGCCTGATGTTTCGCAAGGAAATGCCACAGCATGAGGGCATGTTGTTTGTATTTGAGCAGGCCGCCCCTCAGTGCTTCTGGATGAAAAACACCTTGTTACCACTCACAGCAGCATTTATTGCCGATGATGGAACCATCGTGAACCTGGCAGATATGAAACCTCAAACCACAGAGTCGCATTGTTCGATCAAACCAGTACGCTATGTTCTGGAAATGCACCAGGGCTGGTTTGCCAAGCGAGGCCTGAAGGCGGGTTTCAAACTCAGCGGTGGCGTGTTCGAACGACGAAATTAATCCTCTGTCAAGGAGGAGTGGACCAGCCAGGCGACGGCCACGACCAGTTGTCGTGGCGGCGCAGCAAAGGGGGCAGGAGGACAAGCCCTGCACCCGTTTCAGATCAGGCGTTCAGACTGGCAATGGCCGCGTTGAAGCTGGCACTGGGTCGCATGATGGCGTCAAGCTTGGCAGTGTCGGGCTTGTAATAGCCACCAATGTCAACCGCACGACCTTGAATATCCTGCAACTCCTTGACAATTTTTTGCTCGCTCTGGGCCAATTGTTGGGCCAAAGGCGCAAATTTGCTGGCCAGTGCTTTGTCCTCTGACTGCGAAGCCAATTCCTGTGCCCAATACAGGGACAGGTAGAACTGACTGCCACGGTTGTCGAGTTGACCGGTCTTGGGTGATGGCCCCTTGTTGTTATCCAGCAGTTTGCCGGTGGCGGCATCCAGCGCCTTGGCCAGGATCTTGGCCTTGCTGTTGCCGTTTTTGATACCCAGGTCTTCAATGGAAACGGCCAGCGCCATGAATTCGCCCAGGGAATCCCAGCGCAAGTGATTTTCTTCCACCAGCTGCTGTACATGCTTGGGGGCTGAGCCACCGGCGCCGGTTTCGTACAGTCCGCCACCCGCCATCAGCGGCACAATGGACAGCATCTTGGCACTGGTACCGAGTTCCATGATGGGGAACAGGTCGGTCAGGTAGTCACGCAGGATGTTGCCGGTGGCCGAGATGGTGTCAAGACCGCGCACGACCCGCTCCAGGGTGTAGCGCATGGCGCGTACCTGCGACATGATCTGGATATCCAGCCCTGCCGTGTCGTGCTCCTTCAGGTAGGTTTTTACCTTGGCGATCAGCTGTGCCTCGTGCGGGCGGTAGGGATCCAGCCAGAACACCACCGGCATGCCGGAGTTGCGGGCGCGGTTGACTGCCAGCTTGACCCAGTCGCGAATCGGGGCGTCCTTCACCTGGCACATACGCCAGATATCGCCGGCCTCGACGTTCTGACTCAGCAGCACTTCGCCGGTGGCCAGATCGGTGATGTTGGCAACCCCGTCTTCAGGAATTTCAAATGTCTTGTCATGCGAGCCATATTCCTCGGCCTGCTGCGCCATCAGCCCCACATTGGGGACGGTGCCCATGGAGCGAGGATCAAAGGCGCCGTGCCATTTGCAGAAATTGATGACTTCCTGGTAGATGCGGGCGAAGGTGGATTCAGGAATGGCCGCCTTGACCTCCTTGAGTTGTCCATCCACACCGTACATCTTGCCGCCAGCCCGGATCATGGCCGGCATGGAGGCGTCCACAATCACATCGTTGGGCGAATGGAAGTTGGTAATGCCTTTGGTGGAGTCCACCATGGCCAGCTCAGG